>WNGD01005563.1_pt1 | contig 12740 bp, 15 predicted proteins | sample 5400671 | NCBI WGS metagenome assembly WNGD01 (sample SAMN13153369, study PRJNA577476) | soil metagenome | isolation source: 40 cm soil or saprolite under grassland replicate 2 | place: USA:California | collected 2016-06-15
GGCGCGCGGCTGACAGGATCGCGTCGATCGATTCCCGCTTCGCCGCGTCGATGAACCCGCAGGTATTGATGAGGATCACGTCCGCGTGCGGCAGGTCGGGCGTCACCACCGCGCCGTGCCCCACGAGCTCGCCGACCAGGCGCTCGGAGTCGACCGTGGCCTTGTCGCAGCCGAGCGAAATGACGCCCAGCTTCATCCGCGATAGTTCCCGAACTTGAGCTCCAGGCCCCACTCCCGGGAGCGGAGAAACGCCATCACGTCCTGGAGCTCGTCCTTCGAGGGCGACTGCACCCGGATTTCCGCACCTTGGATCGAGGCCTGCGCCTTCTTGAACTTCTGGTCCTTGATTGCCTTGACGATCGCTTTCGCTTTCTCCTGCGGCAGGCCCTGGGTGAGCTTGATCTCGCGGCGCACGGTGTCGCCCGCGGCGGGCGTGACCGCGCCAAGCTCGAGGTTCTTCACAGGCACGCCGCGCTTGATGAGCTTGGACTGCAGCACGTCGAACAGCGCGTTCATTTTGAAGTCATCGTCTGCGACGAGCGTGAGCGCCGCCGTGGCGCGGTCGAACGCGATGGCGGCCTTGGACCCCTTGAAGTCGTAGCGCTGGGCGACCTCTTTGGCCGCCTGGTTGACGGCGTTATCGACTTCTTGGAGATCCGCGCCCGTAGAGACGTCGAACGAAGCGAGACCGGCCATAGGGCGGAGAATATAAGAGGGAGCGGGGAGAAGGGAGAGGTTCGTTGCGGTGCGAGCCGAGCGTGCGCTTCGCACCGTCTCGTACCTCTCCCTTCTCCCCTCTCCCTAGGTGTTAGAAGAGGAAGCTCTCCAGCGCCACCCGCTCGCGGGTGATGCCGAGCAGCGAGCCGATCTCCTCGAGCGTCATCGGCTCTTGGCCTTCCAACCCGAAGTAGAGCCGCAGGATCTTCGCCTCGCGGTCCTTGAGCGTCGCCAGGACGCCCTCGATCGACTCGGTGAGGGCGTGCTCGAAGATCTCGTCGTCGGGACCGGGGTTCTGCGTGTCGGGGAGGTAGTCGAGCAGCTTGTTGTCTTCGCCGGGGGTGAGGGGGGCGTCGAGGGAGAGGTGCGCTTGCGAGATGGACAGGGTCTTGGCGACCTCTTCTTGGGAGATATCCATCCCCTCGGCGATCTCCTCGACGGTGGGCTCGCGGCCCAGCTCCTGCAGCAGCGAAGCCGAGCGTTTGCCGATGCGATGTAGCGTGCCCGCGCGGTTCAGCGGGACGCGCACGATGCGCGACTGCTCGGCGAGCGCCTGGAGGATCGCCTGGCGGATCCACCACACCGCGTAGGAGATGAACTTGATCCCCTTCGTCTCGTCGAACTTGTGGGCGGCGCGGATCAGCCCGAGGTTGCCCTCGTTGATCAGGTCGGAGAGCGCGACGCCCTGATTCTGGTACTTCTTCGCGACGGACACCACGAAGCGGAGGTTCGAGCGCACGAGCTTGTCGAGCGCCTCCTCGTTCCCCTGCTTGATCCGCTGGGCGAGGGTGACTTCCTCCTCGCGGGTGATGAGCGGGTATTGGCTGATTTCCCGCAGGTACTGGTCGAGCGACCCCTCGTCGAACGAGGCGCGTTTCGCCGTATTCAGTTGCATGGCCGTGTCATCCCTCCAGGCGCGCACGACGCCGCACGGTGCCTGACGACCCCCGAGCCGACGGCGTACGCTCGGGCGGAGGCCTACGCCACCCGCCGGCTACCGGATGATCGAGCCCAGCCGGTGCCAGCGAATATCGGTCAACCACGGAAGCGCGTCGCGCGCCTCCCGGTCGTAGCTGAAGTAGACGACGAGCGGCCTGCCCTTCACCGCCTGCTGGTCCACGAACCCCCAGTAGCGCGAGTCCGCGGAGTTGTCGCGGTTGTCGCCCAGCACGAAGTACTTGCCCCGCGGCACCACGAGCGGACCCCACGTGTCGCGCGTGGGACGGTAGCTGCTCCGCGCCGCCGCCACGCCGCCGACCAAGTACTCCCGCTGCCAGTTGAACTCCGGGTCGTAGATGTCGTGCGTCGGGTCCACCCGCTGGACGTACGGTTCCTTGAGCGCCTCGCCGTTCACGCGGACCTCGCCGCCGCGCATCTCGACGGTGTCCCCGGGGACGCCGATGACCCGCTTCACGTAGTTGAGCTCGGGGTTCCTCGGGTACGCGAAGACGATGACGTCGCCACGGCGCGGCGACTCGAAGCCCGGCAGGCGGGCGCTCGTCCCGGGTATCTGCGCCCCGTACACGGCCTTGTTGACGAAAAGAAAATCGCCGGCGAGCAGCGTGCGCTCCATACTGCCGGAGGGAATCTGAAATGCTTCGATGAGGAAGGTGCGGATGATGAGAAACAGGACCAGCGCCATGCCCAGCGAGCGCATCCAATTGTCGAACCACCGGGCCAGCCGGGAGCGCCGCTTTTCCGGGGGGGCGAAGGCAGCCAGCGCGGCGCGCGCGCCCGTACCTCCCCTCGGGGCCCCCAAGTGATGCATGGTTGTTACTCTAGCCAGGCCGTCGGCTGGACGCAACGGTCACCGCCCACCCCCGGGCCGCCCCCCACGCCCTCACCCGCTCTCGGAACCGGTCCGGCGGGTCGGCGTGACGGACCCGCGCCGCGAGGCACGCGGCGTCACCCTCGCGCTCGACCCGCACCCACTGGACTACCGTATCCGTGAGGGCGTCCAGCGCCGCGTCATCGAGCGGCGAGCCGCCCGTAGAGAGGACGATCAGCAGCGACTCGTGATCCACCGGACGGGAGGATAGCGTCCGGCAGTGTGAGCTGCGTCACCAGATTGTTGCCGACCGGTGCGATCTGATGCGCTACGCTTCCGTGTCGATCTGCGCCCGCTGCAGCTTCCCCGAGAAGTCCACGTACACCACCTTGGTCTCGGAGTAGAAGTCGTAGACCTCCCAGCCGCCTTCGCGGTGCCCGTTGCCGGTCTGCTTCACGCCGCCGAACGGCAGGTGCGCCTCGGCGCCGATGGTGGGCGCGTTGACGTAGGTGATCCCGGTGTCCAGCTCGTTCATCGCGCGGAAGGCGGCGTTCACGTCCCGCGTGTACAACGCGCTCGAGAGGCCGTACTTGACGTCGTTGTTGACGCGGATCGCCTCGTCGAGCGAGCCGACCTTGATCACCGACAGCACCGGGCCGAAGATCTCCTCCTGCTCGACCCGCATTCCGGGCTTGACCCCTGCCAGCACCGTCGGCCGGTAGAACCAACCGCGCTCGAGTCCCTTCCCCGTCGCCCGCTCGCCGCCGATCAGCACGCGCGCGCCCTCGTCGCGCCCGACGCCCACGTAGTCCTCGACCTTCTTGCGGGCGTCTTCGTTGATGAGCGGCCCGACGTCCGTCTTCTCGTCCAGGCCCGGGCCGAGCCGCAGCCGCTCCGCCCGGTCGCAGATCATCTGGACCAGCCGGTCGTGCACCGTGTCGTGCACGATCAGCCGGCTCGTGGCCGTGCAACGCTGCCCGGTCGTGCCGAAGGCGCCCCACAGCACCCCGTCGAGCGCCAGCTCCAGATCGGCGTCGTCCATCACGATCATCGCGTTCTTGCCGCCCATTTCGAGCGACAGCCGCTTGTGCATCTTGCCGCACGTGGCGCCGATGATCGCGCCCGTCTCCGTCGACCCCGTGAACGAGATGACCGGGACGTCGGGATGCTCGACCATCGCCCTGCCCACGACGGAGCCCTCGCCGTGCACCAGCTGCACCACCTCGGGCGGCAGCCCGGCGTCGCACAGGATCTCCACCAACAAGTGCGCCGTGTGCGGGACATCCTCCGCGGGCTTGAAGACCACCGCGTTCCCGCACAGCAGCGCGGGAAACATCTTCCAAGTGGGGATCGCGAGCGGGAAGTTGAACGGGGTGATCAGTCCAGCCACTCCGATCGACCGGCGGTAGCTCATCGCCCACTTGTTCCGCAGCTCGGACGGCACCACCCGACCGAACAGCCGGCGGCCCTCGGTGTGCGCGTAGTGGGCGGTGTCGATCCCTTCCTGCACGTCGCCCCGCGTCTCCGCGAGCACCTTGCCCATCTCGCGCGTCATGACGCGGGCGATCTGCTCCTTGCGCTCTACCAGGAGATCGCCGACACGGTGCAGCACCTCACCGCGGATCGGCGCGGGGGTCTTGGACCAGCGCTCGAAGCCGCGCTTGGCGGACGCCACGGCCCGCGCCACGTCCTCCGGACCGGAGCGCGGGAAGCAGCCGACCACCTCAGTCGCGTCGGCGGGGTTGCGATTCTCGAAGTACGCGCCGGTGGCGGGGGCGACCCACTCGCCGGCGATGAAGTTCTTGAAGTTCTCCGTCATCCGTTCTCCGTCATCCGTTAGCGGTGCGGCTGCACGTCGGGACAGAGCCACAGGGTCGTCGCGTTGGCGGAACCGACGCGCGGCAGCACTTCGCGCGTCACGAGGACGATCCCCCAGACGATGAGCACTTGCGACACGACATGTGCGAACCCGAGGCGCCCCCGCCACGACGCAATGCTCGCCCACACCCCCGCGGCGACGACCGCCGCCACGGCGACGAGGTAGAAGATCAGCCGCACGCCGCAACCATGGGAATAGGGCCACACCCCGGGGGCGACGCCGATGCCGACGAGCACACCGAGCGCCGCCTTCGCCCACGTGCCGAGCCGTCCCCCCGCGATCCCGGCCGCGGCGCCTACTACGGCCGGCCGCTTGACGGTTGGCTCGGAACCGCCGCCCCGCCCGAGGTTGGGATCGGCGTCCGGCAGCTTGTTGAGCAGCCGGTCGACTTCGGCCATCTCCTTGTCCCAGTCGCGCTCTTTCTCCATTCCCGCCACTACCCCTCCCGAGCCAGGCCGTAGCGCTCGATCTTCTTGTACAGGTTCGAGCGCGGCATATCCAATGTGCGCGCGGTCTCCGACACATTCCAGTCGTTCTCTTTCAGCTTCGCGAGGATGTAGGTCCGCTCGGCCGCCTGCTTGAACTCCTCGAACGTGCCGGCGCGCATCCACGGCGCCCCGGCGAGATCCGCCGCACTCATCCCCCGGGCTCCGTCCCCCGCCACCCCTGTCGCCAGCCCGGCGATCCGCTCCACGTCGGCCGGGGCGACCACGGGGCCCGGCGCGAGGATGAGCAGCCGCTCGACGGCGTTCCGCAGCTCGCGGATGTTGCCCGGCCAATCGTGCGCCGCGAGGCGCTGCAGCGCCTCTTTGTCGAACTGCTTCGGCGGCAGGCCGCCGCGCCGGGTGAGCTGCTCCGCGAAGTGCTCGACCAGCTGCGGGATGTCGCCGCGCCGCGCCCGCAGCGGCGGCACCTCGATCGGCACCACGTTCAGGCGGTACAGCAGGTCCTCGCGAAACCGCCCGGCGGCGATCTCGGCCTGCAGGTCCTTGTTCGTCGCCGCCACGACGCGGACGTCCACCTCGAGCGTCTTCCCCGAGCCGACGCGGGAGATCACGCCCTCCTCGAGCGCCCGCAGCACCTTGGCCTGGGCCGAGAGGCTCATGTCGCCGACCTCATCCAGGAACAACGTGCCGCCGTCCGCCAGCTCGAACTTCCCCGCCCGGTCGGCGAACGCGCCCGTGAAGCTCCCCTTCATGTGACCGAACAGCTCGCTCTCGATCAGCTCGGTCGGGATCGCGGCGCAATTCACCTCGACGAACGGCCCGCGGGCCCGCGGGGAGAGCGCGTGGATGGCGCGCGCCACCAGCTCCTTCCCGGTCCCGTTCTCGCCGGTCACCAGGACGCGCGCGGCGGTCGGCGCCACCTTCTCGATCCGCTCGATCACCTGCTTGATCGCCTTGCTCGAGCCGACGATCTCGTACTGCGCGTGCACTTCGGCCTTGAGCCGCACGTTCTCGCTCGCGAGATCAATGTGCTGCAGGGCGTTGCGCAGGGTGAGCAGCACGCGGTCGGTGTCGAGCGGCTTCTCGAGGAAATCGTAGGCGCCGAGCTGCGTGGCTTCCACAGCGGTCTGGATCGTCCCGTGGCCCGAGATCATGACGACCTGCGCGTGGGGATCGAGGTCGCGCAGCTTGCGGAGCGTGTCCAGCCCGTCCATCCCCTGCATCTTCACGTCCAGGAACACGAGGTGCGGACGGAACTCGGGATACACGCGCAGCGCCTCAGACCCCGAGGCGCAGGCCTGGACCTCGATCTCCTCGTACTCGAGGAGCTGCTGCAGGGCCTCGCGGATGCCCTTTTCGTCGTCCACGACCAGCACGCGCCGGCTCACGCTCTCCTCCGCTTGGTGCGGTACAACACCACCCCCGTGGGATGGATCGCGACGTCGGTGAAGGCGGGCGAGACCCGAAGCGGCACGGCGCCCGTCGAGTCGGCGCCCGCCACGCGCTGGGCCAGCTGCTTCACCAGCGGCGCCGGGAACGGAAAGCCACGCAGGGAAAGCTCCTCGACCGTGAAGCGCGCGATCCCGGGCCGCTCGATCGCGAGCGGCCCCGCGATGCGCAGCGGCTCCATCGGGTTGAGCATTCCGGCGAGCGGCCCGAGCGCGTCGGGCGGGATGACGCGCGTGTCGAGCCGGCAGTACACCGCGACCTTGCCCTCGAGCAGCTCCACCCGCAGCGAGTCGAAGCTCTTCCGCACGGACCAGTCGATCCCGCTGCCCACCATCGCGGCGATCTCGTTCGGGGAGAGCACGACCGAGTCCGGTCCGCTGGGCTGTCTCAGGCGTTCGACCTTGGTCTGCTGGGAGGACAGCGCTTTGGGGGTCGGCGCGCCCACCGCCGTGTCGGCCACGGACGGCAGCTTCGTCGACCGGGGACCGAGCCACCGGGACGCCGTGCGGAGGATCGGCTCTCGGAACCACCACGCCACGAGCGCCGCCGTAAGCGCGACGGCGAGGAAGACGAGCCGGAGCAGTCCCTTAAAGCAGCCGTTCACTGTGCCTGACGTTGTACACCGCGCCCCCGGATTGGAGCGTGCTCTGCATCAGATCGAGCGCCCCCACCAGGACCGACGCCGCGAACTCGACCCGGCCGAGCGCCGCTTCGAGGCCCGCGAAATCGCGCGGCCGCGCCTGCCGCGCCGCGCGTCCCAGCGTGACGTGCGGGTGGAAGGGCCGCGCTTCCGTCGCGAACCCGAGCGGGGCGAACTCCTGCTCCACGCGATGCTGCAAGATCTCGAGCGCCGGCTCCGGGGCGATCCCCACCCACACGACGCGTGGCCGCGTGAAGTCCGGAAACACCCCGAACCCCTTCTCCCCGCTCCCCCCGCCCCCCAGCGCCAGGGTCAGCGCCCGAGCGTCGGCAGCGGCGCGCTGCAGCGCCGCGTGGACCTCGCCGTCACGCTCCTCGGGCACGTCCCCCAGGAACTTGAGCGTAAGGTGAATGCCGTCGGGGCGCACCCACTTCATCGGAAGGTCGAGGTCGCGGAGCGGCGCGGTCGCTTGCCAGAGATCCTGCCGGACCTGCGGAGGAAAATTGACGGCGACGAAGAGCCTCAAGCGGGTCGCCGGCGTTCCAGGATGAGGCTGCCGCGGCGATAGCCGCGGGGATCCACTGCGACGACGGCGAAGCCTAGCTCGCGGAGGTGCACGGTGACCGCCGCCAGCCGCTCGGTCACCCAGGGAATCCATTGCGGCTCGACCTCGATGCGCGCGCGGTCGCCGTGGTGGCGGACCCGCAGATCGCCTGTCACACCCAGCTGCCGCAGGTAGGCCTCCGCCTGCTCGACCTGCCTGAGGAGGTCCGGCGTGATCGTGATCCCGTAGGCCACCCGGCTCGAGAGACACGGCGCGGCGGGCGCGTCCCAGACGGGAATCGCGAGCGCCCGCGCCGCGGCGCGGATCTCGGCCTTGGTCATCCCGACCTCGGCAAGCGGCGAGCGGATGCCCGCCGCCCGTCCCGCGGCATACCCCGGGCGGTGTTCCCCCAGATCGTCGGCGTTGGTGCCGTCGCACACGACGGCGAGGCCGCGCGCCGCCGCCTCGGGGAGGAGCCGGCGCCACAGCTCCGTCTTGCAGAAGAAGCACCGGTTGGTGGGATTCGCGAGATAGCTGGGATCTTGGAGCTCGTGGGTGTCGATCGCGACGAGCGGCACGTCGAACCGCTCCGCCACCTCGCAGGCCGTCTCCCACTGGGCGCGGGGGTAGGAGGCGCTGCGACCGATCGCGGCCACCATGCGCTCGCGCCCCAGCTCCTGGCGCACCACCACCGCGAGCAGCGTCGAATCAACCCCGCCCGAGTAGCCGACCAAAGCCGAGGGGAAAGTGCGGACGAGGGCGCGGAGCCTGCGGCTGGGGGAGGGGGAGGGGGAGGGGGAGGGGGAGGGCGCTGGCACGGCGGAATACTAACGGCCCAGACTGTCTCAATCAAAGGACAACTTTGACCACATGAATCGGATATTTCGTAAGCTGGAAACCTATTACACTGATGATACGTTGCACAAAGTCGTAGCATATCTACGTCTAGTAGGAACCCCTGCCCAGAGGGCTGCGAAATGACGAACAAGACCGAGCTGGACGCCGTCGATCGCAAGATCGTGCGGCAACTCGCCACGGACGGACGTGCCAGTTATCAGGCGATCGCCGACGAAGTCGGGCTGTCGCGACCGGCGATCATGGAGCGGGTGAAGCGGCTCGAGGAGGCCGGCTTTATCACCGGCTACGGCGCGCGGCTCGACCGCGCGAAGGCCGGTTTCCCGGTGACGGCATTCGTCGCGGTCCGCTACGCCAACTCCGACTACGTCGGCGACGAGCCGCGGATGCGGGAGATGGCGAAGCACCCCTGCGTGCTCGAGTGTCACCACGTCGCCGGGGAGGACTGCTACATCCTGAAGGTCGCCGCCCCCGATCTCGAGAGCCTCCAGAACGTGCTGCGCGAGCTGCGCGGCTCGTCCAAGACACAGATGAGCACGCGCACCACGATCGTCCTGGGCACGGTGTTCGAGAAGCCGGGGTTCATCCCGGTGGAGCCCGACTGATGGCTGGGCTGCGCGGCAAGGCGCTCGTCGCCTATCTCGTGGTGTGTGTGTTCTGGGGCTCGACCTACCTCGCGATCCGCGTGGGTGTGGGGGTCCTGCCGCCGTTCCTCTTCGCCGGCCTCCGGTTCGTGCTCGCGGGCGCGCTGCTGCTCGGGCTCGCGCTGGCGCTGGGCGACAAGTTACCGCGCCGTGCCGTCGATTGGCGCACGCAGGCGATCGTCGGCGTGTTGCTGCTCGCGGGCGGGAACGCGTTCGTGGTGTGGGCGGAGCAGTACACGCCCTCCGGGATCGCCAGCATCTTCGTGGTGACGGTGGCCCTGTGGATGGCGTTCTTCGACGCGATCATCCCGGGCGGCGCGGGGGATCTCAATTGGCGCGTGGTGACGGGGCTGCTGCTCGGCTTTCTCGGCACCGCCCTGCTCGTGGGCGCGAGCCCGGCCGAGATCCTGCGCGCCGATCTGCGCGGGCCGATCGCGCTCACCGCGGCGAGCGCCGCCTGGTCGCTCGGCTCCGTGTATGGCAAGCGCCACCCCACCGAGGCGAGCCCCTATGTGGGTGCGGCGCTGCAGATGCTCGCCGGCGGCGCCGCAGTCGCGCTGGTCGGCACCGCGCTCGGGGAGTGGAGCCGCTGGCACCTCACGCCCCGCGGCGTCGGCGCCGTCGCCTACCTCGTGGTATTCGGCTCGATCTTCGGATACACCGCGTACACCTACGCGCTGCGCCACGCCTCGCCCACGATCGTGGGCACGTACGCCTACGTGAACCCGGTCATCGCGGTGCTGCTCGGGTGGCTCATTCTCAACGAGCCGGTGACCGCCCGGACGTTCCTCGCGATGGCGCTGATCGTCGGCGCCGTCGTCTGGATCCAGTTCTCACACAAACTGCGTCGGACGGTGGGACGGTCCGACAGTCGGACTGCGACCGCCGTGCCAGTCCGACAGGAGGCCTCTGAGCGTGCGTAGCGTGAACCTTGCCGCGAAGTTTCGGCTGTTCGACGACTACTGGAGCCCCAAGATCGTCGGTGACCTGAACGACTCGTACGTCAAGCTCGTGAAGGTGAAGGGCGAGTTCGTGTGGCACCACCACGACGCGGAGGATGAGCTGTTCCTGGTGGTGAAGGGCCGGCTCCTGTTGCGCTTCCGCGAGCGCGACGTATGGGTCGAGGAAGGCGAGTTCGTGATCGTCCCCCGGGGCGTCGAGCATCTGCCGATCGCGCCGCAAGAGACGCACCTGCTGCTGCTCGAGCCGAAATCCACCCTCAACACGGGGAACGTCCGCAACGAGCGCACGGTCGCAGAGCTCGAAAGGATCTAAGCCGTGCTCGAAGGCTAGCCGCTCACCCCGCCGTCACTCGTTCGTTTCGTGCACATCGCTGGGCCGCGGTGCCGCGCGCCGCGCGGGCCGTGCCGGGCGGGCCTCCTTCCCTTCCTCGCTGAGCTTGAACGACCGCACCGTGTGGTACGCGAGGTCGACGTCCCCATGCTGCTCGAACTCCGTGAGGATGTCTTCCCAGATCGCGTGCTCGGTGCCGCGCCGCTTGCGGGGCTCGATCAGGTAGCGGATGGTGAGCTGCACGCCGCTGTCCGTCACGCGGGTGTACACGATCGGGGTGAGCTTCGTGTAGTTGATGAGATACTGCCGCGACGCCGTGAGCAGATCCTGCTCGGCCTGGGCCGTGAGGTGCTCCGCATGCTTGAAGGCGATCTTCGTCAAGATCTCCTTCGCCTTCCTCCAATCGCTCTCGAACGTCACGAGCACGGGCACCTCGTGCCAGATGTAGCGGAAGCCGCGGTCGTAATTCGCGAGGGGCTCGGTGAAGACCTTGCCGTTCGGAATGTGGATGATCCGGCCGCTCGACTGGTCGGCGTCCACCCAGTTCCCGATTTCGTTCAAGGTGAACTGCTGCAGCCGAACGTCGATCACGTCGCCCTTGTGCCCCCAGATCTCGACCCGATCGCCTACCTCGAAGGGGCGCCGCCACAGGATGAAGATCCAGCCGGCGAGGTTGGTGACGGGGTCCTTCAACGCGATCGCCAGCCCGGCGGAGAGCAGCCCCAGGAAGGTCGCGAGCGCCTGGATCCCGACGAACCAGGTGCGCCCCACGAGGATCACCCCCAGGCCGAGGGCCACGTAGGTGATGCCCTTGCGCCAGCGGTAGCGGCTCCAGGGATCGCGCACGCGGCGGTAGAGGAGCGTGAGAACGAGCCGGTGCATCAGCCACAGCCCGAATACGATGAGGAGGGTGCTGAGCAGCTTCGTCTGGAGCTCGGGGGAGAGCCCAAGCCGTGTCTGAAGCCAATCGGTCATGCGAGCCGCAGGTGAGTGGCGGGGACAAGGTAGGGGGAGGCCGAGCGGCGCGCCAGCGACGAGGCTATAATCTCAGCATGCGCTGCACAGCTGCTCCGGCTCTGGCGCTGCTCTCGGTGGCGCTCCTCGCGACTGCGTGCCACCGGCCCGCCGCCGCGCCGCCCAACCCGATGGCGGAGGTCGCGATCACGGTGGAGAACCAGAACTTCCTCGACATGGACGTATTCATCGTGCGGAGCGGCGGCGATCGCGTCCGGATCGGCATGGTGCCGGGCCTCTCGTCGCGGATCCTGATGGTGCGTCCCGACCTCGTGGGCTATGGCTCGGAAGTGCGGTTCGAGGTGCACCCGATCGGGGGCCGGGGCAACCCGATCTCGGAGACGATGACCGTGCATCCCGGAGACGTGATCCACCTGACGATCCCGCCGTCCTAAGCGCCCGCGATCATCTTCCCCGCGACTTCCTTCACGAGCTTGGCGCACACCGCGGCCGTCACGCCGCCCGCGTCCTGTTGCGGGTTGAATTCCACGACGTCCGCTCCCACGATCGGCACGCGCAGCCCCTGGAGCACCGTCAGGACCTCGCGCACCGTGAGCCCGCCCGGCTCGCGGTGTCCCACGCCCGGTGCGAATGCCGGATCGAAGGCGTCGAGATCGATCGACACGTACGCGGGCGCGTCCAGGGCGGGGCGGCGGCCCGCGACCCAGGCGCGCATGTCGATCACCTGCACGCGATGGCGTTCGGCTTGGGCGCGCTGGGTCGCATTCATGGTGCGGATCCCCACCTGGACGAGTTGATCCGCGAGCGCTTCGTCCATGATGCGCGCGAAGGGACAGGCGTGGGAGTAGGGATCGCCCTGAAACTCGGGGTAGAGGTCGGGATGGGCGTCGAAGTGCAGGATGCTGAGCTGGGCGTGAAACCGCCGCACGGCGCGCACGATCGGATAGGTGATCGAATGGTCGCCGCCGATCGCGATGGGGCGGCCGCCGGCGTCGAGCAGCGTCCGTATCGCGTCTTCGATCTTGGCGCGCACCTCGGCGCCCGACGTCCCGAGCGGCACGTCGCCCACGTCGCCGAGCGCGCCGTCCTGGCCCAGATCGATGCCGGTCTCCGTCCAGGGATTCCCCGCAGGGGAGTGCAGGGCCTGCCGGATGAGGGGCGGCGCGGCGGCCGTTCCGCGCAGGAACGAGGAGCTCGCGTCGTACGGGAAGCCGATAAGGGTCGGCGTGCCGCCGGTCTTGGCGTTCAGGGCTTCGGCTTGCTCGGTGGCTGCGCTTTCAGTTCAACGAGCAGCACGTGCGCTCCACCGGTCCCGATGTACTCGGTCGCGTGGGTTTCCGCATCGTGCCACCGGACCTGCCCGGTCTTCGACGGTTGCTCCGTGGTCTTCCCATCCGGCGCCGTGAACACCGTCTTGCCGGAACCGGAGAGACTGTAGGTCACGTACGCCGGGTGTGAATGCATCGGGATCTTGTCACCCGACTTGCTGTGGAAATCGAGCACCCGGACGCTCGCGTTCTCCAGCAGCAC
>WNGD01006800.1_pt1 | contig 12740 bp, 10 predicted proteins | sample 5400671 | NCBI WGS metagenome assembly WNGD01 (sample SAMN13153369, study PRJNA577476) | soil metagenome | isolation source: 40 cm soil or saprolite under grassland replicate 2 | place: USA:California | collected 2016-06-15
GTTATTTGGTTTGTAGCACCGGCGCGGACGGCCTGCAATGCCGAGGCTCGCGGCGCAGTGAGGATGAATTTGGGAGCGACTACTGTCCGGAGCAACCGGAGGTCGTTGCACTTCGCAGTGACCTCCGAGGACTACTGATCGGAGCAACCGGAGGTCGTCGTCTTGAACTCCTACGTTGGCTCTGTCAACCTCCGGCTAGTCACGGTCGACGAGGAGCCGTCCCTTGGCTGAGCCGATCCAATGGTCGAACTTTCCTAACCTCTCGGTAGAGGACACCGTCTCTTTGGAGATCACAGCCGACGGCGGCGGACCGCAAGTCGAGCTTGAACTGGAGACGTCACCGAGCGTCACCTGGTGGAAGGCGCTCGAGGTCCGCTCGGTGTCGGACGAGCTGCTTGCTCGGGTAGAGATGCAGGACAGTGACCACGGCCCGAGGTCGGTCACGCTGGATGGTGCCCTCCTGCGCGGGGCCCGGCTCGTGCTTGCAAAGGCCAAAATCTTCGGCATTCACACCGGCATGTACGAGCTGCGTGACCTCGACGCGCATCTCGGCCAACGCCTGCACTTCCTCTGGCAGCGAGACGATGATCGAGATGGTCCTGTAGCCGGATTCTTCCGTGATCTCGGCGGCGGAATCAGCCAGGCGGCAAATGCGGTTGCCGACGTTGTCGAGGGGGTTGTCAATGCGGTCGCGGAGGTCGTCTGCGACGTCATCGAAACGATCGGGACGCTCATCAGCAATGCACTCGATGCTCTCGGAAACGCTCTCAGCGGCGTACCCCTCATCGGAGGGGTGCTGCAGGGCGTGCTGCACTGGCTCGCAGGGGTTGTCCATGCCGTCTTTGATCTCCTTGCCTCTTTCGTCAAAGCGGTCGTAAACATCATCGGAGGTGTTATCGCGGGCATCATCCGCTTCATCGGCGGTGCGATCGGCGGGCTGCTGGCCTGGGACGGCCGCCTGTTCATCAAGAGCCTCGGCGACATTGGCTCGAGCATCGCGGGGCCGGTGCTCGTGTTTCTCGGAAAGGTGCTGGCACTGATCCAGGCGATCTTCGGCTTGCAATGGGGCGAGCGGCCACTCACGCAGAAAGAGCATGACCTGCTCCGGCGCGTGTACCGAGGCTCAGTCGCTCTCTACGACATCCGGATCGTGCCGGATTGGACTTTCTACAGCCTCCCGAACTCACGCCCCTTCACGCTCGGAAACACCATCTACTTGAAGGGCGTCAATTCCACCGCGAACCCCGACGTATTGGTGCACGAATGCGCGCACGTGTGGCAGTACCAGCACGGCGGAGACCGCTACGCAAGCGATGCTTTGTATGCACAAGCGACCGTCCCGAACACTTACAGCTGGGAGGCTGAGCTCGCGCGCGGTCACCTGCGCTGGCGGGACTTCAACAAAGAGGCGCAGGCGCAGTTTCTGCAGGACGTGTGGAACCAGGGCAAGATCATCGGCGACCCGACAGGCGGCAGCGGTGTCTTCTACGACGAGGATCCCGTCAGTGACCTCGCCAGCTTTCCTGCGAGCGGGACCGACCGCACGTCGCTTGCGGTCGAGAGTGTCGCCTACGTTCGCGGCGCCTTCGTCTGGCGGCTTTCCGGCCTCCTTTAGTGTTGGCCGCCGGGTTAGAGCTCCAAGATCTACTCATCTGAGCACACATAGGCGGCCCTCGTTCTTCCGCAGCGACCGCCGGAACTAATGATCGGAGCAATCGGAGGTCGTTCCGTCTGGCAGCAGTGCTGGCGACCAGCCAAGGTGACCATGGCTATGGGGCGGCCTTTTGGTCGGGTGGCCGGCCGGACGACGAGCGCCAGCGCCGGCCCCGAAACAGGCGTCAGCAGCCAGCTAGGAGCGGCAGCGGCTTGATCTCGTTAGGCTTGGCCCAACCGGAGCTCGAACGTCGTCGCAAGCCAAACCACTTCCGGGTCGCGACCTCAATCGCCTGAGCCCATTCGACTCGCGGCCGACATCCGTAGTGGCGCTCGGGCGCGCCACCGCCGAGCAGATCAGGAAGACGACTGGCGTTTCGGCTGCGGCTGCGCGTGCGGTCGTCGCTGCGCGTCGTGAGCAGCGGATCGCCTCGGTCTGGTCACTCGCCGCGCTGACGCAATTACGAGAAGACGAGCTCGAGCGCCTCCAGCGGCTCTCACTCTTTGTCCACGACACGCGGATCGTGATCACCGATGTGCAGCCGGCGCGAGGGCGGATCATGAGCGAGCGTTCGTTCGCGCTCCGAGTCTCATTCGTCGCCGGCGACGCGGCAGAGCCAGCGCTCGTCAGCGTCGTCGTCCACTGGGCCGGGCGACCGTTCGTCGTCGAGAAGCCCCTCTCCGCGCGTGAGGTCCGGGCCGGCCGCGTCGACGTCCGGTTTCAGAGGTCGCAGGCTCTCCCGACCGGCGCGGCCACGTTCGCTGTCAGCCTCCTCGGGGCCCATGGAGCGCAGGCGCTGTTCCGGACGAGTTGCGCCATCCTTCCGTCGAACCCTTTCAGCCTCAGCGTCTCACCGGACGTCGACTACGTCACCGGCACGTTCAGCGCGCGTTCGGTTCGCCGCGGCGGCGTATTTGAAACCCACGTCCGCGTGCGCCTCAGCAACGGAGGCGGCGCGGCTGTCAGCATCGACCCCGGTTTCCAGTGGACGTTCTGGGATGGGGGTGTCGGCGGCTCTCTGGTCGAGCGCGGCAACGGCAGCTTCGGCGGCGGCCGCATCATGGTCCCGGCGTACGGGATCTGGGACGGGTGGATCGCCTTTAGCTCGCCCAGCGGCAGCGGAGTCTTCAACAAGCTTGACGGCCGCGAGGACATGACGCTGCAGATCGAGATGAGGCTGCCCGATCGCAGCGTCTCAGACACGATCACCGTGCGGACGATGTTCCGCTTTGGGATCAACGTCACTCGGGTCAGTTGGGAGGCGTTCACGGCCTCAGAGGAAGCCGACCTCGATGCCGCGACGGGCGTGATGCGGACGATCTACGAACGCCGCGACCTGACCTTCAACTTCGACCGTCGCGGGATCCCGCGGGACCGTGTCAGCGGTTTTGAGGCCATCACCTCCGAAGACGAGGCGCGCGACCTGTTCGAGCAGTGGTCGGGCCCCGACACCAATCAGAACATCGACGTCTTCATCACCCAGATCGTCGGGACGACCTTCGACGGCTTGGTTGGCGGAATCCCTGGCCCAACTTCGCACAGCGGCCGCTCGAGCGGTGTCGTCGTTGACAAGCACGGCTATGTTGATGCTGGTGGAGTGAGGCATCTCGATATCGACTATCACGGGATGGTCATGGCTCATGAGGTCGGGCATTACCTTGGTCTGCCGCACATTGACGAGCCGCACAACCTCATGCTGTGGAACAGCGGTCGCAATGACACCAACCTCAACTACGACCCGCAGTACCGGACGATCATCCGCCACGGCTGGGTCAGGATCGACTGAGGTGCCAGCGGACGACTCGGACAAGAAGCGTCGCGATCCCGACTTCGAGCTGAACGAGCCGTCGGCCCGCGTTCCCGGCGGCGCGCGGCGGAAGTCAACGCCTGTCCCGCGCCGCCGACTCGACGAGGTGCGGCGGCGCGAGCGACTTAACGCGCTGCTGCTCGCGCATGACCCCGACGACGCCGAGCGCGTCCTGGCCGAGATCACAGAGGAGGACCAGTCGCTCCTCCGCCAGATCGCGCGCGAGGGGGCAATCACCGGCGTTTCACCGCGACTGCGCCAGAACGCGATCGCGACGATTGCGCATTTCCCGAGTCAAGACAACCTCAACCTGCTGGCCGAACTGGCCCAACACGGCGACGACTTCTACGTCCGCAGCCACGCGCTGTTGGCGCTGGGCCAGACCGGGGTCGCCCTCGCCGCGCCCATTTTGCGCGACCGACTTGCGGCCGAAGAGCCGCTCGAGGTTGTGGCGGCTGAGCGGGGACTCGAGGCGCTGGCTCGCCTCGCCGGGCACGACGTTGTCCGCGCGGTCTTCGCCAACGAGTCGCGCAAGGTGATTGCCGAACGGGGGAAGCGGGTGGTCGAACGCCTCGAAACTAAGCCGGCCGCTCGACGCCCGCGTCGCGCGAAGACCACGGCGGAACGGCCGGAGTCGCTGGAGTAGTAGCTGTCCGGTAGTCGTTGATGGCCGTTGCGCAGGTCCTGACGAACGGACGTGGTCCGACAAGCGTCAACTCAGGCAAACGGCGTGATCATCTCGCCACGCCGCTCTTTACCTTTAGACGTAGACGCGCGCGCGTGTAGCAGACGGCGCATAATGGTGTAGCAGTGACCGCCTTGCGCTAGCGGGCCACCTGACGATCACATAAGCCCTTCGAGTCGGACTCCTTCAGCGTGTGCCCAACCGGTCCAGCGGGTTTCGTCTGGCTGGCGCATCGGCTAGATCAGACCGTTTCGACAGGTTCGGCTGAGGAGCTGGAGCGGCGCCGGAAGACCGCCGCTTCGGTGCCAGCCGCGCAGGCGGTGACTCGGGAAGAGCTTGCGCCCGCACGGCCGTGGGAGAGGAAAGAGGTGCTCGAGGTCTGGAGAAGAAGCAGCGAGCGCGCCGGTCACCGCCGGATCGAACGGTCCACGCACCGCGGCGAGGAGCAGGACTGCAGCGATGCCCGAGCCGACCTCGAAGCGCCGGTCGGGGATGTCACCGTGTGGCATCCGATCGCCGAGGAGGTGGAGGAGCAGTCCGAGTGGCAGCGAGCCGAGCCGCGAGCGGACGAGCGCGCCGCCGGCAGCACCGGTCGCAACGTGGAGGGAGACGATCAGGCTGCGAGCTTAGCCTCGCGGTGTCGTCCTTCGGCTCTTTCGCGACACGACGAATGGCTGGGCCTGTTTTGATGTCGCGCTGCGGTTGTGTCGCTACGGTTGTCGCCCGCGGGGAGCCTCGAATCCCGCATGTGGTGCGGGCTCGAGCCGCTGCTTGTTGCGTTGTCGCGTTGTCGCTTAGCGGCAGTGAGAGAGCGGCGGCCAAATGCGACCCGCGATCAGCGCACGTGTCGCGCCGCGAGAACACACTGCGACCGCCGGCCCTCAGCGGCCTGCTCTGAAGACCGGCTGCAAGGTACCCGCAATCGGGGTTCATAGCGAGTCCCCGGACCTCGGCGAACCTCCTTGACGCCGAAGCCGGCAAGGGCTCTACTAGACAGGGCAGAGAGAGACGGTCTCGTTGGCAGCGGCCACGCTAGTGAAAGGGAGTCAGCATGTCGCACATGGGAAAATCGCACCTCGTCGTCATGTTTACGGTGGGGCCTGATGACGTGGCCGAAGGAGATCGCATCTTCGCGAGCCACGGCGAGTGGATGAAGGGGCATCCCCGCGAGGGCGATGTGGCGCTGCTGGACTACACCGTCTCCAAAGGCCCGGAACTGTCGAACCCGATGGACCCGAACTCTGAGCCGACCGGCAAGACGATCTTCGTGCTCGATGAGTACTACGAGTCACCGGCCGGCATCGCCAGGCATTGGCAGGACGCGATGGACAACTGGCCGGACATGTCCTCCGCCGTGCCGGCGTGGAGCGCCAAGGCCACGGTGGTGACACTGCACAACGGCACGGCTGTCCAAGCACTCTGGTAAGACGTTCGACGCTGGCCGGAGAGAAGCCGATTCTGTCTGCCGTCCCGAATCGGGCTATTGGGCCCTCTGGGCGGCTCAAGGCCAGTAGCCGTGCGGGTTGAGCGGATGCTCGCGTAGCCCATTCGGCTGGTCCATTTTGGCCCGAATGGGCTGCTGCCTGGTATCGCGCGCGTGTCGTACTTCCCGCATTCCGCGACACGTCGAGCCCGTGCGGAGTGTCCTGATGAGCCCGAGGTGGCCCGGGCGCGCTGGTTACGAGGAAGGGAGCTGGAGCGAAGCCCGTGGGGCGCCTGCAGGCCTCGAATGCCGTCGCGCTCCCTCCTTGACGCCGCTCGGCAACGCGGCAAAGGGGAGGCCGTACCCCTGCAATGAAGCCGCATCGGGGCTCGCGCGGCAGCGGCAAGAGAAGCGGCAACGGGCGCCTACCCAATCGAGGTCGGGACGCCGCCCCACGGCGGTGGGCGATGGCTTTGGATAAAGCGGGATGGGAGCGGCTGGACCGCCCCCATCCCCGGTTGCCAGGACGCAGGGGTCCTGGAACTTGGCCGTCGTCCTTATGGAGTGTGGTCGATTCGCTCGCCCCGCGCTTGCCAGGCCGGTACGACCTGGAAACCCGGCCCCGGGTGAACCGCGTGCTGGTCGCTGCCGTCGGCGTTCATCACGTAGACGGTTCGTTGGGCGAAGTCGTTGTTGACGATCCGCACGTAGGCGATCTCGTTTCCCTCCGGCGACCAGGCGGGGCCGAACTCGACATCGGCGCTGGTGGTCAGCCGCGTCTGCCCGCTGCCGTCGGCGTTCATGACGTAGATGTCGCTCGTGCCGGTAAGGGAGTCGGCGTAGGCGATCTTGGAGCCGTCCGGGCTCCAGTCGGGCAGCTGGCCCTTGGAGGTCGGATCGGTGGTCAGCTGCTCCGGATTGCCGCCGTCCGCGTCCATCACCCAGACCTGGTCGAAGCCGGTCCGGTCGCTGATGAAGGCGATCTTCGAGCCGTCCGGCGACCAGACGCCAAAGCTGTTGTTGCCGGCGCCGCTCGTCAGCCGGACGAGTCCCGAGCCGTCGAGGTTAACGGTGTAGAGGTCGCTGCGCGGATCGCTGCCGACGAAGCCCGAGAAGAGGATCTTCGAGCCCTCGGGCGAGAAGTCGGGGAACAGGACCCTGCCGCCGAGGTGGGTGACCTGCTCTTGCTGCGTCCCGTTCTGCTTCATCGCCCAGATCTCGAAGTTGCCGCTGCGGTCGCTGTCGAAGGCGATCTCCTTCCCGCTCGGCGAGTAGCTCGCGGCGGCGTCGAACGACGGCGCGTCGGTCAGGCGGCGCAGGTCATTCCCGTTCGGTAGCACCGAGTAGATGTCGACGTTGCCGCCGACGTTCATCGCGAAGGCGAGCCTGCCGTCGTTCGTGCCGGGATAGGTCGCGTGCGCCCGCTGCGCTCCGCCGGCGAGCTGGGCCGCGGCGGCCAGCACGACCACTACCACTACAAGCAACAGCCTGGGAGCGATGGGATGACTGGTCATTGCCGTACTCCTTCCGTCTCAGAGGCTCAGGGCACGATCCGCAAGACGTCGTTGTCGGTGATGCGCCCGACCCAGGCCGCGCCGTAGTCGACGGCGAGCCCGCTGGCGGCCGGAAAGGGCGTCTCGCCGGCGACCGTTCCGGCAGTCGGGTCGTAGCGTACGAGGCCCGTGCTGGGCGCGACGCTCCAGACCGAGCCGAGGCCGACGCGCAGGATCAACGGCAGCTCCGGCGCCGCGATCGGAGTGCCGAGCGCGTTACCGGCCAGGTCGACGGGGTAGATCTTGCCCTCGTCCAGGTCTCCGAGCCAGAGTGAAGTGCCGTCGGACCCGAAGCTCGCGTGCGAGTTCAGCGGGATCGGAATCCTTGCCACCACCGCGTTGGTCGCCGGGTCGAGACGCTCGGCCATCGAGCCTGAGGCCTCGTCGGCGTCAAACCACACGGAGCCGCCGGCCGCTGCGATGTCGATCGGCCCGGTGTCGGCGTACTGGCCAACGGAGACCGTGGCAACGACCGTGTTGGTGGCCGGGTCGATCCGCATCACCGACCCGCTGTGGTGGTTCGCGACCCAGACGGCTCCCGGCGTGATCGCGATCCCCGTCGGAGCCTGTCCAACTGCGATCGTCGCCACGACCGCGTTCGTGGCGGGATCGATCCGCGTGACGGTGTTCGCGTCCGAGTTCGAAAGCCAGACGCCGCCGTCTCCGGCGGCGATGCCGAAGGCACTGTGGAGGGTGCTGACCGTCGCGACGACGGTGTTCGTCGCGGGGTCGATGCGAGAGACGGTCGCGTCAGCGTTCCCTACCCAGATCGCGCCCTCGCCCGCGGCGATCGTCCCGACGGGATGGCCAATGGGAATCGTGGCGACGATCTGCCCCGCAGGCGGTGGCGGCGGCGGCGGCGGCGGCTTGTGCAGTCGCCGCAGCCGTCCGGCCTGACAATGGAAGCCGTGCCGGCGGTACTGCCGCTCGTAGCGCTTCTTGCAGCGCTGGCCCGCCCGCAGACAGACACGCTTGCCGCCGATGCGGGCGGGCACCGAGCCGCGTGCGCACCCTGCGAGCTGCCGGCCAACGGCGCTCGGATGCCCGGCCCGCGCCGTCGCGGTTGCGCCGACGAGGCTCGCGAGCGTTGCGATCACAACCAGCAGCGCGGCGGTGAAGAGCTTTCCAGGCATCCTGCGTCCTCCCGTTCGTTCGCTGGCAACCGCCAAGGAAGCTACGCAGGAGGCGCCGCGGTCGAATCACGGAAACCCGTGATCTTCGCCGCCAACTCGGTGCGCGAGCGGAGGCCGAGCTTCCGGAAGACGTGGCGCAGGTGCGTCTCGATCGTGTTCGTGCTGAGGAAGAGTTGGGCCGCGACATCGCTGTTCGTCAGTCCCTGCGCCACGAGCTTTGCGACGATCAACTCTTGCGGCGTCAGGTCGTCACGCGTCGCGGCGACGCGACGGCGGGAGCGCTCGCCGGTCGCAGCGAGCTCGGCCTCTGCGCGGTTCGCCCAGACGGTCGCGCCAAGCAGGACAAATGCATCGAAGGCTTCGCTGAGCCGCTCTCGTGCCTCGAGTCGCCGCTTCTCCCGGCGCAGGCGCTCGCCGTAGCAGAGGAGCGTGCGTGCGCGCTCCAAGGGGCGCGGGTCGAGGTCGTGCGCCGCGAGCGCCGCGTCGAACTCCGCCTCGAAGCCTTCGCCAGTGAGCAGCCCGCGACAGCGGTGAGCGAGCGCCTCGGCGAGGGGGCGGTCAACCTTCCGCGCCTGCGCCTCGAAACGCACCAGCGTCGGTTCGGCGTCGGCCAGCCGACCCGCGCGCGCGTAGGCCTCGATCAGCAGCGGAAGCTCGGGCGTCGCCAGCGCCGCGTCGACGACACCGCGCTGTTCACGAATGCGAGTCGTCGGTTCGAGCGCGGCCGCTGCGGCCTCGCCGTTGCCGAGCGCGAGCTCGAGGTGCCCGAGCGCCGGATGCACGATCGGATCTGCGCGACCCCTGACGGAGAGCTCGAACCGCTCGGAGACGTGAGCGCGACAGCGCTCCTCGAGGCCGCGCATCGCCTCGCACGCGGCAAGGTGACCGAGAGAATCGATTCGTGCCGTGCGTCGGGCGAGGCCTTCCGCGAGCCCGAGCTCCTCTTCGGCCGCCGCGAAGGCCGGCAGGACGCGGCCGGCGACGAGCTCGACGCTGAAGAGGCCGGCGAGGGCGGCTCGCAGCAAGCCGAGGGCGCCGATTCGTCGCGCTTCGCTCGCGGCTTGCTCGACCAGCGGTCGCGCCCGCTCCAAATCGCCGCCCGAGAAGAGCGCCTCCGCGAGGAGCAGGCGCGCCTCGATTCCGTTGAGCGCCGCGCCGTCTTCTCGCACCGCTTCCTCCGCAGCCGCGAGCGCCAGGCGTCGCGCCTCCCCGAACCGCCCTGACCAGTGGATCGCGTCGGCGTGGCGGAGCGCGACGCGCAAGCGCGTGAGAGGCTCGCTGCCGCGCGCGAGCTGCCGGGCGCGGGTGACGAGCTCGACCGCGCGCTCGATCTGTCCGGTCGCGGCGCATGGGTCGACCGCGTCCGCGAGCATGCGTGCCGCCTGCGCGGGTGCAAGCTCGGCGATCGAGTCCGCGGCTCGAGCGAGCCGGTCGACCGCCTCGCGCGGACGGTCTCGCTCCAGCTCGCTGAGTGCGATCACGTGCTCGGCACGGGTGAGGTCGATGAGGTCGTCGGTCTCGGCCTGCGCCTCGGTCGCAAGTGAGGCTGCGGCTTGAAACTCGCCTGCGGCTTGCGCCGCCTCGGCCGCTGCCAGGAACCGCTGCGCACGAAGGGCGGTATCGGGCGTCAAGCGGGCCGCCTGTTCGAGCGTCGCCGCCGGCGTCGGCAATCGCGTTGCGCTCTCGGCGAGCGCGTCCGCCACCTCCGCGTCCGGGCCGAGGGCCGCAAGAGCACGGTGCCAGGTCCGCTCGTCACGAGCGCGCGGGTCACTCGCCAGCGCCTCGGCGAGGGCCCTGTGGGCGCGTCGACGTTCCGCCGGCGCGGCGTCGCCGTGGACGAGTGACCGGACGAGCGGATGGCGGAACTCGAGCCGCTGCTTGTCGAAGCGCACGAGCCCGCAGCTCTCGGCCGGCTCGATCGCCCCTGTCGCAACGCCGAGCGACGACCACGCCGCCGCGAGAACCCTCAGGCCGCCTGATCGCTCCGCTGCGGCCGCGAGGAGGGCAAGTCGCGCTGCGGGCTCGAGTGCTTCCAGGCGGCGGCCGAACAATCGGCGCGCGGCCTCTCCCGGCGGAAGCGGATCGCCGAGGACGGAAAGGTCGCCGCCGCCGCGTGCAAGCGAGGGGAGCTCGAGCAGGGCGAGAGGGTTCCCGGCTGCGGCCGCGACGATCCGTTCTGCTGTCGCTTCGTCGACCGACGGCGACGCGCCTGTCACCAGCTCGAACGCAGCGTCCGGCTCGAGCGGTTCGACGCCGAGGCGCTCGATGCCCTCGAGCGAGAAGCGCGGCTCCTCCTCTTCTCTGACGGCGAAGAGAATCGCGATTTGCGCCTCGCGGAGGCGACGAGCCGCGAGCGCGGCGGCGAACCCACTCGCGGCGTCGAGCCAGTGCGCGTCGTCGACGACTACGAGCAGCGCTCCGTCTTCGGCGGCTGCAGCCAGTAGCGCGAGCGTTGCAGCCGCCGCCGCCGTCGCTTCGAGTTGCTGTAGGCCTGTCAGCCCGAAGACACCCCGCAGCGCCCTTGCCTGCGGCTCGGGGAGCGCGTCGACCTGGCTCGCCACCGGTCCGAGGAGCTCGACGAGCGCGGCGAACGGCACCTCAGCCTCGGCTTCGACCCCGCGTGTGCGCAGCACGAGGAAGTCCGCAGCACGCGCAACCGCCTCGTCGAGGAGCGCAGTCTTGCCGACGCCCGCCTCGCCCGCGACGACGAGGCCGGCCGTTCGTCCCGAGCGCGCTTCGTCGAGCACGCGGTCGATCGTCGCGATCTCGCTCTGACGTCCTACAAGCATGCGCAAAGCGTAAGACTGAGGGGCTTGCGTCCGTACCCCTGCGCGGCTCTGCGCGTTACATCGGTCGGTGCGTTTTCCGAGCCGATGAACGGGTTTTCGGCTGTGCGAGGCGCCTTGCGTGCGCGTGCGACCGCGCGTCGTGCTTCCCGGCAGGAGCACGATGTCCTCTAGTTCCGAGAGGAGTTGCGGAATCAATGACATCGTGAGCGCGAAGCAGCCACCGGAGCTGCGACTGCGCTTTTCCCGATGACCGAGGGCTGGAGTCGCTACTACGAGGCGACGCAGGGCGGTGCGCCGCGGGAGACACTGCTCCTCGCGCTTGACCTGTTCGAGCGCGAAGGCCGGGCGGCCGGCGCCGAGCGGCTCGCCGTCGACCTCGGCTGCGGCGAGGGCCGAGACACGCTCGAGCTGCTTCGCCGCGGCTGGCGGGTTCTCGCGATCGATGCCGAGCGCGAAGCGATCGAACGGTTGCGCGCCCGCTCCGAGCTCGACTCCGACGCCGCCGCTCGCCTCGAGACCCGGAGGGTCTCCTTCGAGGAGGCGGATTGGCGGCGGGCGGATCTGGTCAACTCGAGCTTCGCGCTGCCCTTTTGCCCGCCGGCTCACTTTCCCGCCCTCTGGGAGCGGATCGCCTCATCGCTTCGGCGCGGCGGACGATTCAGCGGCCAGCTGTTCGGTGAGCGCGACGGCTGGGCGCGGGAGCCAGCGCTCTCATTTCAGCGCAGAGCTGAAGTCGAGGAGATGCTCCGAACCTTTCAGCTGGAGCGCTTTGACGAGATCGAGGAGGACGGGAAGACCGCGATCGGCGAGCCGAAGCACTGGCACGTCTTCCACATCGTCGCGCGGAAGCTCTGAGCGGGGCCCGTGTCGCTGTTCGGCTCTTCTGCGACAACGAGCGCCGGCTCCGCCCGGCGCGATGACGAAGGCGTGCCTGTCGGAGGACGATAGGGGGACACGATGAGCGATCACGCGACGTCCGAGCGTGAGACGGCGCTCGCGTTACAGAATGTAAGCACGACGTCTGCCCCTATTCGCATGCGAAGCGCCTCGCAGAGCCGAAAACCCCGCCGACCCGCCCCGAATACGCATCGACCCGATGTAACGCGGACTGCTTAGCCGGCAACCAGGCTCGCGGCCAGACCCAAACACCCAGCACGAGGGATATGCCTTGCGGCGGATCGGAACGATGAACGCCACAACTGAGGCTTAGGCGGCGCGGCCACGCCGATGACGTTCGGAGGTTTCCCCCGGCGTGACCAGACCCATCGTCCGCAAGCTCACTCGACTCCAGCAGGCACTGGCAGACCTTCCCTTGTCTCTTCCCGTGAGAAACGCACGCGCTCTCGTGTGTGCTTGGAAGTGAGGAGGGAGGTGAATCAGATGCTGAAGCTTTTCACCTTCGTGCAGGTCGCCGCCGACTCGTTGCGCAGGCATGAGGAGGGGCAGACGATGGCCGAGTACGGCGTAGTTCTGGCCGTCATCACGCTCACCGTAATCGGTGCGATCACGCTCCTTTCCGACAACGTGCGCAGCGCGTTGGAGAGCGTCGCCAACGTACTGCCCTAAGTCGGGCCGGTTCCACTCCGACTAGCTGCCCGGCTGGCGATGGCGCGAAGCGTCCGCGCCGCCTCCGGGTGGAGGTCGCCGCCGAGAGCCGCGAGGCAGGATGCAGCCATCGCGGCCTCGGCGATCGTCG
>WNGD01011178.1_pt1 | contig 12739 bp, 14 predicted proteins | sample 5400671 | NCBI WGS metagenome assembly WNGD01 (sample SAMN13153369, study PRJNA577476) | soil metagenome | isolation source: 40 cm soil or saprolite under grassland replicate 2 | place: USA:California | collected 2016-06-15
TGCTAGCGCCAAAGGTCGCACTAATTGGCGGCCTGTTTTACCGTGACTCGATTTATACACATGCGTTTCGGCGGAGACTGAAGAAGAACCTGCCTGATGCCCGCGTGGCAGTCGCGGAACGCGCACCTGAGCTTGGGGCGGCATGGCTCGCATCCGAGCTCTGTGATCACGCCGCAGTTCGTCCCAAGCTATCCGACACCGAAATCGATGGTTTGGCTGCTGCTTTGACCGAGCAACGTAACCCTCGCTCGGAGAATCTGGGAAAAATGAGCGGGCAAGAGTTGGTCCAAGTTTTTGTCGAGGAAGAGAAGTTCGTTCAGGAGGCACTGCGCGCCGCGGCTGCCGAGCTGACCAGGGCCATTGAAATCGTGGCTGAATCGCTGCGAAATGGTGGCCGGTTGTTTTATGTTGGTGCTGGGAGCAGCGGGCGCATTGGCGTTCTCGATGCGAGCGAAATCCCACCGACGTTTGGCGCGCCACGTGAGCTTGTGCAGGGAGTAATCGCGGGCGGGGTGACTGCGCTGTCTCGCAGTGCGGAGGGCGCGGAAGACGACGAAACCGCCGGCGCATTGGCCATGGATGAGCGGCGAATAAAAAATCCCGATGTTGTCATCGGGATTTCGGCCAGCGGCAGAACGCCATTCGTGCTCGGCGCGCTTGCGCGCGCAAAGCAGTTAAGCGCAAAAACGGTTTTACTCACGTGTAATCCCCAGTGTAGCCACCGGCCTATGGCCGGTTCGGGCGACGGCCCACAGGGCCGTGGCTACAGCGATCTCGATCTAGTGATCACGCTCGCCGTTGGGCCGGAAATTCTTACCGGATCAACAAGGTTGAAAGCCGGTACCGCGACAAAGGTTGCTCTCAACATGATTAGTACCGGCGCAATGATTGCGCTTGGTAAAGTGCACGGCAATTTGATGGTGGATCTGCATACGACTAGCACGAAGCTGCGCGATCGCGCCGTGCGCGTGGTCGCTGAGTTGACCGAATGCGATTACAGTTCCGCACGCGAAAAGCTCGAAGCGAGCGGTTGGAATCTCCGTAAAATCATAGGTGGAATTGACAAAAAGTAGGCGTCATGGTGTTTCGCATTGCGATGGGTCTCCGCAGTGTCGAACGCCTGGGCAGATGTTTCTTCGTCCGTCATCAGCGCTAAGCGTCACAGAAAATTTTCACTTCGATAAGCGCAACAGAACTGCCTCGCGCGAAGGTAGGTATGACTTAACCGAAAGGAAACCTCTATGCTGTGGACAATATTTGTGATCTTGCTGGTGCTCTGGCTCCTTGGACTGGTCAGCTCCTATACCCTGGGCGGATTCATTCACATCCTGCTCGTCATTGCGATTGTGGTGCTGATCATTCAGTTGATCTCAGGCCGGCGGCCATTGTAAGCTCGCACTAATGAAACCAGCCGGCATTGTCGGCATCATTCTGATCGTTATCGGACTCATCGGCTTTGCTTGGGGAGGTTTGGGTTGGACGACACAAAAAAAAGATGCCGAACTGGGTCCACTTGAAATCACGCACAAGGAGACTCACGGGGTCGCTTTTCCGCCGATCGCGAGCGGAATCTGTCTCATCGGCGGTATCTTGCTGATAGTCGTCGCCAGCCGAAAAAGCTAGCCGCCCGCTTTTAGCACCGCGAAAGTTTTGCTGCCTTTGCGGTCGAGGTACAAGAGCACGCCGCGTTTCGGATCGGCCTTGTTGAGCGCATCGCGGAATGATTGGACGTTCGTTACCGGTTTGCCGTCCACTTCGGTAATGACGTCTTCACGCTGGATGTCCTGCGCCGCAGCGATACTGTTGTCTTCCACACTCGTTACAATCACTCCTTGCTGAACCGGAAGCTTTAAGCGTTTCGCAACCTGCTCCGTCAATTCCTGCACCTGCAATCCAAACTTGCCGACACTTTCCTGTGACGGTTGCGGCGGCTGGGTCGGCAAAGCATTTGACGCTCGCGCGATCTCGTTAGGTAATTCGCCAAGCTTGATGGGGACTTTGATCGTTTGGCCTTTGCGCCAAACGGTCAATTGGACATTTTGGCCGATTTTCTTTTTCAGGATCTCGTGCTGAAGCTGTGAGTCTGTTTCGGTCGGCGTTCCGTCTACCTGAGTGATAACGTCGAACGGCTTCAAGTCGCTTTTGGACGCAGGCGCATCAGCTTCGATCGTGCGCACCACCACTCCTTTATCAGCGCCCTTAAACAAATCCCGAATCGTTGGATCGTCACCGAGCGTTTCGATCCGGATGCCCAGCCACGGACGCATGATTTTATGGCCGGCGACCAGCTCGGCGCCGATTTCTTTCGCCATGTTGATTGGAATTGCAAAGCCCAGTCCGCGGTTCATGCCATTGATCAGCGTGTTCATCCCAATGACCTTGCCATCGATGTTGCACAGCGGTCCGCCGCTGTTACCCGGGTTAATTGAGGCATCGGTCTGCAGATAATCTGAGATCGAATAGCCACCTGTCTGAAACAATTTGCTCCGGCTTTTGCCGCTGATTACTCCGTAGGTAAACGTGTAGTCGAGCTTGAATGGCGCGCCGATCGCAAACGCAAACTGCCCAACCCGCACAGCATCGCTGTCCCCAAGTTGGACGACTGACAGATCTTTCGCGTCGATCTTGATGACGGCGATATCGGTTTTCTCGTCCGTACCCACTACCGTTCCTGAAAAATTCCGCCCATCTCTTAACTTCACGTCGATTTTATCTGCGCCTTCTACCACATGAAAGTTCGTGAAAATGTAGCCATCAGGCCGCACGATAAAACCAGAGCCTTCGCTCTGGACCGGACGCGGTCCGCCGGGATTTCGGCGTGGATTGTTTTCATCGGGCGGCCCCTGAAAGAACAGGTCGTCGAGCGGCGAGGTCTCGCTCAGGTCATTCTTCTTGGAAACCTCAATAATGACCACGCTCGGCGCGACAGTTTCGAAGACTTTGGCGAAAGCGTCGTTTAATTGGTGAACGACGTCCTTGCCCGCTTCTGCCCGGAGATCATTCGGCGGAACGGTGGAATTCGGGGCGACCTCAGGTTGCGCTGCAAACGATGTACTCAGTGCAACGCACAGGGTAAAAATGGACAAACGCATGGATTGGAATTTGGACAGCAGGGAACATGCAACGTTCAACTGGCTGCGTCCAATCCCGGCTTACTCAAAGTCGGGCTCGCGCTTTCGTCGGAGTTATACGACATTTGTTGACGAAGCTCGTATAATTCCAAGCCCAACCCTGCATATGCACGTGTTCAAGAGGCGAGTCGTCTTCCCGGCAGGCGTTGCAATTTTGATTTTGATCCTTCTGTGGGCAATGGCCATTGGGCCGGAACCTCCTGCGCGCGTCACCATCTCGCCGGAAGAACTCGTGCGGGCTGTCACGATTCAGCGCGATTCCCTTATCGACTTGTGCCTGATCGAGCGCGTCGACCCCAACGGGCGTGATGCGCAGGGGCGCACGCCGCTGCTGATCGCCACGTCTCAGCAAAATTGGAAAACGGCTCACCGACTGCTTGACGTCGGGGCGCTTGTTGATGTTGCCGATAAGAATGGTTTTACGCCGCTGATGGCAGCAGCCATGCACGGAACCCCAGCAACGTTCAGACTACTTCTGGAGCGCTCAACCAAGCTTCGCCCCGAAGTTCCGTGCGCGGACGGGCGGGACCTTTTGGGCTTTGCTCTGGACGGCGGTAATCCGGAGATTATCGACACCGTGATGGAGCGCTTACCACCAGCGCCGCACTGGACAAGCAGTACGCGACGTGCTCTGACCGCAGCCCTCCAAGCCGGGAAAAAGGAGCAAATCCGATTGCTTCTCGGCAAACATTCAGCGCCTCCGACACCTGAGGGAAAGAAGGTGCCGTTTCTTGCCTATTCCATTGCGGGAAACAACTCCTCTCTTTTCAGCACGCTTTTGGCTTGCGGAGCCGACCCTAACACGGTTCTTCCGTCTCAATGTGACAAGGATTTTCTAGCTATGCTCTCGTCGAATGCGCTTCGCAGCTACGTGGAAGAAGATAGGAATCTTACTGTCGCGATGCTTGCCGCAGGGCTTGGACAGGACGACTATCTGCACTCTCTGATCGATGCAGGTGCGAACCGGAGCCGATTGACGAGTCGAGACAAGATGTCTGCGTTGGATATTGCCGCTGAAACGGGTCACTGGCGTGCCGCACAAATTCTTCTTGGCGGTGGACCATCCCCGGATCGCTTGCGCCTCGAAATTTCTCTCGGATTGCAGCGGATCGCTCTCGTTAAAAACGGCGTTCCAGTGTATCGCACGCAATGTTCGACTGGCCGACCAGGTTATTCGACTAAACGAGGCGAATTTGTGATCACCAACAAGGAACGAAACCATCGTTCCACGATCTACCACGTAGACATGCCGTATTTCATGCGTCTGAGTTGTCTCGATTTTGGAATGCATGCGGGGTACGTGCCGAATTATCCGGCGTCGCACGGCTGCATCCGATTGCCCGAGGACGCTGCTCGCAAATTCTTCTCGGAAATTCCGGTCGGCACACTTGTGACCGTGCAATAAGGCGACAGGCGATTGCCTGGTCAAATTCCGACGTCGCCGAAAGGCATCTATGATTTCCTTGAATCCAAACTGTGCCTTGCGGCATCTTAATGGAAATCGATGCAAGCAGATGAGCAGCCTTTCTCGCTCGTGACCAACAAGGCTTCTGTCGCCACGAAAATTTCGAGCGCCACTCTGGCGGGACTACTCATCTCGCTCTTCGCGATGGTCGTGATTCGCTATGCGTTCGCGTTTTTTGTACCCGAGATCACGTTTGCCTCGGCAATTTTGAAGGAAACGCTGATTTGGGCGAGCGCAGCCGCTCTCCTGGTTATTATTCGTCGCGGCGAACGTTTATCGCTTAGGTCAATCGGCCTCGGCACATGTTGCTGGTGGAAATCGATTGCCTGGGGATTGGTGATCGCGATCGTATCGGCGGGAGTCGTTGGCGGCCTGGCTTATTTCACGGGGTACGGACACGGTCCGGGGTCCGCTGCATTCGAGAAGCTGCCGCTCTGGTTGATTACACTGATCGTTTTGCGCGCTGGAGTGGTGGAAGAATTATTTTACCGCGGTTACGCCATTGAACGCCTGCGGATGATTGGTCTCGGACCTTTTTGGTCCGTAACAATTCCGCTGGTTATTTTTTCGCTTGGCCATTGGTCCGGAGGCGCTGCAAATATTCTGATCGCGTTCGCAGCGGGCATAATCCTGACCGGATTTTATTTGTGGCGTCGCGATCTGGTGGCCAACATGATAGGCCACGGCTTGGTGGATTTTGTTGCCAACGTTGTGCCAAGACTTTTTTCCTGAACGCGGCAGATTACACGGATGCCAGGCCGCCGCTGTCGACGGCAGCATATGAAACCTTTAATCTTGTTCGCTCCCGGCGCGGGCGCACCGTCATCCCACCCCTGGATGCAATATTGGAAGGTTCGGTTGTCCGAAATCGGTGACGTTGAGACTTTCGATTATGACTACATGCGCGACGGTCGGAAACGCCCCGATCCTTTGCCAAAACTGATCGCGGCACACCGGAAAGTATTGAGCCAGGCGCGAGCACGGCATCCGGCTGGATCGACTATCCTGATTGGCAAGAGCATGGGGGGGCGTATTGGATGTCACGTGTCGCTCGAGGAAAAAGTGGACGGCTTGGTTTGTCTTGGCTATCCGCTTTGCGCCATGGGCGATCGCACAAAAGTTCGCGACGAAGTTTTGCGCGCGCTAACTACGCCGATTGTGTTTGTGCAAGGCACGCGCGATTCGCTATGTCCGCTGGATCTGCTGGAGCGGGTGCGAACCGAGATGAAAGCGCCAAACTTTTTGCATGTTGTCGAGGGCGGCGATCATTCCTTGCGGGTGCCGAAGCGCCAGCTCGAGCTAAAGAGCGAAACGCAGGAAGACGTGGATCGGAAAATTCTCGAAACCATCGCTGGATTTGTTGACCAATTGCCAATGTCCGCAGATTAGATCGAGATGAGCGGAAAGAGGACGAAGCAGCGGCAGCGGAAGCCGAGTCACGTTTCCATCCGCACTGGTCAGGTCGAATTCGTCAAAGTCGGGACAGACGCCTGGCGGTGGCGCGATGTCTATCGTTGGCTCCTTGGCCTAAGGTGGCCGCAGTTCGCCGCGTTTGTCGCCAGTCTTTACGTCGGGCTAAATCTTTTTTTCGCCGCGCTTTACAGTCTCCAGCGAGACAGTATCGCCGGCAGCACTGGTGGGCATTGGTTCTTTGATTACTTCTTTTTCAGCGTGCAAACGCTGGCCACGGTTGGCTATGGCCACATGTATCCGCAAACACTTTACGGTCATATCATCAGCACGGTCGAAATCATGAACGGCATATTTTTACTCGCGGCGATGACCGGCCTCATTTTCGTGCGCTTTTCCCGCCCGATCGCGCGCGTTGTGTTCAGCAATTCCCTGGTCATTGCGCCGTTGAATGGGAAGCCGACGCTCATGGTGCGAATTGGGAACGAAAATCAACACAGCATGGTCGAGGCCGAGTTCCGGATCATGTTCTCGCGCGATGAACCGTTGGCCGAAGGCGGAGATTTCCGCTACTTCTATGTTCTCAAACTTCATTTCGATCGGCTGACGGTTTTTCCCGCGGCGCTGACTCTGCGACATACAATCGATGACAAGAGTCCGCTTTTTGGCGCGACTGTTGAGTCTCTCGAAGCCAGCCGTGCGCTGTTTATAGTATCAGTCGTTGGAATTGATCCGGTCATCGCAGCGTCGGTTCAAACCCAAAAGGATTACACCTGGCGGGACATTCAATTCGGCCGCCGCTTTGTTGAAATCTACACCGAGCATGGCGGTGGTCGGCTCACCGTGGATTACGGCCGACTCCATGACACCGAACCGGCGGAGTAGGCGCATTGCGCTGGGGAGTTGGCGATGCTGTCGGTCACGTAGCCGGGCTACTGCGGCGGGATGAGAATGATCCGGAGAAACTGGAACATGGCAGCGGTGAGTTGGAAAGCGATTCCAGCGAAGAAGGGCCAAAACACTCCGAGAAAGATTACATTGTAAAGCTGCAACACCGTCGCTGCGGTCCCAAGAACTCCAAACAGATAAACCACAAAGCCTGTCACGCGCTCACTTTGTAACTGTCGCACATCCAAGCGCCGAAAAATCCTCGCCGTCGTTGTTGCAAAGAACACGAAGATCACAAATGCACATCCGCTGCACCACTTCCAGATGGTAGTCGGCACGGGCTTGATCGTCAGCAATAGCAGCCCGAACATGCAAAGGGCTAATGGAAGAATGGAATTGGTGAGTAGCAGCCGCAGCCGGACCCTATCGATCGGCGACCAGTCGTGAATCGACTCCCGACGAAAAACGACCACCACGCCGGCAAACCCGCGAGCGCGACTGCGATCTGCGCAGCTGTGCTTAGCGCTTCGCCAGGTTCCATCGTTACATCAGTTTAGATCGCTCGCAGTCAAGCCTGCTTATTCTCAGTGTACTGAACCTCGTATGCAACGGAGCTTTTGTATCTTTGCGCAATCGAGAATTCGCAATAGCCTTTCAGTGACAACCACACACGAAAGGAGTAACAAACTATGGCAACTTATGTCTGTCTGATTCAGTTTACGGACCAAGGTATTCGCAACATCAAGGACACAGTCAAACGAAGCGACACCGCGATGGCGGAGGCGGAGAAAATGGGTATGAAGATCGTGGACGAATTCTGGACGATGGGCGCTTACGACGGTGTTGTGGTACTCGAGGCGCCCAACGATGAGACGATGAGCTCGTTCATTCTCAAGATCGGCTCACTCGGCAATGTCAAGGCCCAGACCCTGCGTGCTTTTCGTCGGAACGAGATGGAAGACATTCTCGCGAAGATCAAATAGCTGCCATCAGGGCCGCTGACGCACGGCGTCTGTCGCAGACCACACCGCAGCCTGGGAAGCTTGCACTGCCTGGCGTCCCGGGGGTTGAAGCTAGTACGCCTGCCCTGGAGGCAGAGCTGATGGAACCAGAACCACGCGATTCGAGTCCTGCCATACTGCCGTGAACACGTATGTTCGCCCTGGCTGAACATTCAGCACAGTCGATTGCGGCTGGCCGAAGTAATTGTTTGGAACGGCGGAGACTGTCAACGGTTCTTCCATCGATCTGAAGATGGAGAGACAAATTCCATCCAAAGTTCGGAACCCTCAAAACAATCAGACGCCCGCCTGTTGAGCGGCGGCAGCTCCGATCGAGGCTGTGCAAACAAAAACAAGAATCAAGAGGAGTGTATTGGCGGAGCTGTATCTTGGCTTCATGGCCTGACGCTACGCTCCGGACTCGCTCTTTGCGAGTGTGGCGTTAATCGACTTCTGGATTTCTCTTAGTCGATTCCAGGTCCGCGGAAAGACCTTCCCGGCCAGCCATTTTGCCAGTCCTCCCCGGGGGTAAACCACGCCCCTAATGGCCGGAGAAAAATCAGTTGCGAATCGAACATCGCAGTAAATGCATAGGTATACCCCGGCTGGACGTTCACTGTTGTCGAAGTGGGCGCAGTATAGCCTACGTACGGCACCTTGCGCACGGTTAAGACATGCTGACCGGCTGGCAACCACGTGTGATAGTGGCGACCCCGTACGACATCCCCGACGGACCTGCCGTCGATCTCAAGGTTGAAAGCCAAATTCCATCCAAAATTCGGCGACCTGGAAACGACCAAATGCCCACCGGGTTGAGCGGCAGCGGTTCCAATCGAAACCGCACAAACGAAGATAAGAATGAGCGAGAGTCTGTTGAAGTAATTAGCCAAAGTCGTCATACGCTGATTGTAGCACGAATTTGCTCGTATGAAAAGACTCGCCCGCGCTTGCAATCGGAGCACGGTCCGCTTCGGTGGAGTTATGTTTCCATATGTCGCGTTAGCAAAAGACAAAGCCTGGCAGCCAGGCCCGTACGAAGGTGTTGAGCTGATGGTTCTGCATAAACACGAAACCACGGGCGGACTCGTTGTCGTCCGTAAATTTAAGGCTGGCCACACTATTCCGGAGCATGCGCATCCGGAGGCGAACGAATGGGCTTATGTGCTGGCAGGCGAGTGGGAGGAATCTGGTACGATTTACACTGTTGGGGCGCTGTTCTTTGCCCCGAAAGGCACATGTCACGGTCCGCACATCGCGCGCACAGAAGTGATCAGCCTCACAATCTTTGACGGACCGCTCACAGTCGAGTGATTGGTAGTCGAGTAAAACAATTCCAGTTGGCAAGGCGTAAACAGCGTGTATTTCTTAAGCATGAAGATGCTCGCCGCCCGATGTGTCGTCGCTGTCTTTCTGCTGTTTGCCGCAGCCGTTGCGTTTGCCGGTCAATTCAAAAGTAAAATTATCACAACTCAAGTGCTGGCAATTACGGTGCCTGACGATCACTTTCTTAAGATTACGAATTTTTCTCAGCAAGGAGGAACTGATCGCGGCGTGGTTGAGGTGACGTTACAGGGTGACAGTGAAAGTGGCGGAACTGCTAATGTTCTCACCGCGACACTGGTTGACCTCAATTCGCAAAATGCGCCGGAGATTAGTAATCGAGTGATAATAGCTGGTCCCGCTGAAGTCAGAATCCGGCCAGTGACCGGTGCGACGCTCTTTATCACCTATAAAAAAGAATCCAACGAAGGCGGTGGCGGCGCAAACAATATTGTATTCGTCAGCCCCACGCCTAGTGCTACGGCTTCACCGTAGCTGCCTTCCTTTCCTGACACCATGCCCCTGATTTCCAGCCCCGGTACTGACCTAGCCAGCAATGGCGTCAATCGCTTTCCATTCTTCTGGAGTTAACTTCAGTTTTGCGGCAGCGACGTTTTGTTCCAAGTGCGCCAAAGACGCGGTTCCCGGGATCGGCAGCATCACAAGCGATCGTTCCAAGAGCCACGCGAGCGCGATCTGAACAACGCTCACTGCGTGGGCCTTTGCCGCCACATTCAGCGGGTTCTCAGGTTTCAAACCTCCGCCTCCTCCGATTGGGAACCATGGCAGAAAGCCAAGGTTCTCCTTTTCGCAATAGACCAGAACGTTTTCCGATTTGCGGTCCTCAATGTTGTACCGGTTCTGCACACTCACGATCGGAACAATCTCGCGCGCTCGCGCGATTTCGTCCGGATCCACGTTGGAAAGTCCGACATGCCGAATCTTTCCGGCATCCTGCATTTGCTTAAGCGCGCCCAGCGATTCCTCAATGGGAACTTTGGGATCAACCGTGTGAAATTGATACAAATCGATTCGCTCGAGGCGTAGCCGTTTCAGGCTTCCTTCGACCGCTTGTTTTAGATGTTCCGGTCGTCCGTTTGGCACCCACTGGCCGGGTCCAGGCCGGGTCAGGCCGCCTTTGGTCGCTATAACGAGACCTTCCGAGTAAGGATGCAGCGCTTCTGCGATAAGCAATTCGCTTGTCTCCGGCCCGTACGCATCTGCTGTGTCGATTAAATTCACACCGAGTTTGACGGCGCGCCTGAGAACCTTGAGCGCGTTCTCCCGATCAGGCGGCCAACCCCAGATGCCTTCGCCGGTGATACGCATCGCGCCAAGACCGAGCCGGTTCACTGCCAGGTCGCCATCCAATTTCCAAGTAGCATTTGTGGCCATTTTTGTTGTCGATGTTGAGTCAGCTCCGAAAACTACATCGGATACTCCCGCAATAAGCGCTGCCCCAGTTACAAGCGTTCTCCCAAGAAATTCGCGGCGAGTAACACCTGCATTATCATTCAGGTTTGAAGGTTTTTCGCGCACGTATGTTCAGCGTACGTCCACGCAAATCACTGTCAACGCCCCGGGGGCCCGCCACTTGCGGTTCAGTCTGTTTCATAAGCTTTTCTTCCGCTCGTGCATCAGGACCGCAAATGCCTCTTCGAGATCGTTGCCGAAAGTCATAATGCCTGCCTCATGTCCGGCCATGACAAGAATCTTTCTGTTTCGCACATCGGTCTGCTTGAAGAGCTGCATTATTTCGTACGCCAGCTCGGGCGTGCCGTAAACAATGGTCTTCGAGCTTGTCGGAGCTTGATTCAGAAGCGCTGGCCACAACTTCGAATCGTGACAATGAATAACTGCTCCGGCCTTTGAATCCGATTCGTAAATCGCGGCGTGCGTCAGCGACTCGGACGAAGGAATCCGGGATCCTTCAAATCTGAGCCAGTTCCCTTCCAAATCGTAAGCCACTACTTTTGCGCAGTCTGCCGGCGTCAGTTCAGGTATGCCACCGGTCGCAGAACCGGTGATATAAAAATTGTCGGTCGCGCCGTCCCTTATGCTCAGATTGCCGAAGCCAATGCCATTTGAATCCACACCGATGAGACTGAGTTGGAGAAGTCTTCGCCTGTATGCATTCAATTCAGCAAAACCGCCGAAGCGAGTAGTCTCGGTAGCCGTGCGTTCGCACGAAAACTTTACGTAGTCGCTCACGGTGCCTGTTCGGGAAAAAGCGCGCGGATACTTTTGTCGTTCGCTTCACACACGCCTCGCTCAGTGATTAACCCAGTTACCAGACGGGCCGGTGTGACATCGAAACCATAATTTGCGGCCGGGCTTCCCTCCGGCGTAACGCGGACTTCCATCTGTTGTCCTTCGAGCCACCCGTCAACACACCTCACTTCCTCCGCGCTGCGCTCTTCGATCGGGATTTCTTTCAATCCGTCCCGCATGCTCCAGTCGAGCGAAGACGAAGGCAGTGCTACATAGAAAGGAACGTTATTGTCTCTCGCGGCCAGCGCCTTCAGATACGTCCCGATTTTGTTCGCAACGTCTCCCGTGTAAGTCGTACGATCGGTTCCAACGATCACCAAATCCACTTCGCCGCGTTGCATCAGGTGCCCTGCCGCACTGTCAGCGATCACGGTATGCCGCACGCCGTGTTCGCTCAGCTCCCATGCCGTGAGTTTGGAACCCTGATTTCTGGGTCGCGTCTCAGCAACCCACACGTGAACCGGCAACCCCCTGTCGTGCGCCGCATAGATCGGCGAGGTGGCGGAACCATAGTCAACAAACGCGAGCCATCCCGCGTTGCAATGCGTGAGCACATTGACCGGCTTTCCCGGTTTCTTTTCGGCGGTCTGCTCAATGAGCTTTAACCCATGCTGCCCAATCATGCGGCACTCCTCTGAATCTTCCTCCGCAATCAATCGGGCTGTGCGCAAAGCAAAAGCGATCTTCTCGTCGGCGGTCTTCGCACCCGCGATATTTTTTAGCTGGCGGTCTATTGCCCACGAAAGGTTCACGGCCGTCGGCCTGGTTGCCTTGAGTTGCTCCGCTGCATGGACCAGATGTTCATCAAATGAATCGCTCGCGGCAGCCTCCTTTGTTGCGAGATACATTCCATATCCCGCGCTCGCACCGATCAACCCAGCCCCGCGAACATGCATTTCGCGGATCGCCGTCGCCATCTGTTCGACGGTGCGAATTTCTTCGATCACGAACTGATGAGGCAAAAATCGTTGATTGATCACTTGGATTACGCATTCATCGCCCGGCTTAAGCCAAATCGTTCGGAAGTGTTGGCCGCCAACTTTCACGGGTTGTAACTATGATCTGTTAACCTGACGCCGCTCAGCAATCACTTAGACGTGCAAATGTAGCGAGGCTCGCTTTCCGAATCTTTATTCGGTGGTCAATGGTGCGCCGGGCATCGGGCCACCGAACAACGCAATCAAAACATTCTGAAGCGACCAATTATTGTCCATCTCGATCCACTGGCTTCCGCCGCGCGGGTAATCGGTTGC
>WNGD01005148.1_pt1 | contig 12738 bp, 11 predicted proteins | sample 5400671 | NCBI WGS metagenome assembly WNGD01 (sample SAMN13153369, study PRJNA577476) | soil metagenome | isolation source: 40 cm soil or saprolite under grassland replicate 2 | place: USA:California | collected 2016-06-15
ACCACCATATAAAGACGGACAAACATCTGAGTGAGAACCTCGACACGCCCTATTCGCTTTCCTGCCACGACTTGCTGTCGAATGAGGTGTCGCGCTGATTGTTGCGCATCCATTTCTAATTGTCGTATGGACGGAGGGTTTTCAAATCCTAATCGAACTTCTTTTTGCGCCCTCTCACCCGCATCGATCCTGGCAATGGTACGTAATCCTTCGGCAACTTCTTGCTCTGCATCAGAGAGTTCTGGAAGATGAATATCGACATCTTCTTGCTCTGAGTCAGAGAATTCTGAGGATTGACCACCGATAGCCAATTGCAATCCTCGCAGATCACCGCTCTTGAGGCTATCTGTATCAGCGTCTACTTGCTCTACTTTGTAATTCTCGTTCAATCCACCTGGCTGTTGCTGTTGCACGATGAAAATAACCCTTTCTGCATTGATGGGAATATATACACGAATAACAACAGGACGCACTATAGGAACCAGGGACGTAGCAGGCAAATACCGATTTAATCGGCGTTGATGCCATCGATACCAGGCACGTGGACCATGTCGTCCATAACGGTGATACATAGCATTTCACTGAAGGTAGGTGAATGCACTATGCAGATGCACTACATGACACATTCTCAAAAAAGGTGCTTTCTTCTCTGGTTTCCTGATGAGTAGTACAAGGAAAAAAGACGAATACTGTAGTAAGTGACATAATTAAGTATAAATAGCTTCCAGAGTATGTCAATATCGAACAGGTGTTTTACGAACTAGCTATGAGGCTTTGTGATGAGGGTATATGCGATACCATTGGTTTAGAGGGCTTTTTGAGCGGATAGGTACAATCACTGGTCCAATTTCAGCAAGGCCGTTCTTTTCTGACCCCTCGGCTGAAAAACGTGCCTTGCACATGGAAGAAAGAAATTCACTCAAAGATCAGTTGTCTGTCTTGGGCGGGGTAGTAAGAATCTGCAATATTTGCTCAAGTTTCCCCTCCAGGGATGCAAAACGCTGATCGACACTGTTTAACCGTTGTTCCAAACGATTAAACTTCATATGAAGCTGGCTGGTATCTTGCTTGATCTCGGTCAGTTGTTGATCTACTCTATCAAAACGTTCATCCGTTTGCTTCTTTAAAATCATAAGTCGCTTGATAGCATCTTCGGTCAATCCCTTTAACATAGCCAGTTCCATAACGACATCTGTATAGGCTTTGATGGTTTCCGTTTGAAACTGCTTGAGGCCATACTCTACTGTCTCTAGCCGCTCTTCATGTGTTGGCATAAGAACCTCCCTTCTCATCTATGACACCAGTACAATCATAACACAAAAGAACATGGTTCCCAACAGGTTACAGCATCAAAGGTACACCATCTTGACACCAAATTTGACACTAAAGAGGCTAGATTTGTATAGATGTCATTAGACACGGTTAAACTAGAATATAGCCTCACTAGCTCAATCATCCAATCCGTCGTGTTGTATAATAGCCTCTATAACTCACTGAGTACTCAAAGTATGAGTAATGTAAAACATGAGAGGGATACTGATGAATACTACAACTATTTACCAGGAAATTGAGGCGTCGCTACGACGCGGCGAGCGTATTGCAGTAGCAACGGTTGTTAAGACGGTCGGAGCGGCTCCGTGTGGAGTTGGTAGCAAGATGCTGATTCGGGCCGATGGGACGCACGAGGGGAGCATTGCCGGGCCAACGACGGATGGCAAGGTGGCGGAGGAGGCGTTACGAGCGATACGCGAAAGTCGCACGTATATGACACATGTTCATATGGATGCCGATCAGGGCGAGGCGGTTGGTAGTTGTGGTGCTACGTTAGAGGTGTTTTTTGAGGTACTACGTCCTGAGCCCAGGCTAATTATTGCTGGGGCAGGATATGTGGCACAGGCGCTAGCACGGTTGGCGGCACCTCTGGACTTTCGTACCGTGGTGGTTGATGATCGGCGCGATCTGGCTGATCCACAGGTATTTGGTGATAAGGTACAGCTTACATTTGGCGATATACCCCAGACGATCCGTGAACTGGAGCCGGATGAGTCGAGCTGGGTAGTGATTGTTACACGCGGGCACCATCTTGACAAGGATGCGCTGCAGGCAGCATTAGAGAGCCATGCTTCCTACATTGGTATGATTGGCAGTCCGAGCAAAGTCAGACGCATCTTCAAAGACCTGCTTAAAGAAGGTTTCACGCGCGAACGATTAGCACAGGTGCATGCTCCTATCGGTCTGGATCTGGGTGCCGAAACACCTGATGAGATTGCGTTGAGTATTGCAGCGGAGATGTTGATGCTACGCAAGAAAGCGAGTGGCGCATCACTTAGAACACTGCATAACCTCCTGGAAGAAGAAGTCATCGTGTAAACCCGGTTACATTTTCGCTTCCTCAACGACCGCGCTGACAAGATCGGTACCATCTTAAGAACCCGGCCTGGAATAATGATATTATTAATAGCAGTCCGGTGAAATATGCCGTCTTACACTCAAGCTTGCCCGAAACCGATTTTTTCGTTTATGAGGAAGGATATGTCATGTTAGCGCAACGTAGCAGGGTCATTTGCACCATTCTTTTTCGTAAGTTATCCATAAAGGCGCGTACTTTGCCTTTCAATGTTACTCTACTCACCCTCTCCCTTGGCTTCGGCCTCCTGGTATCCTGTACTACACCGTCGGCACAAGGCACAACTTCGACGCCTACTGCTCAGAAATCGGCACCTACAAAAACTACAACGACACCCACGACAACAGCTTCGACCTCAACGCCTACCAGTACAGCCCCTCCCCAGGCTGCTCCCGAACGTTATAATGCTCGCGTCCTCCTGAGCGGAATGGATAGGCCAGACGACATGGCATTCGATAACAATGGACATTTACTGTTTAGCGATGCCCATAATGGAACAGTCAATCGACTGAACGAGAATGGTTCAGTTACTGTATTAGTACGAGGTATTGCCGCGCCAGAGGGTCTCGTTGTGTTATCAGATGGAACTCTACTTATCGCGGAACAAGGACCCAATCGCATTCTCTCTATGGCTCCAGACGCTCCATCACCCAAGGTACTACGCCAGTTACCAGGCACACCGAGTACCGCGAATTGTAAGGACGGCGTTGATGGGATCGCCTTTGACGCCAAAACGAACAAGATTATCGTGCCAGACAGTCCCACTGGAGAAGTATACAGTATGAGTCTGGACGGCAAAACGCTTACATTGCTAGCTTCCGGTATCGTACGTCCCGTGGGTGCAGCAGTCGACAATGGTGGCAATATCTACGTGGCTGACGAGTGTGGTGGAGCGCTCTGGCGTCTCACGACTACAGGTCAGGCGGTGCGCATAGGCAATTTCGGCATGCTGGATGATGTAGTGCTCGATGCCAATGGTAATGTGCTTGTCACCGACCTTGATCCGCGGATACACGCGCTGATCCGCTTTAATCCTGTAACAGGGAGGCGCGAAACGCTAGCGAGTAAAGGGTATATTGAACCACAGGGACTTGTGATCGACCGACGTGGTAACATCTTTCTATCAGATGATTTCGCGAATATTATTGTGGAGTATTCACCAGCATGAGCAAACTTACGACTATGACAGAGGCGATAGCACACTATGTGCCCGATGGTGCATCCGTAGCTTTGAGCCTTGCTCTGGAGCCGCTCATCCCTTATGCTGCAGGGTTTGAAATCATACGCCAACGGCACCGTGGACTTACATTGATCGGACCGATCTCTGATGTGCTCTTTGATCAGCTCATCGGCGCTGGCTGCGTAGATAAGATCCAGGCGGCATGGATAGGCAATGTCAGCGAGGGCCTGGGCCATTGCTATCGACGGGCTATGGAACACAGAGTTCCTCATGCGATTATCGTTGAAGAGTACAGCAACTTTAGCATTGGCCTCGCTCTTTTAGCAGCAAGTCTGGGAGCGCCCTATATTCCCACGCGTTCACTCCTGGGTAGCGATATCCCCCGCCAGAACACTACGCTACGCCTGGAGAGATCTCCGCTGGATGGGACGCCGCTCCTGCTGGTGCCAGCTCTGCATCCCGATGTGACTATTATCCAGGTGCAACGCAGCGATGAAGAAGGCTATGCACACATGTGGGGTGGTTTTGGCATCAGCGAAGAAGCTATGCTGGCGGCACGCGATGTCATTATCGTTGCAGAAGAGATTGTGCCACACGAGGTTATTACTAGTGATCCCAACCGTGTCCTGGGACCAGCATTCAAAGTACGAGCCGTTGTACACGAACCGTGGGGCGCACATCCTTCTATGGTACAGGGTTACTACAATCGCGATCACCAGTTTTTCCACGAGTATCATATGCGCACACGCACCGTCGATGGCTTTCAAAACTGGATCGATGAATGGGTCTTGCAGGTGCCGACGCGTGCTCAGTATCTTGAAAAGCTGAGTGAGGAACGTCTGAACGCCCTGAGGGTGAAAGAGCATCGCTACGCAGCTCCAGTTGATTATGGGTACTAAAGGTGAGAGCAAGAAGTGCTCTTTCTTTAGCGCGTACTTTGCTTATCTCTTATAGCTTTTGCGCGATTTTTGAATATCATGGCTTCCTCTTCTCGTTTCATCTTTAGTAGCAAATCGGCATATTTCTCCAGCACAGAGGCTGTGTTTGGAGATTCTGATCCCATAATAGCCTCGTGGATGGCTAAGAGGCGCTGGTAAAGCGGTTCAGTTTGTGTATACTTTCTTTGTTTTAGGAAGAGACTCGCCAGATTGCTAAGGTAGCGAATGATTTCAGGATGTTCGGGACCAAGGAGCTTTTCACTGATTTCTAGAACTCGTCGGTAGAGTAATTCGGCCTGCTCGTTTTTACCTTGAGTTCGATAAAGTTTTGCCAACCGATCAAGGGTGAAAGCAGTATCGGCGGTATCCGATCCTACTGTTTGTTCATAAATCTCTAGCGCACGCTGATAAAGCTGTTCGGCTTGTCCGTATTTACCTTGAGTCTGATAGAGTCGAGCCAGATTATTGAATATGAAAGCCACTGAGGGATGTTCAGGACCAAGGATTTTCTCGCGGATTTTCAGGGCACGCTGATAAAGCTGTTCGGCTTGTCCGTATTTACCTTGAGTCTGATAGAGTTGAGCCAGGGTAGTGAGACTGAATGCGGTATCAGGATGTTCAAACCCAAGGATTTTCTCGCGGATCGCCAGGGCCTTTTGGGCAAGCGATTCGGCCTGTGCGAACTTGCGTTGAGTTCTATAGAGTCCAGCTAGATTTTGAAGGCCGAAAGCAGTATCAGCGCTCTCTAATCCCTTTTTTTGAATGAAAATTTCTAATGATTGCTGGTGGAACTGCTCAGCAAGAGGATAATTGCCTTGCTTACGGTAGATCACTGCTAATTGGCTGAGGCTGCTTGCCGTATCAGGATGTTCAGGGCCAAGTACCTTCTTGCGAATCGTTAGTGCCTGTTCTGAGAACTGTTTGGCTTGAGAGTATTTGCCCTCTGCGTAATAAATCCAGGCTAGCATGGTAAGGCTATCCACGGTATCAGGATGTTCAGGGCCAAGTACCTTCTTGCGAATCCCCAGCGCTTGCTGATGAAGCGTTTCTGCTTGATCGTATCGAGCACTCCTTTGTAAATAGCCTGCTGTCTGATAAAGTAAATGGCCAGCTTCTTCAAATGCCATGTTCCATTTTGTGATGAGTTCAGTACAGATCAGAGCTTGTAAAAGATAACGTTGATGGAGGAAACCGATGATGGCAAGATCGACGTCTGGAAGAACTCTGTTGACGGATCTTACCGCTTTTTCCGCCCACTGATGCTGGGCTTCCATATTCATCGTATCTTTGAGAACGACTTGCACTAATCTATGTACCGTGATTGTTTGAGTATCCACATTCCTGCGAAGAAGAGAGTACTTTAAAAGTTCCCCTATCGCCTCATTTAAAAGGAATGGATCTGCTGCTATAGGCTCTAGAACAGGACCAAGATCAGGGACACCCGCCGTAAAAACCTCCTCAGGGATTTCATCGGGGTGGAGGAAGGCACACAATTGTAGCAGAGCAGCAGAACCGGGATTTCCCTGTTGAACTTTATCGAAGGAGAGAGAAAAAGTGGTAGCAACGGATTCTGGATGATCAGAAATAAGTTTTCCTCTCCGTTTCAGGAGGTCAATACGCCGTTCAGTATAGAGTTTCAGAAAACCAGACAAGCCGCATTTGGTTTCCTCTATGTATGCTCCTGCTTGATCGAGTGCAAGAGGAAGACCGCCGAGGGCTTGCGAGATTTCTTGTGCTTTATCGAGATGAATGTGAGAGACGGCATCAAGTAGGGCATCGGGTACAATGATCTTTGCTCGGCGAAGAAGGAACAATGCCCCTTCTTCTGGTTCCATCTTGTCGATCTCGATCTGTTGAGCAAGGGCTCCTAATGCCTGCACACGAGTTGTTAGAAGGCTATGGCCTTTTTCTGCTTGAGGGATGAAGTCGCTTATCATCTCCAAATTCTCAAGGTTGTCGATAACCATTAACCAGCCAGTGTGAGCGTGTAGCCACCGCTTGACTGCACTAATAACAAGCTTCTGATCCTGTTCGTATTTCTCTGGTAGACCCAAAAGGTCTGCGATAGCTTTGAGGTCCGAGATGAACGTGTCGTACGAGTCGGCTTTTATCCAGAGCACCGCATCGTAATTGTCTCGATAGCGATAGGCATACTCTACTGCCACCTGGGTCTTTCCTATACCTCCCAGGCCGCTAATTGCTTGTGGTTGTGTCAATGCCGCAGACTTACTTGTTGTGAGTTCGTCATAGATAAATTTGAGCAGGTCTTCGCGTCCGGTAAAGAAGGGGTTGCGCCGATGTGGAATGTTCCATATTGGAAGAGAGGATCTCTTTGTCTTCAACTTATCTTTAAGATCAGGGAGCTGAGCAGTAGATGCTCTCAATTCTTCAATAACTTTTCTAATACTCTGTACTACATCTAAAAGGGCATCATCACGATCGGCCCATTTAGCAATGGGAAGCGCATTCGTCGGCAGAACCTGGAGTTTTTCGAAAGGTGTACCCTTCCAAATCAGTTGAGCGCAGGATGATGGGGATGACGCGGGTTCCTCCCGTTTCGTGTAACTCCATTGCATGCTTCATCTCTTCACTGTAACAGTAATCTGAGGCAATGAAATCGGGACTGACAAGGAGCAAAATGATATGAGCCTCATCGAGATGTATGTTGATCTCGTTCTTTCGCTCAGTTCCCGCGCTGATATTGCGGTCGTACCAACCGGAGATAAGCCCTTGTCTTTTTAGTGTGCTCAAATGGATCTCTATCCGTTTCCTCCACTCCTCGTCTTCAGAGGCATAAGAGTAGAAAAACTTAAGCGCCTCTATTGAGGTATCACTGTAGCTCAATGTCATGCTCCGTTACATGCTATTCTCGTATGATAAGAGGAAAAATGTAGGATACACCTAATTATGATACACCATAGCTATGTAGAACTCTAGGCTTACCGATGTTTTTAGTGAAAAGCTGGCTGGACCTCTAGCGCATTTAGTAAAATGGTTCGCCAAAGAACAAGAGCTAGTCTACCGACGTGGTAGAATAGAGGCATTGGAGCAGGAACAGGAACCTTCCGCTTCGCGCTGGCGAGTCTCAGGGGTACTAAAGGAGACCGAATATGGATTACACGCCGAGAGAATTGATGGTCGTTTGTGCGGCTCGCCAGATACGCGACGGCGAAAAGGTCTTTGTGGGGATGCGCCTGCCCCTGCTCGCCTTCGCTCTGGCGAAACTTACACACGCGCCCAACTGCATCGGCCTCTTCGAGAACGGCCTCGTCCGCGATACACCAGCGGCAGAACTGCTTTACACGATGGGCGACCTGCCTAACGTCGCGGGCGCTCTCTGGGCCACGCGTACTGTCACTCTACTGGGACTAATGGCGGCAGGAGAGGTACAATTGGGCTTTATAGGTGGTGCGGAGATTGATCGTTATGGTAACCTGAATACCTCCGTCATCGGTGATTGGCAGCGCCCCACGGTTCGTTTACCCGGCAGCGGTGGCGGAGCTGACATTGCTTCCCTGGCACAACGCCTTATTATTATCATGCCACACGATCAGCGTCGTATGCGCGAACGGGTTGATTTCGTCACCAGTCCCGGCTATGGCTATCCAGATGAGCGAGGATCTGCTGGCACAGCATGGCGTCAACGTGTCGGTCTACCTCGTGGTGGTCCCGGCGCGCTTATTACTACCCTGGCCGTCTTCACCTTCGATGCCGGAACGGGCGAAGCCCTGCTCCAATCCTACCATCCAGGTACGAGCGTAGAACAGGTACAGGCACAGACAGGCTGGCCTTTGCGCCTGGCACCCGATTGTGCAGAGACGAAGCCACCGAACAATGATGAACTGCGCCTTATTCGGGAGTGTGATCCACAGGGTGTATGGACGGGTTAGTGCGTCCATACACACACGTTTGTATCTTCACTACCTGAAGCCAGACGTTTCCTATCAAGCGACCATGCTACAGTTCTTACTGTATCAGCATGGCCCTGACAGGTAAAGAGCGTATTTCCACTGCCAGCATCCCATACTTTCACCACGGTGTCATCTCCGGCAGAGGCTATCCGTTTCCTATCGGGCGACCACGCTACAGTCTTCACCGCGCCGACATGACCTTCATAGGTAGAGATACGCTCTCCATTTGCTACGTTCCAGATCTGCACCGTCCCATCCTCACTTCCTGAAGCGATACATTTATTGTCATGAGCCCACGCCACAGCATTAACGCTATCAGTATGTCCATGATAGGTACACATTTTTGTGAATGAGTACAGACCCACAACATCAGGATAAATTGTATTGCGAGCCAGGCTAATGACCTCCGCTCTGTCATCGGCACATGCGAAGGCTATGTGTTTGCCATCATACGACCAGGCCAGAGCTGTAATGCTGGCGGGGGCCGTATATTCTTTGTATTCCCAACCCTCGCCAGGATTGATGACAACCACTTTGCCATCGGCACAACCAAAGACGATGAGCTTTCCATCGGGAGACCAGGATACTGCATTGACGGCATAATGAGAACGCTTGAATTCAGAGATCTTTTTTCCGTTGGCTCCCCAGGTTTGTATGGCACCGCTGAAGTCTCCACACACAATGTATTTGCCATCCGGCGACCACTCTACCGCATTGATAGCTTCGCCGGTTGGCACAAAGGTTGCAAACTCTTTTCCATTGATTGCTTCCCATATGCGCACGCTACCGTCAGCGCCGGCGGAAGCGATACGACGCCGATCAGAAGACCAGGCGACTGTGTAGATATGATCACTATGACCACGATAGGTATAGAGCAAAGTTCCCTCGTCAAGTACACCGGAAGGAGTTGTCCTCATGGGCGGCTGCGTTTGCAATGGAGTCGATAATGGGAAGGTTGCAAAGCCCTGCTCCTGCACAGTCTGCACTGCCGATGGGATTGGCGTTGATATGGATGGGAAAGAGGTAGTGAGAGCAGCATGTAAAAAGCCTGCCTGCTCAAAGGCGCTGGCAAATAATAGCACGTTCGCAAAGCGCTGCTCCGGGTCTTTTTCAAGCGCCTTTAATACAACCTGCTCAACCAACTGTGGAATTGTTGCTACTCTGGATCGTAATGGTGGCGGTGGCACAGTGAGATGCTTGACCAGTACTTCAGTCGAAGTTCCCTCGTAAGGTGGATTACCACATAACCATTCATATACCACTGTTGCCAGAGCATACTGATCACTGGCAACTACGGGATGAGCTTTGATCTGCTCGGGAGCCATATAGTCTACTGTACCTATAACATCCTCTTTCTTTTGAGAACGTGTGCTATGCGCAACGACCGCAATCCCAAAATCGCTGAGCAGTATCTCGTTATGTCGACCAACCAGCATATTCTCGGGTTTTACATCGCGATGGATAAGCTTCTCAGTATGAGCATAGTACAGGGCGCTGGCGACCTGTTTAGTATAGGTCACAACAAGGTCCAGCGGCAGAGCCGTTCCTTTTGCATGGTGGTCGCGCAGATTTCCGTTCGGCGCATAATCCATCACCAGGAAAGGAAGATTGCCCTCCACGCCAAATTCCAGCACACGCACAATATGGGGATGAATCAAGCGAGCAATTGTACGAGCCTCATCACGAAACTTCTGCTCATCTTGCGCCGCCAGTTGAGCCTGCAACACCTTAATCGCGGCCTGTGTACCAAGATGTATATGTTCACCTAGATAGACGTCGGCAAAACCGCCTGTACCCAGTACTTGGAGCAGGCGATAATTACCGAGCTGTTGACCCAGGAGACTCGCCATAAAGGATTCCTCCAACTAGAATAACCAGGAATATGGGCAAGCAACGAACATATATATGACGACCATAATATTGGTTTTAGAAAGTATAGCGAAATCCAGGCAAATGTAGTATCTTATGACTTGTTTCAGTGTACCTGAAAAGAAACTACTCTGTCAAAGATCTGTTAGATTTTACTTCAGGTTCACTTTATCTCATATCTAGCAATAACTAACCTGATTGTTTATTTGCTTGCTAATGCCAGTAGACAGGTTTATAATAGATATGAAGAGTAAAATTCTCGTCAGGGATTATATCGTATAGTTTTTCCCCAAAAAGTAGAACACATGATCTAAACATGAGAGAACAAAAATTGCTGCAGTTTTCCAGGTGAGGTGCAGAAAGTGATGTCTATTTTCAATGGAGTAGGTGAAATGGATCGGTTTATCAACAGAGAACCAGAATTGAGGCTCATCGAGGATGCGATTGGCGACTTGCTCAATACAGATACCTTTTTACGTACCCCGATTATTGACTTTTTTGGCATTGATGGGATCGGCAAAACAAGCATTCTCAAAAAAATAGTACAGACATGCGACAAACATAGGATTCGTTACATCTGGGCAGATGCGAGCAAAAATGTTCCAGCGTTTTTCTATGAAATCATTGACCAGGCGCAGCAATACAGTGAGGTGCTCCCGAGATCAGATGAAAGCAATTTACAGCATCAATCCGTGGCAGTAACGCAAGAACTGCTGAAAAAGGGTCCACTGGTCATATTGCTGGATGCAGTAGACGCAACAAATGAAGCCAGGCTGGTACCAATCGAGGAAATGCTGAATGCCCTGGTAATAAATAACAAGCTCTTTGTAGTATTAACCAGTAGCAGAAGCGTATCGTTTGAACATGAGAGAGATGTTGCACGCAAACTATCTACGTTTCCTTTACTGCCACTCGATCGGGACAGCAGCGAAGAGTACCTGGAAAGCTTGGGTCTTCCTACTGACCCCGAATTACGCAATATCGTCTTTGAATGGACTCATGGCTATCCGCTTGCCATGGATGTCATGGTTCAAGCTATCAGAGAGCAAGGAATAGATCCTAGAAATCAAGAAGAGCGAGAAAAATTGCTCGGGATCATCACGCAGCGCGTGATTGATCAAAGGATTCTTGCACGGGTAGAACCCACAGAATTACAATGGTTCCAGAGGGTATTGCGTCTGCTCTCAGTCCCAAGAAGGTTCAACCTCTTGACTATGCAAAGTCTGATCGAGCAATTTGCTCATGATCTGAAACTAGCAAACAGCCTTGCTTACATTGTCTTACCAAACCGCATCTCGCAATCGACAGATGTTCTAAGTTGGAACCTCGCTAAAGGGGGGTTTGCCATTGACTCACCGATACGGAACATGTTTCTCCTTCAATTAAAGATCGGTCACCTTGAAGATTACTATAAGATAAACAGATTTCTGGCTGAGATCAACCAGAGCAACGCAAAAGAGGTAAGTGGTCCTGACCGTATCCGTTATCAGCGAGAATATCTGTATCATATGGCTAATAGCGGGGATGAGAAGCAACTGGCGCGAATCCTTACGGAAACTGTCCAACAGATTATAAAAGATGCCGAAGAAGCACCGGAGCTTCTTATCCAGTTTCGTGAAGAGTTCATACAAGATACTGAGCTCAAAGAGTTACTGGGTAAGGATGCCAACCTCGTCCTCTCGCTCACAAATAAACACCTGGCGCAGAAAATGTATAGGACAGCATTACAAGAGGAAGATGAGGAAAAGCGTATACGTTATTATCGCGATTTTTTTGACTACACCATTCACGATCCAGTCATAAACGATCTTCCGTCTCTTCTGGAAGAATACGTAGATCAGCTTATAGCCCAGGAACGTCCCGCCGTCCTACATAAGCTTTATGAAAACCTTGCTCAAGACGACACATTCAGGAAAGTGCCTGGCAAGGATTTTGCATTTTTCTTTGCTCGCTTGCTTGACAATGTGTAACAGAAGGATAAACATTCATGTTAGATGAACAGATTGCGGAACATTTTATTGGGCACACGAAAGAATTAGAAATTTTCGAGCGGTGGCTCGAGCATTCTGATGGTCCCTGGATTCTTTTTTTTCATGATGCGACCAACGTGCCGGAGAAAAAAGGCGGAGTGGGCAAAACCTGGCTGCTGAGAAAGTGCGCTAAGATTGTCCGGGAACGTTATGAGAATGTGGCCATTGCTGTGGTTGACTTTTTTAGCGTGGGGGATCGCGACAGCGTAGAAGTTGCCCTGCGTATCGTTAAAAGCCTGAAAGAGGCGCATAGTGAGTGGTCTCGGTAGGACCCCCCTAAAGGGTGGTTGAGCAGAAAACCCCCTTACGTAGGCGAACTCTGGGACGCTTGCCGACAGTGGGGATCAGCTGAGCCTGCTTGCCGGGTCGTCCTCGTCTCTTGGGTTCAACCCATGGTGGTGGC
>WNGD01007042.1_pt1 | contig 12735 bp, 16 predicted proteins | sample 5400671 | NCBI WGS metagenome assembly WNGD01 (sample SAMN13153369, study PRJNA577476) | soil metagenome | isolation source: 40 cm soil or saprolite under grassland replicate 2 | place: USA:California | collected 2016-06-15
CGTCACGGACAGACTCCCTTCCGTTCCGGACCAAATCGTTTGCGACGCGGCGAGGATCCTTTCCGTGACGGAAATAATTATCTCCATTCGCAGGCAAATCCCGGCGAATCAAGAGCATGCCGGCTTCGCCGCCATCGACAATTATTTCCGTGACGGAAATGATTTTGTTCGAGACGGAAATGATTCTTTGAAAGACGGAAAAAATCATTTCCACCGCGGACCGAACTTTCTGCACCTCGGAGGGAACCTTCGTCGAGACGGACGCGATTGTCTCCTTCATCGAAGCATTCATTTTCATCGCGGACACACTCATTCCCGCGAAGGAGAGACGTTTTTCCATGACGGACACGATGATTTCCGCCTCGGACACGAGTCTCGTCGGAACAACAATATGTTTCCCCGTCCCGGAGAGAACCCCCGGCGCTGTGCCGGCGGGTGTGTTTGTAACACCAATCCATCAACAACTAACCGTTAGGAGAGAACTATGGCTGAACACATTCGAACTTTGCAGGGTTTCAAATCTCAGACCGATCCACAGATTGTCGCAACCGCCGGAGCCGTCCTTCAGGGCATGACCGGCAACACTGCTTTTCCGAGTCCACCCGTGGATCTGAAGGCATTGCAGGCGGCCTTCGATGACCTGAATGCGGCGATCGCCGCACAGGCTCACGGCGGCATCGCCGCGACGGCGCAGAAGAACAACAGACGTGAGGAGCTGATCCTGCTGTTACGCAAGCTGGCGCATTACGTCCAGGATAACTGCGGCAACGATCTCGCGGTTTTTCTGTCCAGCGGATTTCTCGCTGCGGCGACGAACCGGGCACGTTCGCCTCTGGCGAAGCCCTCGATTCTCAGTGTCGATTACGGCAACACCACCCAGCTCGTGGTAAAGGTCAGTCCGATCGTTCGGGCGAAATGCTATGAGGTACGCCTCGCAGCGCTCGGCGCTGGCGGCACGCCCAGCCCCTGGCAAAACGCCGGGCTGTTCACCAATTCGCGGTCCATGACCATTAACGACCTGACGCCGGGAACGACCTATGCGTTCCAGGTCCGCGCGGTCGGCGGTTCCACTGGCTATACCGATTGGAGCGACCCGGTCGCCCACATGTGTCCGTAACCACAGATGCATCACCCAGGCTGCGGATTTCCATCGCATCATCCGTGAAATCCGCGGCTAAACCAAGAGGAGAGATGGCGCCATGGACACAGCCAACGAGATTCTCAGAGCCCTCGGACGAATCGAAGGCGAACTCGTCGAGATCCGCAAGCTGTCCGAGCGGGTCTCCAAACTCGAGCTATGGCAATCCTGGCTAAAAGGTGGATGGGCCGCTTTCCATACCGAAGATGCGATTTACCGAAGCTTTGAATTTCGGTACACTTCGTGATCATCAGGCCTTTGTAGTCCCTACCGCTTGCTGGCGACCGCTTCTGCCGCTAAGGCCAGGAACTGATCCAAAGGCTTGGTCTTCAAATCCTCACCGGACCGTAATCTGACGGATACGGCTCCCTGCTCCTGTTCTCGATCACCCACCACCAACATGTATGGAATCTTTTGTAGCTGGGCATTGCGGATCTTGGCGTTCATGCGTTCTACGCCCGTATCGATATTCACGCGCAAACCCGCAGTCTTTAGCCTGGCCTGGACCTGCTTGCAGTACTCCTGGTGACGATCGGCGATCGGAATCAACACCGCCTGAACAGGCGACAACCAAACGGGCAGAGCGCCTCCATGATGCTCCAGCAGGACACCGAAGAATCTCTCCATGCTTCCCAAGAGCGCGCGATGAATCATAAACGGCCGGTGCTGTGCCCCGTCTTCTCCGACGTAGGTCAAATCGAACCGCTCCGGCAAATTGAAGTCAAACTGGACCGTACTTAATTGCCAGGGGCGCCCAATGGCATCGTTGACCAGCAGATCGATTTTGGGTCCGTAAAAGGCGCCGTCACCCGCATTAACCAGGTATTTGATGCCCGATCTTTTGAGCGTGTCTTCCAAAGCGATCTCAGCGGCTTCCCAATCCTGCTCGCGGCCGACGCGCTTTGGTGGCCTGGTGCTGAGATATAGCTCGAACTGCTCGAAGCCGAACGCGCGAAGAATATCGAGACTGAAATAGAGCACTTTATCTATTTCGGCAGGCATCTGGTCCGGGCGGCAGAACAGATGGGCGTCGTCCTGGGTGAAGCCGCGTACACGGGTAAGTCCGTGAAGGACCCCGCTGCGTTCGAACCGGTAGACGGTGCCCCATTCGGCAAACCGCATGGGAAGATCGCGGTAGGACCGGATGCCGCTCTTATAGATGTGGACGTGAAAAGGGCAATTCATTGGCTTCAGGTAATAGAGCTGCTCTTCAATCTTGATCGGGGCGTACATATTCTCCGCGTAGAAGCCGAGGTGGCCGCTGGTCTCCCAAAGATTCGCGCGCCCGATGTGGGGCGTGTAGACAAAGTCGTACCCAGCTTCAAGGTGTTTCCGCTTGCAGTAATCTTCGGCAATATGACGAATCAAGCCGCCTTTCGGATGCCATAAGATCAGGCCGCCGCCAACCGTGTCCGCATTGATGCTGAACAGATCCAACTCCTGGCCGAGCTTGCGGTGATCGCGTTTCTTGGCTTCCTCGAGCCGGACGAAGTAATCCTCCAGTTCCTTTTTTGTGTCGAAAGCGACCCCATACACGCGTTGCATCTGCTCGCGTGACTGATTGCCCCGCCAGTATGCGCCCGATACTCGGGTTAACCGGAAGCTCTCGGGATCGATTTCGTGAGTGACCCTCACGTGAGGGCCGCGTCACAAATCGATAAAGTTCCCAGTCTTGTAGACACTCACTTCATTCACGCTGCCGCCGACAAGGTTGGTATCGTCGAGATCCGCAACGGCCGTGGTCCCACGAGTCTTCAAGTCGCGCAGCAGTTCCACTTTGAAATCCTGCGACATTTTTCCGAACATCTCCGTCGCCGTATCCAGGGGCATATCTGAGCGTTCGAATGGAAGATTCTGTTTTATCTTCTCGCGCATGCGCCGCTCGATCTGCTCCAGGTCCTCGGGCGTCAGCGTCCGGCTGAGATAAACGTCATAGTAGAAACCGTCCTCGATGACAGGACCGACGCCGAACTTCGCTTCCGGAAACATTTCTTGAATGCTGGCCGCCATGATGTGCGCCAACGAGTGACGTTTCGTGTCGAGTTTTTCGTCTTTAGGCATGGGAATAGTTTAATTTCCAATTTCGAATTGGTCACCGTAGTATTTCGCGTAGAAAGGCAATGTCCCTATCGTCGCCATACTGCCGGCAAAGGCTATGAATTCGCTAAACAATACGAAGCTGGGCCGGCTATCGGAATGATATTGAGACAGCCGGTTGTACAAGTTCATACTCTTCTGGACGCACGTTTAGAACCTTGGCCGCGTACGACGATTGAAAAAAGGTCATCCACTTTGTTATGGTTAGCGCTTGTCCCCATGCGGACTGTTTCGGGAGGTCTAAGCCATCGATAAAAACATAAGGGTCAACCACCGTATCCGAGCTCGGGAGGTGCGCGTTATCGACGATAACAATGAGCAGCTCGGAATCATGCCACCGCAGCAGGCATTACGTGTCGCAGAAGAACGGGGGCTGGACCTGGTAGAGGTAGCGCCAACTGCAACCCCGCCGGTTTGCAGAATAATGGACTACGGAAAGTATCTATACCAGCTAAACAAGAAACTTCACGAAGCCAAGAAGCATCAGAAGAACATTACGGTCAAAGAAGTGAAGTTTCGACCCAACACAGACGAGCACGATTACGATTTCAAAAAAAATCATATCGCCCGTTTCCTCAAACAGGGCGATAAAGTCAAAGCAACAGTATTTTTCAGAGGACGCGAAATCGTCCATCAGGGCATTGGCCGCGCCCTTCTCGATCGACTGGTCGTAGAACTTGCCGAAATCGGCGCCGTGGAAGCGCGGCCTAAAATGGAAGGCCCAAACCTAATCGCAATTTTTAGCCCGAAGGCCGGGAGTACAGGCCCAAAGAGCACGAGTACGAAGACACATGATGAAATTAAAGACCCACAAAGGCGCGGCTAAGCGCTTCAAGATTACGGCGACAGGTAAGGTGAAACGCCGCCACGCTTTCGCACGTCATATTCTGACCAAGAAAGCGGCGGGGCGAAAAAGAAAACTCAGCAAGGCAACTATCGCCACTGATGCGGACACGCCGAAGATTCGCAGAATGCTGCCATATGCCTGAGGCCGGGAACGCAGACGGATTGAAAGATAAGGAGCTTTACAGTGCCTCGAGTTAAACGCGGAACGAAGCGGCATAATCGCCGTAAAAAACTTCTCAGCCTCGCGAAGGGCTATTACCTCAACAAGAGCAAGCTGTACAAGTTCGCGAAAGAGTCGGTCGAGAAAGCTCTCGGTTATGCTTATCGCGACAGAAAAGCGCGCAAGCGCGATTTTCGGCGGTTGTGGATTGTTCGAATTGGCGCGGCTGCTCGTCAAAATGGAATCAACTACAATCAATTCATCTTCGGTCTGAAGCAGGCCGGCGTCGGGATGGACCGAAAAATGTTGTCGGATCTTGCCGTGCGGGATCCGGCGGCGTTTACACGTCTGGCTGAAACAGCAAAGGGCGCCATTAAAACCGCAGGCTAGAGCCCGCGGCTGCAAACTGAGAAAATGGGATTTACGGGATGTCTTCAAACGACGGGATCGGCCGGCTTCGAGCAATCGAGCAAAAGTTCGACAGTGAGCTCGCGTCTGTCCATGACGCCCGATCTTTAGAGGACATCCGAACCCGGTATCTATCCCGCAAGTCTGGACTCCTCACGACACAGCTTCAGAATCTTGGCGAGTTACCCAAGGACCAGCGTGCCGAATTCGGCCGCGTCGCCAATCAACTGAGATCGAAAATCGAAGCGGCTCTTGATACGTTACAGACGACGATCTTCGAGCGTGAAAAGCAAAGCGCGCTCGAACGAGAAACGCTGGACGTCAGCTTACCCGGAAATCGAAGGCGCATCGGGCACCGGCATCCGCTCACGATCGTTTGGAAAGAAATCGAAGACATTTTCATCTCCATGGGCTATTCGGTAGAGGACGGTCCGGAAATCGAGAGCACCTATTACAATTTCGATGCGCTCAACTTCCCTGTTGGCCATCCGGCGCGGGATCCACGCGATACCTTCTATGTCGGCGAAAACATGATTCTCCGCACGCACACCTCACCGGTGCAAGTCCGGACGATGGAAAAAGTGCAGCCGCCCGTGCGCATCATATGCCCCGGCAGGGTCTTCCGACGGGACGCCTTCGATCCAACGCACTCACCAATGTTTCATCAAGTGGAGTGCCTTGTCGTGGATGAGGGCATCACGTTTTCTGATCTAAAGGGAACCCTGGAGCGATTCCATAAGCAGTTCTTTGGAGAGAAAACCAAGACGCGTCTACGACCTAGCTTTTTCCCCTTTGTGGAGCCGGGCGCGGAGGTTGACATCTCTTGCGTGTTCTGTGATGGCTCCGGCTGCCGCGTCTGTAAAGGGACTGGATGGATCGAAGTGATGGGCGCCGGTATGGTGCATCCGAACCTGTACGGCTTTGTCAACTACGATGCCGAGAAGTACACGGGCTTTGCCTTCGGCGGCGGTATTGACCGCTATGCGATGTTGAAATACAACATCAACGACCTTCAGCTCTTTTTCCAGAACGAGATGAGATTTTTGCAGCAATTTTGAGGGGAACGCGGGCGTTAGCACGCGTTCAGACTCCAACGGATGCGAATCAGTTTCAATTGGCTTAAAGAATTCGTCGACATCCCGGAAGGCGCGCAGGAACTGGCCAACCGGTTCACGAATGTTGGCCTGGCGGTGGACGCGTTCGAAACCGCCGGTCAAGACTCGGTCTTTGACTTGGATATTGCGACGAATCGACCGGATTGCCTCAGCCATCTGGGAATAGCCCGTGAAGTTGGTGCTATCTACGGCTCCGTGCTGCGGACGCCGAAGCTTGCATTGCGGGAAGCGGAAAGGCGCGCTCAGGAAGTCTTCTCGATTTCCATTGCCGACCCCGATTTGTGTGCGCGTTATTGTGGCCGTTACATCGAAAGCGTGAAGATCGGACCATCACCTGATGGGTTGAAGGCGCGACTGGAGGCGCTTGGCGTCCGCTCTATCAACAACGTTGCGGACGCCACCAACTACGTCATGCTGGAGCTTGGCCAACCTCTGCATGCCTTCGACGCCGATACGCTGGCCGGACAACAAATCATCGTCCGGCGCGCGGATTTCGAAGAGAAGGTGACCACGTTGGATGGGACAGAACGTCAACTCGATCCTTCGATGCTTGTCATCGCTGATGCGAAGCAAGCTGTAGCGATCGCCGGAATCATGGGTGGCGCCGGGACGGAAATTACACCCTCGACGAAGAACGTCGTGCTCGAAAGCGCAAATTTCGACGCGCTCTCTATCCGGAAAACCTCGAGGGCGCTTGGCCTTTCAACGGAAGCGTCGTATCGTTTCGAACGCGGAGCAGAGATTGAGATGGCGCGCTTCGCGTGTGATCGCGCCGCAGCTTTGATCCAAGAACTGACGGGCGGCCGAGTTTATCGCGACGTTATCGATGTGTACCCAGGCGAAGTGAAGCCCAGGGTTGCGACTCTTCGGCAATCGAGGATCCGGAAATTTTTAGGCGCTCCCGTCGACGATGCTGTTGTTGAATGCATTTTCGAGCGGCTCGGCTTCACAACCAGGAAGACCGACGATGGCTGGTCGGTCCAGGCGCCAAGTCATCGGGTCGATATCAGCCGCGAAGAGGACCTGCTCGAAGAGATAGCGCGCCACTACGGCTTTGATAAATTTCCAGCGACCTTGCCGGCATGGTCGGGCTACGGATCCGCACTTCCCTTCGAAACAGAGGAACGCCTGTTGCGGAACCGGCTCGCCGCAAACGGTTACTCCGAAGTCCTCACAATGGCATTCAGTGATGAAGCCAGCGAACGGAAATTCAGGCCGGATGTCGAACCCGTGAAGCTCGTGAATCCGATGGCAGAGAATGAATCGGTTCTCCGGACATCACTCGTGCCGAGCACGCTCCGTACGTTCCAATGGAACTTGAATCACGGGATACGGGACCTTCAATTGTACGAACTCGGAAAGGTCTACAGGAACGGCGGGGAAAACCGTTTACTTATCCTCGCTGCGACTGGGGCATTGCGGACGAAGAGCGTCCACGAACCGGAGCGCGATTTCAATTTTTACGATCTTAAGGGTGAGGTTGAGGATATCCTTCAAACATTCGACGTTCGTTTGACGATGGATCGGAAAAACCTGCCGTCCTATTATCACCCGGGCCGGACGGCACGATTTGGCGACGTTGCCGTCTTTGGCGAACTGCATCCTGAGATTGCCGACATGTTCAAACTTCGCCAACGGATTTATGTTGCAGAGCTGGATGTCAAAATGATTTTCAGGTCCGAAACGCGGCACTTGGTCGAGCCCATTCCCCGTTTTCCATCGATCCGGCGAGACCTTTCGTTGTTGCTCGACAAGGGCATCCTATACGAGGACGTGCGCGCGGCGGTAAGGAAAGCGGGAATAACGGATTTGATTCAAATCGATCCTGTCGACCGGCTGGAAAGAGGCCCGTTTCCCGAAACAAAATATAGTCTCGCGATTTCTCTGATCTATCAGTCCAACGACCGTACGTTGACAGACGAGGAAGTCGACCGATTCGACCGGCAAATTCTTGGCTTGTTGGAGCAACAGCTCGGCGTTCAATTAAGGAAATAGTATGACCTTAGCTCAGGACAGATTCACGGAACTGGAAGCCCGTATCCTGCAGACGGTCGATCTCGTAAGAACAACACGGCAGGAGAAACAGCTCGCTGAAAAGGAATTGGCGGCAGCCCGCGTCCGCATCGCGCGCCTGGAAGACGAAATAGAACAGTTGAGGCGAGAGCGTGAGCTGGTAAAGAATAAGGTCGAATCTTTACTCGAACACATGTCGGAACTCACTGAGGAAAGCCTTGTCTAAGTTGAAGCCGCGAACGATCGAAGTCGAAATCTATGATCAGAAATATTCGATCGTTGTGAAGGGTCCTCTCGAAGAAGACAAAGTTCGCGAACTGGCCGGGGAAATCGATAAGCGCATGCGCGAAATCTCTGAGGCAGCCAATACGGCCGACTCTCTCAAGGTCGCCATCTTAACGGCGCTTCACATCGCGGATGAATATCGCGAGCTCCGGCACAAGTGCGATGAAAAAACTGCGGAGTGGTCCCGCGCGCTCGAAGAAGTATTGAAAAAGTGATTCCATGCTATGATCGAAACACCCTGCGGGGCGCGTGATGGTATCAACTAAATTTGAACCAACACTTATTTGATCGGGAGTCCGATTTTCTGCGTGGTGTGTGGGCCTCACCCCTCGGGGTTCCAAGGTCCCCTAAAGCGCAGATAGGATGCCCACCTGTGTGAACAGGTTCAAGTAGGTGAGCCACACGGCTGCCGCGGGACCCCCAGCTGTAGCCAGCTGGACCGCGCTTTGCCATCCGTGGCAGGGTCCAACCCATCCATGGGGACCCGGCATCTCCTATGAAAATTCTCTTTATCGGTGACACTGTCGGTAAGGCCGGACGTGCGATCGTTCACCAATACCTAAACCATCTACAAGAGGAGTATCAGGTCGATCTCACGATTCTCAATTGTGAGAATGCGGCCGCGGGTTTCGGTGTGACGCCAAAGATCGCCGATGAATTTTTTGATTGGGGGATTGACTTGCTCACATCGGGAAACCATATCTGGGATAAGAAAGAAATCACTGGATATCTAGACAAGAACTCCCGAATCCTGAGGCCTGCGAATTATCCCCGGGGTAATCCGGGTCGCGGCGTCGCCGTCCTTAAGACGAGATCCGGAGAAGCCGCGGCGGTGATCAATCTTCAAGGCCGTGTCTTTATGCCGCCTACAGACGATCCCTTTCGAGTCGCAGACGAAGAGCTGGCTAGACTTCCCAAGCATATCAAAGTGATTTTCGTCGACATGCACGGCGAGGCCACATCCGAGAAGGTCGCCATGGGCTGGTATCTCGATGGTCGAGTCTCAGCAGTGGTTGGGACGCATACACACATCCCCACAGCCGATGAAACGATCCTGCCTGGGGGCACGGCCTTCCTCACAGACGTCGGAATGGCCGGACCATTTCTCTCAGTGATCGGCGTTGTGAAAGAAGATGTGATCCGCCGGTTCCTCACATCCATCCCGGAAAAGTTCGAATCCGCATCACAGGATGCGCGGCTGAATGCGGTCCTTGTTGATGTGGATTCCGCGACGGGAAAGGCGCGATCGATTGAAAGGATTCATCGACGATAATAGGGACAAACGCGGGCTAGAGTCCGCGACTACGAGGTTATATGTTTGAGACCTTATCCGAAAAATTACAACGCGTTTTCAAAAACCTTCGAGGCGAAGGCCGGCTCACCGAACAGCACATCGAAGAGGCGCTGAAGGAAATCCGGCTTGCACTGCTGGAAGCCGACGTCAACTTCAAGGTTGTAAAACAGTTCACCGAAGCCGTAAAAGCGAAGGCCCTGGGGCAGGAGGTGCTGCAGAGCCTGAGCCCAGTCCAGCAGGTTGTGAAAATTGTCCGCGACGAACTTGTCGATATCCTTGGTGGAGAAAACGTCCGGGTCAACTTCTCCTCACAGCCTCCCACTGTCATTGTGCTGGTCGGGCTGCAGGGTTCCGGTAAAACCACATCGTCCGGAAAACTGGCAAAGTGGCTGGAGAAGAATGGCCATCGGCCGATGCTGGTCTCCGTGGACGTGTACCGGCCCGCCGCACGCGATCAGCTCAAAGTCATCGCGAAAGACATCAGTGTGAAGTTATGGGAAGGCAATCCCAACGAGAACCCGCTTGAGCTTTGCCAGGGAGCGCTGCGGGAAGCGCGCAACACGGGACATGACGTTCTGGTCATCGATACGGCAGGGCGGCTGCACATCGACCAGACGCTCATGAAGGAATTGCGTGAGATTAAAGACGCAATTCATCCGCATGAGATCCTTTTCGTCGCCGACGCCATGCTCGGGCAGGACGCCGTGAAAAGCGCGCAGCAGTTCCACGATCAGCTTGGTTTCAACGGATTCATTCTCACTAAGATGGACGGCGACGCCCGCGGCGGCGCGGCCCTGTCCATCAAGCAAGTCACGGGTCAACCGGTGAAGTTCGTGGGCACGGGCGAGAAGTACGACGCGCTGGAACTTTTCCATCCGGACCGGCTCGTCTCCCGCATCATGGGGATGGGCGATATTCTTTCGCTTATCGAGAAGGCCGAGGAAATTGTCGATAAGAAAAAGGCTGTAGAGCTTCAGGAAAAGTTGCGGACCGACAGCTTCACGCTCGAGGACTTTCGCGATCAGCTCAAGCAGATTCGAAAGATGGGAACCATCGACCAGATCCTCGGAATGCTGCCCAGCGTCGGTATGTTTAAGGACATTCAAAAAGTAAAAGTCGACGAGAAGGAACTGGTCCGGGTCGAAGCGATCATTAACTCGATGACCCCCAAAGAACGCCGCAACCATCAGATCATCAATGGCAGCCGCCGGAAGCGCATTGCACGGGGCAGCGGCACAACTGTCCAGGAAGTGAATCAGCTCTTAAAGCAGTACGCCCAAACCCGCAAGATGATGAATTAGGCCGGCGAATGATGAAGGGAATGAAGCTCCCACAAATGCCGTTTTGAAGAAGGGGACAGGGATCCCTGATCCCTCTGACCCCTGACCCCTGTGCTATAATTTCCACAGTTTTTCAAACGCGAGGAGGCTCACTGTTTGGTAGCGATGCGTCTGACCCGGATCGGGTCCAAAAAGCGCCCATATTACCGGATCGTTGTAATCGACAAACGCCGTGCACGTAACGGCCGATTTCTGGAGGTGTTAGGACAATACAACCCTATTGCCAGACCCGCGCAGGTTGAGATCAACGCCGAACGGGCGCAATACTGGCTCGCGAGGGGTGCCGAACCATCGGAGACGGTTCGCAGTCTCCTTCCTCATATTTCGAGCAGGGAATGCAGAAAGTCGAGTTTGGGGGTGGCTATGAAGGAGCTCATCGAACAAATCGCGAAAGCCCTAGTGGATAATCCGGATCAGGTCTCTGTTCGGCCGATCGAGGGTGAACAAACAACTGTTCTTGAACTCAGAGTAGCTCAAAGCGACCTCGGTAAGGTTATTGGAAAGCAAGGTAGAACGGCACGGTCCATCCGTACCATCCTCAGCGCCGCGGGGATGAAGCTGAAAAAGCGGTTTACGCTTGAGATTTTGGAGTAGCTTCATCAGTCATCCGGAAGCGTCCTTCATTTCCATCGCTCGGATCACGAAAACCCAAGGTCTGAAAGGCGCTGTAAGAATCGAGTTGAAGCTCGACCATGAGGGCATCTTCGAAACCGGACGCCGGCTCATATTGACGACGACCGCAGCCGGGACTGCTGAGTGTGAAGCGGAAATTGAGTTCTTTCGAAGGCAACATGGCCGCAGCGTAATTAAGCTTCGCGGAATCGATACCGTTTCAGAAGCCGAAAAATACATCGGCGCTGAAATCCGAATCCCTGCCAGCGATTTGTTACCGCCGAAAGAAGGCTGGTTTTACACCTTTCAGTTGAAGGGCTGTCGCGTGTTCGCGGTCAACGGCGAGTACATCGGAACAATAACCGACGTGCTCGACATGGGGGGCGCTGACATCTTGAAGGTGGATTGCGAGAACAAGGAGACGTTGATCCCGTTCGCGCAATCGTATCTGAGAAAGATCGACCTGGATCAGCGGCGAGTCGAAGTGGATTTGCCGGAAGGCTTGCGGGAACTGAACGAATGACCCGATTTCGAAATGGTTTTTGATGTAGTCACGATTTTTCCGGACTTTTTCAAAGGGCCCTTCGACTTCGGTGTGGTCCGGCGCGGCCGGGAGAAAGGACTCATCGAAACTCGGGTCCACGATTTGAGAGATTTCGCTTCCGACCACCATCACACTGTAGACGACAGGCCTTTTGGCGGTGGCGAAGGAATGGTTTTCAAGCCGGAACCGATCTTTAAAGCCGTCGAAACAGTTCGGAAAGACGATCGATCTGAAGTGGTAGTCCTCGCCGCTGCCGGCCGGCGATTCAATCAAGCCGAGGCGTTGCGATTTTCGAAAGCGGACCAGGTGATTCTGATCTGCGGCCGTTATGAAGGCATCGACGAACGCGTCATCGAACATCTGGCAACGGCGGAAATTTCAGTCGGCGATTTCATCCTGTCGGGCGGCGAGATTGCGGCGGCGTTGGTGGTCGATGCCGTTACGCGATACGTCCCGGGAGTTGTGGGAAAGGAGGAGTCCATTTTGCGGGATTCCTTTTCCGATCCGGCAGCTTTAACGCAACTGGTGGAACATCCGCACTACACCAGACCGGCCGAGTTCCGAGGATGGAAAGTACCGGAAGTTCTCATCTCGGGCGACCACGAAGCCGTTCGCAAGTGGCGCGACGAGGCTGCACTGAAAAAGACAACAACGAATAGGCCGGATTTATTGAATTTCGAATTTAGAGATGAAAAGGATGATCAAACACGCTAAATTCGAAATTCGCAATTCGAGCTCGGATTGAGGTTTTATGAACGCACTCGATATGGTTGAGAAACAGCAACTCCGCACGGACATACCCGGCTTCAAGCCGGGCGATACCGTCAAAGTTCACGTCAAGATCAAGGAAGGCGACAAAGAGCGCATCCAGGTGTTCGAAGGC
>WNGD01005150.1_pt1 | contig 12734 bp, 8 predicted proteins | sample 5400671 | NCBI WGS metagenome assembly WNGD01 (sample SAMN13153369, study PRJNA577476) | soil metagenome | isolation source: 40 cm soil or saprolite under grassland replicate 2 | place: USA:California | collected 2016-06-15
ACAGCTCGCGAGAGCAAGGCACGCGCGGTCGCAGTGGCGCTGCTCGACTTCGAGAGCGGTTTTCGATTTTCCATTGCCGGCGACCGCTGGTTTCACGCCGCCAGCACGATCAAAGTCGCAGTCCTCCTCGCCGTTCTTCGTGCAGCCGACGAGGGTCGCCTTCGGCTGGAAGATCCGCTTCACGTGCGAAACCGTTTCATCGGTGCAGCCGACGGATTTCCTTTTCGCGTCGATCCCGATTCTGACGCGATGCCCGAATTGTACCAGGCCATCGGACGAACAGTAAAGATTTCCGACCTTGCGGAAGGAATGATTGCCGCCAGCAGCAATCTCGCCACCAATTTGCTGCTCGATCTTGTCGGAGTGGAATACGCGCGAAACGTGCTGCGGGATGCACAGGTGAACGGCGTGGAACTGCGCCGCGGTGTCGAGGATCGCGCGGCACACGAAAAAGGCATTGATAATCAAGTTACCGCGGACGGATTACTCATGCTGCTGTGCGCCTTGCGCGGCAATTTTCTCAGCAATGAAAGCCGAGAACACGCGATTCGCATTTTGCTTGCGCAGCGGTTCAACTCGATGATTCCTGCCGGTCTTCCCGCACACGCCACGGTGGCGCATAAAACCGGTGAGATTTCGACTGCCTGCCACGATATGGGTATTGTCTACTTGCCGGAACGCCAGCCGTACATTGCCGTTATTTTGACGGAATTTGATCCGGAACAGAATGGCCGCCGCGAGGCCGTTGCCGCCATTTCCGAAATGATTCATCGCTCCTTAACCGGGATAGCGCGGAAATCGCGATGAGTGTCGAGGAACTTCGCCCAATTGACGGCCTAAACCTGTCTGCGGAATACCGCGCATTGCTGCGACCAGGCGAAGCCGAAAGCGACTCGGCCGGGACTGCGCACCACCTGCCACGTTTCTTTTATGAAATCGGCAGTTGGCAGGACGCGCACGCGATCCGCCTGACGCCGCACTTCACACTTGCGGAATTGATGCTGGTCGATTGCCGGGAAGCCGAACTACTGCTCCGTCACTTTCCGCATTATGTGCCGTGCGCGGTTATTTTGCTTGCGACATTTTTGGAAAACTTTCGCCGGGAGGTCGACGCGCCGGTTTTCATCAGTGCGAATGGCGGCTATCGGTCACCGGCGCACCAGATTGGCGGAGCTAAAAGCATTCATGCCTGGGGAACAGCGGCAAATATTTACCGCATAGGCGACACCTTTCTCGATGACGCGAGATCAATTGAAAAATATGGCGCGACCGCGTCTTCGCTGAGCCGGGCCGTGCTTGTCCGGCCCTTCGGATCAAGGAAAGGGGAAACCGATGACCATCTCCATCTCGATTTAGGGTTTGTAAGCTTGACTCCGCGCCAATGCAGCGAAGCGAGCTGATCTCTTGCTGTTACTGTGAAAAATTTAGGGGCAGAACCGGGTCGTTACGTTCGCGAGAAGAAGTTTCGCGCCTCGCCGCCGCGAGCGGTGATTGGCCTTGAAGCCGAGTTTAATCTCTTCGTTGATGGCAAAAAAAGGCGGCCGGAAAAAGTTTTTGGCGACCCCAGCCGCCTAGTGCGTAGAAGAATGATTCCCAGGACCGGGAAATCATTTCAGCTGCCCGCCGGAGGCGCGATTTACTTTGATACAGGTGTGATCGAAGTCGCCACGCCGATCGTTGAACTGGAGCGTGGCTGTTGTCATCGCGCAACGCGGTTGCTCTGGGAACAAATTCGTTATTTGCGAGCGGAGCTGGATCACTGGGGTAAAGTCCGCGGCCACAAATGCCGGCTGCAAGGCTTTAGCACGCACTACAACTTTTCATTTCCCGATGGGCGGAGATCGAAATCGCGTAATGCGACCAAACTGGCCTTTCTTCTCGCACACATTCTTCCCGTACCGGTGATTTTGCTGGCGGCAAACCGGCAGAGTAGCGCGGTCGGCGTTCGCCCACGCAAAAACCGCCTGGAAGTGACTGCGGATTTCACGCCGGATCCAGCGTTGATGCTGGCGACCTGCGCCTTCATCGCCGGTGTCGTGAAAACTGTCCTGGACTGGAAAGATTTTGGCCTGCGACAACTGAGTCGCCGTGGCGTTCTGCGCCCAACGCCGTTTCGTTTGCGAAAACACTCGTCGCGGCGCGGGTGGCGAATCACCGGCGATTCATTGGGCCAAAATCCATTTACGGGCGATATCAACGCCCCACTTTGGAAATTGCGCGATGGTCGCATGCTCAGCCTGCGCGGAGTCGCAGCAGAGAGCCTGAAGCTGTTTCGCCGGCAGATTCTGCGCATTAGTGATTTGAGCACGCTTCAACATATCGCGGCGGTTTTTGATGGAGACGCCCGCTCGCTGCTCGATTTCCCGAAGCGCCCCGAGGCGTATGATGACGTCGGGCGTACAATTGACTGGGGACGGCGCCGGATGCGGCGATGGTCGCGTTCGAGATATGAAAAAGTTATCCATCGCGTCTTAGCACACGAGCCGATGCGCATTGGGCAAAAACGTTATCGCGTCGAGCGAATGAACGGCTGGTATCAGATTGATTTCCGGGAAGTGGGAACGAATCGACGCCAGACTTTCAATCTCGACGAGCTGGTGCGGTTATCCGCTAAAAAGAAGCCGCGCCCCGTTATGGCACGAAAACAAAAACCCGCCGAAACGCGTCGCCATCGACGCCGGGCATCATAATCCCATCAACTCGCGAACGTATTTCACTGGCGGACTGCCGTAGGAGATGACCTGATCGTTATATTTTTTCTGATCGAACGCTGCGCCTGCTTTTGCCTTCGCCTTATCGCGAAGATCGAGATGTTCGCTTACACCAACGAAATAGGTGGAAAGCTGAGCTGAGGTGAGTCGAGCACGTTTCCATTTTGCGACCGCTTCGCCTTCCTGCTGGTAACCTTCTTTCATCATCAAATCCATCGCCTCCTGCTCGCTCATGTTTCCAGCGTGAATGCTTTGGTCGAGAATCGCATTGCAAATAGCGCGTAAGCGCATTTTTAACTGCTGCATTTTGACTTCGGGTCCGCCATAATCCTGTTTTGCCATCATTTGCTCGCAGTAAACGGCCCAACCTTCAACGAACGTGCCGCTCTGGAAAATCGCGCGGACCAATGTCGGCGCGCGGAACTCATTCGCATGCGCGAGTTGGAGATAATGGCCAGGCATGGCTTCGTGAACTGTTAGATCGCGCACCATGTAATTGTTGTATTCCCGGAAGAACGATTCTTTGCGCTGCTTCGACCAGTCGTCAGGCGTGGGAGCAACCGCAAAAAAGGTTTTCCCGTTTTTTTCAAGAGGACCGGCTGCGTCGCAGTAGGCAATTGCCTGGCCGCGCTTGAACTCTGGCATCACGATCACATCCAGCGGTGTCTCCGGGACAGTGACGAGCTTATGCGCCTTCACAAAATCGGTCGCTTCTCTGACAACTTTTTGAGCGAACGGAACTATTGTGCTGTCGTCGGGATGTTGCTCAGCAAGTTTGTCGAGCACCGCGGCCGTCACTTTGTGCTTGTCGGCAAGCGTCGGCTTATCAGCTTCCGGGAAATACTTTTTGTAGAGCGGCAGCGCAGTTTCGTAGATGGCGTTCTGCGTCTGTTCCAAATCGGCTTGCGCGCGCTTTTTGATTTCTTCCATCGACAAATCGGAGGCGAGCGCGAAGCGCAGCTTCTTGCGAAACTTCTCCGCGCCGAGCCGGAAATCGCCGTCGGAGCGCGGCAACAGATCGGTCTGGAGCCATTTTTTGTAATCTCCTAGAGCAGCCGCTGTCTTTTCCTGCAATGGCGCCAGTTCCTTTTTCATTTGCGGCACACGGTCGAGAAGCGGTGCGAGTCCTTCATGAAGGAGATTGATTGCACCCTGCGTTTGCTCGATTGCCGTTTCCGTGTGAATCCGCGGTGGATTGTGCAGATTCGCTTTCGCCTGCTCGATTACGCGCGGAATTCCTTCCATGCGCTGGCGCAGATTGGGAATGCGTTTTTCCGGCGATGCGAAATCGCGCGCCACTAGAAGATAAAGGCTGTTCGCGAGGCTCTGATTGTAAACGAGCGGATTCCAATCTGTTTCCTTCAGCTCTTCAGCCTCGAAGATTTTGTAATCGATGTTCTCCTTCAGAATGCGAAAATCGACATTGTTCGCGCCGGTGACTTGCGACCCGTCGATGGCGTTTAGCTTGTCGCGAAATTCTTTTTGAGCTGCGAGATCTTTCGCACGCGCTTCGGGCGAATAATCGGTCAGCAGGCCATCAAACCGATGATCGCCAAGCTCGGTCGCCTCCTCCGGATTGGCCCGCAAGTCCTGTTCGATGTAATCGTGCGCAATTTTTTGAAACTCGTCGTCCTGCGGAGTGGCGCACACGGCTAAGATCGACCACGCCAGGGATAGCCCGGTCGCGAGAGCGATTTTCATCGTCCTGGGGGATTAAGCTTCCGGCTGGACAGCGAATCCCACCGCCGGTTCGGCGTCGCCAGTGACTTCGGTTTGATCCTGTAAGTACGTCCGGCCTTTATAAAATGGCGTGACGATCGCGAATAACACCGCCGTGCCCAGCATCACCCAAACGAAGAACATGAAGTAGCTGGTTCCTTGCAACTTTACGCTGCCGTCGGGATTTTGAATGAAAAAATTGACCGCGGCTGTGAATTGGTTGCCGAGCGAAACGGCGAGTAAATACGTGCACATGACAAGCGATTTGAGTTTAACCGGCCCTTGCGTGTAGGAAAACTCGAGATGTGTCGGCGAAACCAGAGTTTCGCCCGCGGTCAAGATCACGAACGCCCAAACTTGCCAGATGATGCCCGGGCGCGCGCCCGCGTCGATGCGCGTTTGAATCATGGCGACCAGAAAAAATGATCCTGCGGTGACAAATAAGCCGGCGCCGATTTTCCGTAGCGGCGTCAAACGAATTACCTTCTCAACCGCCGGATAGAGCCAGTAAGAAAAGAGCGGCAGCATGATCAAAATGAAAATCGGATTGACCGTTTGGATCTGCGACGACAGCCACTCAATACCGAAAAGATGTCGATCCATCGACTCGGCTTGAATAATCCAGGAGGAAAAATTCTGCTGCCACAAGGCCCAGAAAATCGCAATAAACGGGACCGGAATTAAAATATTGAGCAGGATCTTGCCCGTCTGCTTGTTGAAAATCTCGCGCCCATATGTTCGCAAGCCGACCGGTGGGATGTGCACAAATTTCTTGCGGCCGAGCCAAAAGATGAATGTGGCAATGGCCATGAATACGCCGGGAAGTCCAAAAGCGATGTCCGGACTATGCAGACGCGGGCTTTCGAGAAAACTGACAATCGATGGCGGCAACTTGGCGATGAACCCATCCGAAGCAGCCTGGTAGGGCTCGAGCAACCACGGAATCAGGAGCGTCGAACATGCCGAGCCGGCGTTGATGGAAAAATAAAACCAGTTAAAGACGCGGGTCAGCAAATGCTTGTTTGTATCGCCGAACTGGTCGCCAACGTTCGTTGAGACGCATGGCTTAATTCCGCCGGCGCCGAGCGCGATCATCAAAAGACCGACGGCGAGCAAATAGCGCGGCTCGATCGCGTGCGCCACGGGCGAACCTATCAGTGCCAGCGTGGCATGCCCGCCGCAGTAAACAATCGACAGCCAGAAGACGACCCGAAATTTCCCGAAAACCGCATCGGCGAGGACCGCGCCAAAGATCGGCAAAAAGTAAAGCGCGGAAACGAAGGTGTGATACCACGCTTCGGCGTTCGCCGGCGGCATCACGCTCAAATGACCCATCTTGTCCAACAGATATTTGGTCATGAAGATGGTCAGGATGGAATTCATCCCGTAATAGGAAAACCGCTCGGCCGCCTCGTTGCCGACGATGTAAGGGACGCCAGGCGGCATCGTGCTGATTTTCGGGGGTGATGTCAGATACTTGTATTTGGCCATGGCCAGGTTTTGGTTAGGGACGCGGATTCGCCGGGACAAATTCGGCTGGAGTTCGCGAGGACAAAGGTTTCTCAGACTCTATCTTGCTCGGCTTGGATGAGGCTTTTTCCGGAGAGACCTGTTCCGTTTGGGCCTGACGCTCTTCGGGAAGAGGATGTTTTTCGCAGGAACAAATGGCGATCACGGCAGCGGCGCTAAGAATGCACACGGACTTCCCAACCGAAACTCGCATAATGCGCGGCACAGTAACCGTCCTCTAGTCTCGCGTGCAAGATGAAAGCGCAGTATTTCTCGCCTCGTCGTATTCGTTGAAATCGCGCAAGGGACAACAGTCTCTACAAATGATTGAAAGAAGCGCCCACAGGATTACTATCACACGCGGTGGCTCGCACGGACAGACACAGCGCTTGGAACGAGGTCTTCGCTCTCGTTCTCCTTTTCGTCGGCACGTTGTTCTTTTTTGCGCTGATCTCCTACACGCCCAAAGATGTGCCTTCCTGGGTCTGGTTTAGCAACATTTCACCGTCGAATCATCCGGCACAAAATTTCATCGGGCCCGTGGGCGCTATTGTCGCGGGGATTTGCTATCAATTGATCGGCGCGGCAGGCTACCTTTTAGCTGCGATTCTGCTCGGATTCGGAGCGGCCAAACTATTTCACCCGAGCCTGCGGGTGACGCGGCGATTGGCGTGGATCGTACTTTTTATCTGGTCGGGCGCTTGTTTACTGCAGCTGCAACCGTACCATCTGCGCGGCTGGCATGCCGCCTTCAATATCCAGGGGCCGGGTGGCTGGATCGGATACGCCTTCGCCGATGAGCATCACGGGTTACTCCGCAGTGCTCTTGGCCCATTCGGTTCGCTTATCCTCTTGATTGGAGTTTATGCAACCACCCTGATTCTGGTGACGGGACTGCGTCCGATCTACCTTGTTCGCGAGACGGTTGCGGCTACGAGACGTTGGGGAACAGCACTGCAGGAATGGCGATTGCGCCGGCAACTCCGAAAAGCCGATCTCAAAGAGCAACTCGAAATCAGCGAGAGGCACCTCGCCAAGCAGAGGCGGATATACGAAAAGGAGTTGAAAAAGAAAGGCATCGTTGTGCCTCAGCCGGCGGGGCCGGTTATTGTGCCCAACGAACTCGCAGATCGGCCAAAGCCGAAAGTAGTCGATACAACTGCGTTGCCGAGCGAGCAGGAATCTTCTCGCCGAAAACCTTCTCTTGCCGAGTTGCGCGCCAGCAGCGAGAAAACCAGGCCGGCGCCGGACCTGACGAGTCGAGCATGGAAATCGAAAAATTATGTGCTGCCCGGAGTGGACTTACTGGACCAACATAATTTGGAAGGGCGCGCTGCGGCGGATCCCTCGGAACTGGAGCACGTCCAGCAAATCCTGATCGATACGCTGGCACAGTTCGGAATTGCGGTGGCGCCGGGCGACATCACAAAAGGCCCCACCATTACGCGCTACGAAGTGTATCCTGCGAAAGGCGTTCGCGTAGACAAGATCGTGAGCCTGGAGCGAGATCTTGCCCGAGCGACGCGCGCTGAGCGAATCAATATTCTCGCGCCCATTCCCGGAAAAGACACGGTGGGCATCGAGCTCGCAAACACGCGCAAGGTAACGGTGACGTTGCGCGAGCTATTGCAATCAGCCGACTGGGAGGAAGCGAAAACACACGCGAAAATTCCACTCGCGCTCGGCAAAGATGTTTACGGTAAAGCGATCATTACCGATCTGGCACAAATGCCGCATCTGCTGGTTGCGGGAACGACCGGGAGTGGCAAGAGCGTTTGCATCAACGCGCTGATCGCCAGCATGCTCTTCCGGTTTACGCCAGAGGAGCTGCGGTTCATCATGATCGATCCGAAAGTAGTTGAGATGCAGTTTTATAATTCTCTGCCGCATCTCGCCTTTCCTATCGTGACCGATCCAAAGAAGGTGTTGCTCGCTTTGCGGTGGCTGATTGATGAGATGGAACGCCGGTATAAAATTTTCGCACGGGTCGGCGTGCGTAATATCGTCGGTTTCAACGCGCGACCGGTGAAGAAGAAAGATGTTGATCTTGCGGAGGATGCTGTAGCCGCGGGCGCTGAGCGCCATCCGACGACAACGCCCATCACAGTTCCGCGCGAGGACGAGATCCCGCCCAAATTGCCATACATCGTGGTCATCATCGACGAGCTGGCTGATTTGATGCAGACCGCTCCCGCCGACGTTGAGATCGCGATCGCGCGCATCACACAAATGGCTCGTGCGGCCGGCATTCACCTTATTGTTGCCACGCAAACGCCGCGCGCGGATGTCGTCACAGGGGTAATCAAAGCGAATATTCCCAGCCGCATTGCGTTCCAAGTCGCCTCCAAGATCGATAGCCGGGTGATCCTCGACGAAAACGGCGCCGATCGTTTGCTCGGACAGGGCGACATGCTCTATCTGCCGCCCAGCGCTTCGCGTCTCATTCGTGCCCAGGGCGTGCTTGTAACCGACGATGAAATTCATCGCCTGGTTGAATTTGTTTCTGAGCAAAGCCCGCCCGCTTTCGATGCGGCGATGCATGAGAAGCTTCAATCCGCCGCGACGCCGGAAGAAGAAGTGACCGAGGAAGATGAAGAACTGGTCGAAAAATGTCTCGAAATCATTCGGCAGGAAAAACGCGCCTCTACGTCTTTGCTTCAGCGCCGGTTGCGACTTGGGTACACGCGCGCCGCGCGCATCGTTGATATTCTCGAGCAGCGCGGTATTTTGGGTCCCGGCGAAGGCGCCAAGCCACGCGAGATTCTGGTCGATCTCGATGCCGCCGTTTAGCCGGCGTTGATGCAATGACGATCGAAGGGCTGGGAAAAAAATTTCAGGAGGCGAGGCGGGCAAGGGACCTTACCCTCGACGAAGCAGCGCGGATGACGAAGATTCGTCCGGCTCGGCTGGCGGAGATTGAGGCGGATGATTTCTCTCAATTTCCCAGTCTGGCGTACGCGAAGGGTTTCCTACTCATTTACGGCAAATTTTTGGATGTCGATGTTACGCCCTATCTCGACGCCTTTGAGGATTCCGAGCGCGTTACGGTCGATGGCTATTCATACCTGCAGGACAATCCTCCTCCTAAACCAGTCAGTGCTCCGGTCGTTAGGCGCCGCACCGCTGGTAGTCGCGACCGCATCTCGCCGATGCCGCTCATCTTTGGCGTCCTCGTGTTAGTAATCGGCTTTTCGATAATGAAATTAATTCTCACTTTGCAGCGGCTCGGGCCCGGTCAAGCAGAGCCTACCGCCCAAATTTCTCCGGCCGCCGCGTCCAGCCCGATCTCTACAAGTCCGCCACCAGCCACCGCTGAAACGCCGCCGGCAAGCAATGTTGCGTCCGCTCCTGCGACTGCACCGTCGGTTTCGCCCGAGTTGACATCCCCGCCAAAGGCGACAGCCGTTAAGGGGGCTCATCCTGTGCCAAGTGAGCCCGAAGTGCGTCGAGCCAAGCCTGTGCTTCCGGAGGATCTCGCGAAGGCGCAAGAGGAAACCAGTTCTTCGCCGGTGGAATCAAGTGCGTCGAATCGCATCGTGATTCGTCCGCTTAAACGGACCTACCTTAAGGTCACAGTAGACGATCAAAGCGAAAGTCCCGCTTTCGAACGCTGGGTTTCGCCAGCCGACGGGACAGTAGAATTTCGCGGCAAACATGTCTCGGTTCGCGTTCTCGAGCGCGACGCCGTTCAAATCATGAAAAATGGTAAGCCGCTCGAAGAGGATGACGAAGACGTAACGGTCGATTAAATAAAGTAAAGGAAACGCGCAACATCCAACGCCAAACATCGAGGGTTTAGCGGCTGCATTCGATGTTGGATGTTTTTCTACCTCGAAAAAATGAAGATAAGCAGAAAGGCGATGGGTTTTGCCGGTAAACCGAAGGTTGGCATGATCAGCCTCGGCTGTGCCAAAAACCTTGTCGATGCCGAGATCATGCTCGGAAGTGTTCTGCAGCGCGGAATGAAAATTACAGCGCGCGCAGAGGATGCCGATGTCCTGGTAGTTAATACGTGTGCCTTCATAGATTCAGCCAAGGAAGAATCGATTAACGCGATTCTGCAGGCACATCAGCAGCGCGGTTTAAACAGGCGGCCAAATCAAAAGCTGATCGTAAGCGGCTGTATGTCGCAAAGGTTCGCCAAAGAGCTGAGCCAGGAGATGCCTGAGGTAGATGCGTTTGTTGGGCTCGACCAGGTGAGTCAACTCGGGGAGATCGTTGAGAAAATCGTAACGCATCAGTCACATGCGTCAGTTAAGTCCTATGCGACGGATGGGACAGATGCGACAAGCGACGAGGTCAATCTTGCATTCACGGACACTCGGCCCACTTACATCCCGGATTACGACACGCCGCGCTTCAGGCTTACGCCGCGGCACTCCGCTTACCTAAAAATTGCCGAAGGCTGCAATCACCCGTGCAGTTTTTGCGTGATTCCGCAAATGCGCGGAAAACATCGCAGCCGGCCTGCCCAATCAGTCCTCGCAGAAATCCGGGGACTGGTCAGTGAAGGCGTGCGCGAGATCAATTTGATCAGCCAGGACACAACGTATTACGGAATGGATTTGTGGCCGAAGAAAGCGGGGCCGCGTCAGCCGGTCGATTCGACACGAGGACCGACTCTTGCCGGGTTACTTCGCGAGATTCAAAAGATCGATGGCGAATTTTGGGTGCGTCTGCTTTATACGCACCCGGCACATTGGAGTGATGAATTGATTGAGACCATCGCGCAATGCGACAAGGTCGCGCGCTACGTCGATATTCCGTTGCAGCACATCGACGACTTGATGCTGGAGCGCATGCGGCGTGAGACGTCGCGCGCGCACATAGAGAATTTGGTAGACAAATTGCGCTCGGGAATTCCTGGAGTTGCCTTGCGCACGACTTTCATCGTCGGATTTCCTGGGGAAACGGAAAAGGAATTTGAAACGCTGCTCAATTTCATTCGGAACACTCGATTTGAACGTCTCGGCATCTTCAAATATTCACAGGAGGAGGGTTCGCGCGCAGCGAAAATGCCGAACCAAATCCACCTGAAGGTCAAAAATGCGCGCTACCGGATGGCGATGTCGATGCAGCAACGGATCGCGTATGAAATTGCTCGCGCAAAAATTGGAAGCGAACTCAGATTGCTGGTCGATCAGCCGCACATCGCCCGGAGCGAAGGCGATGCCCCGGATGTGGATGCGCTTGTTGTCTTGTCCAAATCGGCGCCCGTCGGTGAATTCGTTTGGCGCAGGATCACTGGAAGCCGCGGGTACGATGTTCTGGCCTGAGATCTGGAGGTAAAAAAGCCGAGTTTTTGGACTCAGAATCACTTAGGAGATGACAGCAGCCTGTTTGTTGAGCAAATTTAGTGGCAATCATTCCGTTCGATGGCCGACTCAAACGAACCAAAAGACGAGACCGTTCGCATTGAACTGCCGCCTCAGTCTGTACCGAAGCCTTCCGGCTCAGATACAAAATCGCGCGAGACCGTGCGAATCCAACTGGGCCCTCGCCAATCGCCAGACAAGCTGCCTCTTCAACCTCCAGCAGAGCCGTCGCCCGATTCAAAATCTGCCGCTCAAGTTCTGACCTCCCCCGAAGTCTTCTCATCACCGTCAGCGTCCCCGGCATTTTCGGCAGATCCATTGCCTGTCGCCCAAGCTCCCGTGCCGGGTGGGTTTTCGTCGAGCCCGAAAAAAGAGACAGCGCGCATCCCGCGCATGCCGGATCCGCCCTCCAAGCCTCTTCCCACGGTTCAGATGAAAAAAACTCAGCCGCTCATCGCCATGCCGCACGCTGCCCCCCAGCGCGCTTCGGTTGCCATGGCGCCAGCAGAGAAAAGCGCAATGCCGCTGTGCTGGGTGCTGCTCGGCGTTTCTGCCATTATTTTGATTATTCAGATTTGGACTTACTTTTCCTAAAGCAATGGACAATTCCGCTACCATCAATCTCGACGAATCCAACTTTGACCGCGAAGTAACCCACAGCGACAAGCCCGTGATTGTGGATTTTTGGGCGGAATGGTGCGGCCCCTGCAAAATGATCGCACCGCTGCTCGATGAGGTCGCGCGTGAAAAAGCGGACGCGGTCAAGATCGGGAAAGTGAACGTGGATGAAAATCAGAGTCTTTCGTTCAAGTACAACATTCGTGCCATCCCCGCGTTGCTCTTCTTTAAGAACGGCCAGCTGCGCGACCAGGTCACCGGCGTCATGAGCAAAAGAGATCTACTCAGCCGGATCGACGCGCTGGCCTAACTGCGGATTATCGCGTCGGCGAAGCTGGCTGGAGTTTGGCAAGCATTGTTGTGAAGCGCGGATCGCCTCGAACCGCGTCCCATGCGGGATCAAGTTTAAGTTGCCCATAATCTGGACCGGCCGGTATTTTGGCGAGGAAGTTTAGCCTTTCGATCGCAAGATCGACATCGCCGACCCAGGCATAAATCATCGCCACACTCGAGAGGACAGTCGCACCATCGATGGCATCACTCGAGATCGGTCGCAACTCGACCGCACGCAGGCCTTCCGCGATTGCCTCTTGTTTGCGCTGAAGTCCGGCGTCGATGAGACCAAGCTGTGCGACCAAAATTCCATCGTCAGGATGGTCGCGGAGCTTGGTCTCTGTTTTTTCGCGCGCCGCAGTGAACGCTCCCCGCGCCTTTTGCGCGTTGCCTTGAGCGCGCGCAATCAACGCCTCAAACCATCTGCCCGGCAATAACGATCCTGTGCCCCCGACAATCTCTTCCAGATTTGATGCCGCCAGAATTTTTTCGGCTGCGGGCAGGTCGCGCCCGTACAAGGCAAGGCTCA
>WNGD01005152.1_pt1 | contig 12732 bp, 9 predicted proteins | sample 5400671 | NCBI WGS metagenome assembly WNGD01 (sample SAMN13153369, study PRJNA577476) | soil metagenome | isolation source: 40 cm soil or saprolite under grassland replicate 2 | place: USA:California | collected 2016-06-15
AATCCGGGTGCATCTTTTTTGGCGTGCCAGGCTTCCTCGATCGGATCGATGAAAGCCCAGGCCTCCTCGACCTCGTCGCGACGGGCAAAGAGCGTCGCATCGCCGCTCATCGCGTCGAGCAACAAGCGTTCGTACGCCTCTGGGCTGGCTTTGCCAAACGACGTTCCGTAATGAAAATCCATTTTGACCGGCTCGATGCGAAAACTCGCGCCCGGCACTTTCGCGTGGATTCGCAATGAAATTCCTTCATCGGGCTGTATCCGAATGACGAGCACGTTCTGATCGCACAACTCTTTGTTGAAAAGAACGGCGGGCGCTTTTTTGAAGTGAATGGAAATCTCGGTCGCCGATTTGGGGAGCCGTTTCCCGACGCGCATGTAAATTGGCACATCAGCCCAGCGCCAGTTGTCGATGAACAGACGCAACGCGACGAACGTCTCCGTTTGCGAATCCGGCTTGACGTTTTGCTCCTGGCGATAACCCACGACCGGGTCGCCGTGGATCGCGCCTTCGGTGTACTGGCCGCGCACAATATTGGCCGCCACTTCGTTGCGCGACAAATGGCGGAGCGACCGGATCACTTTCACTTTTTCGTCTCGAATACTGTCGGCGCCGAGATCAGTAGGCGGTTCCATGGCCACAAGGCAAAGGAGCTGGAGCAAGTGGTTCTGCACCATGTCGCGCAAGGCGCCTGCGTGTTCGTAAAAACCGGCGCGAGTCTCAACCCCCAGCGTTTCCGCCGCGGTGATTTGTACCGAGTCGACGTAATGCGTGTTCCAGAGCGGCGCGAAAATCGCGTTCGCGAATCGGAGGACGAGGATATTCTGCGCGGTTTCTTTGCCCAGAAAATGATCGATGCGGTAGGTCTGCTCTTCGGTGAACGAGTTGCGCACGATTCGGTTGAGCTCGCGCGCCGAGGGGAGATCGGTGCCGAACGGTTTCTCGACGATTACGCGGGCCCAGCTCCCTTTGCAGGTTTCATTTAAGCCGGCTGCTTTCAGATGCTTTAGAATTGATTCGAATTGGTCTGGAGCAGCGGCCAGATAAAAGAGGCGGTTGCCACGGGTGCCCGATTCCTTGTCGATCTTATCGAGACGCTTCGCCAGAGTTTTATATCCGCCCTCGTCTTCGAACTCGCTTCGATGATAAAAGATCGATTCGGCAAACGTTTTCCAAATGTCATCGCGGACTGTCTGGCGCGAAAACTTGCGACTCGCGTTTTCGAGCTCGTTTCGGAATTGGTCGTCGCTTTTCTCTCGCCGGGCGAAACCGACGATTGTCACGGCCGGCGGGAGATCGCCATCGGCGGCAAGGTTGTAGAGCGCGGGAATCAGTTTGCGATGAGTAAGATCGCCGGTAGCACCGAAGATCACGATGGTGCACGGCTGTGGCACTGCGCGGATGGAGATGCCTTCGCGCAGCGGATTCAGGGACGGCTGATCTGCGCCTCGATTCATGTGCGAGAAAAGCGGCTGCTACCAGGGCAGCGAAAATCTTCTGGTTAAATCGAGCACCTTTCGCCGGACTCGCTCGAGCGCGTCGGCATCGCTGCGATGTTCCAGCGTCTCAACAATAAGGTCCGCGATTTCCAGCATCTCTTCCTCTTTCATGCCGCGCGTGGTGACGGCTGGTGTTCCAATCCTTATGCCGCCTGGCTTGAAAATTGGATATGTGTCAAACGGAATCGCATTTTTGTTGACGGTGATCCCGGCGCGATCAAGCACTTCCTGCGCTTCCTTGCCGTTAATTTCCTTCGGGCGAAGATCGACAAGCATGAGGTGATTGTCGGTGCCGCCCGAAACGATGCGGTAGCCGTGGTTAGCCAGACCGGCGGCGAGCGCTTTCGCATTCAAGACTACTTGCCGCTGATATTCGCGGAATTGCGGCTGGAGCGCTTCGTGAAAACAGACCGCTTTGGCGGCAATCACGTGCATGAGCGGGCCGCCCTGCACGCCGGGGAAGAGGGTCGAGTCGATGATCTTGGCGAATTTTTCCTCGCACATCACGATGCCGCCGCGCGGACCGCGCAGGCTTTTGTGCGTAGTCGTGGTGATGAATTGCGCATGCGGAATTGGACTGGGATGCTGGCCGGCCGCCACCAGTCCGGCAATGTGCGCCATGTCGATGAAAAGAATCGCGCCGACCGAATCGGCAATTTGCCCGAGCCTGGGAAAATCGAAAGTGCGCGGATAAGCGGACGCGCCGGCGGTAATCATCGCGGGCCGCACCTCTTCGGCCAGTTTTTGCAGCGCGTCGTAATCGATTTGCTCGGTCTTCTGATCGACGCCGTAGTGTGTGACTTGATAAAATTTGCCGGAGAAATTTGCAGGATGCCCATGGCTGAGATGTCCTCCGTGCGCGAGGTTCATCGTCAGGATTTTGTCGCCCGGTTTAATGGCGGCGAAATAGACTGCCATGTTCGCCTGTGTGCCGCTATGCGGCTGCACATTCACGTGCTCGCAGCCAAAGAGTCGTTTCGCGCGATCAATCGCCAACTGTTCAGCAACATCGACATTCTCGCACCCGCCATACCAGCGCTTTCGGGGGTAACCTTCGGCATACTTGTTCGTGAGCACACTACCTTGCGCTTCCATCACTGCGCGGCTCGTGAAATTCTCCGAGGCGATCAGTTCGATATTTTCGCGTTGCCGTTTTTCTTCCGCCGTGATCATATCGAAAATCTCCGGATCCACTCTGCGCAAAGCGTCGCCGTAACGTGGCGAAGATGTCGATCTAATCATTTCCGTTTTAATTTGCGGAGCATGGTTGCTCACTGAATAGGAAATGTCAGGCCCGCGCGCCGTGCCCGGCCGGACCAACTCGCCCTGTTCGACGAAGGTGAGCACGCTGGGCAAAGCATTTTTGACGATGCGTGCGCAATCCTCGTAAACTTCCCGGCCGAGACCGATCGGGTCAGGCAGATCGCGCCATACAGTTGTGCCGGGCTGTTCAAATTCGCGAAGCAAAAAGGATTTTTCCGCGCCTTGAGGGAAGAGCATCTCGATGGTCTCGAGATGCGCGCCAGTCATGGCGAAAATGTGCGTGGCGCGATCGACCAGCGCTGCCGTGAGCGGCTGGCTGCGGAGACCGCTAATATCCACGCCTTCCTCTTCGCAAACTTGCACCGCATAAAGGCTCGGTGGTTGCCCGCGCACCGCGTGCACGCCCGCCGAAGCGACCTCGATGTCTTTGCGGTTTCCAAGCAAGCGGCGAAATAGCCCTTCGGCAATGGGGCTGCGGCAAATATTACCTGTGCAAACGAACAGAACGCTTTTCACGATTCAGGCTGCGCGAGCGCGCGAGACCTGCAACCTAGAATCGAACCAGCCTAAGTCAATTTGGCCAATGTGAGAGCGCCGCGATAGTTCGATTGTATTTCTATCCGCGAGGCAGTTGCAGCCTGAACTTGTGCCAAAGATAAAGAACCAGAATCGCTCCAAGGATGGAGACGATTATCCCCCCGAGATGAAATCGGCCGCCCGCGCTTGGCGGGTAGAACAGATGCGTTACGGCCCCGCCGATGATCGAGCCGACAATCCCGAGCACGATGGTCCACATGATTGACAGATGCGTATGCAAGAGCGCCTTGGCGACACAGCCTGCAAGAAAACCAACAATGACATACCAGATAAGATGCAGCATATTTGCCTCCTGTTGAAACGGAGATCCGAAGTTGAAGCGCAGCAATAGCAGACTGGCTCGTTAAATGCCATGCAAAAATTTGTTCTCTTTGCCGCAGACGAACTCCCAGCTGCAACGCTAGCGGACCACTGTAACGGCGCTGCCTGAGCGAACAGGGATCGCGTACGCCAGGAGCGCGAGCGATCTGCTGGGGCGGCGACACTATGCAGCGCCAGGATAATTGGCGCTTCTCGCCGGCGCACCCACTCGCTATTGTTAAGCGATGACCGTTGAGACGCTGCGTCAGGTTCCGTTATTTGAATCGCTCGACGACGAAGCCGCAAAAAAGTTGTGCGAATTGCTGGAGAGCCTCGACTGCAAAGCCAACACATTCTTGTTTCGCGCCGGCGAGGCAGGCGATGCGATGTACATAATTGAGCGCGGCAAGGTGCGAATTTGTGTTCAGGCCACCGATGGGCATGAGGTGACGCTGACGGAATTGGGACGGGGAGATTTTTTTGGTGAAATGGCGCTGTTAGGTGGCCAACAACGTTCAGCCGACGCCGTGGTGGCCGAGGACTCCCGCCTGGCAGTGCTCTTGCGCGAGCATTTTCTTTCTTTTATGCGGAGCAGTCCGGATGTCGCCTTGGAAATGCTGACCGCCCTTGCCAACCGGCTGCGGCATACGGATGAGCTATTGCGTCATAGCGCCACCCGCAATGTAAATGTGGAGGAAGCGGCGACTCTCACCTTCGCAGACCGCGCCGCGGACATCATCGCGTCGTTCGGCGGCAGTTGGAAATTCATCATCTCGGCAGTGATATCTCTTAATGCCTGGGTGCTGTTGAACACCTGGTTGCTCATGGACAGAGGATTCGATCCATATCCCTACCTCTTCCTCTGTGTCGTACTTAATATGCTTCAGGCGCTCCAAGCCCCCATTATCATGATGTCGCAAAATCGGCAGGCGCATAAAGACCGGATTCGCTCCGATCTCGATTACCAGTTGAATTTGAAAAACGAACTTGCACTGCAGGAGATTCTCGATCGCTTAAAGATACTCGAACGCGATTGCCTGCGACTGGCATCGGAAAAACAACGCGAATAAAAGTTATAGCCGCGCGGCTTGTGCGGCGATGTTGGAAAAACCGACGCATCCCTTGGGTTGCCGCATTCGTTAGTCTGATTACCGTTATGCTCCTTCTATGAAAAAGCTAGTAGGCCTCGTGTTTGTGATCACCTTGCTGAATCTTGTATTATCCGGCTGCGCAAGTCCAGGTCCGAACCCCGAGCAGGCGTCACGCGAGGCGGAGCAACAACGCGAAGCCGAGCGACAGCAGGCGGAGTTTCGCAAGGGTCTTCCTCCGGTGACTAATCCCGGCCGGGGTCAGTGAACGTCTCTAAACGCGAGACGCTGCTTCGCCGTTGCCGCGCACACTAGCCACGCGTTTAGCGGCATGCTTAAAGTGAGAAATGCGTTCGCGATGGAAACGAATTCGCTACCGGCTTGAATGGCTCGGACTTCTACTTGCGGCAAAACTGATCCCGTTGTTGTCGCGCAGGGCCTGCCGTTATTTGGCGCGAATCGCCGCAGCCACCATGGTCGTCTTTGATCGGCATCGATTCGACGTCGCGTTGAATAATCTCGAGGTCGCATTCGGTAATGAATTATCCCCGCGCGAGCGGCGCAGAATAGCCCGCCAATCATTTCAGCATTTTGCGCGTACGATGGTCGATCTTTTCTGGAGCTCGCGCTTAACACGCGAAAATTTTTCTCGCTACATTGAGTGGCAGAATTTCGAGGAAACGGGCCGGTCCACTGACCCGGACCGCAGCGTAATAATCGCGTGTTATCACTACAGCAACTTCGAATGGCTCAGCCTGGCCTGCGGTTTTCTCGATTTGAAAGGCACAATCATTGCCCAGGAATTCAAAAATTCGCTGCTTGATGCAATCTTCAAAAAACTGCGGGAACAATCGGGTCACATATTCATTGCCCGCGAGCGTAGTCTCCTCCGACTCTTCAAGGCGCTCCGGCGAAAAGCCAGCACCGCGCTATTGGTCGATCTGACTGTGCCGCCGGCTCAGGGCGCGGTGGCGATTGATTGTTTTGGATTAAAAACCAGCGTGACTTCCGCGCACGCCTGGCTGCACGAACAGACCGGCGCCCCGATCGTTCCTGCGCATTGCGAGCCGCTGCCAGATGGACGCTACCGGCTCATTTTTCACCCGAAGATCGACAATACTGCCGGGATGACCCATCAACAGATCGCGCAGGCATGCTGGAATTCATTCGAACCGTATGTGCGAAAAGATCCCGCGCCCTGGCTCTGGATGTATAAACACTGGCGTTACCGGCCCGTCAACACCGACCGGCCCTACCCGTTTTACGCGAATCCTATGTGGCGGTTCGACGAAATGCTCCAGCGCGACCGAGTCAATTCTATCGGAGGAACGGGGCCGGAGTCAGGTAGGCGCGACTGACCTTAATCGCCTTCTGCTGGCGTGGCGAGACTCCGTCGAGCCGACGAAATTCCGAAGGATGAACTATTTTCGCCACTGATAAACACAGATTAACGCAGATAGATGTTAATGACCATTCGTGGTGCAGGCTTTCTCGCTTCAAGCTGGGCACTCACCTTTTGAATTTGTGCGGCCTGCTCTTTGAGCTGTGCGGTCAGAACCTCCATCCCTTTCTTTAGCTGCGTGATCGTGGCTTCTTGTTCCTGTGCCTTGCGACCTTGTTCCTGGACTTTACGGTGCTCTTTGAGAAACTCATTAAGCAACATCGCGTTCACTGCGTCGTAGCGGACGGTATAGATTTCGCCGTTCTCATCGCGCACGACGAGACCCGGATTCACTTCGGTCACTTCCTCGGCGATTAACCCAAACTGTGGTGTTTCGGTCGTGTCGCTTTTATAGTGAAACGTCACCGGCTTGAGCCCAAGAATCGTTTCGCTCGCTTTGTCCATCGGGTTGATCTCCTTCCTAAATCGGCGCGAGGAGCTGGTCGTGCCGAGCTGCCCACGGTATCTATCAGTACGGGCATGGTCGCATTTGCTGTTGTTACCCCCACGAATACCGGCGATAAAGGTAGCCGTGTGTTTAGGATGCGATATGCCCACTGAATCCGTGAAGGCAGCCGAAGTACCAATGCGTATTGTATTAGAATTGGTAGAAATGCCGGCATTGCCGATGTAGATATTGTTAGTGCCACTGCTCACGGCCCCGCCAGCGAACTCGCCCAGGGCAATGTTTTGGCTGCCGCTAAAGCTGAGCCAGAGCGCATAGACGCCAAAAGCCGTGTTTGCGATGCCGCTGGTGTTGTTGTAAAACGCGGTAAGACCGTTGGCTGTGTTGCCGAGCCCGGTGGTTTTCTTAAGGAGCGCTTGAAAACCTTCGGCCGTGTTTCTGATTCCGGTTGTGTTCGCTCTGAGCGCTTGATAACCGACAGCCACGTTGCCGCTGGCGGTGTTGGCATTGAGCGCTTGGAAGCCCATGACGGTGTTGCTATGGCCTCCAGTATTGGCCGCAAGGGCTCCCTGCCCCAAAGCCATGTTGAAGCTGCCCGAGGTGTTTTTGACAAGGGCATTTTCACCTACCGCCGTGTTGTAGCTGCCGCCGGTATTGCTCAAGAGTGCCTGACCATCCACGGCAGTGTTGATACCCCCATTGGTGTCCGCCTTGAGCGCACTAAAGCCGAGAGCCGTATTGAAGGTGCCAAAAGAGAATATTAAATCCCTCAGCCGTGTTGAAGCCCGGGTAAGCTCCATCCGGCGCCGGAGTCACCGCTCGCGCGCTTGGTAAAAGCGCAAAACAAGCGAGCACGAGCGCGGCAAACAGTGAAGTTGTTGTTTTAGATTGACTGTGTGAGTTCATAGAGCTTTCTTTCTTTTTCCAGCTGAGTTGATTCTGCATTGGCAGGCCTGAAAGAGGCGAAGAACGGGGCGCGCGACTCCTTCGACCCGATTCAGATCTCTTAAGGACGTCGAGTTTTGAAGAAATTTCGGCAGCCTGACAACAAAAAACCGGCCCACTTACCTGCGAAATTTTTCTTTCGTCAATCGGGGCGACGTTGTTCTTTGTTCGCCGATGACTGCAGCGGACGACCGGCAAATGAGCACCCGGGCAACGGGCGTTGTTGGCATCGCCATTCTGTCCAGTCGTGTCCTCGGTTTGATTCGCGAAATGGTGTTTGCGGGTTTGTTTGGGGCCGGAAAAAATCTCGACGCGTTCTTAATGGCGTTTCGCTTGCCGAATCTGTTGCGCGATTTGTTTGCCGAGGGCGCGCTTTCGACAGCCTTCATCACGACATTCTCAAAAAAGATTGCCATCGAGGGCGACCAATCGGCCTGGCGGCTGGCCAACAAGGTCGCGACACTTACGGCCGTTTTCATGAGCGCAGTGACTGTGCTCGGCATCGTGTTCGCGCCGCAGCTTGTTGATCTCTTAACGTGGGGAAGTTGGTCGCCAGACAAGACTGCGCTGACGATTTTGCTTACTCGAATCATGTGGCCATTCATGCTGCTGGTATCGCTTGCTGCGCTCGTGATGGGAATGCTCAACGCGAAACACGTTTTCGGTCCGCCGGCCATGGCATCGAGTTACTTTAATCTCGGTTCAATCATCGGTGGCGTGGCAATCGGTTGGTCGATCGATCCCCATTTCGGCTCCCGGTCACTCGTGGGGTTGGCGATCGGGACTCTTCTTGGCGGGGCCTGGCAATTGATAGGGCAATTTCCTTCGCTGTGGCATGTCGGCTACAAATATCGCGGCGATTTTCACTGGCGCGACGAAGGCGTGCGCACGGTGCTGACATTAATGGGACCGGCGGTAATCGCCGCCAGCGCTGTGCAGGTAAATGTCCTGATCAATAGCGGTTTTGCGGCCAGTCTTGGAAACGGCCCGGTGAGCTGGCTCAACATTGCGTTTCGGCTAATGCAATTGCCGTTGGGAATTTTCGGCGTCGCCATCGGCACCGTTACCCTTCCGCTGGTATCGAAGAGCGCCGCCGTCGGAAACACGGATGAGTTTCGTACGATCCTGGCACGTGGAATGCGACTCGCGTTTTTGCTTACGATTCCGTCGGCAATAGGACTCGCCATGCTTGCATCGCCAATCATCAGCGTGATCTATCAGCACGGGCGGTTCACTGCCGAAATGACACGGCAGACTGCAGGCGCGTTACAATTTTACGCTATCGGCCTTGTTTCTTATGCTGTGTTGAAAGTGCTGACGCCTGCGTTCTACGCGATCGGCAAACGTAACACCCCGATGGTCGTGAGTTTTCTGGCGATCGGCGCGAATCTCTTTCTCAACTGGCTTTTTACATTCCAACTTGGCTGGGGCCACCGCGGCCTTGCGTTTTCGACGAGTCTCGTTGCAACGATCAATTTTCTGTTGCTTTACGCGCTGATGCGCCGTCATACGCGCAGATTGGAGACACGCCAGACGCTAATCGGTCTTGGAAAGATTTGTCTTGCTGGTGCACTACTGGCACTCGTCTGCTGGGTGGCTAATTACTGGTGGCTTGATGCGTGGGCGAGCCTGCGCTTCTTCCAGAAGTTAGGCACGCTTCTCGGGGCGGTTGCATTTGGGGCAATGACGTTTTTCGGCGCAGCCTTTTTGTTGCGGATAGATGAGGTGCAGGACATCATCGATGTTTTCCGGCGACGACTTGGAAGTCGGGAATTGTAGAGCGTTTGTTTCAGATGCCTTGTGGCGTTTCGCAGAAATGCCCTATAAATTACCTCAGTGCTTGATCGAGGTCCTCGATCAAATCGTCCGCGTTTTCGAGGCCAATGGATAACCGTAGCAAACCTTCGTCTGAAGTTGTGCCGGGCCCCTCGATGGATGCGCGATGCTCAATCAAGCTTTCCACGCCGCCCAAACTTGTGGCCCGAATGAAAATTTTCGTTTTCGCCGTCACTGACATCGCGGCGTCGCGTCCATCCTTCACTTCAAACGAAAGCATCCCGCCAAAGGATGACATCTGCCGAGCCGCAATCTCATGGCCCGGCTGCGACTGCAGCCCAGGATAATGCACGCGGGCTACCTGCGGGTGGCTGGCGAGGAAACCCGCAACTTTCATCGCGTTCTCCGAGTGCGCGCGCATCCGCCACGGCAACGTGCGCATGCCGCGCAAAATCAGCCAGCAATCGAAAGGTGAGGGGACTGCGCCGCCCTCGTATTGGATGCTGCGGATGCGTTGAAAAAAATCATCCTCCATTTTGGCAACGACAATTCCTCCCAGAACATCACAATGCCCGCCGAAATATTTCGTTGTTGAGTGCAGGATTAAATCGGCGCCGAGATCGAAAGGCCGCTGCAGCACCGGCGCCCAAGTGTTGTCGCAAACGAAAAGCGCGCCGGCACCGCGCACAATTTCCGAGACGGCACCAAGATCGACAACTTTAAGCAAAGGATTGGATGGCGTTTCGGCCCAGGCCAGTTTTGTGCTTGGCTTTAAAGCTTTTTTCACCGCAGCAAGATCGCTCATGTCCACGAAATCGGCTTCGAGTCCCCAGCGCAGAAAAATTTCGCGGATCAATCGCGATGTGCCGTAGTAGGCATCGATGTGCGCCAGTACGTGATCGCCCGGTGCCAATGCTTGAAAGATGGACATCGTTGCGCCGGTTCCGGAGCCGAAGGCCGCTGCAGCTGCCCCACCTTCGAGCACGCTGATCCCGCGCTCTAGGGCCTCTCGATTAGGGTTGTTGTTGCGCGTGTACATAAAACCGCGCGAGTAGGTGCCTTCGATGTCGCGCTCGAAGGTTGTGGAAAGATAAATCGGGGCGGCTACTGCTCCCGTTGCGGGATCAACGCCATGCCCGGCGTGAACGGCTAGAGTTTCAATTTTCATGTCGGACGCGACGTTACTGAATTTCAAACGCGATTGTCGATCTTTGTGCGCTTTGGCGTCCGCGAGTGTCAGCCAGCTTGACTGGCCCGGCAGGTTGGGAGCCTGCAAGCCGTTTTCGCGCGGTTGTCGATCCTTCGGCGCATTTGCCTCATGCGTCGCATCTGCCCTATTAAAGAGGCGTTTTGGATTTGACTCGCGAAACGTTTCGGAGTTGACGCCGCCACTTCACCAGCGCAAATAGCAAGCCTGCGTTTTGCGGAAGGTTCCGACAGAGATCGCAATGACGACGATTTACGATGATGAAGTTTTCCAGATGGCCTGCGAGCAGTTTCGCGTCATCGCAGATTATTTGAACATCGACAAGGACGATCGCGAGTGGGCGACGTATCCGAAACGCGCCGTCGCCGTAACGTTGCCAGTGCACATGGACGATGGCAGCACTAAAGCCTTCCAAGGTTATCGCGTTCAACATCACATCGCGCTCGGCCCGACCAAGGGCGGCACCCGTTTCGCGCCTTCGTTGTCGATGGGCGAGACAGCTGCCCTGGCGATGTGGATGAGCTGGAAATGCGCGTTGGCGCAATTGCCGTACGGCGGTGCCAAAGGCGGAGTGGCCGTCGATCCAACGAAGTTATCACGCACCGAGCTGGAGGCGGTCTCGCGCCGTTACATGCAGGAAATGATTCCGTTCGTCGGACCGCACACCGACATCATGGGGCCGGACATGGGCACCAACGAACAGATCATGGCCTGGTTCATGGACACCTACTCCGTTTACATGGGCTACGCCGTCAATGAAATCGTCACCGGCAAACCGGTCGCCATCGGTGGCACCGAAGGCCGGCGCGAAGCAACCGGGCGCGGCGCTGTTTACCTCATCGAGAGGGCCATGAGCATGCTGAAAATGGATCCCGAAAAGTGTACCGCCATCGTGCAGGGGTTTGGCAACGTCGGCTCAGTCGCGGCTCTTTCGCTCGCCTACAAAAGCGGCTTCAAAATCGTTGGCATCAGCGACGCGCACGCTGCGATCTACAATCCGAAGGGGATCGACGTTAAAGCGGCCGAACAACATGTCCTAAAGAAAGGAAACCTGCGGGCGTTTGCTCAGGGCGACCATGTCAATCCAAACGAATTACTCATCCTCCCATGTGACGTACTTATCCCGGCCGCGGTCGATCGCGTAATTACTGGCAAAAATGCCGGTCAGCTCAAATGCCGCATCCTTGCCGAAGCCGCTAATGGCCCGACCACGCCCGAGGCAGATCTGATTCTGGAAAATCGCTGGGACGAGATCTTCGTCATACCCGACATTCTCTGCAACGCCGGCGGCGTGATTGTTTCCTACTTTGAATGGGTGCAGGGCTTGCAGGCGTTTCTGTGGTCGGAAATGGAAGTGACCGATAAACTTTTCCGCATCCTTGAACATTCATTTGCGCAGGTGATCAAGCGGGCGAAAGAGCACAAGATTTCGCATCGCACAGCAGCCATGGCCATCGGCGTCGAACGCGTCATCAAGGCAAAACAGGTGCGCGGGTTGTTCCCATGAGTGGCCATGAAGTTTTCGCATTCCGAAGAAAAGCGGGAAGATCGATACCTCGACACTCTGACTGATGAGGAGAACGGTCTTCGAATGGTCGTCTCGCGTCTCGGCGCGGAATTAGTCAGTCTAGCACGAATCAATGAAGCCGGAGAGTGGACTGGCTTTCTTTACCGGGACAACGATGTGTCAACGCCATCTCAGGGATGGGCAAACCACGCGACGGTCATGGGCTATTATCTTCATCGGCTGAAAAATGGTCGCAGCGTGTACCAGGGTCGCGAAATCAGAGGCGGCAACCACGGATTTCTTCGCTCTAAGACATGGCGCTTTGTGGAATCTTCAGCCGGTGACAGCGCCTCGTTGAGATATCAAATCACACCGCACGATTTCTCGCCGAGCGAGTATCCGCTAAAGGTTAGCGTGGATCTGATTTACAACATCGACAACGATAAAGTGAGCGTGGTTTTCGAATTTCGGAACCATGAACCTGAGTTGACCGCGCACGTGGCATTCGGGTTACATCCCGGATTCGCCGCGGACTCCTTTGAGAGCTTTCATCTTCAAATGCCAAAGGGGCTTTATCGTCGATACTTTTCGCCTGGAAATTATCTGTCGGGGGAAACGCGCGACATCGAATTCCCCGGTGGCGAAATGCCGTTTTCAAAGAACGAATTGGCCGGTTCGATCATCCTCGAGCTGGTTGATGTCC
>WNGD01005155.1_pt1 | contig 12729 bp, 12 predicted proteins | sample 5400671 | NCBI WGS metagenome assembly WNGD01 (sample SAMN13153369, study PRJNA577476) | soil metagenome | isolation source: 40 cm soil or saprolite under grassland replicate 2 | place: USA:California | collected 2016-06-15
GCGAGTCGCGAAAGACCATCGAGACCGCACCGCCCTCTCGCGCCACTCGCTTCGGCTGGTAGAGCTGCTCGTCGCGGCTGAACTGGCCCTCCAGAGAGCGGGCAAGCACTTCCTCGTCGCTGATCATCCAATCGACCTTTGCCTTCTCCGCAAGCCCGATCACGCTCTCCCCCACCGCCATCTCGGACGGCCACATGCCCTTCGGCCGTCGCCCGAGCATGCGCTCGAAGAGGCCCATGCCCAGCTCGATCTGGCGCTCCGCATCCTCGCGATGCGAGAAGTGCCGCTCCGGCAGCTGGATCTGCGGGTTGGCGCTGCGCGCGGAGTCGACGTGGCAGATGAGCGGAAGGATGGGATGGTAGTAAGGAGAGAAGGTCAGCTCCGCCTGCCCACGCTCTGCAAGCTCGCGGTACTTGGGGATCACGCTGCGGATGCGCTCGAGCTGCGCGGCAAAAAGGATCGTCTTGTCGTCCTCACTGAAGTCACGGTCCTTGCGCTTCAGCTCCGCCAGCCGCGCGTCGGATTCAACCCAAACGGGATCGCACCATGCGAGGTTGAACCAGACCTGGAGGTCGCGGATGTCCTTGTCGGTGAACTGGGCGTCCGGCAGCCGCGAGGCCAGCTCGAGGTATCGCGGCGACTGCTGCACGCGCAGAGCCCGCGGCGACTCTCGCATCCAGTGCAGGACGAACTCGCGCTCCTCGGCCGAGAGCTCGCCGGCGGCGCGCGTGCTGAGGTTGAGGAACAGGTCGACGGACTCCTCCTTGCCGTAGTCCTCGATCTGAGCGAGCAGCGACGGCACGAGGTTGAAGGTTGCCCGGATCTTGGGATATCCGTCCAGCAGCGCCGGCATCTTGTAGTAGTCCTTGGCCGATCGCAGGCGAACCCACGGCAGAAGGTAGGTGCTCGTGAGGTCGTCCTTGTAGTACGGCTGATGCATGTGCCAGACGAAGGCGACGTGAAGTGGCTTCATCAAAGGCTCAAATCGTCGCTTTGGCGGCCGAGTTCATCTCGGCCGCGACCCGCGCTTGAGTCCTTCCGCCAGCGATGGCATGTGGAACATCATTTCGTAATTCCAAACAATCGGAAGGTGAGCAGGGCCGCATACGCGGCCCGATGAGCGGAAACAGGCTGTTTCCGCTCATATCGCTGATGCATGTGCCAGACGAAGGCGACGTGAAGCGGCTTGGTCATGCGGTTACGTCAATGATCGCAGCGTCCGGGTCCGGGTTATCCGTCTCCTGGCGGGCCCTGACCGCGGTGGTTTCACCGCCTGCTTCTCTGCCGCGAAGTCCACCCGCATGATCAGCTGGTCGATCACCTTCTCCCACACGTACTCGCGCGCAGTGATGCGACCCCGCTTGCGCACGTGCTCGGCGACTCGCGGCTTTTCCTTTAACACCGAAAGCTCGGTCACGATCTCAAGGGGATCGTCGGTCTCGAGGACGAGTGCGTTGCGGTACGCCTCGGCGTAATCCTCACCCGTGGAACCGGTCACGGCGATGCCGCCGGCCGCCATGACCTCCAGGCCGACCAGGCCGAACGGCTCGTGACCGGAATTGGCCAGCACGGCGTCGGCGGATGCGTAGACGACACGCACGAGTGACTGTTCGATGAAGCTCGTCACGTTGATCACGTCCGCCTCGGCGGACTCTCGGAGCACGGTGGCGAGCCGCGCCGCATCGGCAGGGGCCGCCACGTTGCGTACCGCGAGGCCTGCATTCGCCGCAAGGCCGATGACCTCATTGCCGTGCGGCTCGCGGCCCCCACGCATCAGCAGCTTCACGCTGCGCCCTCGCCGCTTCAGCTCGGCAACAGCCGCGACCGCCATCAGCCAGCGTTTGTCGGGATCGAACCGGCCGATCTTGAACCAGAAGTGCTCGGCACCGGCGGCAGACCTTACTTCTGCCACCGCCTGGGGATCGGGATTGCCGATCGACTCGCGTGGGATGCCGTTGGGGATGACGATCGGGTTTTGCCCCCAATCCCACATCCGGTACTTCATGTACCGGCTCACCGTCGTCACTGTGCTGGCCAGATTTAGAGGTGCCCACTCGATCCGGTTGAAGCCGAACGTATTGTTGGCGTTCCACAACATGACCACCCGATCGCGAATGCCGCGGTAGTACAGCGAATCCGAGATGAGCCTCATCGACCACGAGGTGTGCCATTCCTCACCCAACACGATCACGTACTTGTCCTCCGTAACCGCCGGCACGATGACGCTTTCGACGAGGCTCGCCGGCAGGCTGTAGTTCCAGTCCCGGATCTTCCCCTCCTCGCCGTCGTACACGCCGCCCGGATGCTGGGCCGAGATCCACTGGCACCAGCGCCTCAGCCGCAGCTTGCCTCCCTCGAGCTCCTCTTCACCAGGCAGCTGGGGATCGCCACAGAAGTAGAGGTATGTCGGGTAGCCCATCATCGCCAGTGCCCGTGACAACCCCGTGACTCTGACCCCGAGTCCTCCCACCTGGCTGTAGGCGTCGGGTCCTTCGAAGCTGAGGATCACAAAGACCGTGCGGGCCGGATCGAGATTCACCGCGAGGCTCGCAGGATCTTCATCGCCTCAGCGTGGAGCTCGGGTGTCGGGGCGCACAGGAGCGTCGACCGGCTGTCGAGGTCGCAGCGGAGTTTCGCAATCGGCTCGCCTTCCATCGTGGTGGCGACGCCTCCGGTCTCCGACAGCAGGAGGAGGCTCGCTGCCATGTCGAACACTCGGACGGGCGATGGAGCGCAGAAGACGTCGAACGCCCCGGCGCTCGTGAGAGCGATCGAGATCGCCATCGAGCCGAGTATGCGGATCTTCGCGGCGCGCTCAACCAGCGGCTGAGCAAGCTTGAGGTTGCGCGGTGTGCTCTCGAGCCCGAGTAGCTCGATGCGACCGGCGAGCGAGCGCCGCATCGCGGTCGCGGGCTCGCCATTGTGGCGAGCGCCCTGCTCGCGGATCGCAGTCCAATCCTCGCCGGTCGCGAGATTGAGGACGACGCCCGCGTACGTGTCGGACACGTGGGGCCCACCAAGTACCGCGAGCATCAGTCCGAACAGTGGGACACCCTGCTTGGCGTTCAAGCTGCCGTCGACAGGATCGACCAGGACAAGCGGAAAGTCAGCACCGAAGTTCCGCCGTCCCGCCTCCTCGGAGAGGACCGAAAACTTCTCTCCTCGATCCGCCAGTCCGGCAAGCTCGCCCAGAACCACCGACTCCGCCGCGCGGTCGAGCTCGATCGTCGTGTCGCCGCCGGCACCCACGGTGAGGGCAGCGCGACCAGCCTCCGTGCCCGCGAGTGGCATCACCGCGCGACGCACGCCCTCGCCGGTGCGAGAGAAGACCTCGAGCCACTGGCCGCTGGTCAGGGGTCCCCGCGAACTCACGGCGAAGCCTCTGCGTTGGTGGGGATTTGTTTCAGTTGGGCGCTTCGGTCGTGCTGGGTTCGGTCGAGACCTTGCGCCGGCGCCGGCGTCTTCGCTCCACCACGATTGTGATGAGGTACGGTTGCTGCATCGCCCACACGCGTTCAATCAGCTGGGGGATCGCGATCGCGTGAGGCTGTTCGATGCCCAGCATCACGAGCGCCTCCGCGACGTGATCCGGCAGCTCGGTCTTATCGTGAAGATTCAATTGCTCGAGGCTCTCCAGGATGTCGTCCAGACGGCGCAGACCGCCTCGCCGCTCCTGGTCTCCGCGCTGCATCGCTGACAGCTTACTTGGAGATGACTTGGACCAGTGCGCGGCTCACGTCGTCCGCGCGCTCGAACTGGAGCCAGTGTCCAGCACCCTCCAGAACTTCGAGTCGAAAGTCGCTATCCATATGCTTCGCGGTGTTCTCTGCTTGCAAACGACCTAGCGCCGGATCCTGATCGCCCCATAGGAGAACAGTCGGCGCGGTCACCCGCAGATCGGGTCGCAGGCCAGCCCACCAGTTGTCCCGCGAAAGGTTCGCGCGGTAGTAGTTGAGAGCTGCTGTGAGCCGGCCCGGCCTCGACAGCGAGCGGACGAATCGATCGACCACGGCTCGCGGGACAGCGCCGCCGAACATCGCCCGCAACCGCCGGAAGTCGTCTTCGGCGAGCACGCTCTCGGCCTTGCCTTCCATCAAGAACAGCCTGATGTATTGCGAGCGCTCCTTCTGGTCCTCGTCCGCTGCGGTCGCGGCGCCGAGGGTTGCAGGGTGTCCGACCGAGAGCACCGTGAGGGTCTTCGTCATCTCAGGGTGGATGCCCGCGAAGAACCAAGCCACCAGCGCTCCCCAATCGTGGCCGGCGATGTGCGCCTGATCGCGGCCGAAGGCTTTGATGATTGCCGCCACGTCCTCGACGAGGTCGGTGAGGCTATAGCTGTCGACTCCCGCAGGCGCATCGCTCCCACCATAACCGCGCATATCGGGCGCGACGGCGAGCCCGCCGGTGCGGGCGAGGGCACTGACCTGCTTCGACCAGGATTCGGCGCCTTCAGGAAAACCGTGCAAGAGGATGAAGAGCTCGCCGGTCGCCGGGCCCTCGGCCATTGTCAGAAATCGGAGGCCGTTGGCCTCGACCACGTGCTGGCTCGCACTCACCTTCCCCGCCAGCCGGGAAAGATGACCCGGTCGCAAAGCGGCCCGGTCGGATGGGGGCAAAGCGTTACTTGATGTTCTCGTGCGAAGTCCCGCGCGCAGCGGCCCGGTCGGATGGGGGCAAGCGTCACTTGATGTTCTCTCGTATGAAATCTTGCGCGGCGTCGAGTGCCTGGTCGAGAACCTTGAGCAGACCGTGGCCCTGGCCCTCGAAAACCACCAGTCGCGCGTTAGGAATGAGCTTGATCTTCTCCTTAAGCAGCTCGAGACGAGCGAATGGGTCGCGGTCGCCGCTGAGAAACAGTGTCGGGCAGCGAATCTGGCGCCAATGCTCGGTCCGCAGCTGGTCGGGGAAGCCTGGACGGTGCAGCGGATACGAAAAAAGGATCAGGCCGCCGAAGTCCGCATCGACCGCTGCCATGCTCGCGACCCTGCCACCAAAGGATTGACCACCACCGATGACCTCATGTCCTCGACCCGAGGTCTTGATGAAGACAGGCACTGCTTTTTCCGCGCCACCGCGAGGAAGATCGACCGCGATCGCATCGATTCCTCGTCGTTTGAAACCCACGACGTAGGGTTTCATCGACGCCGCGGTGCCCGATGCTCCATGACCGAGGACGACTCGCATGATGTCTATCGTCGCAGTCTTGAAGAGGTCGATCATCGTCGTCATCACGACGTCATCCGCAGAAAATTCCACAACCCCTCTCTGAAAAAAAAATCTTCACGAGGGTTGACGTGAGTGGGGTTCATCGAGTATCACAACACCTTGTATGGCGATGCGACTCGTGGTTGCCACCACAGAGGCAACGGACCCGACGCGAGAGAGCGGACCATTTCGACAAACCGCCAACGTCTCGGAATCCTTATCAATGAGGGTCCGTGGCGAAGCCCGTGGGGTTGCAGAGGAGGTGCGTGTAGGAGACATCCTGACCACGTCTAACCACCACATGGAACCCGCCAAACCGATGAAACCTATCGGGTCCATATCTTTAGGAGAAGGAGGTAATAGATGATGGCTAAGAAGAAGGCTGCCAAGAAGCCGGCCAAGAAGGCCGCCAAGAAGACCTCGAAGAAGAAGTAAGGCACTTCTCTTCAGTCGTTTCGTAAGTCCGTTACGCGCCGGGGTTCTGTGGAGCCCCGGCCCTTTTTGTTAGCCCGATCACGTGGGAGGACGCGAACTGCCGCGCCCTCCCCTTATGGCCGCTAGACGAAGACTCCGTTTTTCACGTGGCCGAGCTGCGCGAAAACGCTGTTCGTCCCTGATGGGTCCGAGACGAAGGTGAAGCCCAGGTCATTGCGAGCCGACCAGGTCATCGTGGCCTGGCTCATGACGAGCTCACCCGACGAGCCGGGCGTCGTGACCGTCCCCCTGCTGGAAACCGGCCCGTGCCAGTGGACATCAAAGCTCGAGGTGCCACCCACGGACACCGGCGATTCGAAGCGGAACAAGGCGTTGGGGATGTCGAAATAGTCCTGCATCGCAAGGTTTGTCGCTTGCATATGCGCCCGACCTGTTCCCAGCTCTACCGGGCCTAGCGGGGGGACGTGCAACGTCCAGAACAGTCCGCCAGGATAGGGATTTATCCCGGGATCGAAGTCATGAACCTGGGTCGAGAAGTTCGTGAAGTCATACTGACCTCTGTAGAGGTCTAATCAAACGAAGCCGAACGTTCCTTTGTGGACGGCTCCGTCCTGGCCCACGTAGACACCAGTCATGAAACGCATGTCGGTGTCGAAAAGAAGCGTCTCCGTGGTCCCATCGGGATTCGTGGCGGTACCCGTGCCTTGCACGTCGGCGACGCCTACGAAACCGTTGAAGTCTCCGATCGAAGAAGGATCGATTCCCGGCCCGAAGAAGGTCAGCGAAAACGTGACACCGTTCAGCGTGATCGTGTTGCTGGTCGGCTTCGGCGCCGCGTTGCGACTCTTAGCCGCGAGCACGTTCGCCGGAAACAAGCCCGCGCCGAGAGTTGCGCCCGCCACGCCCGCGACCGAACCGAGAAACGTTCTGCGGGAAAAAACGTGCCGAACGTGATGGGAAAGGTGACCAGTCGGCGGTGCATTGGCCCATTGGCTCATGTCGAGGATGGAACTTCGCATGGCATCACCCCCTGGTTGGAGAGAGCGGCAAGCAGCGTCATAGCGATGCTGGTCCGGATCGAGTCGGTTGTCCATCCCGCGCTCGCGCTCGACTGCTGCCTAGGTAGAGCTCTCGATCAGTCCGGCGACCTGCTCGGCCGCGAAGGGCGCCAGCAGGATCCCCTTTCGATGATGACCCGTAGCCACGATGAGGTTGCGGACCTCGCTGATCGCAACGATTGGCCTTCCATCGCTGGTCAGCGGTCGCAGCCCCGCCCACACACGCTGCAGACTTGCCCTCGCGAGAGCAGGCACGAGCTTCTGCGCGAACGTCAGAAGCGACGCGATGCCTTCGACCGTCGGCCGGTCATCGAATCCGGCGTCTTCCTCGGTGCCTCCCGCGATGATCGTGCCGTCGCCCTTGGGCACAAGGTAACCGTTGGACCAGAAGAGGCTGCCCCGGAGCACCGTGGATCCCGGATCCAACGCGGCAAGTTGCCCGCGCTGCGGGCGGACCTCGATGTCCACACCCGCGGTTGATGCCACCTCGCGTGTCCAGGGCCCCGCGGCGAGGACGACCCAATCGGTGTCGATCGTCCCGCTCGACGTGTTGACGCCCTGGACCTGGTGGTCTTCGATCTTGAAACCGATGGCCGGCGTGCCCTCGCGTATCGAGGCACCGCGTCCAGCGGCTGCTCGAGCGAGAGCTCGCACGAATCGCGGCGGTGTGAGGTGCGCGTGCTCGAGCAGCATCGCGCCCAACACGTCGGGGCTCAGCGACGGCTCGGTTTGCCGAGACTCGCGCGCGTCCAACCAGCGTCCCTCCCCAGCCTTGAGCAGCTCGGCTTCTTGCGGCGTGAAGGCGGGCCTCAAGCCCTGCTGGGTGCGGTACTCGACATTCAGGCTGCTGTCCTTCTCGATCCTTGCCACGACCTCCGGAAACATGGCGAGGGCCTGGTTGTCCGCGTCCAGGACCGAGGGGCTCAGCTCACCAGCGGCGGCGCCTGAGGCGTGCGCACCCAGCTGGTCACGTTCGAGGAGGGTGACCTCGTGGCGCTCGAGCGTCAGGCGCTCGGCGGCGGCGCAGCCGATGACCCCGCCTCCGATCACGACGACCCGCGACATATAAGGAAGATAGCCGTGCCTCAGTCAAGCCTCTTGACCCACGAACATTCGTTCGGTATCTTTCTCTTCGGCCTCCAGTCATCCCCTGCGTCTTCCTCCGAGGCCTTGCGAGATGCAGGGACAGAAACTCGAATTAGCCATTGATTCGATCCGAGTCCGCTTTGGCAGCCAGGCGCTGACAAGGGCGGCCGAGCTGCCGCTGCCTCAGGCGTGGTCCAGTGGAACATCGGTCGACAGTCTCACCGGCATCGGCGGATTGCCGAGGGGCCGGCTCTCGCTTTTCACTGGCAGCGGAACCTGCGGCAAGCTCACGCTGGCTCTCTCCCTGCTCGCCAATGCGACGCATGAGTTCGCGCACTCGATCGTGATCGATGAGGGCAGGTTCGACCCCCAAAGCCTCCTTTCCTTCTCTGCGGAGCTTGGCGCGCTGACCGTCGTCCGCGCGCCGGCTCCTGAAATCGCCGGCGAGGCGGCCGCCACTCTCGCTCGAGCCGGCGCCGGCTTCATTCTCTTGACAAGCGAGGTCCCTGAGCACTGGCTGGGACCGCTCGAGTCGGGCGCCAACCGCTCGGGCACGGTGCTTGTGGGAGTGATCGACGCTCCCAGTCGCGCCCTGGCCCACGCGTCGAGCTTCAGCCTTGGATTTTCACGATCCGATTGGGTGTGGGAACGTGGCCAGCTTGTCGGCCTTCGCGCTTCGGCCCGCTGCGTGAAAAACCGTGTCGCGTCGCCGCTCGGGGAGACCGTGTTTGAAGTCCGCTATCCCCTTGGCGAGCGTCCACTTGCCGGCTATGCCGCAGGCGTCACCGAGGTGCTCCTTCATTTCGAGGAGGCGCCACCACGCGAGTCTGCTGCGGTCTGACCGATCACCTCGAGCTGGCGCGGCGCCCTGACCTCTATGGGTCGCCGGTGATAGTCGGCCGGTGGGACGAGCACGTCGTCGCTGCGTCCGAAGAGACGCTGGAATTCGGAGTCATGACCGGGATGGCGATGCGGCAGGCGGAGCATCTGTGCCCACAGGCGATTTTCGTTCTACCGGATGAGCAAGCGACTGCTCGCATTCGCGAGCTGATCTCGACCGCGCTCTACGACCTCGCCCCAATCGTTGAGGTGCGTGACGAAGGCGTGGCGTGGCTCGACGTGAGCGGGGTCGTACGCCCCAGCGAATCGATCAGGGAGATGCGAAGGCGATTGCTGAAGGCGATCGGCCGCGAACCCCGGCTCGGCCTCGCCCCTGGTCCGTTCTCGGCGCGGCTCGCTGCGGCACGCGCCAGGCCAGGTCGCCTGATCCAGGTGCAAGACACCCAGGCATTCCTCGCTCCTCTTCGCTCGCGCGAGCTGCCGCTCGACGCCGAGCAGCTCGAAAGGCTTGATCTACTTGGCCTGCGCACGCTGGGCTCAGTCGCGGCGATCGGTCCGCGTGAGCTGGAAAGTCAGCTCGGCCGCGACGGTAGGCACGCGGTATTGCTTGCATGCGGCCTGGAGCCGGATCTGCTCGAGGCGTGGCGCCCGCCACTTTTCACGAGCGCGCATCGGCAGTTCGGCGAACCAGTCGAAGACCGCGAGGCGTTGCTCTTTGTCTCGCGAGCGTTATGCGGCGACCTGGCGGACGAGCTGGGGCTTCGCGGCGCGGGAGCGAAACACGTGCGCGTGCGACTCGTCTTCGAATCGGGTGAATCAGAAACGCGCGAGTCGGTTGTTCGTCATCCGCTGAGCAGCACCGCGGAGCTGTTCGGACTCATTGGCGCGTGGATCAAGGAATGGCAACCGCGCGCGCCTATCTCCGAGCTCTGGATCGAACTGCCGGTGCTCGAGGGCGCGGGACGGCGTCAGCTGCGGCTGTGGGCAGGCGGAGATGGATCGAGCGAAGAGGTCACGGCCGCGATGGAGCGACTGCAAGAGCGATTCGGTGAAGACCTGATCTGGAAGCCGGCATGACTCGCTTGCTGAAACCACCGGCAGCTGTTGATGTCGAGCTTGGACCAGGCGGCGCGCCCAAGTCCATCTCCGGTGTGCTCAACGGGTCAATCGACCCCATCGCCCGCTGGAAGGTGGAGACGTCGTGGTGGAGCAAACCCGTGGTCCGCGAGTACTGGAAGGTCGTCCTCAACAGCAACCTCTTGTGCGAGCTCTATCACGACGTCGCGAGCAACGACTGGTTCGTCGAGCGGGTCTATGACTGAGGGCTCAGAAGCACCCGTTCGCCGGATAGCCAGGCTGGTTCGACACCTTCATGAAGGCAGTGCCAGTGTCCAGGTAAATGCCGTGATCGGTTCCAAACCAGTTGCCATGGCTGTCGGAGATCGATACAAACATCGACCCGACCAGCTTGGCCGAGCTTTTGTAGATCGACCGCTGGGACTGCGGGTTCAGCAAAAGGACGAGCTCAGCACCGTAGTCCCCATCGATGATCCCGTTCTGACCGTTGGTCACCATCACGATTGGATGGCCTTGCGTATCCGAACTAATCACACGCAACGAGGTGCCTGGCCTATAGAACCAGGGCATGCGTGTGCCGTCAACCAGGTTGAAATGATCGACCTGGTTGGGCAGGATGCCGAGGCCGCCAAGCGGATGAGGGTCACTCGGGTTCACGGAACCGACCCAGAAGGTCCGGTTGCCTCCGCTGGTCTGGACGTCTGGCAGGTTGGCGACTTTCTGGATACTGCCTGTGGTCGGATTCATCAACCAGACGCCGATGCTCATCTCGTAGTTCGTGTAGAGATAGATCCCTTCGCTTGCGTAGTCGAGGACCGCGTACGAGATGAACCAATCAGTAGCCGGCGTAGGAAAAACGTGGTCCGACCCGGTGGCGATGTCGACCACGTGCATCCTTGCCACCTTCGTCTTGTCTGCCGCGGGTTCTCCATAGGCGTAATGCTTGCCGTCGGGCGAAACCGCCTGGCGCGATACCGGGAGCCATCGCGAGAAGACTCGGTCGTAGTACATCCCCCATGCGCTTCCAAGCCTCGGCAGGCTATTGGGATCAACACTCACGGCGCCTCCCGGGAAGCTGATGAATGCCCCCTTGTTGTCCGGGGTCATGATCGGCAGCCGGCACGAAAAGCCGACCACCGTCAGCGGCAGGTCGGAGGTGGTTGGGCTGGCGGACTGCGAGCCGCTCGGGCTCTGGGACGGCTCAACGAGCTGAGATGGGCTGGGCGTGGCCGAATGGGCGACCGGCGCGGGTGCCTGGCTGCAGCCAACGACAAGGATCGCCAGGATCGCCACCGCCGTCCTCATGTCCGTGAAACGGCCGGACTGCCGAAAGGGTGACGCCCTATGTCGAGCTCCACAGCCACTCCAACTTCTCGTTCCTGGACGGCGGCTCGCATCCGTATGAGCTGGCGGTGCGGGCCGCAGAGCTCGAGATGCCGGCGCTCGCGATCACCGACCGTGGCGGCGTGTACGGTGCGGTCCGCCACCTGCAGGCGTGCCGCAAGCTCGGCGTCAAGCCCATCATCGGCAGCGCGCTGGAGGTCGACGGTGAGGAGCTGATCCTCATCGCGCGCAACCTGCGCGGCTACTCCAACCTGTGCCGCCTCCTCACCCTCGCTCATGCCGACCAACCCAAGGGCGAGGCTCGCACCACCCTGGCCACCGTGGCCGAGCATCGGGGTGACCTCTTCTTTCTCAGCCCGACCGACCACGAACAGCGAATGCGCGAGCTGCAGGTCGCCCTGGGCAAAGAGAACGTCTTCAGCGAGCTGCACCATCACAGGCGCCCTGAGGACGAGTGGGTGCTCGAAGGTCGAGCCGCGATGGCGAGGCGATGCCGCGCCAGGGTCGTGGCCACCAACGAGGTCCACTACCACGTTGCGGAGCGGCGCCGTCTCCACGATGTCCTGGTCGCGATCTGCCACCGGGCAACACTCGATGAGGCGAGGGCTCACCTCTTCCCCAACTCGGAGCACCACCTCAAGGGCGGCGCCGACCTGCGACTGCTCTTCCGTGGCCACGCCGAAGCGCTCGCCACGCCGTGGGAGATCGCTCAGGAATGCGACGTCGATCTCGACTTCCGCAAGGTCAGGTTCCCCGGGTACCCGGTCCCGGCAGGTGAGACCCCGTTCTCGTTCCTCTACAAGATCTGCTTCGAGGGCTTGCGCGACCGCTACCGGCCGATCACTCCCGCGGTCGCCCAGCGTTTGCAGCGCGAGCTGGGGGTGATCGAGAAGACCGGCCTGGCCGAATTCTTCCTCATCAACTGGGACCTCATGCGCTTTGCCCGCGAGCACGGGGTGCCGGGCCAGGGCCGAGGTTCCGCCGCCGACTCGATCGTCGCCTACGTGCTGGGCATCACACGGGTCGACCCCATCGAGCACAACCTGCTCTTCGAGCGCTTTCTGCACGAGGAGATGACGAGCACACCGGACATCGACATCGATTTCTCGACCGAGCATCGCGAGCAGGTCATCCAGTACATCTATGAGAAGTACGGCTGGGAGCGGACCGGGATGGTCTGCAACGTGGTCACGTTTCAGCCGCGGATGGCGATCCGCCAGGTCGGCAAAGCGCTTGGCTTCTCGGCCGAGCTGCTCGACCGCCTGGCCAAAGGTGTCGACCGCTGGTTTACCGAAGACGTCGAGGACTCGATGACTGGTGCTGTGCCGCCGCCCGACATGCGGCCTCAGAGCTGGCAGCAGTTCCTCGAGCTGTGCCGCGAGGTCATCGAGTTTCCCCGCCACCTCTCTATCCACAACGGCGGAATGCTCGTCACCGGCGAGCCGCTGGTCGACATCGCGCCGGTCGAGCCGGCGACGATGGAAGGGCGCCGCGTCGTCCAGTTCAACAAGGACGACGTCGAAGACCTGGGCCTGATCAAGATGGACATGCTCGGGCTGCGCACCCTGTCGGTGGTCGCCGAGGCGCTCGAGCTGATCAAGGACACGACCGGGACCAGACCCGACCTCGACCAGCTGCCTCTGAACGACCCCGCCGTCTTCGAGATGTGCGGCGAGGCCGACAC
>WNGD01006601.1_pt1 | contig 12727 bp, 12 predicted proteins | sample 5400671 | NCBI WGS metagenome assembly WNGD01 (sample SAMN13153369, study PRJNA577476) | soil metagenome | isolation source: 40 cm soil or saprolite under grassland replicate 2 | place: USA:California | collected 2016-06-15
GCGCGATCATCACCGCCTCGGCGCCCGACTCCTGGTAGGCGCGGCGCGCGGCCTCGGCGGTGTCGAGGCCGCCGGAGACGATCACCGGCACGGACGCCTCCGCCAGCCGCCCGACGAGCTCGCGAACAAGCGCGTAGTCCGGTCTCCCCTTGTGCTGGAGGGCTGCGATTCGAGGATGCATGGCGATCCCTGCCACACCCGCCTCCTCCACCAGCCGCACCGCCAGGTCGAACCCGGACCGATCGCCGGGCACAAGACCGGACCGGAGCTTCACGGTGACCGGCCGTCCCGAGCCCTGTCCAGCGGCCCGAGCGAGCCGCAAGGCGAGCTCAGGGCGCTGCAGAAGCGCCGCGCCGGCGCCCGCCGCACGTACCTTGCGCACCGGGCAGCCCATGTTGATGTCGATCAGGTCGGCGCCCGCATCGGCGGCGACCGCGGCGGCCGAGCGCATCACCCCGGGATCGTGGCCGAAGAGCTGGATCGAGACCGGGTGCTCCGCAGGGTGGATGCGCAAGAGCTCGCGAATCGTGCGCTCGTTGCGGTGGTGCAGCCCGAAGCTCGAGACCATCTCCGAGACGGCCAGGCCCGCGCCGTGCCGCCGAGCCTGGAGACGGACGAACCAGTTGCCGATTCCCGCCAAGGGAGCGAGCAGCACTCGGTTGGCTACCTCGACGTCCCCGATCCGGAACGGCGTCGTCAGCGGAGGCTGCGTCAAGTGTTCCTCTCCCAGATCAAGCGCAGGCCGCGGAGCGTCAGCAGATCGTCCACGTCGTCGATCATCTCGCAGAACGGGATGATCGCGGCGGCGTGGCCGCCCGTGGCGACGAAATCGGCATCGTCGCCGAGCTCCCGCAGCACGCGGCGGGCGATCGCGTCGATCGCCCCGGCGAAGCCGTAGACGATCCCGGACTGGAGGCTCGCGTGGGTGGTCTTGCCGATCACTCCTCCGGGCTCTCCGAGGGGCTCGCCCAGCTCCACCGGTGGCAGCTTCGCGGCCCGCGCCGCCAGCGCCTCCATCGAGATCTCCACCCCGGGGCCGATCACGCCCCCCAGATACTCCGCCTCACCGGAGACGACGTCGAACGTGATCGCGGTGCCGAAGTCGACCACCGCGCACGGCCCCCCGAAGCGCTCGTAGGCCGCCACCGCGTTGACGAGCCGGTCCGCTCCCAGCTCGAGCGGGTTGTCCAGTCGAATCGCCATCCCCGTCTTGACCCCCGGGCCCACGATCAGGCAGCCGCCGTCCAGGTAGCGCTCGCACATCCCCGCGTATTCGGGCGTCAGCTGGGGCACGACCGAGGAGATGATCGACCCGTCGATCTGGCCGAGCTTGAGGCCTCCAAGAGCGACCAGGGCGGAGACCCGCACCGCAAGCTCGTCGGCGGTCTCGTCTGCCGCGGTCGCGAACCGCCAGTGCGCGACCAGCTCGTGGTCGTCGAAGACGCCCACGTGGCTCTGCGTGTTTCCGACGTCGACGGCCAGCAGCATGGACACCATTATTCGCGCTCAGCCTTATGTGAGGTGGCGGCGCGCCAGAACGCTGGCGTCCCCCTCACGCCTGATGGCCATCGACTGGACGCACGTCCGAGGCTGGCGCGACCGAGTCACGGTCGTGCTAATCCGCCGAGCGTGGAAGGTATGGTGTGGCCATTACGGCAATCCCCGCTGCGCGCTCCCTGGCTCTCCTCGGCGCCCTGTTCGGCGCATGCGTGGCACTTGCCGCCCCGACGACGGCTGCGGCCCGACCGACTTGCTTGGGGCACAGAGCCACGATCGTCGGCAATCACCACGGCAATCACATCAAGGGCACGCATCACCGGGATGTCATCGCCGGCCTCGGCGGCCCTGACGTGATCATCAGCAACGGCGGCCGCGACATCATCTGCGGCGGCTCCGGCGACGACCGCATCCGCGGCGGCACGCCCAGCCTGAAGCATGACAGGCCGAACACGCTGATCGGCGGCCCCGGCAACGACCGCATCAATGGGAGCTTCGCCAACGACCTCATCATCGGCGACAACGCCAACCTCTCCGGTGACGCGATTGGCCACGCCGGCAAGGACAGGCTCGACGGCGAGTTCGGCAGCGACTTCGTCGTCGGCGACAACTACTCCAGGTTCAACGCCACCGGCGGCAGGCACGACTACCTCATGGGCCAGAAGGGCAACGACACGATCATCGGCGACAGCGCCGTCACGGGCGACGGCACCGCCAGGGGCGGCGGCAACGACCACTTCGCGTCCGCCTCGGACAAGGACTTCGAGGTTGGTGACTCCTACTCACCGCACGGCAAGGCCATCGGCGGTGGCAAGGACAAGATCAACGCAGGACCGCAGCGCGATTTCGTCGTCGGTGACAGCTACACGAAGACTGGGCTGGCCACGGGCTCCGGCCGCGATCAAATACACGGGCGCTCTGGGCCCGACACGGAGTACGGCGACAACTACGCGGCCAGTCCCCTGGGGAAGACCTCGGGCGGCGTACACGACTTCATCGCCGGCGCCGGCGGCGTCGACCACCTGTTCGGAGGACCCGGCCGCGACACCTGCAACGGCGGCGACGGGCACCATGACACGGCGCGGCAGTGCGAGTTCGTGCTCGGGGTCCCGTAAACGTCGCTGGGCGTCCTGGCGAATACGATGCCCGCGTGAACGCGGCCGCCGGGCAACCTCTGGACGCAAAGCTCTACGTGATCCCCGGCTCGCACCCCGCGATGGCGGCGCGCCGGATGCTCGAGCTGAAGGGCATCCCGTACAAGCGAGTCGACCTGATGCCGGTGATATCGCGTGGCGCCCTCCGGGCGCTGCGCTTCCCCTCCAACACCGTGCCGTCGCTGTCGATCGGCGGCGTCAAGATCACTGGCTCTCGCGCCATCGCACACGAGCTCGATCGGCTCCGCCCAGACCCGCCGCTGTACCCGAGCGATGACGGCGAGCTCGCGGCGGTCGAGGACGCCGAGCGCTGGGGCGAGGAGGTGTTGCAGCCGGCCGTTCGCCGCATCCTCTGGAACGCGCTGCAGCGTGACCGCGCGGCGCTTGCGAGCTACGCGGAGGGCGCCCGGCGCGGGGTTCCGACCGGGCTCGCCGTGAAGACCGCGGCGCCAATCGTCGCCGCAGCGAAGCGTATGAACAGGGCGGGCGACGAGGCGGTCCGCGCCGATCTGGCGGCCCTGCCCGGGTGGCTGCAGCGGGTGGACGACTGGATCGCCGAGGGCGTGCTCGGCGCCGACCCGCCGACCGCGGCCGACCTCCAGATCGCCGCCAGCCTGCGCCTGGCGATGACGCTCGACGACCTGCGGCCGGCGATCCAGGTACGTCCGGCCGGCGAGCTGGCACTGCGGGCGATCCCCGACTTCCCGGGCCAGGCTGCCCCGATCCTGCCGCCCGCCTGGCTCGAGCCGCTGCGTCAGGCCAACCGGCCAGCGGCGAACGGCTAGCGCCCAACCGCAGGGCGACCCCCTGCGCAATTGCGCTCAGTCGCTTAGCGAGCCCACCCGCTCAACCCTTTGGCCCGGTCCGAGTCGCGCAAGGGCATCCGCGGGCCGCGTTCCGCCGGGCAGCGTCAGCTCGGGATCGAGCTCGAGCAACGGCTCGAGCACGAAACGGCGGCTCGTGACCTGAGGATGGGGAAGCGTGAGCCGGTCGGTCTGCAGCTCCAGGTCACCGAGCAACAGCAGGTCCAGGTCGAGCGGGCGCGGGCCGTGCGTCTGTCCGCCGAGCATCCGCCCCTGCTCGACCTCGATCGCCTTGCACAGGTAGAGCAGTTCCTCGGGCTCGAGCCCCGTGCGGATCCGGGCCACGGCATTCAGGAAGTCCGGCTGGTCGAGGACCTCACCGACCGGCTCCGTCTCGTACAGCGACGAGATCGCCTCCACCTCCACCCCGTGCTCGCGAAGCGCCGCAACCGCGCCGCGAAGATGAGCCTGGCGGTCGCCGACGTTCGAGCCGAGGCCCAGGTAGCCGACCACACTCACTCAGGCTCCTGCGCCTGTTCGTCGGGGATCGGGCGCTCGTGAACGACCTCGACCGCCACCTCGCCGACCGCCAGCGGCAGCGGTGGCTCGGGTTTGGTGGCGCGGACGCGGACCGACTCGCAGGCAAAGCGCTGCATCAGGCGCTCCCCAATCACGTGGCAGAGGCGCTCGAGCGTCTTGTAGCTGCGCTCGGTCGCGCCCAGCGCGACGATGTCACAGATCTCGGCGTAGTCGACCGTGTCCTCGAGCCGGTCGGTGAGCACCGCATCGCAGTCGGGCACGTCCAAGCTGACGTCGATCTCGAGCCGCTGGCCGATCTCGCGCTCGGCCTCCGTGACTCCGTGATGCGTGTAGATGGAGAGGCCGCGAACCTCGATCTCGACGGCGGAGTCAAGCCCCTGGCGGTGCGCCTCCACGGGCCGGGACCGTACCAGCGGAGCCGCAATCCCCGGGCTACGCTGGGGTCAACGGCTCCCGCCGTTCCCAGGCGCGACGGCCCAGAATCGTCCCGGCGACGTCAAGGGCCTGCCGCAGCTCGGCGACATCGTGCACGCGGAACACCTCCGCTCCCCCGAGCAGCGCCAGCACGTTGGAGGCGATCGTGCCGCCAAGGCGCTCACCGACCTCCCGGCCCGTGAGCCTGCCCAGGAAGCTCTTGCGGGAGGCGCCGACCACGATCGGCCGGCCGAGCTCGGCCAGCTCGCCGAGTCGCCGCAGCAGCTCGAGGTTGTGCTCGACGCTCTTGCCGAAGCCGATTCCGGGATCGATCCAGATCCGCTCCTCGGCCACGCCCTCCGAGGTTGCGAACTCGATCCGCTCGGCCAGGAAGTCCTTGACGTCGTCGACGACGTCATCGTACGTCGGGTCTTCCTGCATCATGCGCGGCGTGCCCTGCATGTGCATGAGCACTAGGCCGCAACCCCGCTCGGCGCAGAGAGCCGCGAGCTCGGGCTCAGACCGAAGCGCCGTCACGTCGTTGACGATCTCCGCCCCGGTGTGCAGCGCCACCTCGGCGACCGCGACCTTGGAGGTGTCGATCGAGATCGCCACGCCGGCGAGGTGAGCATCGCCAGCTCGCAGGCCCTCGAGCACCGGACCGACCCGGTTCAGCTCCTCGCTGGCCGAGACCGCGCCCGCCCCCGGCCGGGTCGACTCGCCGCCCACGTCGAGCAGGTCGGCGCCCTCGTCGACGAGCCGCCGCGCGTGCTCGATGGCTCGCTCTGGCTCGAGGAAGAGGTCCCCATCCGAGAACGAGTCGGGGGTCACGTTCACGATCCCCATCAGCTTGGTCACCGAGCGAAGTATCGCGCCGGCGGCCGCGGGGCGCCCTACTGCGCCCGGATCAGCTTCCCCTCGGGGGTGAGCTCGACGAAGTGATGCGCCTCGCCCGAGCGGAACCACTGGCACTGGTTGGCCGGGTCGTCATCCACCCCCTGACGCGGATCGTGGGCCACGTCGACGACCCAGTCCTTCTGGCCTGGCAGTTGCTCGGCGATGCACGGACCCCGCCGGAGGTCGACCCCGTTCGCCTTCGCCTCGTGGTAGGCCTGCAGCGCGGCGGTCACCGCGCGGTCCCGGTCGGCTTGGCCGGCGCCTCCGCCCCCGCACCCGGCGATCGACACGCAGGCAACGAGGGCCAGGACGGCGGGCCTCACTCCTTCTTCTTGCCCTTCTCGCCCTTCTTGCCACCGGCGGCCTCGGCCCTGGCCGCCGCCAGCTCCTGCCGCACGGCCGCTACCTGGTTGGGGATCTGGAGGCGCTGCTCGAGGATGGGGATCGCCTCGTCGGGTCGGCCTCCCAGGCGAAGCGCGTGGCCGAGGTTGTAGAGCGCGTACGCGTAGTTGAGATCGCTGGTTCCCTTCGGGAAGGAGGCGACGGCGCGGCGCAGCACCGCGACCGCCTCGTCGTAGCTTCCTTCCCGAATCAGGGCGTAGCCCTGGTCGTTCAGCTGTGCCCCGGAGGTGCTCCGGGCCGGCGCGGCAGGCGGCTGCGCGATCGTTGTCGTGGTGGTCGTCGTCGTGGCGCTCTCCCGGGCCGACTGGCCCGAGCGCTGGCCGGACCCGCTCCCGTGCCGGCCGGCGCTCGCCACCGGACCGGAGGCAGTTGGCGAGCCGCTGTTGCCGCTGGTCAGTAGCAGTGCGATGACCGCCCCCAGAGCCGCGAGCAGCCCACCGATCAGGATCGCCCGCAGAAGGCTCCTGGACGAGAGAGTGATCGTGACCGGCTTCACGTGCCGCGTTGTTGCCGCCACGGCCGCGCTTCGCTCGAGCGCCGCATCGAGCTCGTCGATCAGCCGGCCAGCGCTGAGCGGACGGCGGTCCGGATCGGGATCCAGGCCGCGCCGCAGGACCGCGGCGGCGCGCGGCGGAGCATGGGGCCAAACCTCCCGCAGGTCGGGCGGCGGCTCCGACGCCGAGCGACGCAGGGCCTCGGCGGGCGTCGCGCCCCTGTGGAGCCGCTGCCCACTGAGGACCTCGAAGGCGACCGCGGCCAGCGAGTACACGTCGGCCGGGGGCCCGCCAGCCTCCCCATCGAGACGCTCCGGAGCGATGTAGCCGAGCGTGCCGAGGACGTCGTGAGTGGCGGTGATCCGGCTGATGTGAGCGGCGGTCGCCACCCCAGATCGCTCAGCTTCACGCCACCGTCGTCGCGGACAAGGATGTTCGCGGGCTTCACGTCGCGATGGACCACCCCGCGGGCATGCGCGTAGTCGAGGCCGTCGGCGACGGCTCGCAGGATGCGGATCGCCTCCCTGGGCTCCAGGGCCCCGGACGCGATCAGCGCCGAGAGGGGCTGACCGGGGACGTACTCCATCACGATCAGCACGCCGTCCGGGCCGGAGATCGTGTCGTACACGGCGACGATGTTGGGGTGGTTGAGCCCGGCCCCGAGCTGAGCCTCGCGCTTGAAGCGCTCCGCGCTCGACTCCGCAGCCGCGGTATGCAGCCGCTTCACCGCAACTTGCCGGGACAGCACCAGGTCCTGCGCGAGGAAGACGGTTGCCATCCCTCCGTGGCCGAGGCGATCGATGACGCGATAGCGGTCAGCGATCACCAACCCGGCCCGGATCTGGGTCGTCGTCCCAGCCATCCACGGTAGTGATACCCGACGGCGGCGCGCTGATGCGGGGCCGGAAGCCGGAGGTGAGCTCTGGACGGCGCTAGGCGTCGGGTGGGTCGGCCCGCATCTCGGCGGTGCCGGCGAAGCCCGGACGCGGCCGCGGCACGGGCCGGGGGCCCTCACGACCGGCCTTCTTCTCGGGCTCAGGCGGCGCCTCGGGCGCCGTCGGCTCCTCCTCCGGCTCGCCGAAGACCTGCTCCTCGGAGCCGCCCTCGAGCAGCTTCACGAACTGCTCGGCGTCGATCGTCTCACGCTCGAGCAGGATCTTCGAGATCCGGTCCATGCCCTCGCGGCGCTCGGCGAGGATGTCCTTGGCCGTCTGGTGGGCCTCCTCGACGAAGCGGCGGATCTCGTCGTCGATCTCGCGCGCGATCTCGTCCGAGTAGTCAGGCTCGGCGGAAAACTCGCGGCCGAGGAAGGGCATGGAGCGATCGTGGCCGAAGACCCGCGGGCCGAGCCGCTCCGACATCCCGTAGCGCATCACCATCTGCTTCGCGGTCTCGGTCACCTTCTCGAGGTCGTTCGAGGCTCCGGTGGTGATCTCGCCGAAGATGATCTCCTCGGCGGCGCGGCCGCCGAGGGTCATCGCCATCGTGTCGGTGAGCTCGGCGCGGGTGGTGAGGAACTTGTCCTCGGTGGGCAGGGAGATGGTGTAGCCGAGCGCCTGACCGCGGCTGATGATGGATACCTTGTGGACCGGGTCGCAGTTAGGCAGGAGGTGGCCGACGATCGCGTGGCCGAGCTCGTGATAGGCGGTGACCAGACGCTCCTTCTCCGACATCACGCGACTCTTCTTCTCGGGGCCGGCGATCACCCGCATGATCCCCTCCTCGAGCTCCTCCATTGTGATCTCGCGCTTGGACGAGCGCGCCGTGAGCAGGGCGGCCTCGTTGATCAGGTTGGCGAGGTCGGCCCCGGTGAAGCCCGGCGTCTGGCCGGCGAGCGTGTCGAGATCGATTTGCTTGGCCAGCGGCTTCCCGCGCGTGTGAACCTCGAGGATCTGCTTGCGGCCCTTGCGGTCGGGGCGGTCGACGACGATCTGGCGGTCGAAGCGGCCCGGCCGCAGGAGCGCCGGATCCAGGATGTCCGGCCGGTTGGTGGCGGCGATCAGGATGATGTTGTCCTTCATCTCGAAGCCGTCCATCTCGACCAGCAGCTGATTGAGGGTCTGTTCGCGCTCGTCGTGGCCGCCGCCCATACCGGCACCGCGGTGGCGCCCCACGGCGTCGATCTCGTCCATGAAGATGATGCAGGGCGAGTTCTGTTTCGCCTGCTCGAACAAATCGCGGACGCGGCTGGCGCCGACGCCGACGAACATCTCGACGAAGTCGGACCCCGAGATCGAGAAGAACGGCACGCCCGCCTCACCCGCCACAGCGCGGGCGAGCAGCGTCTTCCCGGTGCCGGGGGGGCCGTAAAGCAGCACGCCCTTGGGGATCCGCGCGCCGAGCGCCTGGAATCGCTTCGGGTTCTCGAGGAACTCCTTGATCTCCTGAAGCTCCTGCACCGCCTCGTCGACCCCGGCGACGTCACGGAAGGTGATCTTCGGTGCGTCGACCGACATCCGCTTGGCGCGCGACTTGCCGAAGCTCATCACCCGCGAGCCGCCTCCTTGCATCTGGTTCATGAGGAAGACCCAGAACCCGAAGAAGAGGATGAACGGGAGGATGTAGGTGAGGATCGAGAGGAAGCTCGAGCCGCCGGTGCCCTCGGCGTTGAACGCGACGTGGTTGCGCTGCAGTGTGTCGACCAGCTGCGGCTCGTAATTGTTCGGGTAGCCGACCGAATACGCCTTGCCGTCCTGCAGCTTGACCTGGATCGTGTTGCTCTTCGGCTGGAAGGTGACCTGCTCGAAGGAGCGCGGGTCGCTCTTCACCTCGGCCAGGAACTGGCCCAGGGTCGGCGGCGTTTCCTGCGGGCTACTGTTGAGCAGCCGCTGCGCGAAGAAGGCGAGCACGATCACAATCAGGATCGGGAAGGCAGCGCTGCGGAAGAATCGCCTCATCGCAGATCAGTTACCGTGCGCGGCGCCAAACGTCGCCTGGGAGGTCGAAGCAGCTGCATGTTGGCGAGTTTCGCGCATGGTTAGACGTTGTTGTGCTCGCGCAACGTGAGAATCAGCGTACCAGGGTCCTTTTGCCCTGTTAACGAGCTTGCCGTCTAGGAGCGCTCATCGTCCAGCACCGCCACGTAGCTCAGGTTCCTATAGCGCTGTGCGTAATCGAGCCCGTAGCCGATCACGAAGCGGTTGGGAATCTCGAAGCCCACGTAGCGGATCGGCAACTCGACCCGACGCCGAGCCGGCTTGGTGAGCAGCGCGCAGACCTCGAGCGAGCCGGGGGTTCGGGCACGAAGGTTGCGCAGCAGATACTGCAGCGTCAGCCCCGAGTCGATGATGTCCTCGACGATCAGGACGTCGCGACCCTCGATCGGGGCCTCGAGGTCCTTGAGGATCCGAACCACGCCCGAGGAGTCGGTCGAGGAGCCGTAGCTCGAGACGGCCATGAAGTCGACCTCGCAGGGCACGGTCAGCTGCCGCATCAGATCGGCGATGAACAGGACCGCTCCCTTCAGCACGCCGATCATCACCAGGTCGCGCCCCTCGTAGTCGCGGCTGATCTCGGCGCCGAGCTCGGCGATGCGGCGCTGCAGATCCTCGCTCGGGACCAGCACCTCGCCGATCGCCGATTCGTTCATCTCATCAATCCAGCACGCACGCCGTTAGGACGGCGATCTCGCGGGCCTGGGGGCCCAGGCGGAAGTCCTCCGAGACGGCCACGCCGGCGACCCAGACGACGTGACCGGCCGCCGTCACCACGGGCAGGCGATGTCGCAACGAGCGGGGCACCCCGCGGTCGGTGAACAGGTCCTGGAGGCTCTTGGTGCCATCCATGCCGAGCGGCCGCATGCGGTCGCCCTCTCTCCATGTGCGCACGAGCAGCTCTTCGCCGAGCGCGTCGGCGTCGAGCGTCGCCAGGTCCGGGCCCGCCGGCTCCACCGGGCCCGGCCGGACCTCCGCGCGAACCTCCCAGCGCCCGAAGTGGCAGCTCCCGGGGACCCTTAGCGAGACCGGCTTCGGTGCGGCGTCGGCCTCCGAGGAGCCCACGAAGCGGATCAGCCCGTGCTCGCAGATGGCCCGCACGCCGTGGCCGAGGTCGACCTCGCCACCCTCGGGAAGGGCCGCCAGCCGGACGATCTCGGCCGCGCGCCGCCGCCCGAGCGGGACGGCGCGACCGGTGGCGCGCTCGGCGAGCGCCCGCAGCACGAGGCGCCGTAAGGCGGGCTCCGAGCCCTCCAGCGCGTCGGCCCGGATCGCCACAGCGCCGGCGCTGGCCCCTGCCGCCTCGAGCGCCTCGAGCACGACCCGCTCCAGGAGATGCGCCTCCTCGACCAGCTCGGCCTGGGTCTCGGCGATGTTCCGCTCGGCCGCCGGGCTCAACTCGTGTAGCGCCGGCAGCACCTCGGCGCGCACCCGGTTGCGGGCGTAGTCGAGCTCGAGGTTGGTCTCATCGTCGGCGAATGGCAGGCCCGCCTGGGCTGCGAGGCGGCGCGTCTCGGCACGCTCGAGCTCGAGCAGCGGCCGCACCACCCGGCCGCTCCGTGCCGGCAGGCCGCGGAGCGCCCTGGTTCCCGGCGAGACCGCGAGGCGGTACAGCACCGTCTCGGCAAGGTCGGTCCGCGTCTGGCCGGTCGCGATCCAGTGGCTGCCCGTGCGCGCGCGAAGCTGCTCGGCAGCGGCGTATCGCGTATCCCGCGCCGCGGCCTGGAGGTTTCCCGCCAGGTCCTTCGGCCGCTCGATGTGGAGGTCGATGCGAAGCTTGGAGCAGAGGTCGCGGCAAACGCGCTCGTCGCGATCCGCTGACTCGCGAATGCCGTAATTGACATGCAGCGCGTGCACGCTCGCCGGCCCGATCGCACGGGAAAGGCCGGCGGCCGCGCAGGCGGAATCGGCACCGCCCGAGACGAGGACGACGCCGGAGGAGATGGCGTCGACGAGTCCGCTGCGACGCACCACCTCGGCCAGGGCGCCAAGCGCATCCTCCTTGCCCACGGACCCCATGGGCGCGATCTTACGACCCGTGCGCGCGGATCTTCACTCGTAGGTGATCTTGTCAGGCGTCTACGGGCTCCCGGGGCCGCGCCACGAACAGGTCCACCGGCTCGGGAAAGCCCTTCAAGTCGACCTCACCGATCGGGTCGAACTCCAGGTAGTTGGACTTGCCGATCCCGTCGACGACCGAGGTGGTGACCATCACCTCGCCGCCCAGGGCGCGAGCGACCACGCGGTGGGTCAGGTTGACCTCGGTGCCGAAGTAGTCGCCATCGCGGTAGACCGCGCGCCCGTAGTGCAAGCCGACCCGCGGCTGGGGGCGTTCCTGGAACAACGCCAGGAAGCCCACCGCCCACTCGGTGAGCGTCACCGGATCGCGGGAGACGATCATCACCTCGTCCCCGATGGTCTTCACGATCGTTGCCTCGGCAGGCAGGGTGGCCTCGACGGTCTCCACAAAGCGCTCGACGAGATCGAAGGCCTCCTCGTCGCCCTCCTCCTCGGTGTAGCGAGTAAACCCGGTCAGGTCGACGAAGCAGAACGCCATCTGCACCCGCCCCAGCTGCCGCTGGGGACCGAGCTCCGCCTCCATGTGCCCGACGACGTCCTGCTCTATATAGAAGCGCAGGTAGCGCTGGTGGATGTACTCCATCAGCGGCGAGGTGAGCGGGAGGAGGTCGCGCGCCAGCCCCTCCATCTCCTCGGCCATCTGCAACGCGTCCACACCCTGGCGGATCAGCGGCTCGTGGACGTAGAGATGGAAGAGGCGCACCTCGGCCTCGGCGATCTTCCGGATCGATTGGGCGTAGACCCTGATCAGTTGCAGCAGCGCGACCAGGGGGAAGCCGGCGCGAAGCACGTCGGCTATCCACTCCATCGCAACAGCGTCCTGGTCGTTGAGCGTGCCCTCGACCGCCGTGGGCGTTCCGAGCAGGGCCATCATCCGCTCGATCAGCGCTTCCTCGAGGCCGGCCCGCTCGGCGGCCTGCTCGCGGGTCAGAGCCCGCTCCCTTCCGGGAAGCAGGTCCTCCACGTAGCCGAATGCCAGCCGACCCTCCCGAACCGCGCGCCGGAGCTCGTCGAGCGAGTGACCGCGCTCGCGCATTCGCCCGACCACCCGCGCCTGGGCGGCGGCGGCCGTCGTCCACTGGCCCTGCTTCACCGGGATCACCCCCGCACGGGCCCAGCGCTGCAAGGTCGACGGGGCGACGCCCGCGATCCGCGCAGCCTCGTTCAGCGAGATCAGGTCGTCTGCCACCGCTCGATCCTATTTGGCGCCCCCCGCGAGCCGGATCGGGCCCATAGATAGAGCGACCGGGCTCGCGCTTCCCCGTCGCTCGGCGGGCTAACGGCCCGCTGCGTCGGCCTACGGCGGTGTGCGCCTCGCGGGTCCTTGCCACCGCCCCAGTCGCCGCGGGACGGGCGGGCGGGTGCCCACTGCGGCCTGTCTTCTATCAACGGCCAGGCTCGCCCCCTCGACGGCTTGTCAATCAAACATGCGTTCGGCATGCCAACGCCGGCGCCGTTCCGCCCCGCCGAGCGACTGGTGCGTTAGACGAGCAGGTGAGGATATTCCCGGCGGA
>WNGD01005569.1_pt1 | contig 12726 bp, 17 predicted proteins | sample 5400671 | NCBI WGS metagenome assembly WNGD01 (sample SAMN13153369, study PRJNA577476) | soil metagenome | isolation source: 40 cm soil or saprolite under grassland replicate 2 | place: USA:California | collected 2016-06-15
GGTGGAGGATGTGCGGGATGCGTTGGCGGTGGGGGAGGACACCCCGATCGTGTTGTGTGACGCGCGCTCGCGGGAGTCGGCCAAGGCGGGGTTGATCGAGCTGGTGCAGCACGCCCTCGCCCGCGCCTCCGCGACCCTGTCCGGCGGCCTCCCTGCCCGCTCCGGGACCCCTCGGTAGCGACCCCGCAGCGGCCGCTCCGGACCAGAGCAAGCAACGACACGCTACATTTGGTCACGCAGCGTGTTGAAGGCTGCCCTGGTCGTATGGAGGGGTGGGTGCGTTGAAGCTGGTCTCGTTCCCCGGCGGGTTCGGTCGTCTCGACGGCGACGTGGTGGTCCCCATGGGGCCTTCCCTGGTCGGCTACCTGGACGGCGCCGCCGTGGCGGAGGGGGAGCCCAAGCCCCTTGACCAGGTGCGCCTGCTGGCGCCGGTGCCCAGCCCCGGCAAGGTGATCTGCGTCGGGCTGAACTACCGAGACCACGCCGCCGAGACCGGCGCGGCCATCCCGGACGAGCCGATCCTGTTCCCCAAGTGGGCCAACTCGGTGGTCGGGCCGGGCGCGCCGGTCGAGGTCCCCGCCGCCGCCGGCAACATCGACTACGAGGCCGAGCTGGCCGTGGTCATCGGCCGCCGCGCCCGCGAGGTCGGCGCTGCCGACGCACTCTCCTTCGTCGCCGGGTACGCCTGCGCCAACGACGTCTCCTCCCGTGAGCTGCAGTTCCACTCCAGCCAGTGGCTGCTCGGCAAGGCGATCGACAGCTTCCTGCCGCTCGGGCCCTTCATGGCCACCGCCGACGAGGTCCCCGACCCGCAGAAGCTCGGCATCCGCTGCCTGGTCAACGGCGAGGTCCGCCAGGACTCCAGCACCGACCAGATGATCTTCGGCGTCGCCGAGCTGGTCGCCTTCGTCAGCCGGACCCTCACCCTGCAGCCAGGCGACGTGATCGCCACCGGCACCCCGCCGGGCGTCGGCATGGCCCGCCAGCCGCCCGTCTGGCTGCGGCCCGGCGACGAGGTGACCATCGAGATCGTCGGCCTCGGCGCGCTCACCAACCCGATCCGGAGTCGGTGAGCGGTGGTCGCGGGCTCCTCCTCGATACCGGCACCGGCACCGGCTGCGACCGCGGTCGCCCTGGGCGAGGCGATGCTGCGGCTGTCGCCGCCCGGCCGCGTCCGCCTGGAGCAGGCCCGCAGCCTGGAGGTCCACGTCGGCGGCGCGGAGCTGAACGTGCTGGTCGTCCTGGCGCAGCTCGGCCTGCGGGCGCGCTGGGTGACCGGCCTTCCGGACAACCCGCTCGGCCGGCTGATCGAACGCCACGCCCGCGCCTGGGGCGTGGAGGTCGCGGCGCGCCGGGAGACCGGCGGCCGTGCCGGGCTCTACTTCGTCGAGCATGGCGCGCCACCGCGACCGTCGGAGGTGCTCTACGACCGCGCCAACTCCACCGCCGCCCGGCTCGTCCCCGGCCAGCTCGACTGGGACGCCCTGCTCACCGGAGCCGCCTGCCTGCACGTCTCCGGCATCACCAGCGGCCTCGGCGAAGGCCCGCACAAGGCGGCGCTGGAGGGCCTCGCCACCGCCCGCGAACGTGGCGTGACCACCAGCTTCGACGTGAACTTCCGCTCGCGGCTCTGGTCGCCGCGGGACGCGCGGGCCCGCCTGCTGGAGGTGCTGCCCTCCACCGAGGTGCTGTTCGCCTCCGCGCACGACCTTGAATTGCTGCTCGGCGAACCACTCGCCGGAGGCGGCGGCGCGGGCGCTCCGCCGGACGTGGCGGTGGACGGCGCCAGGCGGCTGCGCGACGACTACGGCATCGGCACGGTGGTTCTCTCCGGGCGCGAGGACGCCAGCCATGACACCGTCCGCACCTCGGCGACCGCGGTGACCGACGGCGGCAGGGTCGTGCGGAGCGGGCCATGCGATGCCCAGGTCGTCGACGCCTTCGGCGCGGGCGACGCCGGCGCTGCCGGCTTCCTGGCCGCCTACCTCGCCGGCGAGCCGATCGAGGCGGCCGTCGCCCAGGACGCCCGCCTGGCCGCGCTGGCCCACACCGTCGAAGGAGACGCCCTGCTGCTCCGCGACCAGGAACGCCACGCCACCTACGGAGCGGGCAGGAGGATCATGAGATGAACCGGAGCGACCGGACCCTCGCGGCGATCCGTGCTGGCCGGCTCGTGCCGATCCTGCGGCTGCGCGACCACGGGCACGCGGTCGAGGTGGCCGAGACGCTGGTCGCGGCGGGGGTGCGCATCCTGGAGCTGACCCTCGGGGAGGCCAGCGCGCCGAAGGCGATCGAGTCGGTCGTGGAGGCGGTGGGGGACCGGATCCCGGTGGGGGCCGGCACCGTGCTGGACCCGGACGCCGTCCGCCAGGTGGCCGCGCTCGGCGCCGAGTTCTGCGTCTCGCCGCACTTCGACCCGGCCGTGGTGGAGGCAGCCCTGGCAGCCGGGCTGGTGCCGATCCCGGGGACCTTCACGCCCTCGGAGATCAGCGCCGCACGCGCCGCCGGGGCGCCGATGGTGAAGCTCTTCCCGGCCGGTCCGGTCGGTCCCGGCTACCTCACGGCGCTGCTCGGGCCGTTCCCCGGCCTCGCCGTGATCCCGACCGGCGGCATCGGCATCGAGGAGGTCCCGCGCTGGCTCGCCGCCGGGGCGGTCGCGGTCGGGCTCGGCTCCGACCTGGCCCCCTCCTCGGGCACCCTCGACGGTCTGGAGCAGCGCGCCCGGCACGCGGTCGAACTCGCGAAGGGAGCCACATGAGCAGCAGGAAGGGCAGCGAGAGCGCCATCGTCGTCGGCGCCGGCATCTTCGGCGCCAGCACCGCACACCAGCTCGCCGCCGACGGCTGGCAGGTCACCCTGATCGACCAGGACGAGCCCGGCAACGAGCGGGCCACCTCCAGCAGCCGCTCGCGGGTGATGCGCTACGGCCACGGCCATGACGCGTGGTACACGCGGCTCGCCTGGCGGGCCCGCACGCTCTGGAAGCAGCTGGAGGAGGAGACCGGCACGCCGCTGCTGGTCGAGTCCGGGATGGTGTGGTTCTCGCAGGGCGCACCCGCCGACGAGGCGTTCGTCGCCGGGACTGAAGCCACCCTGCGGGCCGAGGGCATCCCAGTGGAGCGCCTCACCCCCGGCGAGGTCGCGGCCCTCTTCCCCGACGGTGGCGCCGACACCGGCGACCTGGCGTTCGGGGTGCTGGAGCCGGCCGCTGGCGCGCTCCATGCCCGCACCGCCGTCCGGCTGCTCGCCGACCTCGCGGTCCGGAAGGGCGCGCGCCTGCTCCGCGGCGAGGCGCGCCCGGCTGGCGACCCGCGCGGCAGCGCCGTCGACCTCGACGGCCAGATCCTGCGCGCCGACCGGGTGGTCTGGGCGTGCGGGCCGTGGCTGCCGAAGCTGTTCCCCGGGCAGGTGGAGGTGCGGGTGGGGCGCATCGAGTACTGGTACTACCGGGCACCCGCCGCCTCCGGCTGGACCATGCCGCCGCTGCCGATCTGGTACGACTTCGCCAGCAACTACTACGGCGTCTTCGCCCTCGACGACCATGGTCTCAAGATCGCTCCCGACGACGCCGGCGCCGACTTCGACCCGCAGCACGGCAGCCGCGAGCTGGACCACGCCGGCGAGCCCGAGGCGCGCGCCTACCTGGCACGCCGCTTCCCCGGCCTGGCGGCGGGGCTCACCCCGAGCGGCGGGAGGGTCTGCCAGTATGAGCAGACCTTGGACCACGAGTTCATCCTGGCGCCGCTGCCGGGGGTGCCGGGCGCCTGGGTGCTCGGCGGCGGCTCCGGCCACGGCTTCAAGCACGGCCCCGCCCTCGGCGAATACGTCGCCCGGCTGCTCGGCGGCGCGGAGGAGCCCCTGCCGCGCTTCGGCTTGGAGACCCCCCGCACCCCCATCGAGCTGGCCGCCAGCAGCGCAGGCACCACCGACTTCCGGTAGCGGGTTCCGGTAGCGGGTTCCGGTAGCGGGTTCCGGTAGCGGGTTCCGGTAGCGGGTTCCGGTAGCGGGTTCCGGTAGCCGGCCGGGCGCTCGACCCCGGGAACGGGAACGCGGACGCGGCGCCCGGGTGGACGGACCACCACCCGAGCGCCGCGCGGGGAGCCGCTCAGCTCAGGGAGCGGGCAGCGGGTTGGTGTTGGCGGAGTTGAAGGCCTGCACGCCTGCCGAGTTGTCACCGTCGAACGGGGTGACGGGGCTGTTGGCGCCGAGGCAGAAGTCGTCACCCTTGGGGTCGGCGAACCAGGCGCCGACCTGGTTGAGGTCCACCCGGGTGCGCACGCCATTGACCAGCGTGGACGAGAAGGCCTCCTGGACGATCAGGTGGAAGGTCGAGTCGGCCACGCCCTTGCCGTTCGAGGTGAAGTCCCCGATGTACTCGGCGGCGCCGAAGGGCGCCCCGGCGAACTGCAGCAGGAACGTGGTGAAGGCGGTGTTGGGCGGCAGGCCGGTGGCGTGGACGTGGAAGACGTCCGAGCCGGTCTGGTCGGTGGTGAGTTTCACGTTGACGTTCACGTTGGCGTGCGGCATGCAGGCAGCCAGCTGCGACGAGGACGGGGTCAGATGCAGCTTCACCTCGTCCTTGCTGGTGCCGGCGACGGCGGCCAGGGCGGTGCCGCCCACCAGGGCGATCACCGCGATCCCTGTCGCGATCAGTCGGGTGGTCCGGGACACAGGCATGCTCCAATCGGTTCTTCTGGGGCGCTGGATTTCGGTTGGCGTCGTGTCGATCGACGCCGGGGGATACGGACCCTGTCGCGGGACGGTTCAACGCGAATCGGATCCGTAGTTTTCCCGATCAGTGATCCGCGACTGGACATCCTCGCCTCTTGTGCGTTATAGAAATCGTGAGCAAAGTTTCCTCTTGAATCACAAACGTGATTTTTTAGGGAGTGGCACGTCAATGGGGATCGCAGTCCTGTTCCTGGCGCTCGGGCTGGTGTGGCTCGCGCAACTCGGGCTCGCCTGCCTGCAGGCTCGGCGCTTCATGGCTCGCGTGCGGCTGCTGCGCCGCTCCGGGACCGTCGCGATCGGCGTCGCGGGGACGCGGGTGCGGGGCCGCGCCTACGTGGCGCTGGCGTCAGGGCCGGACGGCCTGGTCACCGGTGCCCTGACGCTCCGCGGTGCCACCGTGTTCGCCAATGCCCGCACGGTGCCCGCGCTGGTCGGCCGTACCACCACCGAACTGGCAGGCACGACCGCCACAGTGGCCGGGAAGGACCTCCCGGCGCGCGTGCTGGAGGCCGCTCACGAGGCCGCCCTCCACCTTCACCCACAGCTCCGCCGCGAGTCCGCAGTTCCAAGGCAACGCAGCAAGGAGGCTGGCACGTGAACGTGATCCACGCCGTCGGGGCGTACCCGCTGGCCGACGTGAACCACACGCTCGGGCAGTGGGCCACCAACTTCATCGGGGTGTTCCAGCAGGGCGGCAAGACCTTCGTCGGCCTGCTCACCGGGATCGTCCCGCTGCTGATCGTCCTGCTGACGGCGGTCAACGCGCTGATCCGCCTGATCGGCCCGGAAAAGATCGACAGGATCGGCGAGCTCGCCGGGCGCGACGGCATCCAGTACTACCCGCTCCGCTACCTGGTGCTGCCCTTCCTGTCGGTGTTCTTCCTGACCAACCCGATGGCCTACACACACCATGGGCCGCTTCCTGCCGGAGAAGCGCAAGGCCGCCTTCGACGACTCGGCGGTGAGCTTCGTCCATCCGATCCTCGGGCTGTTCCCGCACGCCAACCCGGGCGAGCTGTTCGTCTACGCGGGGATCGCGGCCGGCATCACCAAGCTCGGCCTGCCCCTTGGCGACCTCGCCGTCCGCTACTTCTACGTCGGCCTGGTGGTGATCTTCCTGCGCGGCATCGTCACCGAGGTGATCACCAACGTCATGTGGGCCCGCCAGACCAGCGCCGAGGGCGAGGCGGCCGCGGAGCCCGAGTTCGACAGCGCACAGCCGGCACCCGAGGGGGCGTAAACGGGATGGACGCGATCAACGCACTGCTCAACTGCATCGGCCGCGCCGTCGGCGGCGTGGTCGGCGCCCTCTACCAGGCGGGGCGCGACTCGATCGACACGGTGATCCGCAACGTGATCCCGTTCATGGCGTTCATCTCGCTGATCATCGGCATCATCCTGGCCACCGGGATCGGCAAGTTCATCGCCAACCACCTCTCGCCGCTGGCCTCCAGCCTGCCCGGCCTGCTGGTCATCTCGCTGATCTGCGCGCTGCCGGTGCTGTCGCCGCTGCTCGGGCCGGGCGCCGTGATCGCCCAGATCGTGGGGACCCTGCTCGGCGTCCAGATCGGCCAGGGCAAGATCCCGGCGCAGTACTCGCTGCCGGCCCTGTTCGCGATCAACCCGCAGGTCGGCTGCGACTTCATCCCGGTCGGCCTGGCGCTCGGCGAGGCCGAGGAGAAGACCGTCGAGGTCGGCGTGCCCGCGGTGCTGTTCTCCCGGCTGATCACCGGCCCGGTGGCGGTGGTGCTCGCCTACCTGGCCAGCTTCGGCCTCTACGCCGGCAAGTAGCGCTCGCGGAGGCATCGATCCGAAGAACACCGATCCAGGGAAGGAGGGACGGACGCGATGGCCGAGTACAAGGCGGTCAAGATCCAGGCCGGCAGGGGCGGCTGGGGCGGCCCGCTCACCGTCAGGCCCACCGATGAGCGGCCGCTGGTCGTCTCGATCACCGGCGGGGGGATCCACCCGGTCGCCCAGCGGATCGCCGAGCTGACCGGCGCGCGGGCGTTCGACGGCTTCAAGAGCTCGGCGCCGTTCGCCAAGATCGCCGTGGCGGTGATCGACTGCGGCGGGACCGCGCGCGTCGGCGTCTACCCCATGAAAAAGGTGCCGACCGTCGACGTCTACCCGACGTCGCCGTCCGGCCCGCTCGCCGCCTTCATCAAGGAGGAGATCTTCGTCTCCGGCGTCAAGCCCGAGAACGTGACCCAGGCATGACCCACGTGGAAGACGACCCCGGGCGCACCGAGACCGAGCCAGCGGACACGGTCGCGGTGGAGGTGGTGCGCTACGAGTCGGAAGTGGTCGAGGTGGGCGGCGAGGTGCCCAGCTTCGTGGAGGCCGGGGTGCTGGTCTGGTTCCACGACGACGTCCCGGAGGAGCTGCGCTGGTTCAGCGTGCTCCACCGCCCCACCACGACCACCGGCGGGGTGGCCCCCGGCGACGTGGTCTGGATCGACGACCACGCGCTGCGGGTCACCGCCGTCGGCGAGGTGGCCAACAAGAACCTGGTGCTGCTCGGCCACCTCGACCTGAAAGCCAACGGCGCGCTGGAGGCGCCCCTGCCCGGCGACGTGTGCGTCGAGCGGGGCGTCCTCCCGCCGGTCCAGGTCGGGACCCGGCTGCGCATCGTTGGACCGGAAACCAGGGAGTGAAGGGGCAAGGAGACGCATGAGGCAGACGAGCTGGTCGAGACGGCTACGGGAGCGCGAGTACGCCCACGGGCGTCCCGTGCGGATCGGCCTTGCCGGGGCCGGGCAGATGGGCACCGGCTTCGTCGCCCAGGTCCGCCGCATGACCGGGATGCAGATCGCTGCGGTCGCGGATGTGGTACCCGGCCGCGCCGCGGCGGCGCTCCGCACCGTCGGGGCGGGCGCGGCCGGCGCCACTCCCACCACCGACGTCCCCGTCGTCGAAGGCGACGACCCCGACCGCCTCGCCGAGGCGATCTGGGACCGCCAGGCGGTGGCGGTGCCCGACGCCGGGCTGCTGGCGGCGCTGCCGCTCGACGCGGTGGTGGACGCCACCGGCGTGCCCGAGGTCGGCGCCGCCCTGGCGATCGCGTCGCTGCTGGCCGGCAAGGACGTGGCCGTGCTGAACGTGGAGACCGACGTCACCGTCGGCCTGCTGCTCGCCCAGGTGGCCAGGGCGACCGGCCGCGTCTACACCGTCTGCCGCGGCGACGAGCCGGCCGAGGCCAAGCTGCTGGTCGACTTCGCCCGCGACCTCGCCTTCGAGGTCGTCTGCGCCGGCAAGGGCAAGAACAACCCCCACCACCCCCACGCCACCCCGGAGTCGGTCGCCGCCGAGGCCGCCAGCAAGGGCATGAACCCCAAGATGCTGGCCAGCTTCGTGGACGGCTCCAAGACGATGATCGAGATGGCCGCCCTGGCCAACGCCACTGGCCTGGAGGTCAGCCGCCGCGGCATGACCGGCCCCGCCACCACCGTCGACCAGCTCGCCCAGGTCTTCCGGCCGGCCGCCGACGGCGGCGTGCTCGACCGCGCCGGGGTGGTCGACTATGCCACCGGGCCGGTCGCGCCGGGGGTGTTCGTGGTGGCGCGCAGCAACGAGCCGGTGGTCATCGAGGAGATGGCCTACCTCAGCATGGGCCCCGGCCCCTACTTCAGCTTCTACCGCCCCTACCACCTGGCCAGCATCGAGGCACCGCTGTCGGTGGCCGAGGCGGTGCTCGACCGCGCCCCCTCGCTGGTCCCCGAATGCTGGATGGCCGAGGTGATCGCCCTGGCCAAGCGGCCGCTGAAAGCCGGCGAGCGCCTCGGCGGCATCGGCGGCGACCACTACTACGGCGTGGTCGACTCGGCCGCCGTCGCCAAGGCCGAGGGCCTGGTGCCGATCGGGGTCGTCGCCGGCGCCACCGTGACCCGCAACGTGCCGGTCGACCAGCCGCTCACCTGGGACGACGTCGAGCTCGACCCGGACTCGGTGATCGTCAGCCTGCGGCGGCTCCAGGACCGCCTCTTCGACGCCCCGCAGGCGCATGCCCAGGCGCGGAACGGCATCGACCCGGCGCTCCCGCAGGCGCTGTCCGCCGCCACAACGCACATCCGTTAGCAATACCGCACAATGTTGCCTATGGTCCGAGCGAGCAGATCAACTGACGAACTGGCCAAAGTGGCGCAGCTCTACTACCTCGACGACCTCTCCCAGCAGGAGATCGCCGAGCGCCTCGGCACGACCCGCTCCAACGTGTCGCGCATGCTGAAGGCCGCCAAGCAGGCCGGGCTGGTGGAGATCCGCGTCGTCCACCCAACCCAGCGCGACCGCGAGCTGGAGGCTGCCCTCAAGCGACGCTTCCGCCTCCAGGAGGCCCGCGTCGCACCCTTCGACCCGGCCGCCGGTGCCGGTGCCGCAGCCGGCCACGGCCAGCAGCCACTCGCCCAGGTCGGCACGCTCGCCGCCAGCTGGCTCGACGAGACGCTGCGCGACGGCATGCGGCTCGGCCTGTCCTGGGGCATCTCGCTGCAGGCGATGGTGGACGAGGTCACCCCCGAACGCCGCCACGCCGTCGAGTTGATGCAGCTGGTCGGCGGCCTGTCGGCGCTGCAGGCCGGCGCCAGCGGCCACGAGCTGATCCGCGGGCTGGCCGAGCGGCTCGGCGCCGACTACGCCTACCTGCACGCGCCCGCCCTGTTCGAGTCGCAGGCCGCCTGCCGCACCCTGCTGGAGGAGCCCTCCATCCGCGACTACCTGGAGCGCGCCCGCCAGGTGGACGTGGCGCTGGTCGGCATCGGCGCCCGCGGGGTCGGCTCCTCCGCCGCGATCGTGGAGGCGCTCAACCTGAGCCCGGCCGAGCGCGCCGAGCTGGAGGCCTCCGGCTTCGTCGGCGACGTCTGCGCCCGCTACTTCGACCTGAACGGCCAGGAGGTCCGCTCCGCCGCCCGCAACCGGGTGCTCGCCGTCAGCCTCGACGACCTGCGCCGCATCCCCACGGTGGTGGGCGTGCTGGCGGGCCGCGAGAAGGCCCTCGGCACGCTCGGCGCGCTGCGCGGCCAGCTGCTGGACGTGCTGGTCTGCGACGAGGCGGCCGCCCGCTCGATCCTCGAATTCGACGGAGCCGGCCCACCCGGCACCTGAAACCTGGACCTCAACCTCAACCTCAATTTGAGCCTCAACCGCGATACGACGAAAGGAAGTTCCCGCGTGACCAAGCTCGCCACCGACCCAGATGCCGCCCGTCGTGCCCTGACCACCATGTGGACGATCCGGCGCTTCGAGGAAGCGGTCGACGAGCTGTTCGCCCGCGGCCTGATGCACGGCACCATGCACCTGTCGATCGGGCAGGAAGCGGTCGCGACCGGCGCCTGCCGTGCCCTCCGCACCGACGACCTGATCACCTCCACCCACCGGGGCCACGGCCACTGCATCGCCAAGGGCGCCGACCCCGGCCGGATGATGGCCGAGCTGCTCGGCAGCGAGGCCGGCTACTGCCGCGGCCGGGGCGGCTCGATGCACATCGCCGACGTCGCCAGCGGCAACCTCGGCGCCAACGGCATCGTCGCCGGCGGCATCCCGATCGCCGTCGGCGCCAGCCTCGCCCACCGCCTCCAGGGCTCCGACCGGGTGACGGTCTGCTTCTTCGGCGACGGCGCCGCCAACGAGGGCGCCTTCCACGAGGCCGCCAACCTGGCCGCCATCTGGGACCTCCCGGTGGTGCTGATCTGCGAGAACAACCACTACGGCATGTCCATGCCCACCACCAGAGCCTTCCGTGTCGAGCAGATCGCCGCCCGCGCCGCCGCCTACGGCTTCGGTGGCGAGACCGTCGACGGCAACGATCTGCAGGCGGTCAGCGACGCGGTTGACGAGGCCGTGGCGCGGGCCCGCGCCGGCGCCGGCCCGACCCTGATCGAGGCGGTCACCTACCGCTGGAAGGGCCACTCCAAGAGCGACCAGAACCGCTACCGGACCCGCGAGGAGATCGCCGACTGGAAGCAGCGCGACCCGATCGCCCGCTTCGAGGCCGCCACCCGCGACGCCGGCACCCTGGACGACGCCGGCCTCGCCGCGATCCGCGCCACCGCCCGCGACACCGTCCGCGAGGCGATCCGCGCCGGCCGCGCCGGCCCACCGCCCTCACCCGACGACCTGCTGCCAGCGGTCTACGCGCAGGGGGTGGTCTGAGATGCCGGCGGCCACGACCGTGACCATGACCTACGCCGAGGCGGTCCGCGCCGCGCTCGCCGAGGAGCTGGAGGCCGACCCCAGGGTGGTGCTGCTCGGCGAGGACATCGGCGTCTACGGCGGCGCCTTCGGCGTCAGCCAGGGCCTGCTCGACCGCTTCGGCGCGGAGCGGGTCCGCGACACGCCCATCTCGGAGGAGGGGATCGTCGGGGCCGCGGTCGGGCTGGCGCTGTGCGGCATGCTCCCGGTCGCCGAGATGCAGTTCTCCGACTTCACCGCCAACGCCATGGACCAGCTGGTCAACCAGGCCGCCAAGCTGCATTTCATGCTCGGCGGCGCGGTCCGGGTCCCGCTGGTGCTGCGCCTGCCGGCCGGCTCCGGCACCGGCGCGGCCGCGCAGCACTCCCAGAGCCAGGAGGCCTGGTACGTGCACACCCCCGGCCTCAAGGTGGTGATGCCGTCCAACCCGGCCGACGCCAAAGGCCTGCTGCACAGCGCCATCCACGACCCCAACCCGGTGGTGTTCTTCGAGCACAAGCTGCTCTACCGCACCTCCGGCCCAGTGCCGCCCGAAGCGGGCTTCCGCGTCCCGCTGGGGAAGGCGGCGGTGCCACGCGAGGGCCGCGACCTGACCATCGTCGCCACCGGCGTGATGGTCTCGCGTTCGCTGGCAGCCGCGGACGAGCTGGCCGGCGAGGGTGTGGAGGCCTGCGTGGTGGACCCCCGCACCCTCTCCCCGTGCGACGACGCGACGATTCTCGAGCGGGTCAGCGCCACCGGCCGGGTCCTGCTGGTCCAGGAGGCGCCCCGCACCGCCGGGTTCATGGCCGAGGTCGCCGCCCGCATCGCCGAGTCCAGCGCCTTCAGCGACCTGGCCGCGCCGGTCGCGCGGCTGTGCGGCCTCGACACCCCGATCCCCTACAACCCCGACCTCGAAAAGGCCGCCGTGCCGCAGGTCCCGGACATCGTCCAGGCGGCAAGCCGGCTGCTGAAAGGGAACGACTGATGCGTGAACTCCAGGTGCCCATGCCCAAGCTCTCCATGACCATGGAGGAGGGCGAGCTCGCCGCCTGGCACAAGCACGAAGGCGACGTCGTCGAAGCCGGCGAGATCCTCTGCGAAGTCGCCTCCGACAAGGCCGAGATCGAGGTCGAGTCCCCGGTGGACGGCACCGTGGTCACGCTCCACGCCGCCGAGGGCGACGTCGTCAAGGTCGGCGCCCCGATCGCCACCCTCGCCACCGAAGCCGACGACCTGGTCGGCGACCTCCTGGATTAGTCCCGGCGGCCCTGCAGCACCCGCAGCTCGTGCTCCAGCTTGCGGGCAAACGACAGCGGGTGGCCGATGGCCGCGCGCAGCATCCGCATCGGCTTGGTCAGCACCCGGTGCTCCACGTCGCTGACGTAGGCGCGGCGCAATGTCGGGAGGTCCTTGGCGATCTCGTGGCCGCAGTTGGAGCAGACTGTGGCGGCCAGCAGCCGGCCGGCGTAGACGACCTCGTGCAGCTGCTCGCCGTGGCAGTTCGCGCAGTTCAGAACGACGAGATGGACATGCTCCATGGCGTACCTCGTGACCGGTGGCCGGACGTTCGCGGTTGCGTTCGCGGTTGCGCCGCCAGCAGGCGCTCCGCGATGAACAGATCGTCAGGGAAGGTGACCTTGAGATTCCCCGGGTCGCCTGGCACCACCCGCACCGGCACCTCGGTGTAGCGCTCCACGCCGCCGAGGGCGACGTCGTCAAGGTCGGCGCCCCGATCGCCACCCTCGCCACCGAAGCCGACGACCTGGTCGGCGACCTCCTGGATTAGTCCCGGCGGCCCTGCAGCACCCGCAGCTCGTGCTCCAGCTT
>WNGD01005156.1_pt1 | contig 12724 bp, 10 predicted proteins | sample 5400671 | NCBI WGS metagenome assembly WNGD01 (sample SAMN13153369, study PRJNA577476) | soil metagenome | isolation source: 40 cm soil or saprolite under grassland replicate 2 | place: USA:California | collected 2016-06-15
TGCGACGTGCGCTACGAGCGTGCCACGCGCGTCGGCGCGGAGTACCGCGTGCCCACGATCACCGACCGGCCCGAGGAGCTCCTCAAGGCGCCCGACTTGGACCTCGTCGTCATCGCAACGCCGTCGTTCACCCACTACGAGCAGACCAAAGCGGCGCTGGAGGCGGGGAAGCATGCGCTGGTGATGAAGCCCCTCGCCACTCGCGCCGAGCAGGCGGAAGAGCTGTGCGCCCTCGCCGAGAAGCACGGCGTGCTGCTGGCGGTGGACCACACGTTCGTGTTCACGGGCGCGGTGCGGAAGATGAAGCAGCTGATCGACGGCGGGGAGATCGGCGACCTCTACTACTTCGATTCGGTGCGCATCAACCTCGGGCTGATTCAGGCGGACGTGAACGTGATCTGGGACCTGGCGCCGCACGACGTCTCCATCATGGACCACCTGATCGGGCAGGCGCCGGTGTCGGTCGCCGCGACCGGGGCCGCGCACGGCGGCAGCCCCACGGAGAACATCGCCTACCTCACGGTCCGCTTCCCCGGCTCGCTCATCGGCCACGTGCACGTGAACTGGCTGGCCCCCGCCAAAGTCCGGCGCACCATCGTGGGCGGTTCCAAGCGCATGATGATCTACGACGACGTAGAGCCGAGTGAGAAGCTCAAGATCTACGACAAGGGGTTCACGGTGGCCCAGGCGCCGGCACCGGAGAACGAATACGAGCTGCTGATCTCCTATCGCTCGGGCGACATGCACGCGCCGCAGCTCGACACGCGCGAAGCCCTGGCCATCGAGGCCGAGAACCTGGTGCGGGCGATCGCCGGCAAGGAGCCGCTCGTCGCCGACGGCCGCGCGGGGTGGCGGGTCGTCCGGATCCTCGAAGCGGCGCAGAAGTCGATCGAGCAGGGGGGAGAGACCGTCGTGATGAGCCCCGCGGCCCGGGGCGCCTGATGGGAGGGAGGGTGGGCCCCGAAGACCGCGACGCGCTCACCCGCCGCATCGCTCCTGACGTCACACTCGGCAAGAACGTCAAGATCTTCGCGTTCGTGAACCTGTACGGCTGCACGATCGGCGACGAGACGCTGATCGGGACGTTCGTGGAGATCCAGAAGGGGGTGAAGGTCGGCGCCCGCTGCAAGATCCAGAGTCACACGTTCATCTGCGAAGGCGTGACGATCGAAGACGAGGTCTTCGTCGGCCACAACGTGAATTTCCTGAACGACCGCTGGCCCACGGCCGTCAACGCCGACGGGACGGCGAAGCAGCCGAGCGACTGGAAGTTGGAGCCGATTGTGGTGAAGCGCCGCGCGGCGATCGGCTCCGGCGCGGTGATTCTCCCCGGCGTCACCATCGGCGCCAAGGCAGTCGTCGGCGCCGGCGCGGTCGTGACCAAAGACGTGCCCGACGGCATGATCGTCGCGGGGAATCCCGCCCGCGTCCTGCGCGCCGCGCCGTGACTTCGGCGACCCCGATTCCGTTCCTGGACCTGGTGCGGCCGCACCTGGCGCTGGAGGAGCCGCTGGTCGCGGCGTTCCGGCGCGCGCTGCGCGCCGCCCAGTTCGTCGGCGGGCCGGAGGTGGAAGGCTTCGAGCGGGAGTTCGCGGGCTACTGTGAGGCTCCGGGGTGTGTCGGAGTGAACAGCGGTACCGATGCGCTGCGGTTCGCTTTCATCGCCCTGGGCGTGCGTTCAGGCGACGAAGTCATCGCTCCCGCCCACACGTTCATCGCGACCACCGAGGCGATCACGCAGGCCGGCGGCACGATCCGGTTCGCGGACATCGACGAGCGCACGATGACGATCGATCCCGCCGCGGTGCGCGCCGCCATCGGCCCGCGCACGGTGGGGATCGTCCCCGTGCACCTCTATGGCCAGACGGCCGACCTGGACCCGCTGCTCGAGCTGGCGCAGCGACACGGGCTGTGGATCGTCGAGGACGCGGCGAAGGCGCACGGCGCGCGCTACAAGGGACGACGCGTGGGGGCGATTGGGCGGTTGGGGTGCTTCAGCTTTTATCCCGGCAAGAACCTGGGGTCGCTTGGCGAAGGCGGAGCGGTGACGGGGGCAGATCCCGCGCTGCTCGAGGTGGTGCGGCGGCTGCGCGAGCACGGGCAAGCGAGCAAATACGTGCACGAGACGGAGGGATACAACGGCCGGCTGCACGCGATCCAGGCGGCGTTCCTGCGCATCAAGCTGGCGCATCTCGACGAGTGGAATGCCTGTCGGCAGCGGGTGGCCGCGTGGTACCGCGCCGCGCTAGGAGGCATTCCCGAGCTCGTCCCACCGGAAGTCGCCCCGTACGCCGAGCACGTCTATCACCTCTACGTGATCCGCACGCCGGCTCGCGACGCTCTCCGCGAGCACCTCCAGGCGGAGGGGATCGGCACGGGGCTGCATTATCCGGTGCCGCTGCATCTGCAGAAGCCGTACGCGTCGCTGGGGTACCGAGCGGGAAGTCTTCCCGTGACCGAGCGTGCCGCGGCACAGTGTCTCAGCCTGCCGATGTTTCCGGAGATGACTCAGACCCAAGTGGGCCGCGTGGCGGATGCCGTGCGGCGGTTCTTCTGACCATCCTGTTCGTGACGAGCATGCACCCCTCCCCGGCGTTTCCGCTGCGAGGGGTCAGCGTGGTGCGTCTGATCGCCGCGCTGCGGGCGCTGGGGCATCGGGTCGAGCTGTTCGAGCTGGGCGCGGGTGGTGGGGCTCTGGGCTACATCCGCGCCAGAGCGCGGGTCGCGAAGGCCATCCGGACGCTCTCGCCCGACGTCGTCCACGTCCATTATGGCTCCTGCGGGCTCGCGGTTCCTCGTACGCGCGTCCCGCTCGTGACCACGTTCGTCGGAGACGATCTCAACGGCACGCCGGATCGCTCGGGGCGCACCACCTGGAAGAGTCGGGTGGGGATTCTGCTCTCCCTCTACGCGGCGTGGCGCAGCCGGCGCTGCATCACCGTCTCGGCATCGCTGCGCTCGCGATTGCGGAGTTCGGTGCTTCGCGAGAAGACGTGCGTCATCCGGGACGGCGTGGACCCGGCGGTGTTCCGGCCGTTGCCGCGGGCCGACGCCCGCCGGCGCCTGGGGCTGCCACCCGACGCGGTCCTCGTCATCTTCCCGCACGATACGACCCAGCTCACCAAGCGACCGTGGCTCGCCGAGGCGGCGGTCGCCGAGCTGCAGCGCAGCCTGCCGGCGGCGAAGCTCTGGATCGTCAACGGCAAGGCGCCGAACGAGATGCCCTGGCACTATGCCGCCGCCGACGTGATGATCGTGACGTCGCGGCGCGAGGGAGGCCCGAGCAGCGTGAAAGAGGCCCTGGCGTGCGGCATCCCGGTCGTCTCGGTGTCCGTTGGAGACACCGAGCTGTTTGGGGAGGTTCCCAATGGCATCCGTGCGGCGGCGGACAATCCCACCGACCTGGGGGCGGCCCTTCGGGATGTCCTGAAGACGCCACGCGAGCGGCGCAGTCTGTTGCCGCCCGGCCTGGAGCTGCGCGAAGCGGCGCAGGCGGTCGTCGCGGTGTATCGGCAGGCGTCGGCAACGTGACTCGTAGCCACATCTACTTGTCGAGCAACTGGTGGGACGCGCTGTGGATCATCCAGCAGCCGATCGCCAACGAGATCGCCAGAGAAGAGCCGGTCTTATACGTCGAAGGGTTCGTTTCCTGGTTCACGGTGTTGCGCTACCCGAGCCGGTGGAAGCGGCTGTTCATGTGGCTGCGGGGGGCACGGCGGGTGTCGCCGACGCTGCGCCTCCTCGCCCCGCTCCCCCTGTTTCACCTCGGGCACCGGGTCCCGTGGCTGTTCCGCCTGGAGTTCGCGCTGCAGCGGCGATGGATCCGCTGGTGGGCGCGGCGCGATCGGGTGCAGGTCCGGGTGCTGTGGATGGACAACCCGCTCTACGAGTGCGCGGTGGGCCGGATGGGCGAAACGCTCGCGGTCTACCACGTCGCCGACGAGATCACCGCATTCCCTGGCACGCACCCCGGAACAGTCGCCGAACTGGAACAGAAGATGCTACGTAAGGTCGACTACGTGTTCGCGGCCGCGCAGCGCCTCGCCGATGACAAGCGTTCCGCGAACCCGCGCACCCACACGGTGTGGAACGCGATCGACGTGAAGGCGTTCGAGCGCGAGCCCCCGGCCGAGGCCGTCGCGGATGTCGAGGCGATCGCGAAACCCCGCGTCGCGTTCGTCGGGGTCTTGGACCGCTGGGTCGATCTGGAGCTGCTCGCGCTTACCGCGGGGCGGCTCCCACACGTAAGTTTTCTCCTCGTCGGGCCGTCCCGCGTGGACGATCGGGCGTTGCGCGCGCTGCCGAACGTGCACGTGCTCGGCCGCCGCGATCGCCTGGTCGTCCCGGCGATCCTGAAGCGCTGCTCGGCGAGCCTGGTGCCGTTTCGCAAGATCAAGCTGACGGAACGCATCGTGCCGTTGAAGATCTTCGAGGCCCTGGCGGCCGGCATCGTGCCGGTGTGCACGGATTTTTCGGTGGACCTCGAGACGCTGGAGCGCGACGGCCACGCCCTCGTGGGACGGAGCGCCGAGGCGTTCGTTGCCGCCGTCGAGCGCGCCGTGGGGGGCGACACGCCCGCGGCCCGGCAGCGCCTCAGTCGCTTCGGTCAAGAGCAAACGTGGCGGGCGCGCTGGGATCAGATGCGCGCCATTCTCGATGAGGAGATGGCCTCGCGATGAGCACGATTCTGGTGACGGGCGGGCTGGGCACGGTCGGGAAGGTGCTGGTGGGGACGTTGCGCCGCCGCGGCCACACGGTCACCGTCTCGGGACCGGATCACCACCACGCCGACGACTACGTGCGCTGCGACGTGGGGAGCTTCATGCAGCTGACGCGCCTCTTTCAGAACGCCCGCTTCGACTACGTCTACCACCTCGCCGCCGAGTTCGGGCGCTGGAACGGGGAGGACTACTACGACAAGCTGTGGATGTCGAACGTCGTCGGGACCAAGAACCTCATCCGCATGCAGGAACAGCACGGCTTCCGGCTGATCCATTTCAGCAGCTCGGAGGTGTACGGCGACTACGCCGGCGTGATGACGGAAGACGTGATGGACAAGCACGAGGTGCGCCAGCTCAACGACTACGCGCTCACCAAGTGGGTCAACGAGCAGCAGATCATGAATTCGGCGGCGATGCACGGGACGCAATCGGTGCGCGTGCGGCTGTTCAACACGTACGGGCCGGGGGAGTACTACAGCCCGTACCGCAGCGTGATCTGCCTCTTCATCTATAAGGCGCTGCACGACCTGCCCTACAAGGTGTACCTCGGGCACCACCGCACGTCGTCGTACGTGACCGACACGTGCGAAACGCTCGCCAACATCGTGGACCACTTCAAGCCGGGGGAGGTCTACAACATCGGGGGGACCGAGTATCACGACATCAAGACGCTCTCCGACATCATCCTCGGCTACTTGAAGAAATCCGACGCCAAAGTCGAATACCTCCCCGCCGAGCCGTTCACGACGAAGGACAAACGCGTGAGCATGGAGAAGGCCGCGCGGGATTTGAAACACGCCCCCAAGATCCCGCTCGCCACCGGCGTCCCCAAGACGATCGACTGGATGCGCGACGTCTATATCCACAAGAAAGCGCTGGTCCATCTCGAGGCGTATTTGTAGTGCTCTGGGCCTTCGGCGCGGTGGCCGTATGGGCGCTCAACCTGCTGATCCTTCGCTGCGGTCTCGGGCAGCCGCTGCGGCTGGGCCGGGCGCCGGTGCTCGCGGCCGGCTTCGCCTTCCTCATGACGCTGTTCGGCTCCGGGAGCTACTGGGCCACGACACTGTTGTATCCGTGGTACCGGGTCGGCATCACGCGAGCGGCCTTTCTCGTCGCCGTGTGCACCGCGGTCGCGCTCGCGGCCGCCGCGGCGGTCGTGCGGCTCCGGCGGCGTGAGCACCAGCAGTCGCGACCGGCGCTGGAGTGGCGCTGGTCACGGCTGCGCGTCGTCACCTATCTCGTATTCGTCGTGGCGGCCGTCGGCACCGCCGTCACCATCCATCGCATCGGGTACGTTCCCATTCTGACCGGGGACCCGACCGCCGCGCGCGTGCAATTCCCTGCGATCGGCGGCGTGTGGTATCGGGTCTCGATGATCGGGGGCGTGGTGGCCATGCTGGTGGCCGTGCAGGCCGCCGCCCGGCGCGCGACCCCGGTGCTCTATGCCATCGGTGCGGCGAGTCTCGTGCTCGTCGGTGTGTACGGTGCGCGGTTCTTCGTCGCGCTCCCCCTGGGGGTTGCGGTGCTGCTTTGGGACCGCGTCCGCTCGCCGTTGCCGCTGTGGCGGATCGCGCTCGTCGTCGTCCTGTCCGCGCCGGTGCTGGGGGCGGTGGGCTACTGGCGCTCGCGGGATGCGACCATCAGGCGGCTGCCACCCATAGGGCTGTTGTTCTATGGGACGTTCGGGGAGTTCCGCGATCTCGCCTGGGCGGTCGACAGCTACGGTGACTGCGCGTCGTTCCTGCATGGGCGTACGCTGGGCAGCGCGGTGGTACCGCTGCTCCCCACACCCGTCTGGCGGGTGGTCGGGGTCGACAAGGTGGCGGTCTATGACAGGAATAGTGCGACGTTTGTCGCTGACGCCATGGGGGAGTCGACCGGCCAGCGAATCGGTGCGTATGGGGAGTTCTACATGAACTTCGGCTGGGCGGGGGCCATCGTCGGAGCGGTGCTGTACGGCTTGCTGCTGGGTGCGCTCGACCAGCGCGATCGACAGACGGCTCCGGAGGCGGTCCCTGGCATCTTCCTCGCCTTGGTCCTGGCGACTACGATCTTCGCGCAGATCGGCCAGCTCAACATGTTCACGTCCACGCTGACCGGCTACGGGTACCCGATCGTCCTGGCCGCCCTCCTTGCCGCGCGGCGGCGGGGCACGGAGGGGGCGCCCGCGTCCGCATGAGGGTCGGCCCGGCGTTCGCGCAGACGTTCGCCAGCCAGGTGGTCCAATCCGCCGCATCGATCGCCACCGGGATCGTGATCGCGCGCGGCCTGGGCCCGGTGGGACAAGGCCGGTACGCGTTTTTCGCGGCCATCGTGGCGTTCGGAGTGATCGTCGCGAGCCTCGGCCAGTTCGAGGGCAACGTGCTGTCGTCAGCGGGCGCGTCGAGCCTCGGCAGGCTGCTGCTCAGCCGGACGGTCGCGCACGCGCTGCTGGTCGCAGGGCTGCTCCTGGCCCTCCTGCCCCTGTGGCGGCAGGGGTTCCAGGCCGACGCGGCGACGGCGATTCCCGTGTTTTTCGCGATCGTTCTCGCGTTGGAGGTCGAGGCACAGCTGCTCCGCGGCGTGAATCTGGGCCAGCACCACATCACCGCGTACAATGTCGCCACGCTGCTGCAACGTTTCGTCTATTTGACGGCGGTCGCCAGTTTCGCCGTGACGATCGGCCTGCGCCTGGAGCGCGTGCTGGCCGCGTGGGCCGGCGCGACCTTCCTCAGCGTGCTCGTGAGCGGTGTGTGGATTTGGGTTCGCTCGGCGCCCGTCGCGCTCGACTGGCGTCGACTCCTCGCGGGGTGGGGAGCGATGCTCACCCGGGGACTGCGGGCGCTGGTCACCATCGCGCTCACCCTGCTCCTCGTGCGGTGCGACATCTGGATGCTGCGCCCGCTGCTCGGCGTTGCGACGGTGGGCCAGATGTCCGTCGCGACGGGCCTGGCCGAGTGGCTGTGGTACGTGCCGTCCATTCTCGGCAACGTGTTGTTCGCGGCGGCGGCGGCCGACCGGGGACCGCGCACGGTGCAGCAGATCACCCGGGCTGCCCGGGCCGTCGTCGCCCTCGTCGTGCCGGCCGCGATCGTCCTCATGCTCTTCGGCCGGCGGCTCGTTCCGCTCGTGTACGGCGCCGCGTACCAACCCGCCGGCCTCCTGTTCGTGATCCTGCTGCCCGGCATGACGGCGGTCGCCGTGCACCTGGTCGTGGACTCCTATTTCGCGGGGAAGGGGTTCCCACGGATCTCGATCTGGGCGGCGGCTGGGGCGCTGGCCCTCAAGGTGGGACTGAACCTGGTGGCGATCCCGGCTTTCGGCGCTCCTGGCGCGGCGGCCGTCACGACGGGAGTGTACACGGCGCTGCTCCTGGTGAAGGTCGTGGCGTTTACCCGGGAGACCGGGACGCCGATCGCGGCGGTGCTGCGGCCCAGCTGGCGGGAGCTGGCGGGGAACGCCGCCGCCGCGCGCGCCTGGGTCGCCGCTCAGCTGGGCACGCGGACGTCCTAGCGCGGCGCGGGCTCGCGCGCGCCCGCACCGGCCTGGCCTTCTGGCGATCCAAAGGGTACAATGTCAGCACCTTGCGCCGTCCCCTGGCGTTCATCCTCCTCGTCGTAGGCTGCAGCGGCGATGCTGCGCTGTCTCCTGACGCCTCGCTCTACCCATCATCAATCGTAAGGCGGATGGAAGGCCCGGCGCCCTTCGAGGGTGCGCCAGGTGGGTGGACGCTGATTCTAGCGGACACAAACGGGCGACTGTGGGTCGCACAGACCGATAGCCGCGGGCCTGTGACAGCAACGACGGGGAGTTGGGAGGGGTCGGCGGCGCTCTGGTCGCAACTCGATGCTGGGCCCGTGGCCCGCGGCCTGACGCTCCAGACCTGGAGTGCGTTCCGGCTGGAGCCGATGAGCTCTGGGAGCTTCAAGTACTTGCGCTGGGAGCTCCGGGACACGACGGGGGCGCTCGCCTCCGGCGGGGGAGCGTTGGTTCGCGACCGCCGCTACGGCGTGTGGCGCGTTCGCGGTCCCGGGCAGGGGGTCGTCGGGGGGGAGTCGGCGCCCGCCCCGCTGCGGTTCGATCTCATCAGCGACACGCCGCTGCCCTCGGACACGATCGTGGACCCGATGCCGGCAGGGAGCGTCGTCGTGCGGACGCCGGTGGTGGTGAGCCTGCGGCTCGACGACTGCATGGTGGGCGACGCCGAGTCGTTCCGTCTGCTGCAGGCCCTGGGGCTGACGGCGGAGCTGGGGGTGCCCTCGCGGCGCATCGATCGGCGGGGGAACTGCACGCAGGGGATGCTCGAGGAGATGGTGGCCGCGGGCGACCGGGTGGAGTCCCACTCCCGCACGCACAGGTCGGCGCCGGAGGGATTTGGCGACTTCTATCTCGAGACGGTGGGCGCGGCGCAGGATCTGCGAGCGCGGGGGTTCGATCCGCGCGTGTTCATTCCGCCCGGGACGTGGAAGCGCGGGGCGGCGTTGCTGGATGCGCCGGAGAAGCTCGCGGGCCCGTACGGCGCGTTGCTGCGCCGCACCTACGTCACGACCGACATCAACTGGTTCCCGACGATGATGCGGGTGCCCGTGGCGGGGCGCAATGGGCCGAGCAGCTGGCCGCTCAAGGCGCTCAGCGTCGCCGGGGTCGAGGCGCGGATCCGGTTGGCGGCCATCGACAGTCTGTGGATCAATTTCATGTGGCACTCGTTCGACATGCGCTCGGCGGACCTCGAGGCGCGGCTGCGGGTTATCGCCGCGCTCCGCGACAGCGGTCTGGTAACGGTGCTGCCGTTCTATTCGGCGCTGCACGCCACACGGTAGCACGCCGACGCGTCCGCTGGCCCTCTTCTTCGGTACCCGGCCCCAGGTGATCAAGGCGAGCGTGCTGCGGCAGGCGCTAGGCGGCGCAGGATCCGTCGTCGCCGTGGACACCGGCCAACACTACGACTACACGCTGCACCAGATCCACTACGACCAGCTCGGCGTGCCGCCGCCGGACGTCCACCTCGGGGTCGGCTCGGCGTCCCACGGGGAGCAGACCGCAGCGATCCTCACCGCCGCCGAGCAGTGGATTGACGCGAACCACCCCCGCGCCGCCGTCGTGATCGGGGACACGAACTCGACCCTCGCCTGCGCGCTTGCCGCCGCCAAAGCCAGGGTGCCCGTCGCGCACGTAGAAGCCGGTCTGCGGGTGACTGACCTGCTCATGGCGGAGGAGATCAACCGCCGCTGTGTGGACGCGATCGCGGCGCTGCTGTTCGCGCCCAGCCGGCAAGCCGAGGCCACGCTGCGGCGGGAGCGCGCGGATGCGGAAGTCCATCTGACCGGCGACGTCGCCCTCGACGTATTGCGGCGGGCGTTGCCGCGCGTGACGAAGGCCGAGAGAACGGCGGATGAGTACATCTATGTCACGCTGCACCGCGCCGAGCTGGTGGACGATGCCGCGCTGCTGCGCGGGGTGGCCACCGCGCTAGCCGCCCTGCCGTTGCCGGTCGTGTTCGCCGCCCATCCGCGCACCGCCGCAGCGTTGGAGCGTGCCGGCTGTCGGTCGAGCGCGAGGGTACAGGTGCGCGAGCCCGTGGGGTACCTGGAGAGCCTGGCGCTGCTTACGAGCGCGCGCGCCGTCGTCACGGACTCTGGGGGGATCCAACGCGAAGCCTACTGGAGCGGCGTGCCGTGCGTGACGGTGCGGGCCGAGACTGAGTGGGTGGAGACGGTGGCGTGCGGGGCCAATCGCCTGGTGCCGCCGGCACAATCGGCACAACTGGCTGACGCGGTTGAGGAGGCGCTGGGGGTGGAGCGGGGGGAGTGGGACAAGACCGCTTACGGCGACGGCACGGCCGCCGAGCGCATCGCCGCAATCCTCGCGGAGCGGTTCCCCAGCAGCTCGGCGTAGGCGGCGAGCAGCCGCTCGCGCTCGCGGGCCCAGTCGTACGGCGCGATCGCCTGGCGCGCGAGCTGAGCACGGCGGGCACGCTCGGCGGCGGCGGCGGCGGCGAGCGCCCGGATCGCGCGGGCCAGGTCGTCCGGGTCGCCGGGGGTGAAGTACCACAGCATCTCTTCCCCGAAATACCGCAGGTAACTGGGCAGCCGGGCCGCCAGCAGCGGGATGCCGAGGTGCACGTAGTCGAGCGCCTTGTTGGAGAGCGAGTAGCGGGTCATGCCGTCCAGCCGCGTCGGCACGACCCCGGCGCCGCAGCGCGCCAGCCGTGCGGGGAGCGCCGGCTGGGGAATCGGCGTCTCGAACGTGACGGCATCGAGCGACAACGAGTTGGCGAGCCGCTGCAGGGATGCGCGCTCGGGTCCGTCGCCTAGGATCGTCAGGCGGGCGTCGAGGCCGTCCTGGCGGACGCGGGCCAGCGCGCGGATCGCCACGTCCAGGCCGTAGAACGCGACGAGCGTGCCGTGATAGATCAGCTCGAGTCGCGGACCGCTCGCAGGCGCCGCTGCCGCCGGCGTGTCCCCATAGTCCGCAGGGTCGGCGGTATTATGAAGCACGAGGCGGCGCTCCGGCTTGGTGCCGACGGCGGGACGTGTGGCGAGCAGCTCGTCGATGGGGCGATTCACGGTGATGGTGAGATCGGCGCGGCGGCGCGCCCAGCGCTCGATGCGGCGCGCCAACCACGCGGCGAGCGCCCCCACGGGGTTGCGAAACTTCGCGGCCACGAACTCGGGGAAGATCTCGTGCATGTCGAAGACGATTTTGGCGCCGCGCCGCTGGGCGGGCAGGGCGGCCCAGAGCAGGAAGGCAGGGAGGGTATGGACGTGCACGACGCGGACGCGCGCAAGGGCACGGTGGCGGGCCACGAGCCGGCGGCAGCGCCACACGAAGGCGGCGTACTCGGCCAGATAGGAAAGGAAGCCGCCGCGCGACTTGCGGCCCGGTACGCGGATGGCGATCACGCCATCATGACGTTCCACCGGCCGCTCGTTTACACCACGCAACGCGATGACCGCCACCTCTCGTCCTGTGCCGCGCAGCGCGGCGACCTCGCGGCGCACGCGCGGGTCGGCGGGAAAGTTCGCGAACGCGAGGTGCAGGATTTCGACGGGCATGGGGCTCAATTAAAGGGGATTGTCGTGCCTCCATCAAGTCAGCGCGCCTAGATGTGCGGCATCGCGGGAGCGGCGAGCCGGGACGCCGGGTTCGACGTCGGCCCCATCGTCACGCGGCTGACCGCGGCGCTGGTGCACCGCGGGCCCGACGGCGAAGGGTTTCACTTCGCGCGCGGCCGCTCGGTGGGACTCGGCAACCGCCGGCTGAGCATCGTCGATCTCCCGGGCGGCGCCCAACCGATCGCCAGCGAAGACGAGCGCGTCTGGGTCACCTACAACGGCGAGATCTACAACCACCTGGACCTGCGCCGCGAGCTGATCGCCCTCGGCCATCAGTTCCGCACCAACGCCGACACCGAAGTCCTGGTCCACGGCTTCGAGGCGTGGGGCGCCGAGCTGTTCGGCCGCTTGAACGGCATCTTCGCGTTCGCGTTGCTCGACGAACGCTCCGGGCCCGGAGATTTGTGGCTGGTGCGTGATCCCGCCGGGGTGAAGCCGCTGTACCTGGGCCAGACCGGACAAAGCGGGGACGCGTGGTGGTTCGCGAGCGAGCTGGCGGCAGCGCGAGCGTGCGGCGTGGTCGAGACGGAGCTGCGGCCGGAGGCAATCGACGAGTACCTGGTGTACCGCTTCATTCCGTCGCCGGGAACGCCGTACCGGCGGACGTGGAAAGTGCCGCCGGGGCACGCGGTGCGGCTCACGCTGGCGCGACTTCCCACGGAACCCGCGTTCCAGCCGTTCGAGGCGCGCTTCGCGCCGGCCACGATCCCGCGCACCGCGGGAGAGTGGATGGAAGCGCTGCGTGGTGGCATCCGCGCGGCGGTGCGGCGGCAGCTGATGGCGGACGTGCCGGTGGCGTCGCTGCTCTCAGGTGGCGTGGACTCGACCATCGTCACCGGGTTGATGAAGGATGGCTTGCCGCAGCCGCCGCAAGTGTTCGCGGTGGGGTTCGGGGGTGCGAGCGACAGC
>WNGD01005158.1_pt1 | contig 12723 bp, 12 predicted proteins | sample 5400671 | NCBI WGS metagenome assembly WNGD01 (sample SAMN13153369, study PRJNA577476) | soil metagenome | isolation source: 40 cm soil or saprolite under grassland replicate 2 | place: USA:California | collected 2016-06-15
CGCCGTGATCACACGCGAGTGGCAGCGTGTCGACCCCAAGTATCTGGACGAGGACGAGCAGCGTTACTGGGCGACGATCGCCGGGCGTCAGATCCGCTTCGACGAGCGGGCTGCCTTCGTCGAGAAGCTCACCGCGCGCGGCGCGTCGAGAGCCTGCCTCGAGCAGTTCCTCGCGACGTGCGCCGCCGAGAACCCGAACCGGCGGTTGCGCATCATCGCGCTCTCGGACCGCGTCTCGATGACGGTCGAGCGCGCCGACTTCGACGACCTCGTCACGCTCGTGACCCAGGCACCGACGTGGGAGAAGGACCGGATGGGCGGCGTGCGCATCCTGCTACGTGCGATCTCGGAGGGCAAGGCCGACGCACCCGAGCAGATCCTGGCTCGCTGGACGTGGCGGCTCGCCCGCGCCTCGCGGAAGCTGCAGGACCGCCGCGCGAGCGCGGAGTTCCCGGAGGCCAAGCGCCTGCTCGGCGCACTGGCGAACTCCCGCGGCCACCGGCACGAGGAGAACGCGGCCAAGCTCGTGAATGCGTCGCTCGAGCTGCCGCTCCCCGTCGGCGTGGCGTTGCTGGCCTCGGCGGAGGGCTACACGCCGCGGGCGACCCAGCTGATCGAGGCGGCGCGGGAGCGGCTCGGGACGCTGCAGGAGGTCGCCGGGGCGCTGGCCGAGAACCTGCCCCAGCCAAAGCTCACGTCGGGCCGCTCGCGGCGCCGGAAGCGCCGGAAACGCAAGAAGAGCCAGGGCCCGGGCCAGCAGCAACAGCAGCCCCAGCAGCAGGTCGAGGCAGCAGCCGAGCCGAAACCGGCTGAAACGCCTGCCGCGTAACCAGGACTACAGAGAGTGATCGTCCTGGTCCCGATCGCGTTCGCGGCGGGCGTGATCACCGTGTTCACGCCCTGCATCCTGCCGGTCCTTCCGATCGTGCTTGCCGGCGGCGTGGGGAAAAGGCGGCCGTACGCGATCGCAGCCGGCCTCGTGACGACGTTCACGGCGTTCCTGCTCGCGGGCGCCTGGCTCTGGGGGCTGCTCGGCATCGGCAAGCAGCACCAGATTCAGATCGGCGCGGTCTTGCTCGGCCTGCTTGCGATCACGCTGATCGTCCCGAAGGTCGGCGAGTGGGTCGAACGGCCGCTCGCGTTCATGACGCGGCGCCGGTTCGGCGATGCCGGCGGCGGCTTCCTCCTCGGCGCCGGCCTCGGGCTCGTCTTCATCCCGTGTGGCGGCCCCGTCCTGGCGGCCCTCACGTCGAACGTCGCACGCGATCGAGTCGGGGGCTGGCTCGTTGTGATCGCGATCGCGTACGCGCTTGGCGCGGCTCTCCCGATGCTGGCGATCGCCGCCGGGAGCCGGCGAGTCGCCGTGAACTTCCGCCGACACGCGCAAGCCGTGCGCGTCGCGGGCGGCGTGCTCATGGCCGCCGCGGCCGTCGTCATCTACAACGGCTGGGCCGAGAGCCTGCAGACGAAGGTGCCCGGCTACGCGAGCTGGGTCCAGAACGTGATCGAGGGCAACGGCCAGGCCAAGAACAAGCTCGCGAGCCTGAGCGGCAACAAGGCGCCCCTGAAGAAGTACGTCGACGCGCCCGACATCCAGGGGATCACGGCCTGGATCAACTCGCCGCCGCTGACGATGCAGGAGCTGCGCGGCAAGGTCGTGCTCGTCGACTTCTGGACGTACTCGTGCATCAACTGCCTGCGCACGCTGCCGTACCTCGAGAGCTGGGATGTGCGCTACCGGTCGAAGGGTCTCGTGATCCTGGGCGTGCATTCACCAGAGTTCGCCTTCGAGCACAGCCTGGGCAACGTCCGCGCGGCGGTGAAGAGACTCGGAGTGCGCTATCCGGTCGCCCTCGACAACGACTTCGCGACGTGGAACGCGTACCAGAACCAGTACTGGCCGGCCGACTACCTGATCGATCGGCGCGGACATGTCCGAGACGCACACTTCGGCGAAGGTGCGTACGCCGAGACCGAGCACAAGATCCGGCAACTGCTGGCCAGGCCGTTACCATCGGCGCTCGACCAGCCCGACCGTACGCCGACCGAGCTGCGCACGCCCGAGTCGTATCTCGGCTACACGCGCATCGGCAACTACGCCGGCTCGCCGCTCCGGACGGACACGCCGGCGAAGTACCAGTTCCCGCCGTCGCTCGGGGGCGACTCGTTCGCCTACGCCGGCACGTGGACGGTCGAGGGCGAGCGCATCCTCGCCGGGAGCGGCGCCAGGCTACGGCTGCACTTCCTCGCAAAGAGCGTGCATCTCGTGCTGGGCGGCCACGGCGTCGTCGGCGTGACGCTCAACGGCAAGAAGCTGCGCGACGTCGAGATCACCGGCGACCGCCTCTACACGCTCGTGAGGCAGAGGCAGGCCCGCGACGGAATGCTGGAGCTGAGCTTCACTCCCGGCCTTTCGGCCTACGCGTTTACCTTCGGCTAACGCGAACGGCTGGGCTCTGACCCCGTCCGGGGTCAGACCCCGGCTCTGCCGGCTACGGCTGCTCTGACGGGCCGGTCGACTCCGGGCCGCCGTTCCCGCGCTCGCGGTCGCGCAGGAAGCGGGTCAGCTCCGCTGCAAGCGACTCGCCCGACGGGATCTCCTGGTCCTCCTCGAGGATCTCGGCACGTTCCTCGAGCTCGGCGACGTACGCCGAGGTTTCCTCGTCAGATGCAACCGCCTCGCTGACCTGCTCGCTGTAGCGCTCCGCCGCCTCGTCGAGCTCCTCCGTGTCGACCGTCGTGCCCAGGATGTCGCCGAGCCGCTGACAGAGTGCGAGCGCCGCCCGCGGGCTCGGTGCCAGCGACACGTAGTGCGGCACCGCAGCCCAGAGGCTGACGGAAGGGATCTTCGCGCCGTTGCAGGCGTCGTGCAGCACGCCCACGATTCCGGTCGGCCCTTCGTAGCGCGAGCGCTGCAAACCGAGCCGCTCGATCAGCTCCGGGTCGGTCGCGCCGCCCGTGACGGGCGAGGGCCGCGTGTGCGGGACGTCCGCGAGCAGCGAGCCGAGCGTGATCATCATTTCCACGCCGAGCTCACGCGCGAGGTCGACGATCATCCCCGCGAAGGTGCGCCAGCGGAGGTTCGGCTCGATCCCGAGCAGCAGGACGGCGTCGCGCTCGAGCCCTGGAATCGGGGCGTGGTAGAAGGCGTTCTCCGGCCAGTCGACCCGGCGCGTGCGGCCGTCGACGAGCGAGACGTGCGGGCGCGTGGCCTGGAAGTCGAAGAAACCCTCGGGCTCGATCTCCGCGAAGCGCTCCGCCTCCCAGGTCTTGGCGAGGTAGCCGCCGGCGAGAGAGGCTCCCTGCCCGCCGTCGTTCCAGCCGCGAAACGCGGAGATCAGAACCGGCTCTCGCAGCGCTGGCCGGGCGACGATGCGGAGTTCCTCAGCGATCGGCCAAGTCTACGTTCGGCCGCCAGAACAGCGTGGCGAGGGCGACCGTGCCGATCCAGACCGTGGCGGCGAGGAAGACGTGCACGAGCACGAGGCCCCACGGCAGGTGAGTGCGCCACTGCAGCTCCCCCAGCCCCATCTGTCCGAGCAGGACGACGAAGACGGTTGCGCCGAGCGCGAACAGTCGCGGCGAGCGGTCGCGTCGGGCGCCGAGGTAGCCGAGGCTGAACAGGAAGGTGCACAGGAAGATCCCGACGACCATCGCGTGCACGTAGACGACGGGCTGGAGCCTGCCGAGCCGGTCGATGTCCTGCGCCTTGCCGCCGCCCGAGTGCGGGCCGGCCGCCGTCGCCAGCGAGCCGCTCACGATCAGCACGAAGCACGCCGCGGCGAACGCGAGCCCAAGGCGACGCAGCTCGAGCGGCACGAGCGGCTCGACCCGGCCGACCTGCACGGAGCGAACCTCGAGCGCAAGAACCGTCGCGCCGGCCAGCAGCGCGATCGACAGCAGCAGGTGCAGCATCACGATCGGCCAGCGCAGGTCACTGGCGACGGCGAGCAGACCGATCGGCGCCTGCAACAGCGTGCCGAGAAAGATCACGAGCGACAGCTGGACGAGTCGCCGCGAGAGCGCGGGCGTGCGGCGCGCGGCGAGCCACGCGAGCAGCGCGACGGCAATCGTGACGGCGCCGAACAGCCGGTTGCCGAACTCGATGTACGCGTGGCCGTTCTTGGCGGGCAGGGGATGGCCCTTCTCGCAGCCCGGCCAGTGGCGACAGCCGAGCCCCGAGTCCGTCAGGCGGACCGCGGCACCCGTGACGACGATCAGCCACAGCGCGCCCAGCTGGGCGAGCGCAACGGGCAGGAACTGGGTCGGAGAGAGGACGAAGCCGCGCAGGCGGGCGAGCGCCGTCGGTTGGGCGTTCACGCTGAGAACTGTAGTGCCCCTGCCAGCAATGCTTGTCGGCCTTCAGCTCGCGACCTGGAAGCTCGACAGCATCACGAGCAGGGGCACTAGAGAGGGTCGAGCAGCGCCGGGTACCCGTCGGCACCGTCGAACGGCGTCGGCCGCGAGCCGAGGAACAGCGGCCGGTCGGCCGCGTTGAGCAGCACCGGCATCATGTCCGGCCCACGCAGATGGCCGAAGATTCCCTCCGCGCAGGTCGACTCGCCGAAGACCTCCACGCCGTCGGCCCGCACGCCGGGTCCCGCGACGACGAACGGCACGGGGTCGCCGGAATGGATCACGTCGGAAAAGGCCGGAGTGGCGTGATCGCCGGTGACGCAGACGATCGCGCTGTGCGTGGGCAGGTCGTCGAACGCGGAGTCGAGCGTCTCGATCATCGCCTGCTTCTGGCGAGGATCCTTCGTGTGCCCGGCAGCGTCGGCGCTCTTGACGTGGCAGAAGACGAACGTGTCGCCCGCGTCGAGCCGCTCGCGCGCAATCGCGATCCGGCCGCCGAGGTCGCCGGCTGCATCGTCGCTCTCCGGCTCGTCGCGGGGTTCGAGCCCGACGGTCCGGCCGAGCCCGCGCAAAAACGCCGAGCCGGCGACGAACGTTCCCCGCAGGCCGTGCCGCTGCTCGAACGTCGGCACGTCGCGAGGACGCCCCCACCACTTGAGCGTGATCACGTTGAAGCGCTCGCCTTCGAGGCGTCGCATCACCTCGCGGCTCCATTCCTCGGCGGCGCGGGCAGTCCGCTCCGCCGCCGGGACGAGCGGTTGCGGACGCAGAACGGGATGACGGTCGCGGAAGAAAGCGTCGCTGTCGGTGACGCCCTCCTCGGCGCCGCCCGAGATGCGCACCACTGCTTCCCCGCGCCAGACATGCGAGAGGGAGAACGTCAGGCCGTCCACCGTGATGCCGTCGCAGATCGCGACGAGCCGCTCGGCCTCGTCGGCGTCGCGGTCCGGATCGGGCCGGCCGGTCAGCCACCAGCCGTCGTCGCGGCGCTCCGCCGGGCGCAGCGCCGCGTACGCGAAGACGTGCTCAGCGCTGACGTCCTGGCCGCGGCCGAGCGCCTCGAAGACGGCTCGTCCGGGAAACTCGTCCGGCCGGTAGCCGAGCATCGACCAGTGGGCGACCTCGCTCGAGGGCGCGCGGCCCGGGCCCACTGCGTAGAGCACCCCGCACGAGCCCGACTCGCATAGGCGGTCGAGATTTGGCGTGACGGCAGCCTCGAGGCCGCTCTGCCCTCCGAGCGAGTCATGAGCGCGGTCGGCGAGCCCGTCCAGCAACAGGACGACGATCGGGTGCACTCAGGCGGGAACTCGTTCCAGCGACCTGATCACGCGCACGACGCCGGGAGGAACGAGCGACTCCCAGTCCTCACCGGACCTCATCGCCGCGCGCACGGCGGCGCCCGAAAGCTCCTTCTCCGCGCCCTCGTCGAGGATGACGACGTCGTAACCGGCGTCGCGCATGCGTTCGAGCTTCGTGCCGCCCCACTCCGAGAACAGACGCAGGAATTGCGTCACGCCGGCGGGCACGTACGCGGGCCACAGCTCGGGCTCGTTGACCGGAAACGGGATCACGTGCGCGCGAATCCCCTCGTCGTGCGCGACCTCGGCGACCATCAGCAGGCGCTCGACGTACGAGAAGGGATTCGACTCGGGGAGATGCCGCAGGGGATCGCTCGGCTCCTCCTTGATGCGGCTCGGGTCGGGATTCGTGATCCCGACGAAGACGGCGTCCGAGCGAGCGGCCGCGCCGCGCAGGTACTCGAGATGTCCGTTGTGGAAGGGCTGGAAGCGCCCGTGAATCATCCCCAGACTCACTCGACTGCGACTCCGGCGCCCTCCTCCACGCGGCCGATGCGGCGGATGAAGAGCTTGCGCGCGCTGAACTCGGCCTCCAATGCAGGGCCTCGCTCCGCCGGGACGGAGACGAGCAGGCCGCCCGCCGTCTGCGGGTCGTAGCCGAGCGCCTCGAGGGTGCTCGGCAGCCCGTCCGTCGTCAGGTGCGCCGACGCGAAATCGCGGTTGCGCGGATCGCCGCTCGTGCGGACCCCTTTGCGCGCGAGATCGAGCGCGCCGTCGATCGCCGGGAAGCGCTCCGACTCGAGCCGGACGCGGACTCCGCTCCGGTCCGCGACCTCGTGCGCGTGACCGAAGAGGCCGAACCCGGTCACGTCCGTGACGGCATTCGGCTCCGAGGCACGCAGGACTTCGGCGGCGTCCTTGTTCAGCGTACGCATCCAGTGGATCGCACGGGTCAACTGCATGTCGCCGGCGAGGCCCTTCTTGTAGCCGGTCATGATCAGTCCGGTCCCGAGCGGCTTCGTCAGGAAGAGCGCATCGCCCGGCTGCGCGCCGTTCTTGGGCCAGATGCCGTCCGGGTGCACGGTGCCGACTACGGCGAGGCCGTACTTCGGCTCGGCGTCGCGGATCGTGTGCCCGCCCGCCAGCAGTCCGCCGGAGGCGCGCACCTGCTGCTCGGCGGCGGCGAAGATCTCGCCGAGCATCTCCAAGGGCAGCTCCTCGGGGAACGCCGCGATCGAGAGCGCGAGGAGCGGCACGCCCCCCATCGCGAAGACGTCGTTGAGCGCATTCGTGGCGGCGATCGCGCCGTAGTCGCCCGGATCGTCGACGACCGGCGGGAAGAAGTCGAGCGTGAAGACCAATGCACGCTCGTCGTCGAGCCGGTAGACCGCAGCGTCGTCCGCCGGCGCGAGCCCGACGAGCAGGTTCTCCGCCTCGACGGGCACGAACACGGCCAGGAGCTCCTCGAGGCGCGCAGCCGAATACTTCGCGGCGCAACCGCCACACGAGGCGAGATCTGTGAGTTTCACGCGTCCGGTCTCGATGTCCACGGCGAGTCCTCCTGACGTTGAACCGGGAAGGGTAGGGATCTAGACGGCTTTCGTCTACAGACTCCGGTCGGTTCAAACCTGTTACGAACCGGAGACGCCGCGTATTCCCAGAGGAAGAAGGCGGCGGCGACGCCTTAGCGCCGCCGCCGTCAGGGGAGAGGAGGAGCCTTGACGGTTCCCCCGCGCCCTCGTTCTGCATGTGCGGCGCGTCACCTTCCCAGTTGCAAAGATGGCTCATGAAGCGGGCTGCGCTCGTCACGGGCGGTTCGTCCGGCATCGGCCTCGCGATCGCACGCAGCTTGCGAGCCGAGGATTTCGGCCTGACGCTCGTCGGTCGAACGCGCGAGAAGGTCGAAGCTGCTGCGGAGGAGCTCTCGGCGCTCGGGGTGACCGCCGACCTCTCTCGGGAAGACGATTGTCGGAGCATCGTCGAGCAGCATCGCGACCGCCACGGCCGGCTCGACGTGCTCGTCAACTCCGCGGGCATGGGTGTCGCCGGGCCGATCGACGAGCTTCCGGCGAAGCATCTCGACCTGCAACTCGACGTGAACCTGCGTGCGGTGATGCTCGTGACCGCAACGGCGTTGCCGCTGCTGCGCGAAGCGCGCGGCCTGGTGGTGAGCCTCGCATCGGTCGCCGGGACGATCCCTTCCCCCCACCTGCCCGTGTACGGGGCGGCGAAGGCGGCCGTGATCCAGTTCACGAAGACGATCAACCGCGCCGAGGAGGAGCACGGCGTGCGCGCGACGGCAATCAGCCCCGGCTTCGTCGACACGCCGATGACCCACTTCGCGCCGGTGCCGAAGGAGCGGATGATCCGCCCCGAGGACTGCGCGGAGATCGTGCGCCTCCTCCTCCGTCTGAGCCCGTACGCCCGCATCCCGCACGTCTTGGTCGAACGCGTCGACGCCTGAGATAGTTCGGGACATGGGTGAGAACGACTACGCAAAGGCCGTGCTCGTCACGACCGGCTGGCTGGCCGAGCATCTGCACGACTCCGATGTCGTCGTTGCTGAGGTCGACGAGAACCCGGACGTCTACGACGAGGGCCACATCCCCGGCGCCGTCAAGCTGCACTGGCGCGACGACCTGCAGGATCCGGTCGAACGAGACCTGGTCGAGAAGGCCGAGTTCGAGCGGCTGATGGGGTCGCTCGGAATCGGCAACGCCACGACGCTCGTCCTCTACGGCGACAAGAACAACTGGTTCGCCGCGTACGCCTACTGGTACCTGAAGATCTACGGGCACGAGGACGTCCGCATCCTCGACGGCGGCCGGCAGAAGTGGCTGGACGAGAACCGCGAGCTCACGACCGACCCTCCCCAGGTCCGGTCGACCTCGTACACGGCGAAAGAGCGCGACGAGTCCATCCGCACGTACCGCGACCCCGTGCGGACCACGATCGGCGCCGACGAACATGCGCTCATCGACGTCCGCAGCCCGCAGGAGTATTCAGGCGAACTTGTCGCACCGCCGGGCTACGAACAGGAAGGCGCGCAACGGGCAGGCCACATCCCGAGCGCGGCGTCGATCCCGTGGGCACAGGCAGTCCGCGACGACGGCACGTTCAAGAGCGCGGCCCAGCTCCGCGAGCTCTACGGCGCCAAAGGCGTCACGGCGGACAAGTCGGTGACTGCGTACTGCCGGATCGGCGAGCGCAGCGCGCACACGTGGTTCGTGCTGCGCGAGCTGCTCGGCTTCGAGGACGTGAGGAACTACGACGGCTCCTGGACCGAGTGGGGCAACCTGGTGGACGTGCCGATCGAGAAGGGCGTCAGCCCTGGAAACGCGAGGGCTTGACGCGCTGGCGCGCGAGAAAGCGGTCGACGGCTTCACGATGGACGCGCAGCACCCGGCCGACGCGAACGGCGTCGAGCCGCCCGTCGTGAATCAGACGCCGAATCGTCTCTGGATGGACGCCGAGCTGGTCCGCGACATCGCGCACGCTGACCAAGCTGTCCGGATCTCGTTCCGCAGCAGACACGCTCCGTTGCAAACTACAACAGGAATCGCCGAATTGCTGCGTTGAGCTCGCGCGAGGAGAAGGAGCCCTCGAACTTCGCCTTGATCCTGCCGTCCGCGCCGACGAGAAATGTCCACGGCTCGCCCGGCAGGTGCCATTGACGAACCCACGGATTCGGTCCCTTGCTCGGATCGTTGTCTTGGTAGATCTCGACATGGATGAACCGGATGCGCGTGCGCGCGTACCGTTTGCGCGCGCGGTCGACCACGTCGACAACGGGCCCACAGGTCCGGCTCTCGCAATATCGAGGCGTCGCGAACGTGACGACGAACGGCTCGTGTGCGGCGAGGGCGCCGGCGATCGAGTAACGCAGGAGCGCGCGGTCCGGCGGAACGCGTGTGGTGAGCTCGGCAAGGCGACCGCCGGTGCTGGCCAGCGTCGGAGTTCCGGAGGGATAGGCGTGTGCGCCGATCGCCGGCGACGCCGTCTCGCTCCGCACCAGCAGCCCGTGGATGCCTCCGATGCGGACCTTGCCGATCGGCCTCGCCAGGACGTAGTAGCTGCCCGGTGAGAAGACCCGTACGTGCGCGACGTAGAGCGCGGTCACGTCCCGGTCCCGCGAAACCCCCGCGACCCCAACCGACTGGAGGCGCGCGACCGTCTCGACGGAGGGCTTCGCCTGCAGCGACCGCGCAATCCAGACCCGTGCACGAGGCGGCGAGATCACACGGCCGCGAGGGTCGACGACGAGGAACGAGATCCGCAGCTCGCCGGGCGAATAGTCGGATGTGCCGGGAATCAGCGAAACGCTCTGACCGGAGCCGCGCCACAATGTCTCGAGCGATCCCTGTCTCGGCGCGCCTCGCTTCGAAGGGGCTGTGTTTGAGCCGCAGCCGGTCGCAAGCGCAATCAGCGCAAGGGCGGCAAGCGAAGCGCGCACATCGCCACTCTAGATCTCGCCGCCGTCGTGCATGCCGTCAGGCAGGAACGCAAGCGCCGGCAGGAGAGCGGTAACGATCAGAACGACGAACACCGCGATGTAGATCAGCCGAGCTTTCGACACGTGCACACCTCCTTTCATGGCCTAGAAGCGAACGTCCTGCAGCGCGTCGGCGGCCTGCCGGTAGAGGCGGGCCGCCACTCGGTCGTCGCCGCGCTTGGCTGCGAGATCGCCCTGCGCCACCCAGGCAGAGGCACGATGGCTCGCGGATGAAAGCTGGTCGTACGCGCGCTCACCGGCGCGGAAGGCCTCCTCTGCCTCGTCGAGACGATCCTGCTCGAGGAGGGCGCGCCCGAGCACGAGCTGCGCGTTGCCGATCTCGCTGACCTCGTCCACACGGTCGCCGAGCAGCTCGAGCGCGTACCGGGCCTGCTCCTCGGCGCGGGCGACGTCGCCGGTGCGGAGGTGAACCTGGGCGATGCCGTTGACGGCATGCGCGGCTTCCGCGTCGTTGCCGACCTCGAGGGCGATCCGGACCGCGTCCTTCAAAAAGGCGATCGCCTCCTCGGGATGACCGAGGAGGAAGTTGATGCCGCCGAGGTTGTTCATCAGCCGGCCGAGGTTCGTGCGATCCGCGACCTCCTCGTACGCGGCCTTCGCGCGCTCGGCATACGAGCGGGCGAGGACCCAGTGGCCCTCCCTATCGGCGATGATCGACGCCTGGAAGTAGATGTCCGCAGAGGTGCGCTTGTCGTTCAGGCTCTCGGCGAGCTCGAGCGCGCGCTCGACGTCCTCGCGCGCAGCCTCGAGATCGCGGCGCCGCCGGTAGCAGCGCGACCGCCAGGCGAGCACGTTCGAGCGAAGGTGATCTGACGGAATCTCGGATCGCTCGGCCAGCTTGAGCGCCTCGTCGAAGAGCCCGAGGGCCGTCTGGATGCTGTTGAGCTTGTAGCGCGCGACGCCGAGGCGGAAGAGCACGTCGGCGCGCTCGACGTCCGAGAACGCGCTGCTCTCGCTCAGCGCCCTCGCGCGCTCGAGCAGCTCGATCGCCTCACGCACCTCGCCGCGACGCATCCGCACCGTCGCCTCGCCGGAGAGCGCACGTGCCTCGAGCTCCGCCAGCCCCGTCGCGAGGACCGCGGCGCGAACGTTCTCGAACTCCTGCAGCGCCTCGTCGTTCCGGCGGGCCTCGAGCAGGGCGTCGGCGCGGGCCAGCGCAGCGTCGACGCGGCCGCGCTCGTCCGCCGACACGCCGTTGGCGAGAAAACCGGCGTCGACCCCGAGGCGTTCGGCGAGCCAAAGGATCGTCTCGCGCGTCGGCCTCGTCTTCCCGCGCTCGATCTGGCTGACGTACTCCTTCGAGAAGTGATCGCCCGCCAGATCCGTCTGCGTCATGCCGGCCGCGACGCGAAGCTGGCGCAGCCGTTCCCCGAGCCTGAGCCCGGCCTGCGCGGCCGAGACTCGTTGCTGCTGGCGGGTGGCGGTCGAGTCAGACACGTACGGCGTAGTAGACGACATGCTTCACCAAATCTCAACCCGTCCTTTCAGGCATCCCCCGAAAAGGTCATGTTCCGGGATAAAACCAGTCAAGCAAGCGGATTGCAAATCACTTGACTGAGCTACTTGACAGGGCCCCGGAAGGCTCGTACAGTGAGGCCATCTTGCGACCGAGCCAGACGCCAGGGTCGGCTGCAGGAGGCGCTTCACCAGGTGGGACCCCGACGGGGCGTGGCTGGGCCGCAGAGCCAAGTTCCGGGGAGACCGCCACAAAAGGTGGATTCGCCTAAGGAATCGACCCCCGGAGCCGCAGCCGGGGGTCTTCCTCTTTTTGGCCGCGGAAAAGCGTTGCTTATCCGCGGATAAGGGTTACTGCGCTTCGCGCCTAACGCGCGCGGGCGGAGCCCGCGCGCTCTTTGGGGGTCGGCGGCTGTTCTCTACCGTGCGGCGCGGCGATGCTTCGCGTCGCCGCGTCACATCAGTTCGCCTGCGGCCAGGCCGGGCTTCGCCCTGGCCTGGCCTCCGGCTTTCGGGTTTCTGGTCATCGTGCGACCATTGATTTGTGTCTGAGGCTCAGGCTGCTTCGCCCAGTCCGGACTACACGTTTGTCAGAGCGCCGGCAAGTTATTGGGGGCGCGTCTTTCGGCGCTTCCTGCGACACCGGCTCGCTGGGTTCTCGCTGCTCGTTCTGATTCTTGTCTTTTCTGCCGGGTTCCTCGCTCCCCATTTGGCGCCCTACTCGTACGACGCGGTCAACCTGCACGCTTTGAGCTCAGGACCGAGCTGGGCTCATCCCTTCGGGACTGATCAGTTCGGCCGCGATTACCTGAGTCGGGTTCTACTCGCCATCGGGACCGAGGCCCGCGTCGCAATCGCCGTGGGACTCGTCGTCACCGCCGTCGGCACGACAGTAGGTGTCGTGTCCGGCTACTTCGGAGGGCTTGTCGACAACGCCTTGATGCGCATCACGGATGTGTTCTTGACGATGCCTCCGCTGATCACGCTTCTCGTCACAGCCTCATATCTGAACCTCACCACCGTGTTCAAGGTTTCCGTGGTGATCGGGTGCCTGCTGTGGATGCCAATTGCTCGTGTGGCACGCAGCAACTGCCTCTCCCT
>WNGD01010355.1_pt1 | contig 12723 bp, 15 predicted proteins | sample 5400671 | NCBI WGS metagenome assembly WNGD01 (sample SAMN13153369, study PRJNA577476) | soil metagenome | isolation source: 40 cm soil or saprolite under grassland replicate 2 | place: USA:California | collected 2016-06-15
AAAGGGGGTTTGCATCAGCAGGAGCGCGGCGGTCGAGAACGCGTACGAGACGGCGTCGACGAGAAACGGTAGGCCGCGCGAGAGGTCGAACAGGGCGCCGCCCACCGGCGGCGCGACGAGGCGCACCGTCGACATGCGCGCCATCGTCACGCTGGACGCGTCGGCGAGCTGTGGCTGCGGGACGACCGCCTTCACGGCCCCACTCGAGCCGGACCGGTAGAGCACCGCTGCGCTCGTGTCGACGAAGGCGACGACGACGATCATCCAGAACTCCGCGTGCCCCGTCAGCACGGCCGTCCCCAGCAGCGCCAGCGCGGTCGCTCCGGCTGCGTCCGCCGCGATCATCAAGCGCCGCCGGTCGAAGCGGTCGGCCGCCACTCCGGCCGGTGCGCTCAGAAGCACGAGCGGAAGGAACTCGACGGCTCCGACGTAGCCCGTCTTCGCCGCCGAGTGCGTCAGCGCGAGCGTGAGCAGCGGATACGCGATTCCGGAGATCCCCGACCCGAAGGTCGAGAGCAGCCCTCCGCTCTGGTAGAGCACGAAGTCGCGGTTGCGCCGCAGCGGAACGAGCTCGGTCATGCCTCCATCGTGGCAGGCGCCACAGTCGGCTCCTCCCGACGCGTCAGCAGATAGCCGGCGCTGGTCAGGACCACGGCTGCCATGACCACGAAGAGGATCCGATAGTCGACGACCGTCGAGAGCACCGCGCCGGCCGCGATCGACGTCGCTTGCGCAATCGAGAGCGTGAGGTCCGCGGCTGCCGAGACGCGGCCCTGGATCGCGAGCGGCGTCCGAGTTTGTAGCGCCGTCGAGAAGCCGACGATCGCCCACGCGACGCCGACGCCCGCGACCGGGCCGGCGGCAAGCACCACACCGAGCGACGGCACGATCAGGCACAGGTCGGCCACCGCGAAGAGGGCGAGGCCTAGACCGACCAGGCGGACATCGCCGCGCCGGCGCAGGACCGCGGCGGCGGTCAGGCCGCCCGCGATCGAGCCGATCCCCTGGATGGTGGCGAAGACTCCGAAGAACGACGGCTGCCGTCCGAGCGCTGCAATGACGGAGAAGATCAGCGTCTCGGAGAAGCCGACGACGAGCAGCGCGAGGGCGACTCCCAGCACGATCTGTCGCAACGGCAGCGTTTCCCAGACGTGGCGCAGCCCGGCCGTCACCTCTTGCGTGAAGTGGTGCTCCGCCGGTGCGGGCTTCTCCTCCCGCACGCGCATGCGCCAGAGGAACAAGCCCGACGCCGCGAAGGTGGCGGAGTCGAGCACGGCGACGGCGCCGCCGCCGAGCACGGCATAGAGGCCGGCCCCCGCGAGCGGCGCGATGATCCGCAAGCCCTCCCGCGTGGACGTGAGCACGCCGTTCGCCTCGGCGAGCAGCTCCTCGGGGAGCATGATCTTGAGCAGCGCCGCGCGGGCGGGGAAGAAGACCGTGCCGAGGGCGCCGTACACGAACGCGACCGCGTAGATCAGCCAGGCGTCGCCGCGGTCGTGGACGAGCAGGAGCACGAGCACGAACGCGCCGAGCACGCAGTCGGAGAGGATCATCAGCGGCCGCCGGCGCACCCGGTCGGCGAGCAGCCCGCCGAGCGGCGCGAGCAGCGAGCCCGCGGCGAAGGTGAAGAACGTCAGCCCGGCGAGCGCGCTCGAGCCGGTCAGCGCCTTCATCCAGACCGCGAGGACGATCAGCATCGCCCAGTCGCCGAACGCCGACAACGTCTGGCCGGCGAGCAGCAGCCGCGCGTCGCGGTACGAGAGGAGGGTGCGCATCAGGCGCGCTCCCGAGCCAGGTAGCGGAGCGTGATCACGGCTGCGTAGCTCATTGCCGCGAGCTGGCCGGCGGCCGCGGCCGCGACGACGTCCCGCGAGCCGTAGACCGGGAACGCGAGCGCAGCCACGGCGAGGGCGACCGGGGTCCCGAGCGACGACGCCGTGAACAGCGCTGTCAAGGTCTTCGCACGCACGGCGGCCGGCGGGCGCAGGGTGAGGAAGGCGTGCAGGGTCGGGTTGACGAGCCCGTTGGCGATCCCCGACAGGACGAGGGCGCCGACGACGGCTCCGGCCGGCACCGGGGCGGCCAGTGCCCAGAGCGGGAGCGCCTGCACGAGCACGAGCGGCACCGCCTGCTGCAGCCCGCCGACCCGCTCGCTGCGATAGGCCACGAGGTTCCCGGCGACGCAGCCGACCCCCCAGGAGGCGAGGAACGCGCCGGCGAGCCGCGGATCGGCGCCGTAGTGGTGCACCACGAGCACGGGAATCGCGACGAAGAGGACCGAGAACGAGGCGTCGCCGACGACGACCGCAGCCGTCCAGCCGCGGAGGAGCGGGTCGCGCAGGAGATAGCGCACTCCCGCGAGCAGTCCCTGCCCGTCCTCGGAGCCGTCGGCTCGGACCGCGCGGGCGGCCGGGACGAACAGCGTCACGAGCAGGAACGAGACGACATAGCTGGCCGCGTCCACGAGGAGGACGATGGGCGCTCCGACGGCCGCGATCAGGATGCCTGCGAGCGCGGGGCCTGCGAGCATCGTGATCCGCGTGGCGCCCTGGAGCAGAGCATTTGCCCGCTCGACGGACGCCTCGTCCTCGTCGAGGATCTCGGCGACCACGATGCGTTGCGCGGCGCCGTACGGCGTGCCGGCTACGCCGAGCACGAAGGCGATACCGATCAGGATCGGCAGCGTCAGGTCTCCGCGCCAGTGGAGCACGGGCACGAGCACCATCAGCGGCGCGCGCGCGGCGTCGCAGAGGCGCATCGTCCGTTGCGGCCCGAGGCGCTCGAGCAGCGAGCCGCTCGGGATGCCGAACAGCGCGTAGCCACCGGCCTCCGCTGCGATGACGAGCGCCATCTGCTTCGAGCCCGACGTGACGAGCACGAACCACGGCAGCGCCAGCCACGTCATCTGCGAGCCGGTGGTGGAGAGGACCTCCGCGACGAGCAGGGCGACGAGCGGCCGGCTGCGTAGGACCGGGGCGCGAACCGCTGCGACCCCGTCCTGCATCAGCCAGCCCGGAAGACCTTCACGTCGCCGCTGACGGTGCGGCCGCGGAGGACGACCGTCGGAGCGGGGTCGCCCTCACCCGGCAAGGGCTCGCTCGCGAGCGGGACCTCGGAGGAGAGGTCGCCCGAGGTCGAGCCCGCGTCGACGTCGACGGCGGAGCCATGAGCGATGCCGATCTCGACGTCGCCGGAGACGCTCGTGAAGCGGACGTCGCCGGCGGTGACCGACTGGAAGCGGATGTCGCCCGACACGGTCTTCGTGTCGGCGGAGCCTGCGACCGGACCGATGCGGAGGTCGCCCGAGACGGTTTGGGCGGACATGTCGCCCTCGACGCGGTCGAGGTCGGCGTCGCCGCTGACGGTCTTGATGCTCGCGTTGCCCGCGATCTCGCCGCGCACGCGAAGGTCGCCGGAGACGGAGTTCACTCCGACCGGCCCGAAGTGCCCGTCCAGTCGCGTATCCGCCGAGGCGGTCTTGACCTTGATTCCGGCGCCATGGGGGACGGTGGCCCGCACGCGCAGCTCACTGCCGAAGACGAGCGAGAGCGGGGAGAGCGAGAAGCCGAACTTCGCCTTGCCGCGGAATGCGACGACGAGGCGGTTGCCGTCCTGGCGGATCTCGACCTCTTCGAGCAGGCGGTCGTCTCCGTCGACGGTGATATTCGACTCCTCGCCCTCGGCCGTCTCGACCTCGACGTCGCCGGAGGGTATGCCGACCTCGAGCTCGAGAGGCAGTGGAGTGTGGAAGGTCTCTTGGAGCATCAGAGGTACACCCGGGTCAGCCGCTTGACGCGGAGCCGGATCTCGTTGTCGCGAGGTGCCTGGCGCCGGTCGGGGCGCAGCGCCTGCTCGCGGAGCTTGAGGACGTCGGTGTAGTCGGGGTACATGCCTCCTCCTTTCAGTTGCGGCCGTAGCCGGTGAGGCGGTTCCGGCTTCCGGACGACGATGGGCGGCGCGGCTCGACCGCGCGCTGGAGCGCCTGGACGAGCCATGTGTTGACGGAGGCGCCTTCGCGCGCGGCGGCGGACTCGACCCGCTGCTTGAGGCTCTCGGGCAGCCGTAGCGTGATGCGGGCGGAGAACGCCTCGTCGGCCTGCTCCGGCACCGTGCCGTCTTCGCGGACGAGCACGAGCTGGAGGTCGTGACCCGCGACGCGCAACTCGACGTGCGAGGAGTCGAGCTGGTCGTTGAGCTCGAGCGCGGCCTCGGCGAGGGCGTCCTGGAGCCTCCTGCCGAGGGACGACTCGATCGCGACCGAGAGGAGTTCGGCAGCACGCGACGTCGACTCGTCGCCGAGTGCCGAGATGCGGACGAGGTCCTCCCGGAGCGCCTGGATGATTCCGTCGATCTGCATGGCGGCACTATGACATCAGGTTGATGTCATTGTCAAGTCGAATTGATGTCACCATGACGACGACCCGCATCAGCGGGCCGTCGAAAATGCGGATGAGCAGGGGAAAACGGCTAGTACACGCCGCAGTCACGAGCAGTGCTCGGCCACGGCGAGAAGCCGCGGGCGTGCGAGGCACGCACCGCCACCCAGATCTGCTCGAGCGGACTCCAGTGATCCGCCGTGCCCTTGTGGCGCAGGAGCCAGCCGCCGTACGTCTGCTGAAACGAGAGGTCCATCTGGAGCCCGCCCCAGTAGGGGCTGCCGGAATCGGCCCAGCTGCCCTCGTAGCGGTGGATGCAGAGCCAGGCCTGGAAATACGGTGGGTGGTTCGCGCGCCACCGCGTTCTGTGTGCGACGTGCCGCCAGCGCCGCTCGAGCCGCCGCAGCCGCCCGAACGAGCGAGCGGAGAGCGAGCGAGCAGAAAGCGAGCGCGAGACGTTCGCCGGCGGGCGGCCGCGCATGACCGTCAGCCAGTGCCGCGTACCGCTGCGGAAGCGCCGGATGTGGCGCCGCCAGGCGGCTGCCGTCCGCAGTTCCCAGCGCGAGGGCCCCGTCTGGGCCTCGGTCGTGGCGACCGTGGTGCCGGTGCTTGGCGTGGTGCTTGGACTGCTTTCGCTGTTCTGTGAAGCCGTTGCGGCCGCGGCCGCAGTGGCCATGCCTGCGAACGCGAGCAGCAGCCCGCAGGCCAGGATAGAGCGCCGCAATGCAGTTCCTCCCTGGTCGATTGCAAGTCGGAGGCCGAGCGGGCGGGAAAACGCCCTGGGCGAGCACCGCTCGGCGCGGCTTATGCGATCGTTGTGCCGAGGGTAGCTACAGCTGCCACGTTAGTGCGTCGGTGAGGCAACGCTTGTGACTCAATTGGAGGCTATTTTCGGACGAAAAGCCGACCGAATGTGCGCAGGAGCGACGAATCCTGCGTAAAGCAGCACCGCACCGACCGCGATGCCGATCGCACTGCCCGCGGCTCCCAGGCCGGCGAGACCGCTACCGGTCGCGGCTGCGGCGATCCCGGCGATGATCAAGCTGTTCCCGAGCGGGCGGCGGCGGAAGGAACGCAGCGCGACGACGACGACCGCCAGCGTCCCGGCGATGTTGGCGACGATCGCCAGCAGCCGCGCGGGAACGAGGTCGAGATGGTCCTGTGCCGCCGGGATGCCGTGCGCCGCGAAAGTGCCGTGTACCGGCACCGCGAGGGCGATGCCGACCGCGAGACCGGCGTAGACGAGCACCACCGGCGCAGCTCGGCGCCGGCCGGCGAGCAGCAGCGACCCCGCGCCGAGCAGCGGCGCGGTCAGCAGCGCGCCGGCGGCGTAGTAGACGCGGAAGGCGCGCTCGTCCCAGCCCGCGGCTTCGCCCCATGCGATCGCGGCCGCCGCGACCGCGTAGGCGGCGAGCCCCGCCGACCACGCGAACAGCTCCGGCCGTCGAGTGCTCCGGTACCTCGCTGCCAGAAGACCGGCGAGCCGGAAGGTCAGCAGCGCCGCGGCGAAGGCAAAGAGCGCGTCCACGCGTGCAGCCTAGACCGCAGCCGACCACCGTCCCGAAGAGCCACGTCTCGGTGCCAGGCACCGGGACATGTCTGTTTCGCACTGTGAGGTGGCGCGGTCGCCCACGCGACACCCGCGTAGCACCGAGGCACGTCCGGTACGGCCATGTCCTCGTGCCTGGCACCGGGACATGTCCGGCCGCGACAGGCGACGTGGCGGCGTTGCGACGTAGCAGCGTCGCCGAGGCTTCCTCTACGCTCGGGGACGTGGCGACGAAGCGCTACCTCTATACGCCCGGGCCGACGCCCGTGCCGCCGGAGGTGCTGGCCGCGGTGGGCGCCCCGGTGATCCATCACCGCAGCCCCGAGTTCCTGCCGGTCTACGAGCGCGTGCTGGCGCGCCTGCGCGAGGTCTGCCGGACGGAGAGCGACGTGCTGCTGTTCGGAGCCTCCGGCACGGGCGCCTTCGAGTCGGCCGTGGCCAACCTCGTCTCGCCGGGCGAGCGGCATCTCGTGGTCTCGGCGGGGAGCTTCGGCGAGCGCTGGGTCGCGATGACGACTGCGTTCGGAGCGGACGTGGACGTGCTCCGGTACGCCTGGGGCGAGACGCCCGACGCCGACGACCTTCGCGCGCGCCTGCGCGAGCGGGAGGCGAAGGCGGTCTGGGTCGTGCACTCCGAGACCTCGACCGGGGTCGTCGCCGACGTGCATGCTCTTGCGGCCGCGGCGAGGGAGGCGGGAGCGCTCGTCGTCGTCGACGCGGTATCGAGTCTCGGCGCCGTTCCCTGCGAGACCGACGGGTGGGGCCTCGACGTCGTGGTCTCCGGGTCGCAGAAGGCGCTCATGTCCCCGCCGGGGCTCGGCCTTGCCGCCGTCTCCGAGACGGCGCTCGCCGCGACGGGGTCCTCGCCTCGCTTCTATTTCGACTGGGAGCGGACGCGGAAAGGGCAGCAGACGCTCGACGCGCCGGTCACGCTGCCCGTCTCGCTGGTGGCCGGGCTCGACGTCGCGCTCGAACTCCTGCTCGAGGAGGGGCTGGAGGCTGCGTTCGATCGCCACGTCCGACTCGGCCGGGCTGCGCGCGCCGGCGTGAAGGCGCTCGGGCTCGAGCTGTTCTCGCCGGACGAGGACCGGAGCGCCGTCGTAACAGCGATCCGCGCTCCTGCCGGGATCGACTCCGGCGACGTCATCCGCGGCGTCCGCGACCGCTTCGGGATCACGATCGCCAACGGGCAGGGCGAGCTCAAGGGGAAGATCTTCCGCCTCGGCCACATCGGCTGGTTCGACGTGTTCGACATCACGACACAGATAGGGGCGGTCGAGCTCGTCCTCGCCGACCTCGGCGCGGACGTCGAGCGCGGCAGCGCGGTGACGGCGGCGCTCGAGGCGTTCAGCAGCGAACCGTCGCGCACGTGAGCCCACGCGTTCTCGTTCGCGAGGAGATCTCGGAGGCGGGGGTCGAGCTTCTCCGCTCCCGCTTCGAGGTGGACGTCGACGCCGAGACCGCGCTTGAAGAGATCATCGGCGGCTACGACGCGATCGTCGTCCGCTCGGCGACCAAGCTGACCGCCGACCTGATCGAGCGCGCCGAGCGGCTGAAGGTGATCGGGCGCGCGGGCGTGGGTGTCGACAATGTCGACGTCGACGCGGCGACGCGGCGGGGGATCATCGTGGCGAACGCCCCGGAGTCCACCGTGGTCTCCGCCGCCGAGCACACCGTCGGACTGCTCGTCGCGCTCGCGAGGAACATTCCGCAGGCACACGCCGCGCTCAAGCAGGGCCGCTGGGAACGGAGCGCGTACGGCGGCATCGAGCTCGCCGGCAAGACGCTCGGCGTGCTGGGCTTCGGGCGGATCGGGCAGCAGGTCGCGCGGCGCGCGCTGGGGCTCGGGATGCGGGTCGTGGCGTATGACCCGTACGTGACGGCGGACCGCTTCCGCGAGCTCGGCGCCGAGCGGGCCGAGTCACCCGAGGGTGTGTACGCGGCCGCGGACTTCCTCACCCTGCACCTGCCGCTGTCGCCGGAGACGCGCAGCTCCGTCAACGCTGCCGCGTTCGAGGCGATGCGCCCCGGCGTGCGGATCGTGAACGCCGCGCGCGGCCCCCTGCTCGACGAGGACGCGCTGCTCGCAGCCCTTGGTTCGGGCAAGGTCGCCGGCGCCGCTCTCGACGTCTTCGTCGACGAGCCCTACTCGGGGCCGCTGCTCGAGCTCGACAACGTCGTCGTCACGCCGCACCTCGCGGCGTCGACCGGGGAGGCACAGGATCGCGCGGGCGTGATCGTGGCGGAGCAGGTCGCCGCGGCGCTCGAGGGCGGCCTGGTCTCGAACGCCGTCAACATCCCGGTGATCGGCGCCGACGACCTCGAGGTGCTCGGGCCGTACGTGCCGCTCGCGTCGCGGCTGGGGCGCATCGCGATGGAGCTCTCGGACGGCTCCGCCGAGGAGATCGTGATCACGGTCTACGGCGCCCTGGCGGACTACGACGCGCGCCTGCTCACCGTCGCGGCGCTCAACGGCGCCTTCCAGGGCCGCGCCGACCGTCCGGTGAACTACGTCAACGCGCCGCTGATCGCGGCCGAGCGTGGCATCGAGGTGCGGGAAGAGCGCTCCCACTTCGCCCGTGGCTCGTCAACATCCTCGGCTTCGAGATCGAGCTCGAGCTCGCGCCGCTCTTCGTGCTCTGCCTCTACGACGACGTGCCAGGAGTGATCGGCCGGGTCGGGACGCTGTTCGGCGAGGCCGGCGTCAACATCGCCGGGATGGCCGTCTCGCGCAGCCGGCGTGGCGAGAAGGCGCTGATGGCCCTCACGGTCGACTCCGCGCCCTCGCCCGAGCTCGTCCAGCGGCTCCGCGGCGAGGGCTTCGACGACGCTCGCGTGCTCGAGCTCGGGCCCGTCGCGGACTAGGACTCGTTCGGCGCGGTCGGCCCTCGCCGGGGATTGAGCCGCACGACCGTCCGCCGCACGGCGGCCTGGATCTTCTCGATGATCCGGAAGCGGCCCCGGTCCGAGACCACGCGCTCGATGTCGCCCTTGCTCGTGTCCTGGCACGACGAGGAAGGTGGTCGCGTCTTCGCGCACCTCCTCGTACTCCTCCAGGCTCGCCGGGACGCGATGCGTGCAGTTCGGGTCGGCGCACTCGCAGACGAAGTCGGTTCCCTCGGCGTCGAAGTGCTCCGTGCTCTCGGCTATTCGCTCGTTGACGTCGCGGAAGAGGGCTTCGGTCGTCGCACGGCGCTCGTGCTCGTTCACGTCGTCTCCTTCGATCGTGTCGTCTCCCGCCTGGGAAAACGCCGAACCTTTCCGAAGGGTTGCGCGGGAGATACGTTGGCACCGTGGAACGCTGGCCGGAGCCGGTCGCGCGAGTCGCCGAGGTGCTCAAGCGGGCCGGCATCGACGCGCGGGTCGAGGAGTTCCCGGAGGGGACGCCGACCGCAGGGGCCGCCGCCAAGGCGGTCGGCGCCTCGCGCGCGCAGATCGTCAAGTCCCTCGTCTTCGTCTGCGACGGACGCCCGACGCTGGTGCTCGTCCCCGGCGACCGCCGGGCCGACGAGAACAAGGTCGCCGTGGCCGCCGGAACGCGGTACGCGCGAGTCGCGCGGCCGGACGAGGTTCGGGCGGCCACGGGTTTCGAGCCCGGCGGCGTCGCGCCCTTCCCAGCACCCGGCGTCGCGCAGGTGCTGATGGCCGGAGAGCTCCTGGGCCACGAACGAGTCTGGGTCGGAGCCGGCTCCGAGCGCCACATGGCCGGTCTCTCGCCGCTCGACCTGGCACGGCTCACGAAAGCCCGCGCCGCTGAACTGAGCTAGGGGGTTTCCCGGCCGCACCGGTACGATTCCGGGTTGCCAGCACCCGACCGAAGGGACGAGCCGCAGATGCGCGAGACGAAGAAGATCTGGATGAACGGCGAGCTGGTCGACTGGGGCGACGCGACGATCCACGTCGGCACGCACGGCCTGCACTACGGCTCGGGCGTCTTCGAAGGGATCCGTGCCTACGAGACCGAGCGCGGCACGTCCGTCTTCCGCCTCAGCGACCACCTCGAGCGGCTGCACCGGTCGGCGCAGCTCCTCTACCTCGATCTGCCGTACTCGGTCGAGGAGCTGAAGACGGCGACGTGGGACCTGGTCGCGGCCAACGAGCTCCCGTCCTGTTACCTGCGTCCGATCGCCTTCGTCGGCTACGGCGAGCTCGGCGTGTCGGCCGTGGGGAACCCCGTGGACGTCGCGATCATGTCGTGGCCCTGGGGCGCGTATCTCGGCGAGGAGGGCCAGCAGAACGGGATCCGCGCCAAGGTCTCGAGCTGGCAGCGCGTCGGCCCGAACGTCATCCCGCACGTCGCGAAGGCGACGGGCGTCTACCTCAACTCGATGCTCGCCGTGGGCGAGGCGAACCGTGCCGGGTACGACGAGGCGATCCTCCTCACCGCGGAGGGCAACGTCGCCGACGGCTCGGGCGAGAGCATCTTCCTCGTCCGCGATGGCGTGATCTATACGCCCGACCTCGCCGCGTCGATCCTGGTCGGCATCACGCGCGACACGGTGATCCAGATCGCGCAGGATCTCGGCCACCACGTCGTCGAGAAGCCGATCATCCGCACCGACCTGTACCTCGCCGACGAGGTGTTCATGGTCGGGACGGCAGCCGAGGTGACGCCGATCCGCGAGATCGACGACCAGCCGATCGGGCCTCCCGGGCCCGTCACCAGGGAGATCCAGCAGGCGTACCTCGACACCGTCCACGGGCGCAGCGAGCGCTGGGCCCAGTGGCTGGAGTTCGCGCCGGCTGCCAATCACATCGAACAGGCGTGAAGCAGGAAGTGGAGTCGGTCCCGCTCTCGGGGCCGTACCTCGGCGAACGAGAGGAGGAGCTGGTCCTCGAGGTGCTGCGCTCGGGCCGGCTCTCGCTCGGGCCGACGATCGACCGCTTCGAGGAGCTCTTGGCCGAGCGCGTCGGCGCCCCCTACGCAGCGGCCGTCTCCTCGGGCACCACGGGGCTGCATCTGCTCTGCGTCGCGGCCGGGATCGGGCCGGGCGACGAGGTCATCACGTCGCCGTACTCGTTCGCAGCGAGCGCGAACTGCTTCCTCTACGAGGGCGGGACTCCGGTCTTCGCGGACATCGACCCGCGGACGCTCAACCTCGATCCGGCCGCCGTCGGGGCCGCGATCACCGAACGGACGAAGGCGATCGTCGCCGTCGACATCTACGGCTACCCGTGCGAGCTCGACGAGCTGCGCGCGCTCGCCGACCGTCACGGCCTCGCGCTGATCGGGGACTCGTGCGAAGCGCTTGGCGCCGAGTACCGTGGCGCGCCGCTCGGCTCACACGGCGTCTCGTGCGTCTTCGCGTTCTATCCCAACAAGCAGCTGACGACCGGCGAGGGCGGGATGGTCGTGACGCACTCGGAGGACGAGTGGCATCTCATCCGCTCGCTCCGCAACCAGGGCCGTCCGGAGCCGGGCGGCTGGCTCGAGCACGTCCGGCTCGGCTTCAACTACCGATTGAGCGACGTCGCAGCCGCGCTCGGAATCGGCCAGATAGAGCGCCTCGACGAGATACTGGCGCTTCGCGGGCAAGCCGCGCAGCGCTACGGCGAGCTTCTGGGGGCCATCGACGGGATCGAGCTGCCGTGTGACGACGACGAGGCGCACACCCGGTCGTGGTTCGTCTACGCCGTTCTCTTCCCGGACTCTGTGGCCCGCGAGCGCACGATCGCCGCGTTCGAGCGGGAAGGAATCGGCTACAACCGCTATCTCCCCTCGATCCACCTGCAGCCGTACATGGTCGAGCGCTTCGGCTTCGAGGAGGGGCTCTGCCCCGTGGCCGAGGACGTGAGCTCCCGCTCGCTCGCGCTTCCGTTCTTCACGGGGATCGAGGCCGGCGCTCAGGAGCGCGTGGCCGAGGTCCTCGCCTCGGCTCTGTGAATCTGCAGAGCCTCGACCATGTCGAGCCCTTCACGACGAAGGATGGCTCGACGATCCGGGAGCTGCACCACACGGCCCTGCAGAGCCTCGCGGAGGCGGCGCTCGAGCCCGATCAGGCGACGAAACGCCACTACCACGGCCGCACCGAGGAGATCTACCTCGTCGCGAAGGGGGCCGGCTCGCTGGAGGTGGACGGCGAGACGCGGAGGATCCGTCCCGGCGACGCGGTCCTCATCCCGCCGGGAGCCTGGCACACGCTCGAGAACGACGGTACGAGCGAGCTCCTCATCCTCTGCATGTGCGCGCCGCCGTACTCCGACGAGGACACGTTCTTCGAGTAGTCCGGCAGCGCATGCGATGATCAGCGCATGACGGACGGCGCGACGCGGATGGTGTTCCTGGGCTTCGGCAAGTGGGCGCGCGCCGACCGCATCTACGCGCTCGAGCCGATCACGGGCGACGAGCGCGGCGGGGGACGGCGCACGCGCGTCTGGATCGACGGCATCGCGGAGCCGATCCTTGCCGGCCGCACCGAGCGCACGATCCTGCACGACATGGGACAGGACGCCGCGAGTGCGGCAGTCGTGCTGGACGACGCGCTCGACCTGGCGGAGCGTGTCGCGAAGGCGGTCGACGAGGGGTCGTTCGACGTCCGGGACCTCGGGCGTCGCGCGCGGCGCGTGCTGGAGAAGACGGCCAGGCCGGCCGAGCCCGAGCAGCTCTTCTAAGCGCCGCGGTGGGAGGCGAGCGGCTGATGCGCGAGTTCTTCGCGCGCCCGGTGCACGAGGTCGCGCCCGAGCTCATCGGCGCGACGCTGCTCGTCGACGGCGTGGGCGGGAGGATCGTCGAGGTCGAGGCGTACGACCAGGACGATCCCGCGAGCCACGGCTTTCGCGGGCTGACCGCGCGCACGG
>WNGD01005159.1_pt1 | contig 12722 bp, 12 predicted proteins | sample 5400671 | NCBI WGS metagenome assembly WNGD01 (sample SAMN13153369, study PRJNA577476) | soil metagenome | isolation source: 40 cm soil or saprolite under grassland replicate 2 | place: USA:California | collected 2016-06-15
CCGCTGTCAAGGCCGGGCAGGTGGTGGACGGGAGTGGGGTGGGCCCGCTCGCCTTGGCCTTGACAACGGTGGTAGACTTGGCTTACCCGCGCGGGAGGGAGCGCCTTCCCAGGTGGGGGGCCAAAGTGTCTACATAAAGAGCGAAGTCGCTTTTGGTTTTTGTCATCTCCTGGGCTTTCAATTGATGCCTCGGCTCAAAAACATCCACGCCCAAAAGCTCTATCGGCCTCAAGCGGGAACACCGGATGCGTATCCCAATTTGCAATTGATTTTAACACGTCCGATCAACTGGGATCTCATCCGGCAACAGTATGACCAGATGATCAAGTTCGCAACGGCACTTCGGTTGGGGACCGCTGAGACGGAGGCTATCTTACGTCGCTTCACGCGCAGTAATGTGCAGCATCCGACGTACCAGGCATTTGCTGAGTTAGGGAAGGTAATCAAGACCATTTTTCTCTGCAATTACTTACAATCGGAAGCCTTGCGCCGTGAAATTCATGAGGGCCTCAACACCATTGAAAACTGGAATTCGGCCAACGGGTTCATTTTCTTTGGGCACGAAGGCGCTTTTGCCACCAATAATGTGGAGGCACAGGAGATTGCAGCGCTCTGCTTACACTTACTGCAGATGAGCCTGGTCTACATTTTATCTCGTGATTTTTCTGGTATTGGCAAGAAAGCCATTATTCACACAGGCGCCGCTTCTCCTGCCATCTCTTCAATGGTTGGGGCATCGGTCCAGCGCCATTTTATCTGTGCGATGCAAAGCCTGGAGAAGATGGCGTGTGGAGCAAGCAGAGGATCTCCAAAATCACGAGATAATTCATGAACACCTTACTTATTCAAAGTGTGCTTGCCGATCCGGCCCAACTCCAAAAAATGAAACAGGATGATCTTCGAGCACTCAGCCCACTCATTTACAGACACGTCAACCCCTATGGAATGTTCCATTTGAATATGAGTGAGCGAATGCACATCGACAATGAGAGCACAACGGCATAACAGGGAATGCCAGTCCACTACCACTAAGTCTTCTTAGTAGAAGTATATCTATGGTATACTTCTACTAATGCGAAATTTGCAGACGAATAAAGTACTAAACGCACTTCTACTAACAGGGAGCGGCCATGACCGAGACTTTGGAACAGACGCTGACGGCATACAATGCTTGGCTGGATCGGCAGCCGCTGGCCGCAAAAACGCGCGTTGCCTATTGGCTTCAGGTCCATCAGTATGGAGCCTACCTTGCGCAGCGTCCCCCAACGACAGATGATCCGCTACGCACCCCCTTTGCTCGTGACTACGCTGTTCGAGATTACAAAACGTATTTGAAAACCGAACGCCAGGCCAAACCCACTTCGGTGAATCTTGCACTGGCAGCCATTGACCATCTCCACCAGTTCATCGGAAACGATCGGCTACAGGTCCAGCGCGAAAGCTTGCCAGCACAAGCACCTCGCGCACTCAAACCTGAAGAACAAAAAGCTTTCTTGCGGGCAATTGAACGAACGACCTCAGTGCGCGACCAAGCCATCGCACGACTGCTCTTCTACACGGCTATCCGGCTCGGAGAATGTGCAGCGCTCAATCTGGATGACGTGCGCGTCTCTGCACGCCGCGGAGTGGTCGTCATCCGTTCAGGCAAAGGGGATACCTACCGCGAAATACCACTGAATACAGAAGTGCGCGAAGCACTCAGGATTTGGCTCAAGGAGCGGAACAAACGGTTCTCGCAGACCACAGATCAGGCATGCTTTCTCAATCCCAAAGGGAAACGGCTCTCTGCGCGCTCAATTGACCTGATCATTCGCCGCATCGGGGCAGACGCGCATCTGGAACTCTCTGCCCATGTGTTGCGCCATACGTGCCTCACAAATCTCGTCCGCCGTGGAAATGATCTGGTGCTGGTCGCGGAGATTGCGGGACATAAACGCCTGGAAACCACCCGCCGCTACAGTTTGCCGTCACTCGAGGATCGTGAAAGCGCCATGGAAGGATTACACGTAGAGTACTGAGGATGTGCATCTTCTGACCAGAGACAAGGAGGTTCTGTATGCATCACCTCCCAACGGGAACCGTTACCTTGCTCTTCACGGACATCGAAGGCTCGACACGCCTCCTGCAGCAGGTGGGCGAGGGCTACTCCCGTGTCCTCGCCGAGTGCCAACACGCGTTGCGAGCGAGCTTCCAACAGTGGCACGGTCACGAGGTCGATACGCAAGGAGATGCCTTCTTCGTGGTCTTTGGCCGCGCCACTGATGCTGTGTCAGCGGCCGTGGAGATGCAACGTGCTTTGGCTGCCCATGCTTGGCCCGATGGGGTGACCGTGCGTGTGCGCATGGGCTTGCATACTGGGGAACCGAGGCTTTCCGCTGAAGACTACGTCGGCTTGGACGTTCACCAAGCGGCGCGCATCATGAGCGCCGCGCATGGGGGGCAGGTATTGCTCTCCCAGACGACGCGCGACCTGGTGCAGTACGACCTGCCGGACAGGGTACACCTGCGAGATCTTGGAGAGCACCGTCTCAAGGACTTACAACGCCCCAGTCGCCTTTTTCAGTTAGTTATCGCGGACTTACCTGCCGACTTTCCACCGCTCAAGACCCTCGATAGCCGCCCCAACAACCTGCCCGTCCAATTTACTCGGCTCATCGGACGAGAGCAGGAAGTTGCAGCCGTGCAGCATCTCCTGCAGCGCGAGGACGTGCACCTGGTGACTCTGACAGGACCAGGCGGCACAGGGAAAACCCGCCTGGGTGTGCAGGTGGCAGCGGAATCCAGCGACCTGTTCCCTGATGGAGTCTATTTTGTGAACCTGGCCCCCATCAGTGATGCCGAGTTCGTCGTGCCTGCCATTGCCCAGACGCTTGGCGTACGCGAAGTGGCTGACCAGTCTCTGCCAGAATGCTTGCAGGAGGAGCTGCAACAGAAACAGGTGTTGTTGTTGCTTGACAACTTCGAACAAGTGGTGAGCGCAGCTCTGCAGGTGACGGACCTGCTCGTCGCCTGTCCGAAGCTCAAGGTACTGGTGACGAGCCGGGAGGTGCTGCATGTGCGAGCCGAGCATGAGTTCGCCGTGCCCCCTCTGGCGCTGCCCGATCCCACACACCTGCCAGAGCTTGCAGCGCTCTCGCACTACGCGGCGGTAGCACTGTTCCTCCAGCGAGCCCAGGTAGTGAAACCTGATTTCCAGGTGACTGCTGCGAATGCTCGTACCATCGCCGAGATCTGTGTGCGGCTTGATGGGTTACCGCTCGCGATTGAGTTGGCGGCGGCCCGCGTGAAACTGTTTCCACCGCAGGCACTGCTCGCTCGACTGAACCAGCGGTTGCAGGTCCTGACGAGCGGGGCACGGGATGCGCCAGCGCGTCAGCAGTCACTGCGCAACACCATTGCGTGGAGCTATGACCTGCTGCATGCTGAGGAACAGCGGCTCTTCCAGCGGCTTTCCGTCTTCGTCGGTGGGTGCACCATGCAGACGATAAAGGCGCTTGGCGTTGCTCTGGACAAGAGCAGTGGAGCGGGATGGCTGTTGGATAGAGTCGCCTCGCTCATCGACAAAAGCTTGCTGCAACAGACGCAGCAGGAGGGGGATGAGCCGCGCCTCGTGATGCTAGAGACGATCTGTGAGTACGGGCTGGAGGCGCTCACTGCCAGCGGAGAGATGGATGTCACTCGGCACGCTCACGCTACGTACTATCTACGGCTTGCGGAGGAGGCGGAGCCGGAACTTGCACTGACAGGCCAACTTACAGGCCAGCGGCAGGTCATGTGGTTGGAGCAGTTAGAGCGAGAGCACGAGAACCTGCGAGCGGCGTTGCAGTGGTCGGTAGAACAAGGGGAGGCTGGACAGAGCATGGAGATGGCTTTGCGATTAGGTGCAGCGCTGGAGGATTTCTGGGTGATACGTGGTCACGACACTGAGGGGCGCACCTTCCTGGAACGGGCACTAGCTGGGAGCGAAGGAGTTACGCCAGCTGTGCGAGCAAAGGCGCTCGGCACTGTTGGAAGACTGGCTCTCGATCAGGGCGACACGGATCGGGGAGAGGTAGTATGCGAGCAGAGCCTGGCACTGTACCGAGAACTCGGAGACACAGCAGGTATCGCGCTTTCCCTCCATAGGCTAGGAGTGGTAGCCTGGACAAGGAACAACCTCACAGTATCCCGATCGCTCACCGAGAAGGCCTTGGCGCTCGGGAGGGAGATGGGCGACAAGGGGTGCATCGCCCTGTCACTCAAGCGGTTGGCGTTTATAGCCGATCAACAAGGCGAGTATACCAGAGGACGTGCCCTATGCGAGGAGAGCTTGGCCTTATACAGGGAGCGAGAGAGCAAGATAGGCATTGTTGCCTCGCTCTTGGAATTGGCCTTTCTGCTCTATCATTCCCACAGCGATCCTGTGCTGCTACGTTCTGTGCTCGAGGAAGGTCTTGCGCTCTCCAGAGAGCTGGGCTTCCCGACGGATATTGCAATCTTCTTCTGCCTCGCGGGGCAGCTCGCTCTCAGTCAGGGCAACGCTATCAAGGCCCGCCCGCTCATCGAGGAAGCCCTGGCACTCTTCAGGAAAGCAGGGGATCGGCATGCTACTGCCTTAGCGCTCTCCTTGTTAGCGAGGGTGGAGGCACGCCAGGGGAACCACACGGCAGCACGGGCCCTCTACAAGGAGAGTTTGGCGATGGCGGCGAGAGGCGTGACCGGCAAGGAGTTGATCCCCTCTTGTCTGGAAGGATTGGCGGGCCTCGTCGCAGCACAGGGAGAGCTTGTAAGGGCCACATGGCTCTGGGGTGCGGCAGAAACCCTGCGTCAAGCCCTCGGTGTACCCATCCCACCTGTCGAGCGTGCGACCTATGAGCAGGCAGTGGCTACTGCACGTAGCCAGCTCGGAGAGCGGGCCTTTGCAGCAGCGTGGGCCGAGGGACGCACCATGTCGCCAGAGCAGGCCATCACCGGACAGGATCAAGCGACGATATCCACAGCAACCCTGACAGAGCCGTCGGCACCTCCTGCGGCCAAGCCGCCACCTCTCTATCCTGATGGATTGACCACCCGCGAGGTGGAGGTGCTGCGCCTGGTGGCACGGGGGATGACAAATGATCAGGTGGCCGAGCGGCTCGTCATCAGTGCACGCACTGTCAACACCCACCTCACCTCGATCTATGGCAAGATCGGGGTCTCCTCACGGAGCGCGGCAACACGCTATGCCATGGAGCATCACCTGGTCTGAACAGGTGGTTGTCCGTGTCTGGCTGACCCTCTCCCAGGACTTCCCCCGCCATGTGTCTCTCTCTCCATCTGTACATGGAGAGGAGTGTCTGCCTCAGCGTGCTTGTGCCTCGCATCCACGTCATTCTACGTAGAAGGCCTCACCATCATCTCCTCACAGCCAAACGAAGATACGTCTCACAATACGTTCTTCTCACGATGTGCCTGGCACCGTCGCCATATACACTGTGAGTAGAGGGTCTTTCCTCACATGTGAGACCAGAAGAGCATCCTGAAAGAGGCATAAAAAGGAGCAAGGCGATGATCCCAAACATTCATATCCATGAGCAATTGATGTTCGAGCGCTGCCAGGAACGGCAACGCGCGGCGGACCAGCAGAGATTGGTAGCGGGGTTACGTTGGTCCCGCTCCAGCCTGACACGTCGCCTTGCTGGAAAACTCGGCGTTCTCCTGGTCGCACTCGGTACGAGTGTGCAGCAGCTTGCGCTAAGTGGGAAGCAGGTGGTACATGACCAGGGTAACGGGCAGTAGACGAAAACGGGCAGGGCATTACCCATACCCACGGGTTGCGCAACGAGATGATGCAGAGAAAACCGAAGAAGCAGTCGCCCTTACCAGCAAGGAGGCGGTGGGTCTGATTCCTGTCGGTAGACTTTGTCGCTCACTGCCGGAGCGCGAAGCATAAACGTTTCCGCTGGGGGATGGACTTCGACCACTTGATGATACACGCCTCTGGGAAAGCAACAAAACTCTCGGGGACCGATGGTGAACCGTTCTCCCTCTACCTCAACCACGACACTTCCCCGGAGAATGATGAAGCACTCATCGCTGTCTTGATGGGCATGAGGCAGCGGATCAACCCATGCTTCTTCGGTGTGATTGTACCAAATCTGAAGCCGATCAGAGGGAAAGCCGACCTCGTTAGGGGGAACAGGTCCGGCTAAGAGAGTGGAAGAGTCTGGTAACTTGCGGTGATGAAATCGTGCCATGAGTACGCTCCGTCGCTTGAAGGATGGGGTTCCTGTTCGATCTTTGCCTGAAGAAACCGCTTGTAGACTCAGACGCTCACGCAGAGTACTTTGTCACATCCCTGAAACGATCGAGCTCTGATGTGCTATCCTCCAGAAACGAAACGGCCAGAAAAAGAGGCGCACGCGCCTCCACTCGGAGAAGCCAGCTTGCCCGAGAAGAGGGAATGCCACGGCGGTCAAGGCCATGTTACGCTGTCGCCAACCCGAGCGAGGTGGCAAAGGCTGTTGGAACGCCGAACAACCTGATCGTGACCTGCCCACAAGCTTCTGGACGTGCATTGCGCGCGAGGCGCTCTTGCCACGAGAGGCGCGAGTGCGCGCGCTGCGCACGGGAGAAGATCACCTCCGTGATGGGGGGCGAAGCGGCGGGAGGTGACAGGCTCATTTCGAGGCGTTGGGATCGCACGAGTTGGAGACAGGCACGCCTGTGTTCTCTGCGGCTCCAATCGCGCCAGAGCAACGGGGCAGAACCTACCTGCAGCGGATGGAGGAGTATACTCACCTGGCGTGGTTTTGCGGTGGCGTTGCCCTGCCACTGGCACTGCTCGCGCAGGGGACAGGGCCGACACCTGTGAATGCTGGCTCCATACACTACGCGCAGGCTCCCGTCGGCTTCTCGGCGTTGCTCATGGGCAGAAAGTGATTGCCCTGCTGGACAACGGAGCGTGCCATCAGGCTGAAGAGGAAAGTCGGCTCCTGTGAAGCGCCCCGTCTTCCAGGATGTGGCTGTCGTGGGTGGACCGTAACCAGAGGCAGGAGTTGACGAGGGGGGAAGCGTGGCAGCCTGTTTGCTCTGCTGTGGGATGGCGGGAGCGAACTCGGTGATGCGCACCGGCGTGGGTTCCAACTGATGTCCTAGTTCCAGGCGAAGGTTCCAGGTCCACTGAGTCACCAGTTGCCAGCACTCCTGCCCCCAGGCGGAATGGCTGCACCATCGATCTGGATCGATCTCCTGGTCTTCATCTGCCAATATCGGCTCAAAGGCCCCACGATGGAGATACAACTCGACGACATCGCAGGCGGTGAAGGCGTGCTGCGGCAGCTTCGTCAGGAAGAGTTCGTAGACGACGCCTGCACGCGTGACCCCAACGGGACTCTTCTTTGAGGGAGCCGGATGCGTGGCCACGACCACGCGGCACAGGACGCCAGCCGGTCCCACCGGAACCTGCGGACAGTCGTAGAGACTGCGCACCATCTGGCTTTCGGGGCGCTGTTGGACCTGATCAGGTGGCAGGTGCAAACGGGCCTGGACCAGCGGATGATCGAGCACCGTGTACTCTTTGCCACGGGTCACAAACGCAAAGCCCGCCACCTCGGAGAGCGCAGCCCCCGTGCCATACTGCCCATCGAGTCGAAGGAGCGTCCGCTCCGAGGGAAACTGATACGCGGTCAGATAACGACTGACCGCAGCCAGTCCCTTGCGCAGTTCCTCCCTGTAACGGCCGTTCCCTTTGTTTCCGAAACTGCCGAGCCACTGATAGCTATGCGCCTGGCTAATGGTTGTGCGTGTGCGAACAACCTCCCCGCGTTTGCGGCCTCGGTAGCCAGGGGCGCACACATCATCCAACCGGCGAAAGGCCGGAGGAAGCTCATCGGTCTGAGGCAGCGCGCGCTGCCGAGCCGCCTCTCGCGTCCCATCGATGTCGAACACCATCCAGGAGGTTCCTGCTCGATCCAGCAGGCTTCCTGTTTGCTTGTCAGGAGAGAGCGGACGACTGAGCAGATCATCAAGAAAGAGGGTGCGCAGGGCTTCAATCGGCGCTTCGGTCAGCGCCGCGAGAAAGCGCGAGAGCGCCGAACGGGAGGGCAACCGATCCCGCTCAAACAGAGCCATGAAGGGAACCGCAAACGGCTGGAGTCGCTCGTAGAACTCCTCTAGGGTGCGTTCCCCGCTGATGGCGTACCCGAAGAGGACCGCGAGAAAATCGATGACCTCATAGCGGCCAACACGCTTCCGCGCAAAACGCACCTGCTCGTTGATCTTGCTGAGAACACCATGCTTCTGAAGATAGCTGCTGAGCAACACGACTTCTCCAAACCAGGAAGGGGTTGAGAAGTTGGACTCCGAAGTCGTCTGGATTTTCACCGCATTGTCGGCGATACTAGTCATACTTGGACCTCCTTGGTGAGAACTGTTGTATTCGTTCTCTTCAAGGAGGCACATTTCTACGCCGATGTGCTACCAGTCACACTCGTTGCGCATCGCGTGGGATGGTCCTGCACTAAGGAAGGAGCTTTATCAGCACCAGCTTTCACAGCAGGAAACCAGCATCCTTTATGGTTCTGCATTAAGGAAGGAGCTTTATCCAAGGCAAGCTGAGCAGCAGATCCAACATCCAGCAGTATTTCCATCCCAACGCCCTTGGCAACCTCTACCTCAAGCTCTGCGACCAGTGGAGCATACCTCAGATCAGAGTGAAAAGAGTGGCACACCTATTCCGCTCACCCCAGGTATTGGAAATGCAGCAAAACCTTCTTCTCCACTTCCCGCCGAATTGCCTCTACGTTCGCCTCCCGTTGCCGGGGAAGCTTTTAACATGCTGCCGCCTGCGCCTATTCCTGAAGCAAAAGCTCCCTCGGCTTTGAGAACGCTGGAAACACGTCCTGCTGGTCCCATCCTGGTTCCCGCACGTTTTTTGGTCCCTCGTCGTCTCCTGGTGACGTTGCTGTGTCTTCTCTTACTCATAAGCATGAGTGGTGGAGGAACGTGGCTCTATCTGGCACAACAGCATCAGCAGCATGCACAGGAGGGGGTACGGCCACAGCTCTCTCCACTCGCTCTGCTACAGCAACGCCTGCTCTTCTAAACACAGTGAAAGAGTTAGGATGTCCACAGGCAGATAAAAGCAGTTCCATCTATCAGAGCCTTTTCCAGCTAGCAGATGGAAATACTACCTATACATTTGCATCCCATGCCACCGATGAAACAGGCCGTGGGTGTAACCAGACAAACAAGCCGATCCACGTAGCCGGTGTTGTGTTTAAGTTATGGTTAACCAATCGTATACCAGAGCACAAAATCCTCCAATTACCAGTCGATGCGTTGATGCACACAGAGCAGCTTTCACAACCCATTACAGGGAAAATAAATGATACCGATTACCCGGAGATCGCGAATGCCCTGCAATTTGCTTCCAATACACAGCAGTTACAACCATCCAATGACCAGGGCCAGGCACATTGGACCTACAAGCTCAATCCAAATTTGAAAGATGGCGACTATAGCCTGGTCATACTCACCGATTGGCAAGGTAACGCTTACAATTGGAATTGGTACGGCATTACCGTGAAGAAGCAAGGGTAAATTTCCTCTGAAAACCTCCAGCGAGAAGGCCTATCGGGCTCAATACAAACGTTGACGCTGTTGCCCAATGGTCAAACGACGCGAAAAGGAAGGGATATTGAGATGGCCTTCAAGCTGCTCAAACGCACGCTGGGAGTGCATCTGTGGTGGGCTTGTTCTCGGGTGCTGGTCGTGCAACAACTGCTGCTGACCCTCACTCTGGCACAGGTGCTTCATTTCCTGCAAGCCGATATTGCGGCTCAGGCGGGTGTCGAGCCGATGGAGGTCTCCCTCGACATTTTGATGAAAGTGCTTCCCCAGGCGAGCTGGCCGTGCCCCTTTGGTCTGGTTCAATCCCTGATCTCTCATGCCCGTAGCATTGGCTTGATTCGCCCCTCTCGCTATCTGGCCCTGGAGCTGCCAACCATTCCTCAAGAAGCGGTTCTCCCGCCCCCGCCCGGTATCCCGCTTTCGCGTCCCGCCAAACAAACGGTTCGCAAAACCCCTCGTCATCCCAGGCGCACTAATCCTTTCGATTTCCGTTTCTTTCCTCTCCTCTTACTTTAATTGTCGCGGATAAACTGTCCCATGTCCCAAACTCAAAATGATATAATCTCCTTGCACACGACCTGTTTTTGATAATGAACGTGGGTCCCACTTCCCCCCATTTTGACACTCTCAATGGGGTTCTTCCCACCATTTGGGGAACACTGCTTGTTTGCTGTTTTGATCGATGCCCAGTGATATACTCCTGGAAAAGATGTAAGGAAAGGGTTTTCTTTTCAGGAGGATGATGGAGATGGAAAGGTCCCCGTTTCTGCCCTTACCCGACGGGATGATCATTGGTCAGGTAGAAATCACCGCAGCGCAGCTCACGGTGGAAGTGATCTCCACCCAGCCTTGCGTCCCCTGTCCTGAGTGTGGGAGCCTCTCAGACTCTGTCCACTGTCGGTATCAACGAACGGTTCACGATGTGCCATGTGGAGGCCGCAGCGTCGTGCTGCGACTTGGGGTGCGCAAGTTTTTTTGCCGCGTGTCTACTTGCCCTCGGAAGGTGTTTGCCGAACGTCTTGCGCAACTGGTCCAACCCTGGGCGCGGGTGAGTAATCGTCTTCTCTCGGAGCTGCAAGCCCTGGGGCTCTCGGCCAGCGCTGAGGTAAGTGAGCGCCTGGCTCCACGACTGGGGATGCAGGTTAAAGCGCCAACTCTGTTGCGCTATCTGCGCACCATTGCTTCTCCTTCTGATGTGTCAGTGCGGATATTGGGGATTGATGAGTTCGCCATCAGGCGCGGAGACAGTTATGGAACGATTCTGGTCAACCTTGAGACTGGCAAGCCGCTCGATCTCTTGCCAGATCGCACCGCTGAAGCAGTTTTCCCCTGGCTGGAGAATCACCAAGAAATTGACGTGGTGAGCCGGGATCGGGCAAGTAGCTACGCGGATGCCGTGAAGCGGGCACTGCCTCATGCGACGCAGGTCGCTGATCGGTACCACCTCATCCAAAACCTGCGTGAACATCTGCAACGTTTCTTGGACCGCAAGCGCACCTGTTTACCAGAAATTGAGGATATCCCGCTCAAAGCAGTATCCACCAGCGATCCTGGCAGTGAAGGATCTCTCAATGATCAGAAAGGTACCGTGACACGTCCCGTTTCTGCGGACAGGTCACAGGCGCGGAGAACCGATCAGCCTGAGGCTCAAGGTGAGGCAGAACTGCCACCTGCGCAGGTGGGTCAGCAGATCGAGCTTGCCTGCTTGACCTATGCGGAACGCAAGAAAAAGATCAGTCGAGACAAGCGCTCTGCTCGCTATGAGCATATTCTGGCTCTGCACCGAGCGGGAATGAGTGGGCGTGCTATTGCTCGGGAACTGCACATGAGTCGGCGCATCGTTCAGCGATACCTTTCCTCAGACGGCTTCCCGGAGCGTGCTTCCGGTTCTGGGCGACGAGCATTTGGCAAGAGCAAGCTCGATCCTTATCTCATGTATCTCCGTGAACGCTGGAACGCGGGCTCACATTCAGGCTCGCGTCTGTTTGGTGAGATTAAGGAACGTGGGTACACCGGCTCTGAATCCTTGCTCAGAAAGTTGCTTGGTGAATGGCGCACAGAACTTCCTCTCAAGCGCAGGCAAGGACAACCGCGCAAACCACGTCTCTGCTCTCAGCCAAGGAAACGACGCCTTTCCTCGCGCGGTGCAGCTTTTCTGATGATCTTGTCACCCACAAAGCTCACCAAGGTGCAACAACAACAGATTGAACAGATCAACCTCAATGAGGAACTTCGCACCGTCTACCTGTTGAGCCAGGAATTTGTGACCCTACTCAAAGAACGGCAGGTGGAGGCATTGGACTCCTGGCTCAAGCGAGCAAAAGAGAGCCGTGTGACGGAACTGAGCAGCTTTGTCAACGGCATTCGTCGAGACTATGCCGCGGTTCGCGCCGCTTGCTGCTTGTCATGGAGTAATGGGACCACGGAGGGCCACGTCAACCGTCTCAAATTTCTGAAGCGCCAAATGTTTGGTCGTGCTCATCTGGACCTGTTACGCGTGAAGGTGCTTCATGCGGTTTAATCTTTGAGACCGGTTCTCGTTTCAATGGCGGCCTAACGCACTAGATATGCAAACTCCTCGCAAGGAAATCGCTCGTGCTTTACCAAATCTCTTCAGTCTATCCCCTCTTATCAGCCGAGCGGTGTTCCCCAAATGGTGGGAAGAACCCTCAAAATGGGACCCAGGTGATATACTTTTGATAACCACAAGGGACCCACGTTGCATGTTTTTCTCCTCAGCACACGAGGGATGAGGGTATCCCCGCAAGGTTGGAGCTTCGCTCTCGCTCCCTCTGTTCTCGTGTATGCCCATGAAGCAAGGAGGGATACCAGCAAGCAAAGAGTGTGCAAGAGAATGGCTCTCATTTGTTGCAGATGAGATAGACTGAGAGAACCAGTCGGGAGACACACAGGAGGTCCATCATGGCTAACCGCAACTTGCTTCGTCTGTCAGCGACGCTATTGTTCGTGGGGGTACTATTTTCCCTTCTCGTGGGCTTGTTGCATCCCTCTCGGGAAAATCCCAATAACCACACCGCCGTGTTTGCCGAGTACGCCAACAGTGCGGATTGGACCGCCGTCCATCTCGGCCAGTTCGCTGGTATAGCGGTCATCATTGCGGGACTGCTCGT
>WNGD01005162.1_pt1 | contig 12718 bp, 7 predicted proteins | sample 5400671 | NCBI WGS metagenome assembly WNGD01 (sample SAMN13153369, study PRJNA577476) | soil metagenome | isolation source: 40 cm soil or saprolite under grassland replicate 2 | place: USA:California | collected 2016-06-15
GTGTTCTGGTCGCTGTGCGGCGTGCACCCGTTCTGCGGATAGGAGTTCGGGTCGCACAGCGGCAGCCCGAACCACGGCGCGATGCTCAGCTCGCCGTACTTGGTCACGCTGCCGGTGGCTGTCGGCGCCTTCTTCGGGTCGACCGGCAGCTTCATCAGGTAGGTCATCGTGTTGCCAGACCCGGCGGCGTGCGAGATGAACTTCACGCTCGGCTCGTCATGGCCGATGTAGCGGTGGTTGTCCTCGAAGCGAAGGCCGCCGCGCGACTTGCCGCGCGGGGTGAACGGGTCGGTGCAGGTCGCCGGGCCCGTCCGCTTGACGGCCTTGTACTTCGTGCTGAGACCGTTGCAGTCAAGCTGGTTGACCTTGTTCGGCTTCACCGACGTGGCGTGGTGCACCGCGGGGATGGCCGCCATCCGCGCCTGGCCCTGGACGGATGCCTGGCCCGCCGAGGCCATGCCGATGGCCGCCAGGCTCATGGCTGGCGCCAGGACCATGACCCATGCTGCTCGATATCGCATTAACGTCCGACCACCCATGCGTGTCTTACCTCTCGCTCGGTCCCGCCCGCCGTTGGGCAGGATGCGTCGATGTCACTGGGTGGCCCCTCATGACAAGGCACAGTGACCCCTGCGGAACGTAACAAGCGACCGAATCATGGTCAAGACCCAAGGTGCCCCATTCCCAGCATCAATATGGGCCGAGACTAGCGGTTACCGCCGGTGTGCTCTGGATGGGCCGCCGGCCGGCGTGTCGGCGTCCGGTATGTTGCGCCTGGAGTTGCCGGCCGGAGGAGGGACGACGGTGCGACTGACCAAGCTCGGGCATGCCTGCGTCAGGCTGGAAAAGGACGGCGTGAGCCTGGTGATCGACCCCGGCGTGTGGAGCGGCCCCAGCGCGCTGACCGGCGCTACTGCGCTCCTGGTCACGCACGAGCACCCGGATCACCTGGACGCGGATGCGGTGCGCGCCGCGCTGGCCGCCGACCCCGGCCTGCAGCTCTGGACCAACGCCTCGGTGGCCGCGCAGCTCGCTGACCTCGAGGGCCGGGTGCACGTAGTCAGCCACGGCGACGCGTTCACCGCCGCCGGATTCGATATTCATGTCTACGGCCAGGAACATGCGCTGATTCACCGCGACATTCCGGTCGTCCGCAACACCGGATTCGCCGTGGACGGCGAGGTATTCCACCCCGGCGACGCGCTGACCGTCCCTGAGGACCGGATCCCCACCTTGCTGCTGCCGGCCAACGCGCCGTGGCTGAAGGCGGGCGAGATGATCGACTACGCCCGCGAGGTCGCGCCACGGCGCGCCTACGCGATCCACGACGGGCTGCTCAATGCCAACGGCCTCGGCCTGATGCAGAACCTGATGAACGCGGCCGCCGCGCCGTCCGGCGCCGAGTACGTCCGGCTGCAGCCGGGCACGAGCGTCGAGCTCTGAGCTGGATGCCGGACTGGAACCGGATGCTGCGGGACGGTGGCGTGCTACGCGGTGCTCCTGCTCAGCTGAGCCACGTCAGAAGCTAGCGCCCACATCCATCAGGCGGAACGCATCACTCCGGATGGGTAGTCGCCGCCACATCGGGGCACGGACTGAACATGAGCGCATCCCGGTGGCGGGGAGGTACACCGGGACGTGCTGCGCTGGCTGCGGGGGGCCGGCACCGGGGACCGGCGGCGCCGGCCGCGGCCGCCGCGGCGGTCCTCATCGCCGTGATCATCACCGTCCTGGCCGGTTGCTCGGGCACTCTCGCGACGTCCCGGCTGACCCGGGCCGCCGATCCAGTCGAGACCGCCAGCGCGCCTGCCGCGCTGCCGGTCCTTTACTCCCGCGCCGAGGGATGGCACGGCGGCCAGGTGCGGCCCGCTGCCAGCTACGTCGGCCAGGGCGGCTCGCCCTATCTCACGGCGCTGAAATGGCTGAGCTGGACCGCCACCGGCGCGCGGGCGAACGGCTACCTGCACCTGCAGCGGGCCGGCTGCGCGCTGCCCACCTACCAGTGCCCGTACCAGAGATTCCGCGTCCAGGTCCAGCTGAGCCGGGTGCAGACTCACCACGGCGTGCGGTACTACTCGCGGATGCGCTGGACGTATCGCAAGAATCACGTCCGGCACGTGATCCGCTGGATGACCGACAGGGGCTACTGGCGCAACTGACCGGAACGGGTGGAAGGGGCTAGCGCGGCGGGGGATCGGCACCGGGCCGCGGCTCGTGCCAGCGGCTGGTGATCGGCAGCCGGCGGTCGCGGCCGAAGTTCTTCGCCGAGATCTTCGGCCCCGGCGGGTACTGCCGCCGCTTGTACTCGGCCCGGTCGACCAGCGAGATCACCCGGCCGACCAGCTCAGGGTCGTGCCCGGCGGCGATGAGCGTGGCCGCGCCCATATCGCGGTCGACGTAGTCGTCGAGCAGCGCGTCGAGCACCGCGTAGTCCGGCAGCGAATCGCTGTCCAGCTGGCCGGGGGCAAGCTCTGCGCTCGGCGGCTTGATGATCGAGTTGGCCGGGATCGGCGGCGTCTCGCCGCGGGCCTCCGCCTGCTGGTTGCGCCACCGGGCCAGATCCCAGACCAGCGTCTTCGGCACGTCCTTGATCGGCGCGAAGCCGCCGGCCGAGTCGCCGTAGAGCGTCGAGTACCCGGTGGCGATCTCGCTCTTGTTGCCCGTGGTGAGCACCAGATGGCCGTCAGCGTTGGACAGCGACATCAAGATCATGCCGCGGATCCTGGCCTGCAGGTTCTCAGCGGCGAGGCCGCGGCTGTCAAGCTCGGTTCCGAAGGCGTCCACGATCGCGGCGATCGGCACCGTCCTGGCGTGCAGGCCCTGCCGCTTGGCGAGATCCTCGGCGTCGCCGACGGAGTGGTCCGAGGAGTACCGGCTGGGCATCAGCACCACGTGCACCTGGTCCGGCCCGATCGCATCGGCCGCTATCGTGGCGGCCAGCGCCGAGTCGATGCCGCCGGACAGGCCGAGAATCACGGAGCGGAACCCGTTCTTCCTGACGTAGTCCCGGGTGCCGGTCACCAGCGCCGCGTAGACCTCGGCGAGATCGCTCAGCCGGGGCCACTTAGTACCCGCCTGGATCGGCTCCGTGCCGCCCGGCAGCGCGCCGTCCGCGCTAGCCGTGACACCGGCCGCAGCCGCCGCGGCACCGTCCGGACCGGCCGTCAGGCCCGGCACGGTCCTCGTTGGGGAGGCGGGGAGCGGGATCGCTGGCACGGCCGCCGGGCGCGAGTCCGCGGCGAGCGTCAGGCGCTTGATCGTGATCGTGCTGCCGTCCCTCGCGTCGGCCGGCTCTTCCCCGGCCCCGACGGCCAGGCTGGCGGCGGGCAGGTCCAGGTCGGCGACAATCAGCGCTTCTTCGAACTGCGGCCCGCGGGCCAGCAGCCGTCCCGAGGCGTCCACGATGATCGAGTCGCCGTCGAAGACCAGCTCGTCCTGCCCGCCGACCATGTTGACGTACGCGAGCGTGGCACCGGCCTCAGCGGCCCGGCGCTGGCACAGCTCCAGCCGGGTGTCGTCCTTGCCGCGCTCGTACGGCGACGCGTTGGGCACCACCAGCAGGCCAGCGCCGGCCTGCCTGGTGACCGTCACCGGGCCGCCGTCCTGCCACAGGTCCTCACAGATCGCGATCGCGACATCCACCGGCCCGCCGCCCGCCGACGGCAGCCGGAAGACGGGCAGCGTGTCACCGGGCACGAAAATCCGGTACTCGTCGAAGACCCCGTAGTTCGGCAGGTGATGCTTGGCCGATGTCATCGCCACCTGGCCGGCATGCAGCAGCGCGGCGGCGTCCAGCGGCGCCCCGGACGGCAGCCCGACCCGCGGCGCCAGCCCCGCCCTGCGGCCGAGATATCCGGTGACTACGGCGACCCCGCCGAGCCCGGCGGCGGCCAGCCGCTGCGCCGCGGTGCCCACCGCGGCGATCGACGCGTCCACGAACGACGCGCGCAGCGCGAGGTCCTCCACCGGGTAGCCGGTGAGCATCATCTCCGGGAACACCACGATACGGGCACCCTGCCCGGCGGCGCGCCTGGTCCAGTCGACTAGCAGCTCCGCGTTGCCTTCAAGATCTCCGACGGTGGCATTGACCTGGGCGAGCGCTATCCGGATTACAGGCACCTAGCCAGCTTATGGCGGCACCGGCCGACCCGGATCCGGCCGGTCGCGGAACTGTAGTTACACAGCAAAGGCATGCGCCCGCGAGGCGCGTAACGCGGCCGAAACACGGGCCCGGCAGACTGGCGGGGTGGACAGGCAGGAAGAGTTCGTGCTGCGCACGCTCGAGGAGCGTGACATTCGTTTCGTCCGGCTGTGGTTCACGGACGTGCTCGGCTACCTGAAGTCGGTCGCGGTGGCGCCCGCCGAGCTAGAGGGGGCGTTCGCCGAGGGAATCGGCTTCGACGGCTCGGCCGTTGAGGGCTTCGCCCGCGTCTATGAGGCCGACATGATCGCCAGGCCCGACCCGTCGACCTTCCAGCTGATGCCGCTGGGCGGCGAGATGCCGGGCGTCGGGCGGATGTTCTGCGACATCCTGCTGCCGGACGGCTCGCCGTCCTACGCCGACCCGCGGCATGTGCTGAAGCGGGCGCTGGCCCGGGCATCCGATCTGGGCTTCACGTTTTACACGCATCCGGAGATCGAGTTCTTCCTGCTGCGGGAGAAGCCGGAGCCGGGCGTGAAGCCCCAGCCCATCGACACCGGCGGGTACTTCGATCACACGCCGCACAGCATCGCGCACGACTTCCGCCGCAGCGCGATCACGATGCTGGAGAGCATGGGCATCTCGGTGGAGTTCAGCCATCACGAGGGAGCGCCCGGCCAGCAGGAGATCGACCTCCGGTACGCCGACGCGCTCAGCACCGCGGACAACATCATGGCGTTCCGGCTGGCGATGAAGGAGGTCGCGCTGGACCAGGGGGTGTACGCGAGCTTCATGCCCAAGCCGTTCACCGAGTACCCCGGCTCGGGCATGCACACCCACATGTCGCTGTTCGAGGGAGACCAGAATGTCTTCCACGAGCCCGGCGCGCAGTTCCAGCTGTCCAAGCTCGGGCGCGCGTTCATCGCCGGGCTGCTCAGGCACGCGGCGGAGGTCACCGCGGTCTGCAACCAGTGGGTGAACTCCTACAAGCGGCTCTGGGGCGGGGACGAGCGGATCGCCGGCGCCGGGGGAGAGGCGCCCGCGTATATCTGCTGGGGACACAACAACCGCTCGGCCCTCGTCCGGGTGCCGATGTACAAGCCGCTGAAGGGGAACGCCACCAGAATCGAGTTCCGGTCGCTGGATCCAGCCTGCAACCCGTACCTGGCCTTCGCGGTGATCCTGGCGGCGGGCCTGAAGGGGATCGAGAAGGACTACGAGCTGCCGCCCGGCGCCGAGGATGACGTGTGGGCGCTGACGTCCGCCGAGCGGCGGGCGCTGGGCATCGCGCCGCTGCCGCAGAGCCTGTCGGATGCGTGCAACGTGATGCAGAGCAGCGAGCTCGTGGCCGAGACCCTCGGCGAGCAGGTCTTCGACTTCTTCCTGCGGAACAAGCGAGCCGAATGGCGGGACTACCGGCGCCAGGTGACCGAATTCGAGCTTGACCGTTACCTGCCGGTGCTCTGATCCTGCCTGGCCTGGGCAAACGACCAGGCGTCCGCCACCATGGCGGGCAGCCCGAGTTCCGGGACCCAGCCCAGGTCCGCCCGGATGCGGTCGGACGACGCGACGAGCACGGCCGGATCGCCGGGGCGCCTTGGCGCGGTCCGGGCGGGGATCTCGCGCCCGGTCACCTGCCGGCAGGCGTCCAGCACCGCGCGGTTGGAGAAGCCGGCGCCGCTGCCCAGGTTGTAGATGGCATGCTCGCCTGGCGCGCAGGCGGCCAGGGCCAGCAGATGCGCTCTGGCCAGGTCGCCGACGTGGATGTAGTCCCGGACGCAGGTGCCGTCGGGGGTCGGGTAGTCGTCGCCGAAGATGGCGACCTGGCCCTGCCCGGCCAGGGCCACGGCCAGCACGTTCGGGATCAGGTGCGTCTCGTGCACGTGCCGCTCGCCCGCCCAGCTGCCCGCCGCGTCCCGGTACGCGCCGGCCACGTTGAAGTAACGCAGGCTGACCGCGCCGATCCGGTGCATCCGGGCGTACTCGGTGAGGGCGGTGTCGACGGCCACCTTCGAGGCGCCGTACGGGCTGGTCGGCCGCGGTGGCGCGGTCTCGGTGACCGGCACCTGCTCGGGCTCGCCGTAGACGGCCGCCGTGGAGGAGAACACGATGCTGCGCGTGCCCTCGGCGCGCATGGCCTCCAGCAGCGCGAGCGTGCCGCCGAGGTTGTCCGCCCAGTACCGGGCCGGCTCCGCGACCGACTCGCCGACGAGGGACTTCGCGGCGAAATGCAGCACCGCGTCGACGCCAGCCGCGAGCAGGCCGCGGGCGTCGCTGCGCAGGTCACCGCGGACGAAGACGGCGCCGGCCGGGACGGCGTCGGCGTGCCCGGTGGACAGGTCGTCGAGCACGACGACCTGGTGGCCGGCCTCGACCAGCTGGGCAGCGACAACGCTGCCGATATACCCGGCGCCCCCGGTGACGAGCAGCTTCATGCCCCCGGTTCTACCACCTGTGCCTGGGCCTGGCCGCGCCGGGCCGCGCGGTTCTGCCGTCCGCGAATTCGCGCTGCGGCGACCGCCTAGGCGGCGAGAATCGAGGAGAACGGGCGAGAGGAGTCCGGAATGCGAGTCGCGGTGCTTGCCGATATCCACGGCAACCTGCCAGCCCTCGACGCGGTGCTCAGCGACGTCGATGCGGCGCGGGCCGATGCCATCGTGCTGAACGGCGACCTGGCGACCGGGCCGATGCCGGCCGAGACGCTGGACCGGCTGGCCGGGCTGGGCAGCCGGGCGATCTGGGTACGCGGGAATGCGGACCGTGAGCTCGCCGCCGCCTGCGACGGCGCGCTCGACCCCGGCCTGCCCGAGGTGGCGCGGGTGCCCACCGAGTACTGCGCGACCCGGCTGGCGGGCCGGCACCGAGACCTGCTCGCGGACCTGCCGCTGTCCGTCACCCTCGACGTGACCGGGCTCGGTGCCGTCCGGTTCTGCCATGCCACGGCGCGCAGCGACACCGAGATAGTGCTGGTGGACTCGCCAGTGGATCGTTACCGGGAGGCATTCGCCGGCACCGGCGAGGCGACCGTCGTGCTCGGACACACGCACATGCCGTTCGACCGGCTCGCCGACTGCCGCCGGTTCGTCAACCCCGGCAGTGTGGGCATGCCGTACGGCGGCACCGGGGCGTACTGGGCGCTGCTCGGCCCGGACGTGGTGCTGCGGCACACCGGGTACGACCATGCGGCCGCCGGGGAGATGTTCCGCGCCGCCGCGCCCGGCTATCCGGGCCTGACCGAGTTCATCGCGGAAAACGTGCTGACCGTGCCGTCCGACGCCCTCGCCCTGGCAGCTTTCTCCGCCTAGCCGATCACCCGGCCTGGGCGGATGCGGCGCGGCGGCGCCTGACCGGCAATGGCTCGCTACGGTTCTGGGGTGAGCATTCCGCGCGGGACGACCCTGGCCGGGCGGCTGGCATCGCTCGGCTTCGCCGACGCCGACCGGGCGGAACGCCTGATCGCGGGCGAGCTCGCGCTCGACATCAAGGGCACGGACGGTGCACTGGTCGAGGCGCTCGCGGCGGCTGCCGACCCGGACGCCGCGCTGGCCGGGCTGGCGCGGCTGGCACCCGATGCCGGGCTGCGGGCCGCGTTGCGGGCCGAGCCCGACGCCGCGGCCAGGCTCGCCGCCGTGCTGGGGGCCAGCGCAGCCCTCGCCGATCATCTTGCCCGGCATCCGGCCGACTGGCGGGAGCTGACCGGGCCGCGGGCAGCCAGCGGGCCGGAGCCCGGTGAGCTGCGGGCCTGGCTGCTGGCGAGCGTGGGCGCCGACCCGGCCGCCGCGGAGCCGTCGGCCGACCCGGCGCGGCTGTCCGGGCAGGACCCGGCCACCAGCCTGCGGGTGGCCTACCGGCGCGGCCTGCTGCGGCTAGCCGCGCGGGACCTCACCGGGGCGGTCACCCTCGATCAGGCCGCGGCTGAGCTTGCCGACCTGGCGGCGGCGGCGCTGGAGGCCGCGCTGGCGATCGCGCGGTCGCAGCTGCCGCCCGGCGCGACGCCAGGCCGGCTCGCGGTGATCGCGATGGGCAAATGCGGCGGGCGCGAGCTCAACTACGCCAGTGACGTGGACGTGATCTTCGTCGGCGAGCCGGCGGGGGCGCAACGGCCGGCCGGGCCGGACGACGCGGCCGCCCTGCGCACCGCCACCCGGCTGGCGGCTGGCCTGATCCGGGTCTGCTCGCAGGCAGCGCCGGACGGCCCGCTGTTTCCCGTCGACGCCAACCTCCGGCCCGAGGGCCGTGCCGGGCCGCTGGTCCGCACCCTGGCCAGCCACCGCGCCTATTACGAGCGGTGGGCCAAAACCTGGGAGTTCCAGGCGCTGCTCAAGGCCAGGCCGGTCGCTGGTGACGCCGAGCTCGGCCGCGCATACGCCGACGCGATCGCCCCGATGGTCTGGCAGGCGGCGCAGCGCGAGAACTTCGTGCCGGACGTGCAGGCCATGCGCCGCCGGGTGGTGGCCACGCTGCCCGCCGCCGAGGTCGGCCGCCAGCTCAAGCTCGGTCCCGGCGGCCTGCGCGACATCGAGTTCGCCGTGCAGCTACTCCAGCTCGTGCACGGCCGTACCGACACCTCGCTCCGGGTCAGCGCGACGCTGCCCGGCCTGGCCGCGCTCGCCGCGGGCGGATACGTCGGGCGCGAGGACGCCGCCAGCCTGGCCGCGGCCTACCGGTTCCTGCGCACCGTGGAGCACCTGCTGCAGCTGCGCCAGCTCCGCCGCACGCACACGCTGCCCGCGGATCCGGCCGCGCTGCGCAGGCTCGGCCGCGGGATGCACCTGGCCGAGCACGCCGCTGGCGGCGGGCCGCACGCCGACCCGGCGGATGAGCTGACCGCGCAGTGGCGGCAGCATGCCGGCCAGGCCAGGCAGCTGCACGAGAAGCTGTTCTACCGGCCGCTGCTTGACGCCGTCGCCCGGCTGCCCGCAGGCGCGGCCAGGCTTACCCCGGATGCCGCCAGGGCACGCCTGGAAGCGCTCGGCTACGCGGATCCGGCCGGCGCGCTGCGCCATATCGAGGCGCTGACGGCCGGCGTGTCACGCAAGGCCGCAATCCAGCGCACCCTGCTGCCCGTCCTGCTCGGCTGGTTCGCCGACGCCGCGGAACCGGATGCGGGACTGCTCGCCTTCCGCCAGGTCAGCGAGGCACTCGGCAGCTCCCCGTGGTACCTGCGGTTGCTCCGGGACGACACCAGCGTGGCGCAGCGGATGGCGAGGCTGCTGGCGTCGAGCAGGTACGCCACCGGTTTGCTGCTGCGCGCTCCCGACACGGTCTCGATGCTCGCCGACGACGCGCAGCTCGTCCCGCGGCCGCGGGCCGCCCTGCTGGCCGAGGCGGCCTCGACGGTCAGCCGTCATGACCGCACGGCAGACGCGGCGGCCGCCGTGCTCGCGCTGCGCCGCCGGGAGCTCCTCCGGACGGCCGCGGCTGACCTGCTCGGGCTGTCCGGGACCGAGGAAACCTGCGAGGCGCTGACGGTGGTCGCCGCCGTCACCATCGCGGCCGGGCTGACGGCGGCGATCAGGAACGCGGAGCGCGGCAGCGGCCCGCTGCCGACCCGGATCTGCGTGGTGGCCATGGGCAGGCTCGGCGGCCATGAGACCGGCTATGCCAGTGACGCGGACGTGATGTTCGTGCATGATCCGGTGCCCGGCGCGGATGCCGACGCGGCCACCAGGGCAGCGCACGGCGTGGCCGAGGAACTCCGCGGCCTGCTGGCCCGCCGCGGTCCGGACCCGGTGTTGATCATCGACCCCGGTCTGCGCCCGGAAGGACGGCAGGGGCCGCTGGTGCGGACTCTCGCCTCTTATCGGGCCTATTACCGCAGGTGGGCGGTCGCGTGGGAGGCGCAGGCCCTGCTCCGGGCCGAGCCAGTCGCTGGCGATCCTGGCGTCGGGCGATCCTTCACCTCCCTGGCGGATGAGTTCCGCTATCCGGCCGGCGGCATCGCCGAGGTCTCGGTACGGGAAATCAGGCGGATAAAGGCACGGATGGAGGCAGAACGGATGCCCCGCGGCATCGACCCGGCGGTGCATCTGAAGCTCGGCCCTGGGGGACTGGCCGACGTCGAATGGGTGGTGCAGCTCATCCAGCTACGGCACGCCTACGCCGTGCCCGGCCTGCGCACCACGCGCACGCTTGCGGCGCTGGACGCCGCCGTCGCGGCTGACCTGATCGGCGCCGGCGATGCCAGCGCGCTGCGGTCGGCGTGGCTGCTCGCGGCCAGGATCCGGGATGCGGTGACGCTTGTCCGCGGCCGCGCGTCGGACACGCTGCCGGCCCAGCAGGCCGGGCTGGCTGCCGTAGCCAGGCTGCTCGGCTACCCGCCGGACGCCTCCCAGGACCTGGTCCAGGACTACCGTCGCGGCGCCCGCCGCGCCCGGGCCGTGATGGACCGGCTCTTCTACGGCTGACGGGCCGCCCAGCCGGCTGCCGCGCTACTCGAAGCGGACGGCATCCAGCGAAGTCAGCCGGCCGAGCAGCGGCATGCTTGCCGCGCTGGACAAGGCCAGCGCCAGCAGCAGCCCGGCGCCGAGAGCGGGCCAGAATGCCGGGCTGGGTGGCTGCCACGCCGTCTGGCTGGTCCACATGGCGTAGCCTGCCAGCAGCATGCCGAGCCCGGTGCTGGTCACCGCGATGGCGAACAGCGGCAGCGCCGTCTCGGCGAGCAGCATCCGGTTCAGGTCACGCCTCGGCATGCCGCCCAGGCGCAGCAGCGCGAACGGGCGCCGGCGGTCAAGCAGCCCGCCCGCGACCGAGATGGCCAGGCTGAGGCCAGCCACCAGCAGGGTCAGCAGGAGCCCGGCGTCCGCGATCCGGCCCAGCGTGGTGGCCTGCTGGCGGTCCTGCGCGCTGATATCGGCGGCGGTTTCCGGGAGGAACTCGTTGTTCGAGCCGGTGGCCACCTCAACTGCGGTGCGCACGGCCTCGACCGAGGACGGGCGCCCGTCCGTGATCGCTATCACCCCAGCAAGCGGCAGCGACCCAAGCGGGGCTGCGGGCAGCGGGCGTGCCCGGGCCACGGTGACGCCGACGAAGGCGCCCTTGGCCAGCAGCTCGGCGCTGATCCGGACCGTCGCGCCCGGCTCGGCGCAGGTCGCCATCCGGGTGGCCAGCAGGTCCGCGCAGCGGGCCACGACCTGCAGCGAGCTGTCCGGGCTGGCCGGATGCGCCAGGGCTCGCTGACGCGGCGCGACCCGGAGGCCGACAACCCGCCGGACGCCGGCGATCCCGGCCAGCTTCCGGTTCAGGGCCGTGGCACCGGCCGGGCTAAGCGCGGGTTCCTGCGGGCCGGCCAGCTGGCCGACCACCGTGCCAGCGGGCAGCCGCAGCCGGCCGGCACCCGCGTCCGGCGCCTGCGCCCCGGCCGCGAACTCGCTGACCAGGGTCACCACGAAGACGGCCAGGATCAGCCCGCTGATCGCGCGGAAGCCCGCGGCGGGGCTGCCGGTGAGCCTGCGGCCGGCCAGCAGCGCCGGCGGCCGCCTGGCCAGCGCGGTGAGCAGCCTGCCGACCGCGACGGTCAGCAGCGGGCCGGCCGCCATGATGCCGCCGATGACCAGGCCGATGTTGGCGAACAGGAGGATCGTCGGCCAGTCGCTGCCCTTCGCCGCGCTGAGCGCGGGTTCCGCCGCGGCGAAGAGGGCGAGCCCGAGGATCAGCGGTACCAGCCGGCGCCAGGTCAGCCGCGGCGGCGTGACCTGCCTGGTCACGCCGAGCGGCGAGATCTGCACCCGGCGCAGCGATGCGAGCGCGCCGCTCGCGCCGAGCACGGGCAGGCCGATCGCGACGAGCGCGGCAGCGCCGGAGGGCAGCCGCAGGTCCGCGGGGAAGAACGGGGCGCCGTCGATGTTCAGCCGGGCGGCCTGCGGCCGGCCGGCCGCGAAGGCAGCGAAGCCGAGCGCGGTGCCGGCGGCGGTCGCCAGCACCGCCTCGACGGCCGCCGCCAGCCGGGTCTGCCCCGGCGTCGCCCCGGCCAGGCGCAGCGCGGCCAGCCGCTGCTCCCGGCGGGCGGCGGCCAGCCGGGTGGCGGTAACGATCAGCACCAGGATCGGCGCGAGCAGCGCGATCACGCCGACCCCAACCGCGACGCGGCCAAGGCGGGTGAGTGCCACGCTGCGCGGGGCGGACTCGATGCTGCGCACCTCGATGACGCCCGGCCGGCCGCGCAGCTGGGCCGGGGCGTGCCCGGCGAATACGACAAGCTCGCCGGGGCCGAGCAGGGCCGCGTTGCCGACCGTGGCCACTATCCGCCCGGGGAACCGGTCACCGAGCAGCCGGGCAGGCGTGCTGCGCAGCAGCCGCGCGAGCGCTGCCGAGACCGCCAGCTGACCAGGACCGGGCAGGCGGGACAGGCCCGGCGGGACCGGCGCGCGCGGCCCCACGGCGGCCACGTCCGCCCAGACGACCGGCCGGCCGTCGTAAACGTCGGTGCGCAGCCGCCAGAGCAGCGGGTCGGTGCCTGCCGGGTGCGGAGCCGGCCTGACGTTGTGCGCCGACGTGCTTGTCCAGGCAAGCCGCGCATCGTGGGCGTGCAGGGCGGGATAGAGAGCGGCCGCCAGGAGCAGCAGCCCGGCGCCCATG
>WNGD01005163.1_pt1 | contig 12718 bp, 10 predicted proteins | sample 5400671 | NCBI WGS metagenome assembly WNGD01 (sample SAMN13153369, study PRJNA577476) | soil metagenome | isolation source: 40 cm soil or saprolite under grassland replicate 2 | place: USA:California | collected 2016-06-15
GCCAGTAGCTGATGGGAAGGACGCGCATCGGGATGCTTTTCCAGAGCATCCGCTACTTCCAGCGGTCCCATTGTTTCAGGTTGCGGGGCGGCCCTGACGTCCCGGGAAAATGGAGTCTCTTCGCCAGAAAAGCGCGAGGGCGCTCGCGACTGCTCACGCGCGAGAAAAACCAATGCGTCGAGAGACGCCGGATTGGCCGGATCCCGCGCAAGCTTCACGATGCTCTCCCACGCCTTTGAATAAGGAGGCGAGTTTGGCTTCGTCATGGAGAGAACAAGAACAGCGCCCGCAAGCAATTCATTCGGCTTCGCGCGTGGATCGGTTGTTGCCCGCTCTGTGTAATCCAGAGCAAGGACGCCGTTTTGGCGCCGGGCAGCAAGCTGCGCGGCGAGCAGAAGGTCAAGTGGCGCAGATCCACCCTTTTGTGACAAAAGCAGATCGACTTGTGGCGCCGCAACTACCAGCTCGCCGGCCGCAAGCGCAGACGCCGCATAGTCGCGGCGGTCTTCGATGGTTAGGCGATGTGCCTCGTCCACTTTCTTCCACCACTCCAGTACTGCTGTGCCTTGACCCCTGCGGGACGCCAACCGCGCAATGGCACGCCACGCCTGGGGTTCGGTCGGACGCAGCAGGTACGCATCGCGCGCTTTGGCATTGGCTTCGTTCCACTTCTTTTGCTCGATCAGCGCGAACGCCTGATGCGCCAGTCGGCGAGATTGCCAGGCCTTGATTGCTCCGCCAATCGGCGGTGCAGCGAAGTAGAGCGCCACGCCCAGCGCACAGGTCGCGATCGCGCCCACAAAAACGAACAGTCGAATCCGTCGGGCGCGAATTTCTTCCGGCGGAGTAAGGTCGAGATCGTTTTTGTTTGCAACGGGACGTGACGGGCGCTTAGCCACGGGAGACGTTTACAATGACGCGGCGGCATCTGCAACGTCACGCGATTGACTGTTATAGTCGCGCTCTGACAAACGTTGTAGCCACGCCCCTGTGGGGCGTACATGACTGAAAACGATCGCGTTTCTCGACGGCGCGCAGCGCCGTGGCTACAGGGTTGTTCTGACCGTTCCGCTAAGCGCGCCGCCAACGCACGGACCGAATCAATCGCCGCCGCTGATGCCAGCATAGCCCAAGAACGCCGAGTAACCCGCCCGCGACCGTCGCCGGCTCAGGAACGATCGAGCCATTCAGCTGAATGTTGTCGATTATGGTCTGGAGATTGTTGCCCATTGACGTCCCACCGGTGAAAACCATGCGCAAGGTGACATTTGCCTGGGTATCAACGGCCGAAGGGACGACTAAAGTTATGATTTGTACCCCGGCTGTTGGTATGAACGACGAGGGGCCCGCGATGAAATTTACTCCATCAGTGCTGTAGAAAAGCTGTACATTGTTGAAGCCGTTGCCAGCCGTATTAACCGCAAAGCTCAAGGACATGTTCGCAAAAAAAGTCCCATTGAAGGCAAACTGAATATAACTGCCATTATCCACCGGGGTTGTTCTAAAACCGACCGCCAGACCCGGATTGGCGGTGTCGATATCACCAGCAGTTCTATTTTGCAAAAACCCGGCAGTGGCTGCGAAAACTGTGGCAGTGGTCGTGAGATTCGTAAGCACCAATCCGCCGCCAGGATTAAAATCCGGGGCGCCGACAACATCGGACGTAAAATCCGGGGCGCCGCCTAACACTGCGTCTTCAAAGTTAAAATAAACCAGTACCGTCGCATTCGCTTTTGGGGCGAGAGCGGCCATCAGCAGCAGCGCGCCCGCCACAACGAAGAGCGAACGAAATGGTAAAGCGCGCGGCCGACGTGTCTTAAATTTTCGCATGTTTTCTCCCAGGGCTCGAAGAATTACGCCCCTTGTAACAATTCCCGCTGGCGTGGCAAGACTTTTTTTAGATTTTTTTACCGTGCCTCCTACACAGGTAGAGGCGATTGACCTCAATCGCCCCGGGCGGTTCGGTGAACGTCCCCTACCTATTTTTCCGGCTCACGCAAAACGACGACGTCACGAACGAGCTCGCCCAAATGCGATTCGGCGTCCGTCGAGGAAAGCGGTTCCTTGCTTAGGAACACGATTTCCATGACCTGCTGTCCCAAATGGCGGCGTCCGTCCAGCACCGCGCCCAGACGTTCGGCGCGTGTCCATGACGAAGGGTTTCCTGCCATCATAAGGCTTGCGTCTGCGTGCTGCCGCGTCGTGGAAGGTCCTGAAGCGCGATCTTCCGATAAACAATAAAATGCGTGCGCTCTCTGCGGAGCGGAATTTTCGAATCTGCGCTGAAATTCAAAATGGCGAAATGGCAACTCAAATGAATCGCTGACGCGATAATTGCCCACCCCGTCGTCCGCCACCTTGGTCCACCCACTTGCGGGCAAACAAACATCCGGCCGGTGCAAGTTCGCCAGGAGCGCGCTGTTCCGGCCCGGTTTCCAGCGAAAAACATACAAGTAACAGGCGATCGTGTTCGGGCTCGACGGGTCGACCGGCGTGGCTGTAGCCACGGCCCTATGGGCCGTTTCCGCTGTTGGCGTGATCGTCCAAGCCGCAGTCTCGCCTTCATCGAAACGGAGGATGCTGCGAATTTCTTCGTCGATTTTCAATTTGCGGAAGTTGGGCGCCTGTTCGGGCCATCGCACACTCCAACGTATGCCGCTGACAAGATTGGTTTCGTGAACGCGATACCACGTCGCCGTTCCAATCTCTACGACCAAGAACCAGCAAAGGGCCGCCGCCAGATAGGGAGCAGGAACCTGTAGAGGCAGCCGTGTCGGCTGCAATTTCGCTCTCGCAGGCGACACGCCTGCCACCACAGCAGGCTTCTTCCCACCGAGCAGATACGCCAGACCCATGGTGCCCACAAAAACCAGACCGACGATGGTGTAGCCAGCAAGATCATGCCAGCGACTGACCTCTGAAATATTTTTCGTTGCCGCGACCGCGACCAAAAAAACGGCGCGGAGAAAATTAGCAACCAGCGCGACGACAACCGCCCCGCCGACGAGTGCGACGCGGCGCAAGATCGAAAGCCGTTTCAGTTCACCGAACAGCAAGCCGATCATAAGCGACGTTTGCAAAGAACGAATGCCGCTGCACGCCTCGTTCACGCCCACCAGCCCATTGCTCACGCGAATCAAGTTGCCCTGAACTTGCGCAGGAATTCCGAGGAGCATCGCTGTTTCGGCGGCGACGCGGGCGACCGCGCGCATCAGCCCTTGAATGACGGGAACCTCGACTGCCGTCACCCACGGCACTGCGACAAAAATGAACGCGACCGGAAACGCAAAATGGCGAAGCCACGCCGGACCGCCTGCGCACCAGATCAATAACAGCGTCAGTGTTACCACCGCCGCCGCGTGAATCCAGGCGAGCGGTCGCCACTCCGGGTTCGCAATTTCAAAAAGGCGCACCGGCACCAACAAAAGTAGCGGGGGAATTGCGAGTAATGCAGCAGTTGTTTGTCTTTTTCGAAATTCGAATCTCGAATTTCCAATTTCGATTTGCGGTCGATCCTGCCAGCGAAGGCAGAAAAGATAGAGAGCGATAAACGGGACGAACCAGCCAAAGCTGTATTGTTCATTAACCGACCATTCGCCGCTGAGTTGTCTACAAAGTGCAAACCAGAGAGCAGCTAAAAACAAAACGCTCAGCGCGAGCGGGAGCGGAAATTGCCTGCGAGACAGCGGCGCAGCGTCAGTGAATTTGTGTGCGGTTGTAAGGTTTTGCACCGGCCGAGAGCTTACCAAATTTGTGCCCAAAGCGAACCGGGAATGTTTCAGGAGGTTTGGTAGTCGTTGCTTGCCGCTCGAGGATCAAACCACGCTCGCAGGTTCGACGGACGGCTCCTTTACTCTCGAAATTCGGCGTTCGATGTTGGATACTCGGTGTTCGTTGATGGCTTCCAGTGTGCAGATTCTTGGCATCCGTTTCTTCAGTGGCGACGTGGATGAAGCGGTAGCGTCGATGTTTCAACGCGGAGGATTTCTCGTCGCTCCGTCCGGGACCTGTTTCGCGCGATTGCGCGAAGACGAGATGTATCGGCGCGCCGTGCTGGCGGCTGATCTGGTGATTGCTGACAGCGGTTTGATGGTTCTCCTGTGGCGCTTGTTGCGACGCAAAAGCGTCCAGCGCATTTCGGGGCTCAAATATCTGAAGCATTTGCTTGCAAAGCTGAAACGTGAGGGAACCGGAGAAGTTTTTGGGGTCCTTCCCAGCGAACGCGCGCGACAAAAATTAATCGATTGGTCGCGCCGGGAAGCGTTTTCAATCAGCCTGGAGAATTGTTATGTCGCCCCTCGGTACGGATTGGAAATTGAAGATCGAAATCTTCTTGCGCTCATCGAACGGCGTCGCCCGGCGCAGGTCATCGTCGCCATTGGCAGCGGCGCACAGGAGAAGCTCGGCTATTATCTGCGCGAAAATTTGTCGTATCGACCGGCGATCCATTGCATCGGTGCCGCGCTCGGATTCATCACGGGCGACCAGGCTGCAATTCCCGATTGGGTGGACCGGTTTTATCTCGGCTGGCTCTGGCGAGCGTTTGCGCAGCCGAGGATTTTCATTCCGCGCCTGCTGCGCGGATTCGAATTGCCGTGGCTGATCGCGCGCTATGGAAATGCTCTTCCATCGCTTCGCTCGAGAAATTAGAAATCAGAGGTGAGATGTGCTTCGCAATCGCTTCGCACTTCGGTACCCAAGTTTGTCCAACGTGTGCGAGTGTTATCCTTTAACTGCTTCGACGTACAGACTTTCCGTCCGCCGATCGTCGCTGTCTGGTGCCATCTTCAAATCTATTGATGTGCCAAACTGCTGTACTACCACGTGCGGGAAACCGGTTTCCCGCAGAATCAAAATCAAAGTTTCGTCGTCGTAGGCGTATTTATGTTCGTATCCCTGCCTGAAAATCGCATTCATGAACTGCATCTTGGTTTGATAGATTTGGCCCAGCCACCTGTCGCGCCATCCATTCGCAGTACGATCCAGTGGTCGCATCTCTGCCAGTCGCTCCCATGGGCCGCTATAGGCTCGCAGGTACGCCCCGGCATCTGGTACCACGATACGCAAGACGCCCCGAGGTCGGAGACACCGCAGGCATTCGCGAAGAAATGGGCGTGCCTCGCTCTCGAGATCGAGGTGCTCGACAAAATGCTCCGAGTAAATCGCCGCGACGGCTCCATCGGAAAACGGCAACCCTGACCGACAGTCCCAAAAGTATACGCCTGGATGGGGAATGACATCGAGATTGATCCATCCCGGGGTCGGATTGCGACCACAACCGATGTTTACCCGAATGCACCTTTGTGACCCCAGTCGTCGCCGTAATGACCGAGCAGTAAACATGCGTCTGGTGGCAAGCCGGAGCTCGTTAGCGACTTGCTGAACGAGATAGGTCGGAATTGCCTTAGCAAGGGTGAATTTGATAGCCTTTTGCATCCCTCTAACCTAGCAGGAGACGCCGCAAGAAGCGCGGTTTAACTACCGAGTTTCATATCAAAAGCGACTTCCTCCGAAGCGATTCCCCTCCACAAACAGATCCACATTTCGAAAAGGAGGCTCTCCGATGCGTCAACGACCCCAGATTGATTTTCCTAGGGTGAGACTAGTGCAGCTGCCGAGTCTGGCTCAATCCTGTTCGCTGATGGCGTGAAATGCAAAACTGGAGAAGCTGCCGCCGATGCGTATGGAATGTGTGATTGGTGGATCAGCCACCCGACCGGTAGGCCGGGAATCTTTGACACCTGGGTCTTTTCCGCAGATAGTCCGCACGATCCCGCGATAGGAAATGCGGTACGGACATTTTTCTTGAACGTGTAACTCGGAACCCCTTGTCCCGGTTTTTTCATAATGTTACCGATTTAATTCGGCGCGTTCTCTTTCTTGCGCGACCATACGGTAAAGCAAAGCTGGCTGGGGTTTTTTCGCTCTCACTTGCGCAAGCTCTGTTTCAAGTCATCGGGATCACATCGATTTTTCCATTCTTGGCAATTGCCGCCGATCCCGAGCGCATCCGTCGCTCTCATTTCGGCATGCGTTTTCTCGAGTTGTTTCCGCCGATGCAAAACCGGCAGCTGCTTCTGGTCGCCGGAGTGATTGCAATCGTTGCACTCCTAGCATCCAATGTCGTTAATCTCGTCGCCGAGTACGTTCGCACTCGTTATGCGCAAAACTTTGGCCACTGGTTGCGCGTCCGCCTGCTGCGCCGAATGGCCTCGCAGCCGTACCCCTATTTTCTTCAGCGCAACTCCGCCGATCTGCTAAAAAAAGTTGTTGGCGACGTGATGAACTATAGCAGCGGCGTGCTCCTGCCGTTGCTGGACAGCGTCGCGCGCAGCCTCACGGCGGTACTTTTGTTGGCCACGCTTTTTCTCGTTCAGCCGGTGATTGCTCTCTCGGCGGCAATCGTGCTGGGCGCATATTACGTGATCATTTTTCGTCTGCTCGCGCGGAAACGGCGGGAAGCGAATGAAAATTTAAGAACGTCTGTCGGTGGCTCGTACCGGGAAGCGCACCAAATGCTCAGCGGGATCAAAGCGGTAAAAGTCCATCGCGCCGAAGAACATTTTCTCAGCCGGTTCGCCAAGCATTCAGCGGTGATGGCGCAGATGTATGCGCAACTGCCTGTTTTCGCCAACAGCGCTCGCTATCTTGTAGAACCGCTCGCTTTCGGCGGTCTCGTTCTGGCTGTGTTGTTGCTCGCAGCGAAAGGACGCGATTTCTCCGACATCCTGCCGAACCTCGGCGTGATGGCGTTGGCGGGTTATCGGTTACTCCCTTCGCTCCAATTGCTTTACGGTCAGCTCACTCAGATCAGCACGATGCGTCACGCAGTAGACGAAGTGTACGACGAATTTGCTGCCGCGGAGACAGACAGCTCGATCCCGCGGGTAATGAGGAGCGACGGTGTCACACCAGCGGCGCCTTTTCGTTGGAATGACGCGATCGTTCTGCGCGAGGTCAGTTTTAGTTATCCCAGCGCACCGCGGCCGACGCTGGACGACCTTTCTCTTACCATCGCCAAGAACACTTCACTGGGTGTGATTGGTCCGACAGGTTCGGGAAAATCAACTCTGGTTGATTTATTACTTGGCCTGTACCAGCCGACGGCAGGCGAGATACTGATTGATGGCCGGCCCCTTACGCCTGCGCTGGTGCCCGCGTGGCAGGCTTCAATCGGTTATGTCCCACAGGACATTTTTCTCATCGACGATACGATCACACGCAATATCGCGTTTGGCCTGCTGGACAATGAGGTGGATGCTGCGCGCTTGCGCGAAGCTTGCGACATGGCGCAGATACTCGATTTCATTGAAGCGGAAGTGCCTGACGCTTTCGACACGAACGTCGGGGAACGTGGTGTCAGACTTTCCGGCGGCCAGCGGCAGCGCATCGGTCTTGCGCGCGCGCTTTACCATCGTCCGTCGCTATTGATTCTGGATGAAGCGACCAGCGCACTGGACATAGCGACTGAAGCAAAGCTGCTCGAGGCCTTACGCGCTCTTGCGGGTAAACTGACCATGGTTGTGGCCGCTCATCGACTCAGCGCTGTAGCGAATTGCGATCAACTGGTTGACCTGGGCGAAGTGACCGGCGCGGTAAAGGCCGGTTATGGATTGCGTTGAAGAGTGGACGCAATTGTGAATCCGTGGCGATAATCTCACGTTATTTTCCCCCACGATTTCGGCGCTCAATTAGTGCGCCCCGGTTTCTGGAGCGGTTGAAAAAGTCGCAAACTGTAGCCGGCGGCCCGTTTAAGGGGATGCTGTATGAGGGCCAAGCTATCTGTGGCGCAGCCGCCCCTAAAATCATGGGCGTTTACGAATCCGAGCTCGCGCCCTTTCTTTTGAAATGGTCTGTTATCCCCTTCCGGCACATTATCAACGTTGGAGCAGGGGAGGGATACTACGCGGTCGGCTGCGCAATGTTATGGCCGCACGCAACTGTGACGGCATTTGAAAGCAGCGAAGAAGGACGGAGACTCCTAACTCGCAATGTCGAACTCAACGGGCTGCAATCGCGGGTAAGAATAATGGGGTATTGCGGACCGGAACAGCTCCGCGCCGCGGCAGTTAATGGCAAGTCTTCTCTTATTATTGTCGATGTAGAAGGGACAGAAAGCGATCTGCTGGATCCTGGCAACATCCCCGGCCTGGCAAATGCGTATATGATCGTGGAAATTCATGACTTTATCGATCAACAGCTGGGCGAGACCGTCTCCTCACGGCTAAGGTCAAGTCACCGTATCGAAGAAGTGCGAACTCAAAGGCGAACCTTTTGGGATTTTCGTGAACCGCGCGCGCTGTGGTCAAGACTCTGGTTGCTGCCCTATCTGAAGCAATATGCTGACGAATTGCGTCCGGGGCCGATGAGATGGTTTTGTTGCACGCCGATCCCTTCGAGGCAAGCACCATTTGGCGGGCAATGACTGACTACGCACAATCGACTCTTTCCGCGCAGCGAAAGGCGCTCTCGCGAAAATTTGCGCTCGGCCTTCTGCGGCCATTCAGTGGAATGAATATCTCTGTGCGATTGGGCGAGATCGCACAAACCGTCCTTTCACGGTGGCCAATTCTTCCTCAAGCAGCCAAACCGACTGCGAACGTCTCCTATCTCACAGTAAGCGACCGCGCGCACTGGCTGATGTTGCGGGAAAGTCTGTTTTCGCTGCACCGCGCATGGAATTTTTTGCCGAAGATTACTGTCGTCTCGGACGACTGGTGGAAGGCGGATGAGTTTGCGGAAGTGTTTGCCTGGTGGTCCACGCCGATCACCGTCTTGACGCGGCAGGAGGTTTGCCAGGCGGCTTCGTCTGCGGGTTTCCCGGAGCTCGCGAATTACGCGCAAGAAAGTCTCTACGGGCTTAAGCTCGCTGCGATTGTAACCCAGGCAAAGAAACAGCCGGTGCTCTTTGTGGATGCTGACATTCTTTGGTTCAGAGATCCAGCGTCGCTTTTGAGCGATCCCGCGTTGTGGGACAAACCTCGGGCATTGCGCGAGAACAACTGCCATCAGCGGCGAGAGATGGCGCTGCGGCATTGCCCGCAGGTGTTGGACCCACCATTTGTTAATAGTGGCATCGTCGCCTTGCACGGTGAACTTATGGCGCCGGAGCTTCTGCGCAGGATGGTGCAAGAAGCATTGCCGAATCCTCAGGACAGCTCATGCGAGCAAACCATCATTGCCACGGCCGTAAAAATAGACGGAGAATTATTGCCGGAGAAGCTGAGCTTAGTTGAATTCGATGACGTCAATAAATTTCGCCGTCGCGACATGTGGGATGAGGGTTACTACTCCCGCCACTACGTCAACTGGATGCGACATATGTTTTACCGCGACGCGCTTAAACTCCGTTTGCGTCGCGACAGGCTGGAAGCCCGTCGATCGAGTGATGCGGCATGCGCACCTTCGACGCAAATGACACAGCGCATTTGATGGACCGTGATTCCGCAGGTTCGATCGGCAACCTTCCGGGTCTGACTATGCCGCGCGATAAACGAATTCGCGTTTTTTACCTGAGCTATACGCCACCAGTTCCAACATGGGGCGGGGCGATGTCTTTCTATCGTCATTTCGTCGAGCGAAACGATTTTGAGATATTCGTCGCCACGGACAGCGCTGAGGTGCAGCAGTACGAGGTGCCATATCAATTTTTACTGTTCGATGTACCGAAGTGGCTCAAGAGAATGCTGCGCACGCGGCTATACAGGTGGTCTTGGCACTATAATCAATTGATCGCTGGTTACTTTGTTCCGCGTCGCGTGTGGGAGGCCGCACGGGTTTTTAAGCCCGACTTGGTGTTTACGATTGCTGGTAGCTGGAACTGGACAGCACGAGTTGCGCAGCGCGTTGCACGACGGTTGCGTGTGCCGTTAGTTGCCAGCTTCAATGATTGGTTTGATTTCGGAGTTCTGATGCACCCGTACTTTCGCGGTTCGATCGAAAGGGCCTTTCGTAAGTTCTACCGCGATTGCGATCTCGCATTCTGTACCTCGGAAGGGATGCTCGAGGCACTCGGCCCACATCCTAACGCGCATGTGTTGTATCCAACCGGATGTAGCGTGCTCGACAACAAACGCGAATTCGTTCCGTTCACTTCTGGTAGCGGGCCGGCCACCGTGTTCTTCGCAGGCAGCCTTTCGGCTTGGTACGGACCAATGCTCGAGCAGCTTGTGCGAGCAAGCTCCGGCTCCCAGTTGCGTTTCGAAATTTTCGGCAGCCACGCTAGTTGGAGCCAAAACTTTGACAGCGCTGTACGAACAACCGGTGTTTACAAAGGACAAGTAACCTTTGATGAGCTCAAGACCCATGTTCAAGAAGCCGATTTGCTGTTGTTACCGATGGGTTTTGGTAATGAGTGCGCTCAAATTGAGCGAACCAGCTTCAAGACAAAGTTTCTTGATTACCTGACATTTCAAAAACCAATTATCGTCTGGGGACCGGAGTATTCTTCTGCAGTTCGTGCTGCTCGCGAATTTGATGCGGCAGAATGTTACACTTCGCCCAATGCGGCAGGTTGTATTACTACTCTTCAAAATATCGCTCGTAACTCAGAACGTCAGAAACAGCTTGTCGCAAACGCACGCCGAATGTATCAGAGTCGATTCGAACCCAGCCGAATCCACGCCGTGTTACTCCGGGAGTGCGAGAAATTGGTACGGTCGCAACGTCGCTGAAGGTTTTTGAAAACGACCATCACTCGCTCTTATCAGCGCCTTCAACGATGGTGCCTGCGCCGATCCTGGCTCCGAGAAATGCGTCGGCATGGGGTGTCGATTCACAAATCGATTGAACTGACTGGGCGCGCTGACGTGAAGCCATGGCTGAAATTCGGCACGGGTACCGTCATTGAGCGCGAGTGCACTGTTTGGTGCGCGGCCGAAGCTGGCAGTGAACCGTCGGTGATTACCGGAGCTAATGTGTTTGTTGGGAGAAACACCTATCTGGGTGCCTGGAAGCCGATCTGGATCGGAAGCGACACCTTAATTGGCGCTTATTGTTACATCATTAGCGGCAATCACCGCTTCGACCAACATGATTTACCTATTCGGATGCAAGGATATGAAGGAGAGCCGATTACAATCGGTCGAAACGTCTGGCTAGGTTCTCACGTCGTAGTGCTGCCTGGGGTTACAATCGGCGACAACGCGGTGGTTGGCGCGGGAAGTGTCGTCACTAGTTCGATTCCCGGAGCAGAAATTTGGGCCGGAGTTCCGGCGCGCCGAATTCGCAGCAGCTTTCCGAGTCCTGCGAAAGAATAACTGATCGAATGCGAATCGGGATAATTTCTACCGTTGGCGATTACTCGTGGGCGGGTAGTGAAGAGATGTGGAAACTGTTCGCGACAGAAGCACTGCACCGTGGCCATTCCGTCGCCGTCATGGTACAAACGCCAATCGCGCAGTCTGAAGAGCTCACCAAATTCCATGCTCTTGGTGGAGTGGTTTTCGCATACAACCCCCTAAATCGCTACACATCGCGCACCGTGTCGCGTGGTTTGTATTCCCGATTTCGGCAGTTGAAGCGGTGGCAGCCTGAAGTTGTATGTACCTCCGGCCCTCCAGCAACACCGTATCGCGACAAAGATCTCTACAGGTTTTTAAGAGCGCACACAGGCGGCCGGGTGTTCATCATTCAGGGCAACGCGGAGTCGTATGTCGCCGGCCAAGCCGAACGCGAGGCGTTGCGAGCGCTTTATCGTTCAGCGCGGCGAATCATCTGCGTCTCGCGTGACAATGCGGAGCTATTGCAGAGACAACTAACATCAACTCTGCCTATTGCGATTTTACCCAATCCAATCAGAACGCGGTTGGAGCACCCATTACCCTGGCCTGGTGATTTAGAGCAAGTGCGATTTGCGACAGTGGGCCGGTACGAAGTAGGCAGTAAATGCCAGGATCGGACTCTGCACGCGCTTTCGACCGCAGAGTGGAAGGGACGCAACTGGCGACTTGATCTTTTCGGGAGCGGCCCGGATGAACGATATCTTCAAGACGTAATCGGATACTATGGCTTGGAAGATCGCGTCACGTTGTGTGGGTTTGAACGTGACTTCGCCAAAATTTGGAAAGATCATCACATTCATGTTTTGACTTCGCGGGCAGAAGGACTCGCACTTGCCCTAGTCGAGTCGATGTTTTGCGGCCGGCCCGCGGTGATCACGCGAACTGGCGGAAATCATGAGCTACTGCGAGACAACAAAGATGGGTTCGTGAGCGTCGGTGAAGATCCCGAGATCATCCGTGAAGCATTGGAGCGAGCTTGGATGAATCGTGACAGGTGGCCGGAAATGGGAGAAGCCGCCTTCCACCGAGCCAACGAGTGGATACCCAGGGATCTCCCGGTTCGTTTATTTCACACCATTTGCAATTCGGGATGCTGATGCAAATGGCTACCGAGTCTCGCATGTATGACAGGTACGTGTTCAAGGCCATCTTTTATTTCCTCCTCGCTCGTGGAGCAATTCTTTGGAGCGTTCGTCTGCTAAAAAGATTCCGATGGAACCAGTTGTCCTTGCCCTAGCCAGTAACGAACGCTACTTCCCCGGACTGTACTGCGCGGTGATAAGTGCGTTGAGCCACCTGGACGCGGCAAGGCAAGTGAATTTGAAGGTGCTCGATGGCGGTCTATCCCGGCCATCGACGGAGACCCTTTCGAGGTTGGTTGACCGGGTGGGCGGGCCTGTGCGCCTGGAGTTTGTGACGGTACATCCATCGGTCTT
>WNGD01007961.1_pt1 | contig 12715 bp, 8 predicted proteins | sample 5400671 | NCBI WGS metagenome assembly WNGD01 (sample SAMN13153369, study PRJNA577476) | soil metagenome | isolation source: 40 cm soil or saprolite under grassland replicate 2 | place: USA:California | collected 2016-06-15
CGACCTGGACGCGCGTCATGTTCGAGCGCCAGGTGCTGGGCGAGGATTATTGGCAAAAGCAGGCGGCGACCAACCCCGTGCTCTATCCATCAGGAGCGCCGATGTCGGATTCGCTCGTGCGTGGAGAAATCGTGATGGGTCCGCTGCTCTACAACATCGTCTACCCGAAGAAAAAGGACGGCGCGCCGCTCGAGGTTTTCTTTGCGCCCGAGGGCGCACCGGTCAACCCATACGCCAGCGGCGTGACGTCGACCGCGAAGAACCCGAACGCTGCGAAGCTGTTCCTCAACTGGTGCCTGTCCGAGGAAGGCCAAACCTTCATGATCAAGGAGCTCGGCAACCTCACCTCGCTCAGGCAGGCGCCGGTCTACCCGGAGGGCTTCGATCCCAAGGTGGTCAAGGTCTGGCTACCGAACTTCGATCAGTATGTGAAGCTGCACGCGTCCTGGGTCGAGGAATGGAACAAGATTTACGGCTACCGGCAGTAGCCGGCGTTAAGCTGCATCTGGGCTGAGATCGGTTCGGAGGCGCGCATGTCGGCGTCGCTCGATGTCCGCGATCTGCGCAAGCAATTCGCCGCCGGCCGGCCGGCCGTGGATGGCGTGAGCTTTCACGTGCCGGCCGGCGAGATCGTGGTGTTGCTCGGCCCCTCCGGCTGCGGCAAGACCACGACGCTGCGTTGCATCGCGGGCCTCGAGCATCCCACCGCTGGGCGCGTCAGCATCGGTGGACGATTGATGTCGGCGCCGCTCGACGGCGTCCAAGTGCCGCCGCGCTTGCGCAACATCGGCATGGTGTTCCAGTCCTACGCGGTCTGGCCGCACATGACGGTCAGGCAGAACGTCGCGTATCCGCTTCGCCATCGCCGCGCGCCGCGCGCCGTGGTCGCGCGCAAGACTGCCGAGGTATTGGAGCTGGTCGGACTGACGGAATTCGCCGAACGTTCGGTGGTGTCGCTCTCCGGCGGTCAGATGCAGCGCGTGGCGCTTGCGCGCAGCCTCGTCTACCAGCCTCAGCTGCTCTTGCTCGACGAACCGCTCAGCAATCTCGATGCGCAGCTGCGCCTGCGGCTGCGCGACGACTTGCGCCGCATCATCAAGCAGACCGGAGTCACCGCGGTCTACGTGACCCACGACCAGGCGGAAGCCGTGGTGCTCGGCGACCGCGTCGGCGTCATGCGCGATGGCAAGCTGTTGCAGATGGCGTCGGCGGACGAGATCTACAATCGCCCGGCCGCCAGCGCCTCACGGCGCTCATGCCGGCGAGCGTCAAAACGGGCGAGGCGGTCAAGATCGCGGTGCGGCCCGAGAACGTGCGGATCGGCAAGGATGGCACGACGGAACTCGACAATCGGTTCACCGCCCGCGTGGCCGGGCGCCGTTATCAAGGCACGCAGACGATCTATGAGCTCGCCGTGCTCGGCAGCCGGCTCGAAGCAGTCGAGCTCGGCACCCATGCCCGCCATGCGATTGGCAGCGAGGTGGACGTCGTTCTGCCCCCCGCGCTGTGCTGGGCCTATCCCGCACGCGAGGATGCGACGCTGGAGTAGGCGGCGCCATCCTTTTGGGCGCGCGCCCTTCGTTGCGACAGCCGCAGTGAGCCGGCTAAACTCCGTGCAGAGAGACGAGCGCACGGGAGGAACCGCGCTTGAACAACCAGGCCTTGTTTGCGCTTGCCGTTTGCGGCTTTCTGACGCCAATCGGCACAGCGGCCGCGCAGGCGATAACGGTCGGGGCGACGAGCAGCACGAGCGACGCGCCGATCTACATCGCGGACAGGAAGGGCTATTTTCGCGACGAAGGCTTGGACGTCAAAGTAACCAATTTTCGCTCGGCGGCGGACATGGTGGCGCCGCTCGGGGCCGGCCAGATCGAAGCCGGCGCCGGCTCCGCCTCGGCTGGGCTCTACAATGCGGTTGCGCGCGGCATCAAGATCAAGATCGTAGCGGACAAGGCGTCGTCCCCGCCGGGCTACGGCGGCACCAAGATTCTCGTTCGCAAGGACCACGTCGAGAGCGGGCGTTATAGGTCGCTCCAGGACCTCAAGGGCATGAAGTTCGCGATGAATGCCCCCGGAGTGAGCAATACGTCGACGCTCAACACCCTCTTGCGGTCCGCCGGGCTTAGCGGCGCGCTGAAGAACGGCCGGCTCGACGGAGCGAACGCGGGCGATGTCATTGCCATCCTCTCCGAGGCGACGCCGATCAAGAGCCGGGACATCTACAAATTGATCACCCCGACCGGCATGAACCCGGACGGACGGGTGAACAAGGCAAGTCTCGCATATGATCTCGCCTTCTACGCCGAGCAGGGTCTCATCAAAGGCGCCGTCAATCTCGACGAGACGGTCGATGGCTCGTTCGTGGAGGCGGTGCTGAAGGAGCTTGGGCCCTACCGGCCCTAGACGCGCCATGAGCTGCAGCTTCGGAACCTGAGGGAGACCGTCGTGTTGGCCCGCTCGGCATCGATGCGCGAGCGCATCGCCATGTACAACGCCAATGCGCTGAAGATCGGCATTTTCGGCGCCAACTGCTCGTCCGGCCGCTCCGCCACTAAGGTGCCGGAACGATGGTCGGCGAGCTGGCCGGACTGCCGCCGCCTGGCGCGCATGGCGGACGCAGCGGGCATCGATTTCATGCTGCCGATCGGCCGCTGGAAGGGTTACGGCGGTGATACCGATTTTCACGGCAGCACGCTGGAAACCATCACCTGGGCTGTCGGCCTCCTCTCGGCGACCGAGCGCATGACGGTGTTCGGCACGGTGCACGCGCCGCTGTTCCACCCGCTGATCGCGGCCAAGGAATTCGTGACCGCCGACCACGTCGGTGAGGGACGCTTCGGCGTCAATCTCGTGGTTGGATGGAACGAGGGCGAGTTCGAGATGTTCGGGGTGACCCAGCGCGAGCACGACGCGCGCTACGACTTCGCCCAGGAATGGCTCGATGTCGTCAAGCGAGCCTGGTCGGAGCGCGGCGATTTCGATTTTCACGGACGGTTCCTCGACCTCAAGGGCGTGCGTGCCTACCCCAAGCCCTACGGCGAGACGCGGCCGATCATCATGAATGCCGGCTCCTCGGAGGTCGGCCAGGCCTTTGCGTTGCGCAACTGCGATGCGTTCTTCGTGGCGACCGCGGGCTCGCGAACGTCGCTCGAGGGCAATGCGAAGAAGGTCGCCGAGATCAGGAGCGCGGCGCAAAGTTTTGGCCGCGACATCGAGATCTACACGGTCGGGCAGGTGATCTGTCGGGCAAGCCAGAAGGAGGCCGAGGACTACTACCGCCACGCCATCATCGAGAACGCCGATTGGGGTGCGATCGACGGCATGCTCGCGAACAAGAACATCACGCCGCAGACGATTCCGCCCGAGGAGTATGTCAAGAAACGCCAGTACTTTGCGGCCAACGCGATCGGCGGCTACCCCTTCGTCGGAACGCCGGACCGCGTGGCCGACGAGCTTTCAACCATCGGCAAAGCCGGCATGCGCGGAATCGCGCTCTCCTTCGTCAACTATCTCGACGAGTTGCCGTACTTCTGCGACGAGGTCCTCCCGCGCCTCGTGCGGCTCGGCGCGCGAGTGGCGCATTGATTTGGGCCCCCTCCGCAACCGCGCGGTCCGGCCAAGATGTGGGGCCGTTCTCGATTCGTCATTCACCCCAAGGTTCATGCTAGGAACGCGATAACAAGGTCGCCGCTCCATCATCGGAAAACCATGATAAAATAGGTGATGGTGCCAAAAGCGTAGGGGCGGCGCGACGCAAGGGAAGGCGCCCATGTCCGGGTTGGAAGCTCTGCGTTCGTGGAGATATGCCAAGGTTCAGCCGACTGCGGCGGCGCAGCCGGCGACGCGACAGCTCGTCCAGCGCTGGTATCGGGGTCGGGGTGGAGCTGCGGCATCGAGGGCCGGCGTTTGCACTGTCGCGATGTTGCTCCTCGTCGTTCCCCTTTTCACGCATGAAGCCGACGCACGCGGGGGCGGGGGAGGCTTTGGCGGGCACGGTGGGGGCTTCGGCGGCCACGGCGGCTTTGCCGGGCGCGGGGGAATGGGCTTTGCCGCGCGCGGCGGAGGCTTGGGTTTCGGAGGCGCGCGCTCAGTCGGCGTGGCGCGTTTCGGCGGGGCGGGCGTTGGCGCTCGCTCCTTCGGCGTGGCCCGCTTCGGTGGATCGAGCGTTCGAGCTCACTCTTTCAGCGTGGCGCGCTTCGGCGGGCCGCGTGTCGGAGGCCGTGCGTTCGCAGGCCGCAGTTTCGCCGGGCGGTCATTGGCGTCGCCGCGCGTCGCGACGGCGCGGTTTGCGGGCACTGGCGGCCGCTTTGCCACCGCCTCGGCCGGCACGCTCGCGGGGATACGCGGCGCCCACTGGGGCGGCCGCGGCGTGTTCGGCAACCGCGCCATCGCCAACGTGGCTTGGCGATCGCAGTTCGCGTCGGCGCGATTCCACGGCAGGTTCTTCGGTTCGCGGGGGTGGCCCTGGTGGTGGGGCGGGCTCGTCGTCGGCTGGTACGGACCGCTGTTCTGGCCCTACGCCGATTACGACTTCTTCGACTACGTGTACTGGCCGTATGCCTATGACGACTTCTGGCCCTACGCCTATGACGACATCTACTACGGCATCTACGGTAACTACGCCTATATCCCGCCCGCCCCGAGTTCTGGTGGGCACCGCGTGGGTTCGTCCTCCCCCCGTGCGGCGCGCGTGGACGGCGGCGAACGCCGCGCCGCCGAATTTTGCAGCGACAACGCTGCGCAACTGACCGACTGGCCGATCGAGCGCATTTCCGCGGTCGTAGAGCCAACCGATGCGCAGCGTCCGGCGCTCGAGGAATTGCGGGCCGCAAGCGCCAAGGCCATCGACATGCTCAAGGCCGGTTGCCCGAAGGACCTGCCCAGCGTCCCGACCGGACGGCTTGCGGCCATGGAGAGCCGGCTGCAAGTCATGCTTGCGGCCGTGCAGACCGTGCGTCCGGCCCTCGAGCGCTTCTACCAATCGCTCAGCGACGAGCAGAAGGCCCGCTTCAACGCCATCGCCCCGGCGGGTGATGCCGACGCCGCCGCCAAGGACCAGCGCGATCTCACCAGGTTTTGCGATGAGAAGGCGCCGGGCGTCACCGACCTGCCGATCGATCGCATCGCCCAGGCGGTTCAGCCCACGCCGGCGCAGCGGGCCGCGCTCGACGAGTTGAAGGACGCGTCCGTCAAGGCGGCGGAAGGCCTCAAGGTCAATTGCCCGATCTACCAAACGCTGACCCCCACGGGTCGGGTCGAGGCGATGGAGAAGCGGCTCGACGCCACCCTCGCCGCGGTGAAGACCGTGCAGCCCGCGCTCGCGAAATTCTACAATTCGCTGAGCGATGAACAGAAGGCGCGCTTCAATTCGCTGCGCTCGCCCTCCCGCCCGGTGGGGTGAAATCAGCTTGCTTCGCTGCTTGCGCCTCCGCGCGTTCCCCCTATAGTCCGCGCCGCTTTCCCGCGGCCGGCCTTGCCGGCCGCGACGTGAGGAGGGTCGGCGTCGCCGACCGCAGTCAACCATGGCCCAAGGCGGTGCCAAGAAGCACGCGGTGAAAAAGGTGGTGCTGGCCTATTCCGGCGGCCTCGACACCTCCATCATCCTGAAGTGGCTACAGACCACGTATCGCTGCGAGGTGGTGACCTTCACCGCCGACCTCGGTCAGGGCGAGGAGATCGAGCCCGCGCGCGAGAAGGCGCTTCTTCTCGGCATCAAGCCGCAGAACATCTTCGTCGAGGATTTGCGCGAGGAGTTCGTGCGCGACTACGTCTTCCCCATGTTCCGGGCGAACGCGCTCTACGAGGGGGCGTATCTCCTCGGCACCTCGATCGCGCGGCCGCTGATCGCCAAGCGCCAAATCGAGATCGCGGAGAAGGTCGGCGCCGACGCGGTCGCGCACGGCGCGACCGGCAAGGGCAACGATCAGGTGCGCTTCGAGCTCAGCTATTACGCGCTCAAGCCCGACGTGACCGTGATCGCGCCGTGGCGGGAATGGGAGTTGCGCTCGCGCGAGGCGCTGATCGCCTTTGCCGAGCAGCACCAGATCCCGATCGCGAAGGACAAGCGCGGCGAGGCGCCGTTCTCGGTCGACGCCAATCTGCTGCATGCCTCCTCGGAGGGCAAGGTGCTGGAGGATCCGTCGAAAGAAGTGCCGGATTACGTCTATTCGCGCACGCTCGATCCGCAGGCGGCGCCCGACAAGCCCGTTTACGTCGAGGTCGAGTTCGAGCGCGGCGACGCCGTCGCGCTCGACGGCCAGCGGCTCTCGCCTGCGAAGGTGCTCGCCGGCCTCAACGCGCTCGGCCGCGCCCACGGCATCGGACGGCTCGATCTCGTCGAGAACCGCTTCGTCGGCATGAAGTCGCGCGGCATGTACGAGACCCCCGGCGGCACCATCCTGCTCGCCGCGCACCGCGGGATCGAATCCATCACGCTCGATCGCGGCGCAGCCCACCTCAAGGACGAGCTCATGCCGAAATACGCCGAGCTGATCTACAACGGCTTCTGGTTCACGCCCGAGCGCGATATGCTGCAGGCCGCCGTCGATGCATCGCAGGAGTTCGTGACCGGAACGGTCAAGCTCAAGCTCTACAAGGGCCATGTCGCGGTCGTCGGGCGGTCATCACCCCATTCGCTCTACGATCGGGAGCTCGTGACCTTCGAGGAGGGCAACGTCGCCTATGACCACCGCGACGCCGAGGGGTTCATTCGGCTGAATGCGCTGCGCCTGCGCACACTGGCGCAGCGTAGGAAGAAGCTGAAGCCGAAGGCGTAGGGTGAGCGGACCGCGTCCCCGCTACGGACGGGACGGAGAGAAAATGGAATTCGGTGTCTTCGATCACCTCGATCGCTATGGCGGCGCGCTCGCGGACTATTACGAGGATCGCCTGAAAATCGCGGAGGCCTACGATCGCGCCGGGTTCTACGCGTATCATCTCGCCGAGCACCACTCGACGCCGCTCGGCATGGCGCCTTCGCCGAGCGTATTCCTCGCCGCCGTGGCGCAGCGCACGACACGGCTTCGGTTCGGTCCGCTGGTCTGGCCGATGCCGCTCCACCACCCGCTGCGGCTGATCGAGGAAATCTGCATGCTCGACCAGCTGAGCGGCGGGCGCCTCGAACTCGGCTTCGGCCGCGGTGCCGCGCCGATCGAGCTCGAATACTACGGCGTCGATCCGCAGGACGCGCAGGAGATCTACGCGGAGGCGGTCGATCTCGTGCTCGAGGGGCTGACCCACAAGGTGCTCGACTTCAAGGGCCGGCGATTCTCCTTCAGCGGCGTGCCGATGGAAATCGAGCCGCTGCAGAAACCGCATCCCCCGATCTGGTATGGCGTGCATGCGCCGGAGAGCGCCGAGCGCGCCGCGCGCCGCAATCTCAACGTGGTCAGTCTCGACCCGCCGCACGAAACGAGGCTCTCCATCGATCGCTATCGCACGATCTGGCCGCAGGTTCACGCGCGCACGGCCGCTTTCCCCAAGCTCGGCCTCGGCCGCTTCATCGTCGTTGCGCCGAGCGACGCCGCGGCGCTAGCGTTGGCGCGCCGCGCCTACCTCGTCTGGCACGCGAGCTTCATGCATTTGTTCCGCCGGCATCGACGGCCACAGTCGCATCCCCGTCCCGCGACCTTCGATTTGTTGGTCGAGCGCGGCCAGGGCATCGCCGGCTCGCCGGCAACGGTGGCGCAATTCCTCGCCTCCCAGCTCGCCGAAACCGGTTGCAACTACGTGGTCGGGCAATTCGCTTTCGGCGACTTGACGCGCGCGGAAAGCCTGCAGTCCATCGGCCTCTTCGCCAGCGAGGTGATGCCGCTCCTGCGCGCGAAGGCCACCGCCGGTGCCAAGGAAATGGCCGGCGTTGCGGCACATGGGCGCCGTTGATATCGTCGCTTTCGCCGACAAGCCTGCCGGAGCTTCCGTTTGAGCACGATGGAGTCAAGTCGAGTTCGGCTGGCGGCCGACGTGGGCGGGACCTTCACCGACGTGGCCGCCTTCGACGAGACCACCGGGGAGCTCCGTCTCGGAAAGACGCTCACGACCCCGGCGCGGCTCGTCACCGGCGTGGAGAATGGGGTGACGAAGGCCGGCGCGCGGTTCTCCGGTGCGCGTCTGTTCCTTCACGGCACGACCGTTGCGATCAACACCATTTTGGAGCGGACGGGAGCGCCGTGCGCGCTCCTCACCACCCAAGGCTTCCGCGACATCTACGAGATCGGCCGCGTCAATCGGCCGGAATCCTACAATCTCTTCTTCCGCCGCCACCAGCCATTGATCGAGCGCGACCTGCGCTACGAGATCCGCGAGCGCATGGACGCGCACGGCAAGGTGCTGATCGAGCTCGACGAGGACCAAGTGCGCGCCGCCGTGGCCGACGCGGTTCGCCAGGGCGTAGAGGCGATCGCGATCTTGTTTCTGCACTCCTACCGCAATCCCGCGCACGAGCAGCGCGTGAAAGCCATCATCGAGGAAAGCCATCCGCATCTCTTCGTCACCGCCTCGCACGAGCTCTCGCAGGAATATCGCGAGTTCGAGCGCACCTCGACGGCGGCGGCGAATGCCTATATCGGGCCACGCGTGCGGCGCTATCTCGGCGAGATCGGCGATCATCTCGCGGCCGCCGGCTTCGACGGCGACTTTCTGATTGTGCAATCGACCGGCGGCCTGTTCGGGGTCGAGGAGGCGCAAAGCGCATGCATCCGCATGCTCGAGTCTGGACCGGCGGCGGGCGTCATCGGCACCAAGGCGCTGTGCGATCGCATCGGGCTCAAGAACGCGATCGCCTTCGATATGGGCGGCACGACCGCCAAGGCCGGTGTGATCCATGGCGGCGACGTGCTGATGACCGGCGGCGCGCTCATCGGCGGTTATGCCACCGGGCTGCCGGTGCAGATCCCGATGATCGACATCCAAGAGGTCGGCACCGGCGGCGGCTCGATCGCGCGCGCCGAAATGGGCGCGCTGCACGTTGGGCCGGAAAGCGCGGGCGCCCAGCCCGGCCCGGTATGCTACGGGCTCGGCGGCGCCGAGCCCACCATCACCGACGCCAACCTCATCCTCGGCCGGCTCGGCGCCGACCGTTTTCTCGGCGGCGAAATCAAGCTCGACGTTGAAGGCGCAAGGCGCGCGCTCGAAGCGCGCGTCGCCAAGCCGCTCGGCCTCGATCTGACGGCGGCGGCCGACGGCATTCTGCGCATCGCCACCACCAAGATGTCCCACATGGTGCGTTGGGTCACCACCGAGCGCGGCCTCGATGCCGCCGATTTCACCCTCGTGGCCTATGGCGGCGCCGGCCCCTTGCACGCCGCGATGGTTGCACGGGAGCTGCGCATCGCCAAGGTCGTCGTCCCGCGCGCCCCCGGGCATTTTTCCGCCTACGGCATGCTGGTCGCGGAGCTGCGCCGCGATTTCGTGAAGACCTGGTTCACGCCGCTGGCCGAGGCCTCGTTTGTCGCGATGGAGAACATCTACGCCGAGATGGAGCGGCGCGGCCGCGAGGCCGTGCGCCGCAGCGACGTGGCCGTCGCCGGCATCGCGGTCGAGCGCTCGGCGGACATGCGTTATGTCGGGCAGGAGCACGCGGTCACGGTCGAGCTCCCGCTCGAGCTGTTCCGTACCGAGGATCGCGACGGTATCAAGACGCGCTTCGATGCCGTGCACGCGACCCGCTACGGCTATTCGGCCCCCGGCGAGAAGGCCGAGATCGTGAGCCTGCGCAGCGCCATCACGGGTCGCTTGCGCAAGCCGACGTTCGAGCCCATCGCGGCGGGTGAGCCGGCGCCGCCGGCTCACGCCTTCCGCGGCACTCGCGCGGTTTATTTCGCTGAACTGTGCCGTGCCGTGGATACGCCGACCTACGATCGCGCATCGTTGCTTGCCGAGAATCGCATCGCCGGACCCGCGCTGATCGAGGAATACGCCTCGACCACCGTCGTTCACCCCGGCGATGTCGTCACGGTCGATGCTTTCGGCGATCTGGTGATCGAGATCCTGCGGAGCTGAGAATGGACGCCGCGCTGAAAGCCAAGCTTAGGTCCGCCGGCTACCGGCCCGATCCGGTGACGACGGAAATCGTGCGCAACGGCCTCATCGCCGCGACCGAGGAGATGAAGACCAATCTGATGCGCACCGCCTACAACATGATCATCTACGAGGCGCTCGATTTTACCGTCGGCCTGTTCGACGCGGAAGGCAACACGGTTTCGATCGGACTCGGACTGCCGATGTTCATCCGCGGCATGAGCGACACGGTGAAGACGAAGCTCGAGCACTACGGCGTGGAGAACCTCGATCCCGGCGATATCCTGCTGACCAACGACGCTTACATCACCGGCAGCCACCTCAACCACATGACCTTCACAGTACCGATCTTTCACGACGGCGAGGTGGTGGCGTTCTCCTGCTGCATGGCGCATTGGCCCGACGTCGGCGGCACGCTCGACGGCGCCACGACCGACATCTTTTCCGAAGGTCTGCAAATGCCGATCGTGAAGATCTATCGCAAGGGCGTGCCGAACGAGGAGCTCATTTCGATCATCAGGACCAATGTGCGCCTGCCGGAGCGGGCGATGGGCGATTTCCGCGCCCAGATCGCGGCGGTCAAGACCGGCGAGCGGCGCTTCCTCGAAATGATGCACAAATACGGCCGCGACGCCGTGATCGGCGGCATCGAAGCGATCATGGATCACAGCGAGGCGCTTGCGCGCGCGCGCGTGCGCGAGATTCCCGATGGCGTCTATGAAGCGGAGTCGTTCATGGATGATGACGGCGTCAAGCTCGGCGAGCGGGTGCCGATCCGCGTGCGCGTGGAGATCGCGGGCGACCGCATGAAGGTCGACCTCACGCCGGCTTCTACAATTCCGGCGAGACGGCGGGCCGCTCCTGCTGCCAGGTGGCCTTCAAGTGCCTGACTTCGGCGCTCGATCTTCCCATCAACGACGGCCAGTTCCGCGCGCTCGAAATCGTGCTGCCGCCCGGGCGCGTGGTGAGCGCGCTCAAGCCCGCCGCGATGCGCATGTGGATGACCTATCCCATGACCATCATCGACACCATCTTCAAGGCGCTCGCCCCCGCGATTCCCGAACACATCATCGCCGGCCACCACGCCGATCTCGTGGTGGGGCGCGTCAATGGCCGCCGCCCGAAGGACGACAGCTTCTACATCTATCTCGGCGGGTTGATCGGCGGCGGCTGGGGCGCCAAGCACAACAGCGACGGCTGCAACGCGACCATCGCCATGAACGACGGCGACACCCACAACGGCCCGTCCGAGCAGGTCGAAGCGAAATACCCGCTGCTGGTCGAGCGCTACGCGCTGCGGCCGGACTCGGGCGGCGCCGGCCGCTTCCGCGGCGGGCTCGGCTGCGAGCAGGTGGTGCAGGCGCGCCACGAGCTTCGCTTCAACTCGCAGATGGATCGGGTGAAGTGCAAGCCGTGGGGGCTCGAGGGCGGGCTCTGCGGCTATGGCAATTCGGTCGCCATCCACCGTTTCGCCGCCGCGCAGGAGCAGCGCTTCCACAACGGCAAGGCGCTCAACCAGGTTCTGCACGCGGGCGATGCCTATATCCTGCGCTCCGGCGGCGGTGGCGGCTTCGGCTCGCCGCTCGAGCGCGACCTCGAAAGTCTCGCGCGCGACGTGCGCTGCGGCTATGTCAGCAGGCATGCGGCCGAGACGCTTTACGGCGCGGTATTCGAGCCCGGCGGCAACACCATCGACGCGGCGGCGACCGCCGCGCGCCGCGCCGAGATGCGCCGGCAAGGGCTGCCGCAGGATGAACCGATCGCCGATACCGGTGTGCCGCCGCCAGCTCCGTCCGAGGGGCATGCGCACGACCATGCGCACGAGAAGCTCAGCGAAGAGGAGCGCGTGGCGCTGGCGATGACCGGCCGCTGTTGTTCGTGAGTAAAGCATACAGCGTCCGGCATATTTCGTTCCGCTCGTCCCCGCGAAAGCGGGGACCCAGACTCTTGACAGAACGGTAGACTGGATTCCCAGCATAAGTGCGTTTACGCGCGTATTCGACGCGCTATGCGCGGAAATGGGCGGTGGGAGAGGAGCGCAGCGCGCTCGCTGCGCGATCAGCCGCTCGCGCATCCACCCCGCAACGGCAGCGGCTGCTCGTCGAGCATCGCCTGGATCGCCGCCCGCGTGGTTGCAACGTCGAGCCCGTGCTGCGCGACCAGGTCCTGGCAGTCGGCCGCGATCGCGTCGACGTCCTGCAGCATCTTCAGCCGCTTGAAGTGATCGTCGTGGTGAAGCCCCATGCTGGCGCCGACGATCTCCAGCATATTCATGATACGGAACGGATAGTCGCGCTCGTGCGCGCACAGCTCGCGGTGGTCGGCATGGTAGACCGCGACCAGCGCGTCGATGCCGGCGCGCTCGGCGGCGTCGAGCTCGTTTTTTTGCAGCTCGCGTCGATAGGCCGGTAGCGCGCGGAAATAGTTGCTCATCAGTCCGACCGCGGGCTGCTTGAGGTCGACCAGCTCCACGCCCGGCACCGCCCGCAGGATGTCCTCGGCGGCCTCGACCACGCCCTTGATGCCGGGATGGCGGTGCAGCGCGACGCGCATGTCGACGCGCCGGCGCAGAAACGGCCGCAGGCGGTCGAGATTGCCCCGCAGGAACAGCATGAACGGCGTCATCTCGAACGGACGCGCGCCGCGGGTCTTCTCGATCGTCGGCAACGTCGTCTCGGTGAATTGCACGTGGCAGCTC
>WNGD01007507.1_pt1 | contig 12711 bp, 14 predicted proteins | sample 5400671 | NCBI WGS metagenome assembly WNGD01 (sample SAMN13153369, study PRJNA577476) | soil metagenome | isolation source: 40 cm soil or saprolite under grassland replicate 2 | place: USA:California | collected 2016-06-15
TCAGGAGCTGCCATACAGGATCACGCCGCGGACGTTCTTGCCGTCCAGCAGGTCCTGGTACCCCTGGTTGACCTGGTCGAGGGTGTAGGTGGTGGTGATCAGCTCGTCCAGCTTGAGGTCACCGGACTGGTAGAGCTCCACCAGCCGCGGAATGTCGTGGAACGGGTCACTGGAACCGAACAGGCTGCCCTGGATGCGCTTCTCGAACAGGGTCAGCAGCGCGCCGGGAAGCTCGATCGTGGTCTTGGTGGGGTCGGCCAGCCCGGTTACTACCACCGTGCCGCCCTTCCGGATCGCATTGAAGGCGTTCGCCACGACATCGGAGGTCACGATGCCCACCGTGACGATCGCCTTGTCGGCGCCCACGCCGCGGGTCAGCTCGGTGATCAGTTCCTGGGCCTGCTCGGCGGTCTCGCAGCTGTGCGTGGCGCCCAGTTGCTCCGCGATCTCCCGCTTGTTGGCCAGCGGGTCGATCGCCACCACGTTCTTGGCGCCGGCCAGCGCGGCCCCCTGGACGGCGTTGATGCCGATCCCGCCGATCCCGTAAACGGCGATGGTGTCGCCCGGCTCGGTGGCCGCGGCGTGCACCGCGGAGCCGAAGCCGGTGGGGACCCCGCAGCCGATGAGCACGACCTTGTCCAGCGGCAGGTCCGGGTCCACCTTGATGGCGGAATGCTCGGAGATGACCGCGCGCTCGGAGAACGTGCCGAGCATGCACATGCCGCCGAGGTCCTCGCCGCCGCTGTGGAACCGGTAGGTGCCGTCCGCCAGGCAGCCGTCCAGGATGGTGGCGCCCATGTCGCACAGGTTCGACTTGCCGGTCGAGCACCACCGGCAATGGCCGCAGACCGGCAGGAACGAGCAGATCACGTGATCGCCGGGCTGCAACCGTGTGACGCCCTCCCCGACCTCCTCGATGATCCCGGCGCCTTCGTGGCCACCCACCATGGGGAAGCGCGGCACGATATCGCCGTGCCGCAGATGCTCGTCCGAATGACACAGCCCGGCCGCTACATAACGGATGAGCACCTCGCCGGCCTTGGGGGGATCCAGGTCGAGTTCGGTGATCTCAAAGTCCTGGCCTACCCCGCGCAGGACCGCGGCCTTGGTCTTCATTGATCCCTCCTGATTCCGCAGCGGCAGGCGGCTGCGGGCGCGGCCCCGGGCCGTGCAGTGCGGCGAGGCGGGGTGCGGCCGCAGTCACTCAGACCGGCGCAGTCCGATGACCTTGATGTCACCCTAGGTCCGGTACGGCCCGGGAACCAGCCCCGGCCGCGGGCAGCCGGGCCCAGTAGGTTCGGCTAGAGGCCCCGGCAGTAGGGCGCTGGATCAGGGAGCGGGTCATCCGCGCCCGGATGGCAAGGCGGAGGAGGAGCCGATAGTGGAGCTATCGGCGAAGACGACAACGCCGCCAGCCGGGATGCGGGGACACGCGAGCCCGGCAGTCCTATTGCCGGGGCCTCTAAGCCGCTGACCGTCGAGGAGAACGCCATGGTTGTCCCGCTCGTTGGCCGCTCGTTGGCCGCCGTCGCCGGCGCCCTGCTCGTGCTCACGGCGTGGGCCAGCATCATCGGGACGCTGATGGTGCCCCGCGCGATCACCAGTTGGCTGACACGATGGACGGACCGGATCGTCAACGGGGCGTTCCGGCTGGTGACCGGCGTCATCGACGATCACCAGCTACGTGACCGGGTGCTCGCCGCACAGGCGCCGGCGATCCTGCTCGCGCAGCTTTTCGTCTGGCTGGGGATCTCCTTCGCCGGGTACGTGCTGCTGCTGTGGCCGTTCGAGCCCATGGGCCTGGGATCGGCTTTCACCGGCGCAGGGTCCGCGATGTTCACCCTCGGCTTCTCCGAACCGCGCGGTGGGGTGCCCTCGGCGATCGTGTTCGTCGCCGCGGTGACCGGCCTGATGACCATCGCGCTGCAGATCGCCTACCTGCCGACTCTGTATGCGGCGTTCAACCGGAGGGAAACCGAGGTGGCGCTGCTGAACGCGCGGGCGGGCGTTCCGTCCTGGGGGCCGGAGCTGCTGGCGCGCACCCACTATGCGCTGGGGTCGGGGGTCTCGACCATCGACACGCTGCCCGACCTGTACGCCCAGTGGGAACGCTGGGCCGCCGACGTCGCGGAAAGCCACACCAGCTACCTGCCGTTGGTGCGCTTCCGCTCGCCCCGGCCGCTGTCGTCCTGGGTGATCGGGCTGCTCGCCGTGCTCGACTCCGCCGCGCTGATCCTCGCCCTGTCCCCGACGTCCGCGCCGGTGGTGCCGGCCCGCCTCTGCCTGCGCAGCGGATTCCTGTGCTTCCGGCAGGTCGCCCGGGCGATGGGCTTCGACGTCCCCGACGAGCCCGACCCGAACGGCCAGATCAGCCTGAGCTATCAGGAGTTCCTCGACGCGGTTGGCCGGATGCGCGAGGTCGACTTCCCGATCGATCGCGACCCCGCCGAGGCGTGGCCCGATTTCGTCGGCTGGCGGCTCAACTACGAGCAGGCCGCCTACGCCGTGGCCGCAGCCGTCGACGCGGTGCCGGCGCTGTGGTCGGGCCCCCGCCGATACCGTGCCGCTCCGGGTCGAGCGCGGTGCCCCCGCCCGCCACCCGGGCCAGCGCGTCGGCGAATTCGGCCACGTCGGCAACCCGGTCCTTGAGCAGGTACCCGACGCCGGCCGCGTTGCCGGCCAGCAGCCGCGCCGCATACTTGGTCTCGATGTACTGAGAAAGCATGAGCACGCCCGTCCGCGGATGGTCACGGCGAAGCTCGATGGCGGCGCGCAGGCCCTCATCCGTGTGTGTGGGCGGCATCCGGATGTCGGCCACCGCCACGTCGGGATCGTGCTCTGCCACGGCGGCCAGCAACGCGCCGGCGTCGGCCACGGCGGCGACCACCCGGTGGCCCCGGTCGGCGATCAGCCGGGCAAGGCCCTCCCGGAACAGGGTCGCGTCCTCGGCAATCACCACGCGCAGGGATCTCGGTCCTGTCATGGCGCGGCCTCAGGCACGCAGCGGGAGCTGGACCGTGACCTGCGTCGGGCCGCCGGGTGGGCTTGCTATCTCCAGGTCTCCGTCCACGGTGCGCACGCGCTGCACGAGCCCGGACAGGCCGCTACCGCGGGCCGGGTCCGCGCCGCCGCGGCCGTCGTCGCTGACCCGCAGCACGAGCGTCCGCCCCCGCCCGGCCACCTCGATCACGACTTTGTTCGCGTAGCTGTGCTTGGCGGCGTTGGCCAGCAGCTCGGCGGCGCAGAAGTAGGCGATCGTCTCGATCGCCGGCACCGGGCGCTGCGGGACGGCCACGGTCAGCTCGACCGGGATGGCACTGCTCGCGGCGAGGGTGGCCAGCGCGTCGGCCAGACCGCTGTCGAGTGCCGCCGGGTGAATGCCCCTGGCCAGGTTGCGCAGGTCGATCAGGGCGTCCTTGGCTCCCTGGTGGGCGGTGTCGACCAGCTCTCGGACCCCGGGGTCGGCCGTTTCGCCGAGCTTCTCCCTGGCCATGCCGAGATTCATGGCAATGGTGGCCAGCCGGATCTGCGCGCCGTCGTGCAGGTCCCGCTCGAGCCGGCGCAGCAGCGCGGAGGAGTCCTCCACAGCGATGGCCCTGGTCTGCTCCAGGTCGGCGACCCGCTGCGCAAGCCGGCCCGGACCGAGGAGGCCGCGCATCAGCCAGCGGTCAGCCGAGGTGACTGCCCGGGCCGCCCAGGGAGCGGCGAGCAGCATTGCCGCGCCGGCCGCGAATGCGGCGAACGTGCCGGGGAAGGTGGCGACGTGGAGCGCGCCGAAGGGCGTGAGGGCGGACACCGGATGCAGCCGCACGCCGGGAGGGTGATTGCGGAAGAGCGGCCACCAGAACGGGTAGGTCAGGTTGGCCAGTCCGGCGGCCGCGAAGAAGGCGGCGTAGAGCTCGCCCACCGTGACCGGCAGCTTCACCAGCAGGTACGCCGCGGCACGCCAGCCGGCGCCGTCGCGCACGGTGGCGCCCAGCCAGCCGACGGCTCCCCGGCCCCGGCGGATCGGCGGGGGCCCGGCGACGCGCTCGCCCAGCAGCCGCGCCGCCAGGCGGCGGTGTGCTGCGCCGAGCCCGCGGGCAATCCCGGGCGTCAGGAAGAGCAGCGCCAGCAGCGCGAAGAGCACCACGCCGCCCAGGACCGGGATCAGCCCGGCAGGGTGAGTTCGGGAGGACCCGGCCGGCGGGATGGCGCCGCGCGTCGTCAGGCTCACGGCGAGTGGCAATCCCGCCAGCGCGATGGGGAACGCGAGGACGCAGAGCCCGAGCGGGACCTCGATGACACAGAACAGCAGTTCCCGCAGCGTCCGGACGGTGAACGGCGTGCGCACCGCCTCGCGGGTCAGCACGGCCAGCGAACCGCCCGCCCGGCGCAGCTCAGCGGGCCCTGCCGGCTCGCCCGGCCCGCGCCCAGGCGGTCGGTCGGCGGCTGGCGGGTTCACCGGACCGGTTGTGCTCATGGGCCCATTGTCCGCTCAGGCGTCACGGCGGGCGAGCAGCCAGCCTCCGGCGGCGAGCGCCACGGCTGCGTACAGGCTGAGCACGGCCAGGCCCGTCCATGCCGACAGCACGTGCGGGCACTGCGCAGCCCCGCCGCAGAGCACCGGCTTGGTCGTGGTCAGCGAGTTCCCGATGATGAAGATCGGCATGTAGGCCGCCACGGCGTGCGTGGCCGCGCCAATGATCTGCGCGATGAGATACACGCCGACGACGAGCACGGCGATGGCCACCGCCGTGTGCCGGATGATGGCGCCGAGCCCGAGGCCGACCAGCCCGATCAGGCAGTAGCTCGTTCCGCCCAGCAGCACCGCCCGGAGCACGCCCGGCTGGCTCAGGGTGGGCGCCGCAATGCCGTGGCGGAAGGCGGCCCCGCCGGCGAAGAAGGCCACGAATGAGGCCAGCTCGCCAACGGCCAGTGCCAGGGCACCGAACACGGCGGCCTTAGCGGCGAACAGCAGCGGCCTTCTGGGGGCCGCGGCGAGCGTCGCCCGGAACATCCCCGATGTGTACTCGCTGGTCACGGTCAGCACGCCGAGCACACCGATCAGCAGCAGGCCCGGAACCACCCCCGCCAGCACGTTGTTCGTCAGGTCCGCGGACTTGCTGATGGTGTTGACCCCGATGACGACTGCCATAGCTACCGCGCCGGCCGCGGTGATCGCCAGGGTCCACCAGGTGGAGCGCAGGCTGCGGAGCTTGATCCATTCCATTCGCGCGACGTGCCGGAACAGGTAGTGGCCGGCCGGCGCGCGCCTCGTGAGCACGGTCATGATGAGCCCTCCTTGCGCTGGGCCGCCCATGCGCTTGGCGCTGCGCGGGGAAGCCCGGGATGCCCGCGGTACTCGGTGCTGGCGCCGGTCAGCTGCAGGAACGCATCCTCCAGGGACGCTGCGTCGGCCGAGAGGGCGGCGACCGAGGTGTCGGCGAGGAGCCGGCCTTGGCCGATCACCACCAGGTGCTCGGCCATCAGCGCCATCTCGCTGATCAGGTGGCTGGAGACGAACACCACGCGGCCCTGCCCGGCCAGCGACTTCAGCAGGTCGCGGATCCAGTGGATGCCCGCCGGGTCCAGGCCGTTGACCGGCTCGTCCAATAGCAGCACCGGGGGGTCGCCCAGCAGCGCCGCCGCGATACCGAGGCGCTGCGCCATGCCGAGCGAAAAGCTCCCGGCGCGCTTGCGGGCGACGCTGGCCAGGCCGACCATATCGAGAACCTCATCCACGCGGCGGCCGTTGATGGCGTTGCTGGCCGCCAGCGCGGCCAGGTGGGCGCGGGCGCTGCGGCCCGCATGAAAGGCCTTGGCCTCCAGCAACGCCCCGGCTTCGCGCAGCGGCCAGCGCAGGTCGCGGTAGCGGCGGCCGCCGATGCGCGCCTGCCCCGCATCGGGCCTATCGAGGCCCAGGATGAGCCGCATCGTCGTCGACTTGCCCGAGCCGTTGGGGCCCAGGAAGCCGGTCACCACCCCGGGCCGCAGGTCGAAGCTGAGCGCGTCGACGGCGAGCGTGGGGCCGTAGCGTTTGGTCAGATCACGGACCTCGATCATGTGATCTCCCCAGGTTATGGGGGACGCCCTCGACGGCCAGGGCCGACGGTGCCCCGCAGCTGCGTCCACTCGGGACATCACGCTATGGACGTGGCGGGCCGCCCGGAACGTGGCCAGCGCCCGTCTTCACGTGGGGGATTCCCCCCCCCAGACCCGCCGCCAGGGTCGGCCAGGCCGTCAACACCGGCGTCCCCTCAGTCGCTGTCCAGTACCGCGCGCAGCGATACCACCGCCTGGACGGTGTGGCTCCTGACCGCGCCCCGGCTGATGCCCATGGCCGAGGCGATCTGGTCCTCCGGCAGGCCGGCGTAGTAGTGCAGCACCAGCGCCTCGCGCTGCCGCGGGGGGAGAGCCCGCAGCGCCAAGACCAGGGGAGAGCGCTCGAGCTGGGCGATCTCAGCCTGTTCGGCGCCCGGCATGCCGGGTATCGGGTTTGGCAGGACCCTGTTCCCCGCCATGGGGTGCCGCGGCGCCGAGCGGGAACGGTTCACCACCGACTGGCGCAGGTAGGAGAGCGCACGGTCGCCGTCCCGCAGCCTCCGCCAGGCGGCGTGCACGGCGATGAACGAGTCCTGCACGATCTCTTCTGCCGTGGCGATGTCTCCCACCAGCAGCGTCGCCAGCCTGACCAGCGACCGGTAATGAATCCGGTACAGCGCGGTCACCGCGCGGTCGGCGTCCCAGTCGGGCCATGCGCCCGACTGGTCTCCGCTCACCGGGTCGCCAGGGGCGATCGTCCCATCACCCACCCAGGCCTCCGTGCGGGACCGGCCGCGCGCTGCCTGCCCGGCCACCGGCCGATCGCCATCACGTCCACTCATGCGGCTGCGCTGATCACGATGCTGCCGGCCGCTGTCGGCCCAAACGACCAACCGAGAAGAATCAACATGGGTCAGTCGCACAGCGGCCACGGACTCCTTACCCCCGGCGGCGGGCATGTACGCACTGCTCCCCGTCCGGCGGCCAGACTGTGCCGCGCCGCGTGTATCAGGGCCGTCCCCATCCGGCTCCGTCAGGGCAGAAGGCCAGATTCGTGAGCAGTAGGGGGGTGTTGTGATGGCGCTTGAACGGGATTGGCATCGGGCCCGCGCCATGCGCGGTCCGCGGTGGCGGCAGCCATGGCCGAACGGCATGAGCAAGGTCGGTGCCGCAGCACCCGGCCCGTCTGGCAGAAACCCGATCGAGGTCACCGCGACCGCGTAGGCGTCGCCCGGCTTCCGCGCGGGCGCTCAGGTGCCCCGCCATGTCAGGTGAGTCCGGCCGCGGCGCGGCCGCCCGCCGTTGGCCCGCGGCACCGCCGAGCTGATCAGCCTCGCGATGCCGCGCCGTCGCGGCGATCCACCAGGATCCCCATTTCCCTCGGGGCTTCGTTAGCCCCGCCACGCCACGAAAGGAGGTGAGTCACGTGTATCGGCATCCAGATGTTGGCCGGCAGCTCGCCAGCGAACGGCAGCGCGACCTGCTGGCGCAGGCCGAACGGCACCGCCTGGCCCGGCAGTTCGCCGCGGTAGCCAGGGCGTCGCGGCGCACCGAACGTGCCGAACGGCGGCTGCGGCTGGCCGTCCGCAGGGCCGTACGGCTGCGCGCGGGACTGGAGCAATGACAGCGCTCCAGGCCCCGGCCCGGGGGGCACGCGCCGGACAGGAGCGTGCCCTCCCGGCGCGTCAGCCGCGAACGCGCGCGGGCGTCATACGGTATCCGCGGTGGTGACGGGCCGGGATCCGGCGGCCGCGCCCGGGACCTGATGATGATCGGGTTCGCGGGCGCGCCCGGCAACGGGCAGGCCGTGGTGGGCCGGCAGCTTGCGGAGGCTGCTGAGCACAGGTGCGCGGGCCACCATAATGACGCCAGTGATCAGCGCGGCTATGCCCGCCGCCCGCAGCGCCAGCATGCCGGGCGACACGAACACCGGGTCGGCGAAGACCACCATGCCGAGCACTATCCCGGAGACGGGCTCCGCCGCGGCGATGCCCGGCAGCGACGTGCGCAGCGGACCCGCGTTGAACGCGCTCTCCAGCAGCAAGATACCAACGAAACCGGCCGCCACCAGGCAATAGACGGGCCAGCTCGTGAACAGCGCCGCCAGCGTGTGGGCGCCGAGCAACTGCATCGTGCGCCGGGTCAGCGCGTCCGAAATGCCGAAGACCAGGCCGGCGGCTATCCCGGTGAGCATCGCCCGCTGGTCGCCCGGACGTCGGCGTCCCGCCTGGACCAGGCCGTAAGCCAGCACGCCGACCCCGGCCGCGGCGGGCCAGTAGGTGAACGAGCCGAACGACACCGTGGCGGACCTCGGTGCCCGCGTCAGCGCCAGGGCAACGACGCCCGCGCTCAGAATGAGGGCGCCGATCAGCTCGGTCTTCGTGACGCGCTGCCTGGACAGGATGGCCGCGAGAATGAGAGCGAAGATCAAGTTCGATGCGAGCAGCGGCTCGGCGATCGACAGCTTGAGGTGACCCAGCACCCACGCCGAGGTGAGCTGTCCCCCCACCATCGCGGCGACGCCCACCAGCCACCTGGGCTTGCGCACCAGGTCGCCGAGCAGCCGCAGGTGCAGGAAGTGCGCCTTGGGCGCCCGCTCAGCGACCCGCTGCTGAAGCACGAAGCCGGTTCCGAGGAGGACTGCCGCGGCCATGGCGAGCAGGTACTCCACGCCCAGAACCTACCCCGTATGCGCCGCCCCATCCTCCCCGCCGGCGCGCCGGCCGCCACGCCGCCATCGCGGGCGCCCGGTCGGCGCCGTCACGGCCTGGGCGTGCTGCCCCCCGTGCCGCGGCTCTCCGTCCGTGGCTGGTCGAGGCCGTCAGCCGCTTCAGTCCGCTGGCCATGCCCGGTCTCAGCGGCCCTTTCGGCGCGCCGCATTTCCCGGAGGCTGTATCCGATCGTCGCCAGCACGGTCAGGCCGCCCAGGGCAACGCCGGCACCGGTCCCCACGCCGGACAGGGGCAGCACGTCGCTGAAGATCAGCACCGCGCCCAGGCCGATGGCGCCGATGCCGAACAGAATGGCGGAGGCCGTCGCGACGCGGCTGGCCGCCGCCCTGTCGGCCGCCGAACGCGCGCGTACCCGTACGGCGTCCAGGCGGCGTCTGGCCCATTCGTATTCGACCGCGAAGACGATCAGCGCGAGGAGGATCACGAGCAGACCCGGCCCGGGCGCCACCAGCAGCACCACGCCGACGGCGAGGATAACGGTACCCACGACGGTGATGGCGATCCGGCGGAGCAATCGGACCAGGTTCATGTATCAAGGATGCCAGGCGCCGGTGCGCCGCCGAAGCCACGGTCCTGGGCCTGCTTGGGCGCCGCCGGGCGCGGCAGGTTTATTTTCGGCACCGCCGGCGGTATCACCTCGGGCCGCCGTCCTCACCTCCGCCCGAGGGCGGCCCGCACCGCGGCGTTGGTCGCCGCCAGGCTGAGGTCGTCGGAGAACGGGCCGCCCGGGTACGGGACGACCCATACGTGCAGCGTTTGCGCGGTGTACCTGTTGTGCCAGGTCGCCGGGTTACAAGAGCCCCGGAGCTGGGCGCCGAATCCGGCGATGGCCGGCTTGCCACCGTCGCACACCACGAGGTGCGCGTGCCAGCGGGTCAGCGACCCACCCACCTGCGGCCCGCTGGCGTTCCTGTTCTCGATGTACATGGCACCGAGCAGGATCGGCGCATGGTCCGGCACGTCGGTCGCGTAGACCAGCGAGGACGGGTGCCGAGGATCGAGGCCGGTGTAGCTGGGATCGCCGCCGTCGTAGAGGAGGTGCTCCTCGCCGTTGACACGCAGCACGTAGGTGTACCCCGCCGCGAGCGCGGCCTGAACGCTCCGGTACCGGGCGAGGCTCGCGCCGGTCTCCTTGATCAGCCGGCCGGCGGCGATGACCTGCGCCGCGGTCGGGGCGTGGTGGAGCCGTACACCTTCATGTCCGGGAGACGCGAGGTCGACCCCATGCCAGGCATGCCCGGCAACCCCGATGACCCCGCCCCCGGCGCCGCCGCGGCCATGCCCGCCGGCCCTTCGGGGCCGGCCCAGCCCGGTAGCATCACCGCGGAGGTCGCCACGACCACCAAGGCGGGGACGGCCGTCACGCTGGCGAGGGCTGCCAGGCCCCGGCGGCGAACCGGCCGGTCGGCGAGGGATGGCCGCCACCAGAGCGCCGCGGACCAGGCGATCAGGGCGAACTCCAGGAATGCGCTCACCCCGTCCAGGCCGCCGAACGGCTCCGGGTGGCCGGCGTCGGGGCCGACCGGCAAGCCCACCGCCCGCGACGCCACGTACACCGCGAGAACCAGGGCGTTTCCGGCTATGCCCAGCGACAGCCACAGCCGCGATGGCCGCCACAGCACCACGCCGGCCCAGATCATCTGGGCCCAGGCGACGACGAGGAAGAACACCCCGTACAGGGTGTACTCGGCGAAGTGCTCGAACATGACCGCGAAATGGATGGCCGCGGCGCCGACGGACAGTGAGGCCACGCCGCCGAGAAGGTATGGCCGGGCCGTCGCGAGCCCGCAGTGGGCTCCGTCGCCGCTGAGGGCAGGTGCGCTCATGACTCGCATGCTAGGTTCACCGCCCACGCCGTGGCTGCCGGACCGCTGCGTTGGCCATGGCGGCAGCCGGACCGCATAGCAGCGCGTCGCGCCGGGTACGGGATAAGTGCCGGAGGGAGGCGAACCATGCAGCTGGGCAAGGAGCTGGCAACCGGATTCGTCACAGACGATGCGCTGGAGCACGCGGACGGCGAGGCCGGCCTGCCGCCGGACGGGGCGGACGCGAGGGCGCCCGAGGCTCCCGCGTTGCCCGCCCAGGAGCCGGAGCCGGCCGCCGCGGGCTGAGCCGTGCTGGGCAGAAGACCCGCCCAGGAACAACCGGACCGGCCGTACCCGGGCTTCAAGCTGGCGCATGCGCTGGTGGCGGCGGAGGACGGGCGGGCCGGGTTCGCCGGGCTGTCCATCGGCGCCCAGCGCGTGTACGGGACGGCCGCCGAGGCGTCGTGTGTCTGGAGCCGGCGGCACGCCCCGCCCCGGCGCCGGTGCAGCTGCGGCTTCTACTGCCTCCACTCGCTGGCCGAGGCCAGGGCACTGAGTTGCGCGACCGCGAACCGGGCGGCGGTCGTGCTGGAGGTCGTGGCGTACGGGAGGTTCATCCGTTACGAACGTGGGCTGCGCTACAGCCACCAGCGGGTGAAGGCCGTGCGGGTCGGCCCCTGCGAGTGCGGCCGGCCGGCGACCGGGCTGGCGGACGCCGGGCAGGGCCTGGTGGGCTGGCGCTGCCTGATGCCGCGTTGCGCGGCCTGCGCGGCGCACCGCCACCTCGTCACGTTCGGCAGCTTCGCGCGCCGGCTCGGCGGGCTGGTTCCGGTCACCCCCGACGAGGGCGCCACCAGCTGGCCCGGCCCGGGCACCGGCGCCTTTGCCCGGCCCGGCCCGGTCACTGGCGCCCCCGCTCGGCCCGGCGCGCCAGCCGCCGGCAGCCCGGCGGACGCGGAGGCCGTCGCGGCCCTCGGCGCCGAGATCGCGCTCGTGCACGCACGCCTCGACCTGCTGCAGGCGCAGCTCAGCCGTCTTGAGGGCGGGCCGTCGGCCGGCATGTAGCGGGCGGTCCGCCCGCCCGGGCTCCCGGCGTGGCCGCCGGTGCCGGTACCGTCACTCGCCCATCGCAGACTGGAAGATCGACAAATACTCGTGCTGCAGCTTGCCGCTGACGTCGGCGTAGTTGTACAGCCTGGAGTATTCGGTGGGCGTCGGCCACACCAGCTTGCTGGTCGCAACCTCGGCCAGCGTGTGTTTCTCTTCCCCGCTGGCCTTGGCCGCGTCCGCGGCGATGATGGGCCGCACTTCAGGGACCGCGGTGATGTAGTTGATGGACGCAGTCAGCTGCGCCGCGATCGGGGGGCGGTAGTACCAGTCCATCAGCATCATCGCGTCGACGGGGTTCTCCGCCCCCCGCGGGATCACCATGTTGTCGGTCCAGATGCTGCCGCCTTCGCGGGGGATCGCGAACTGCAGGGCGCTTCCCGACGTCAGGTTCTGCTGGAAGATGTCGCCGGACCAGGCCATGGAGATCCAGGTGTCGCCGTTGCTCAGGGCGTCGATATAGGACTGCTGATAGTAGCCCCGGACCAGGCCCGCACGGCGCTGTGCGGCGAGCGCCTTCCCGGCCGCGCGCCAGTCGGCCTGAGTCGACCGCTCCGGGTTGATACCGAGCTTGATCATCCCGAAGTTGCCGATCTCCTGCGGGTCGGACATCATCCCGACGCGGCCCTTGTAGGCAGGGTTCCACAGCTCGTTGATGCTGGTCACCGGCGTCTTGATGTACTTGGGGTTCCAGGCGATGCCGGTGCTGCCCGACGCCCACGGGACGCTGTAGGTGTTCCCGGGGTCGAACGACCGGCGCTTGAACTTGGCGGAGGCGTTCCGGTAGAAGTTGCCCAGCATTTCCTGGTCGACGGGCACGAGCTTCCCCTCCGCCAGCAGCTGGGAGAACTGGAAGCCGTTGGTGATGACCATCACGTCGTAGCCGATGGCCTCGCCGGCCATCAGGATCGGGTTGATCTTGGTGAACCAGGACGGGGTGTCCTGGATGACCTCCGTGTAGCTCACCTGGACGCCGGTCGTCGCGGTGAACTCCTGCAGGGTCCGGTGGCCGGTGTCGATGTAGAGCGGCCAGTTGGCGAAGT
>WNGD01005878.1_pt1 | contig 12710 bp, 12 predicted proteins | sample 5400671 | NCBI WGS metagenome assembly WNGD01 (sample SAMN13153369, study PRJNA577476) | soil metagenome | isolation source: 40 cm soil or saprolite under grassland replicate 2 | place: USA:California | collected 2016-06-15
CACGAATTGTTTCCGGTATAACCAGATCTAGCTGATCTGATGAAGCGAGGTTTAGAATTGCCTACTAATCTTCTATTATTCGATGACGTATCATGACATAAGTCGGCAGAACTGAAATTCGTAATTATTGGATTACAGGAGTCTCGAAAGGCCTACCCAGTCTGGAGTAGGCACGGCGTTCCTATTGGTGTCACATCACCATAAATTTGAACTTGGTCCAAAAAATACTCCTCACTTAGTAAGCTCGGCGGGAACTGAACCTGCACATCCCACCCTGTGTCCGAGATCTTTGGTCTGGGAGTTGGCACGAGGGTCGCTATCCGGAACCTCTACTTGAGGGTCTGAACCTCCAGTTCATAACCTCGGGCGGGGGATCAAATGCAAGTTCAAACCCCACAAAGTTGCATGAGGGGATTTCGCATCGGATCTATAGGGTGATTAGAGCGCAGAATCGGGATTTTCAATGTTTAGTCCAAGACGACTCAGACAAACTGATTGGCATGCTCTGTCAGAAGGCAATAGCAGCCAGAGGGGTAACCCAGCGGGGACCGCGAAAGGCGAAGAGAACGTCTAGCGAGAGTTCTCAAAATGGTTTCTCATCCCCGAGATAAGCTCCACTGCAATCCTCGCGACTAAGAGGCCGGTCTGGTTCAACTCGTCTCTCGACGGGTCAACTTCGACGATATCCCCACCGCACACGTTCTTGCTCTTGCAGAGAAGATTTACTAATCTAAGTATTTGTTGAGAGGACAGCCCACCGGCTATAGGCGTGTTGACTGCCGGGGCGAAGGCTGGGTCGACAGCATCCATATCTATGCTTAGGTAGATCTTTTTTCCGTCAAGCTTCTGGACGATTTCCCCGGCAACAGCAGTGATTCCTTTCTCTTCGATTTCTTCCATAGAAATGATCTGATTCCTTTCTATGCGTCGTTGGTACTCTTTGCCCATCAGACGCGTTCCCACTAGAAAGGTCCATTTTGAAATGCCGGGTCTCGCTTTCAAAATTCGAGTGAGGACATTTGCATCCGAGAATCTCTTAGCGTCATACGATGCCTATGACCGCGTAAGCCGAGGCTAGGTCCGTCTTTGGTAGTAGAACTCTTCCTAGCTTGACAAAGTCCCCGCGCTTGATTGACTGATTCGAGATACTGTCAGAACATCTTGGGAGGTAGGACATCACTTTCTCGTAACAGGTTTGGTTAGCTGTGCCGGTTTCCGAAAAGGGAACATCACAGGTTACGACGTTTGCGGCATGCGCTAGCCCAGACGATCCATCTCCAAAGAGCCCTGAAGCAGCTTTCAAAAGTTGCTGTTTTCCTACCTCCGTGGCTGGTTTGCTATGCGATTGGATGCCGCTGGCGCTCCCTGCAATTAGTTTGCCTGACAGAATGTCGAGTCCGACCACACCTGTGCCAAAAATCTGAGGCTCCACATACGGGACAAAGTATCCGGCGTTCTGTCTATTCATAGCAGTCCGCGCCTAGCTTCCGGGGTTCGTCGTTGACTACGTTTACGCGTTTGAGCGCGATCGGATGTTCGACCCCGAAGGTGTTTGCAGGGGAATGCGCGATTTCGGAGATGTTCTTCTCACCGTCGATGATCCTCATCTCATCCGACGCTGCTTGAGTGAGCATGCCAGGCTTGTGGTTCCTAGCTCTCAACACGTTATGAATCGTGCAATCATGCCTCGTTTTCTTCCGTCCTGAGTTACACATGTCAAATCTTTTGTATTAAAAGGGAGAGAAGCGAGTCGATGAAATCTCTTAAACCCATCCTTCAGATGGTGTCAACGTTCGATTTCGTCGGGCAAGGTGAATCATGACTCAGGCAATCGAATTTGCAAAGAAAGTGACCCTGCAGAAGGGAGGGAATTTCGATGAAATAGAGATTCGTCAAGTCCCGAGGGACTGCGCAATCGGCGACGCAGCAAACGGTGACGTGGATATTTACTTTGATGCTTTGACCGAGCAACCATCCATTCCTGAGGAATTGAGCTACGTCAAGGCACTAAGTCAATTTGTCTCTGTGGTCTTCAATCCCGCACCCGGTAGGTCTAATATCAACCCCTTTTCAATCAAACGATTCAGACAGTTCGCAATGTACTCTCTACTCGATAGAGAGCGGATTGCCACAGACCTCTCTTCTGCTCTTAATGCAGAAACTCAACCCTTGTGGCTCGACTTTAGCGATTTCAATCCTGATTACGAAATCGTCAAGAGCATCATAGGCGAGCACCGGTCTCATTACGAAAAATACGACGTGACAGAAGCCAGCAGTTTGATGAGGAAAGCAGTCGTCGAGGTAGGGGCCGATTTCGTCGACGGGAAATTGATATTCGACAAGCGACAGATTTGCGTAACTGTCTTTGTTAGAGAAGATAACCCACTGCTAAAGGCCATCGCACAGGATTTCGTCGCAAGACTCCAGAGTGTCGGAGTTGGATGTAATATCCACCACGGTAGCCTAGGTGAGTGGAAGAATGTTGCGTACGGTAGCGATCCCGGTCTTCATAAGTGGCATGTTGGCTTTGAAAGTTCAGCTTATAGTGGAAATGTGCGATACGAAGTAGATGCGAAATTTTGCTACACCTACGGGCCTTGGGCTGGAGGATTGCCTCCTAATCTACGCCAACCGGGTTGGTGGCGGTACGAGAATCAACAACTGGACGGATTGACACGGCGTCTGTATGGCGGAGAATATTCAACGATGGAGGAAAGGCGGGAAATCATCAGGGGTATCGCCGCACATGCCCTCGACGAAGCTGTCCGTGGGCTCGTCTTAGTGGTAAAGGGATTGTTCGTGTATAACCCAGCTAAAGTTAGTTCAGATCTGATTTCAGATCCCTACGTTGGCCCGAGGACATACTTCTGGGCTCACACTATTTCTCCAAGTGTCTTGACGACGAGCAAAAGATTGGTGATTGGAGTAAGCAGAACCCACTCCAGTGCTTACAATAAGGTCGCAGGGTTTACGGACTCAGCTAGCATGTGCATATACAATGCAGTGCACGATCATGGGGTGTTCGCTCACCCACTAAGTGGTCTCTGGACTTCGTATCGATATCAATGGGACTTAGTGAACGACGGGCCAAAATCCAAATACGATGTCCCAGCAGATGCGCTCACATATGGCCCTTCAACAGATGAGTTCGAAGAGGTAGGACCGGACAAGACTTGCATTAGTCGGGTCAAGATAAGATATCTTTTCGGCAAGTGGCATCACGGTGAGAGTCAGAACATGAATGATGTCCTACATTTTCTCTACTTCATGTTCAAGTGGAGCAGAAGGACAGGTATCGATGATAGGAGATATGATCCTTGGTGGGCATCGATGAATTCTGAGATCGTAAAACGGGTGGTCGGTTTCGATATTCTCGATGACAAATCAATCGAACTCTATCTTAATTACTGGCACCCGGAAAGGAGCGAAATTGCTTGTTGGATAAACTGCTGGCCTTGGCACCCATGGGAACTGCTGAGCCTTTCCGAATCTGTTGTGGAGAAGCAATTGGCCGCGTTCTCTCTAGCGGCGGCAGAAGATAGTGGCCTTCCTATGCTTGACCTCACCAAGGAACCTACTCTGGGGATTCTTGATTCAGAATTGGATTCAGCAATGAAGGCCGAATTCATTCCCCATTCATTGCGGCCCTTTGTAGAGCCAAGGGAGGCTGCGAAACGATACCGGGCCTTGAGATCCTGGGTTGATGAACACCAACATTACCTTGTTATGGCAGGACCTTACTTTTTCGAAGGAATTGACAACAAGACGGGATCAGAAACTCTTCGATCTATTCGGTTCTTGAACGATAATGTGGCTCAATCATACCCGATAGATTCAAACGATATCCGAAAACTTGCGCGGCACTGAGTCGAGACCCGTTTCGCCAAAAGTTGGCTGCTGGAGTGAATGACTGGCTGGTTCAGAACCGACACAATATCCGTTAGTGTTAAATACTTAACGAGCCGGAAAGTGGGCATTATGGGCCGAGAGGAAAAAATCGTCCCAAGGAAACACGACCTTTCCACCGCAACTGAAGAAGTCAAAGAACTAGACACCCAGGAAATCGGTGTCTACATGCTCACCGGCAAATGGTGGAGAACCGACCCTCTGGACGAGTAGACACGACAATTTTCCTCCCCCCTTTTTTTGATTGAGGGCGAAAAATTGCGCGGATGGCCGGTACTCGTCAAGGAAGAGTATGGTGGTCACATAGTCTACGACATCTGGTCGGGGCGAACGTGGATTCTAAAGGGAGAAGACACCTACAAGATTCTGGCTCAATCTCCAGAAACTGACGCCGATTTCGTTCTTAAGTTCATCGAGCAAGAAACAGGTATCAGAAGGTCAAAGTTCAAAGCCGTGTCTCTCACAGACTTGGGCTTATCCAAGAATAGCCTATCCGACGCTGACGACCTCGCTCTCCCTTATACGATCGAATTCTATCCTACTCTCAAGTGCAATGCTCGTTGTCTCTTCTGCTACCAGTCCTCGAATCTGCTCTACGATGTAGCCCAAGCCGACCTGTCTACGGCGAAAGTGTTGCTGAATCAGATATCAGAGTTTGGAATCCCGCAACTCTACATCGGAGGTGGAGAACCCCTGGTTTGGAACAACTTTAACGAGTTCATATCCGAGAGTCGAGAGGTTCCAGTCGCTATAGACATAGCCACGAATGCGACACTGTACAAGTCTCGATTGAATGCGTTGATGCAAGAAAACGTCCGTTCGGTTTTCATTTCAATCCACGGAAACGAGGAAATTCACAACAAGATAATTGGTGTTGATAACGCGTATTCTTCGGCGCTGGGCCTTGCCGGGGAACTCATGAATTCAGGGAAACCAGTGGTAGTAAATTATGTCTGTGTGCCGGGGTTGAATGACTCTAGAGAATTGGTTGTCGAGGCATGCAGAGCAATTCAGGAAACTGGCGCTAAGAAAGTAAGATTCCTCACTGTCCTCGAATACGGTTCCGCCATATACTATGGTCATAAGAACCTCAAGATTTCCACAGTCGAAGAGGCAGTCAAGTGGAGAAATCTGATGAGGCAAGTCCTCGAGGATAACGGCATAACTCTGTCCACCGAGTTCTTCATCCCGTTTGCGTTCGCGTTAGATGGAGTCACCGTAACTCCGGACGTTGACCCCATTCTGAAACATTTCTACGGTGTCAACCAAGAAGGTATCTGCAAAATAGCTGTCATGCACAACGGAGACGTATACCCATCCGAGCTGTGGGCCACCTACGACAAGTTCAGAGGTGGAAACATAACTGATCAACGATTGCCGGAGATTTATCATTCTCCGGAATTTCGAGAATACAGAAGCAAGTTTCGAACCCCACCGCTCGAGTGCAGGAGGTGCAAGTATGTCTCCGTCTGTTCTGGCGGAGAACCCTTGCTTAGATACAAACACTTCGGAAAATATTTCTACCAAGTAAAGGATCCACGATGTCCACTGGATACAGCGATAAAACCTCAGCTCTTCTGAAAACATACTCTCCAGTGTTTTCCGCCCCACTGGAACTCACAGAGTCTAACAATTATCGCCTAAAGACAAATTTCTCGAATCTAAAACATGTCTCCACGTCTGACCCTCTCTGTCTCACCGACGACAGCGAACTCTCACGCGCGGATTATCAGAAAGTTTTCAAAATACTCGTGGAGAATCGCGTAGCATCAGTGCTTATGCAGGGTGGTGAACCGTTTCTCAGACAGGACATTTTGCCAATTATCAAAGATGCGAGAAGAGTGTTCTTCACAACTGTTCTTACTAACGGTACCCTTCTCAATCCGGAAATAAGCAGAACCCTGAGGAAATTGAATATCATCGTCGTCGTATACACTCCAGGATTCTCCGAAGCCCTTTACGATTCTATGGCTCAGGAGAAAGGGGCGTACCAAAACCTAGTGAAAGGCGCCTCCTCGCTTTTGAAGGTCGGAACAAAGCCAATTTTTCTCATCCCTGTTACGAAACCCCTTATTCCCTTTCTCGCCGAAACCGTGAAAAACATCAAACAGCTCGGAGCAAATACGATCAAGTTTACGGTCTATTCGGGAGCCGGTTACAGCCAGTCCTTCCGCAATGAACTATCGATGTCTCCCGCGGAGGCGTTGTACGCACTCTACCAAATTGAACGATTGAAAGAGAAGTATAAACGCTCAATGGTCATTTACCATACATTCGTTGCGCCATACCTTGCCAATGCCTGCGCAAATGCATTCGCCATAGATTCACACGGCAATATCATGCCCTGCGCATACCTCAGAATCTTCTTCGGTAACATTCTTCGAGACGATCTGGGTGAAGTTCATAAGAAAATCCTCTCAGAATTGACCGCAAGAGTTGCAGGTGAGGGGCCCAGCCCCGGCGAATGTCAGAATTGCAATCTTAGATCCCCGCTGACAGGATCACCTTGTAAGGGCGGATGCAGATGTGTCGCGCATAATCTATACGGAGACATAGCGGCACCTGACCGTCGTTGCCCCTACCTGAACATCAACAGGGAACCTACAAATTGACGAAGGCGAAGGTTAAGTTGTTGAAAAGGGCAAGACTATTCGAATCGAACTACCTCCTTGCATTAGTAGACTTGGATAGTAACCGTTGCTACAAGCTTAGCAGGCCAACCTTCGATTTGGTAAAAGATGTTGTGGACGGGAAGAAGAGGGACTTTAGCTTCAGCTCGGAGGATCTGAAGCGAATTCGCTACCTTTCCAGTCTTGGTTTGGTAAAACTCGTCAAGACTTAGATGTCGTCCCTTGTGCAACGCGTTGTAACGATATGTCCATCACAAAGATAGGGTCACTAAAGAATCGATTATTTCCCGGCCTGGGTCGAATTTACGTCTACATCATTCCGGTTCTGATTACGCGACTGCTCAGCTATGATCTCTTTCTCGTCCCCTACATGTCAAGATACGTATCACTTGACTATATCGGCCTGAGCTACACGATTACTTTCGCGATAGGCCCTATCGTGACACTTGCGTATGGAAGATTGATCGACTCTAGGGGTCGCCTTCTGGGTCTGCTAATTTCGATGGCAATGGCACTCGTATCACAAATATCAGTCGTCGAGCTAAGCTCCTCGAAATCTCTCGCTCTAGGGCTTGCTCTATTTTCGATTGTTGGGCTCTCGCTCGCGGCCAATTGGATCATGATGGCACTCCGCATTTTGGTATCAGATGCAACGACTGGGAATAAGCGAGCACAATCCTGGGGATGGTTGCTGAGTACTCTTTCGATTGTTAGACCTGCAGCTTCAATTGTGGCTGGGTTTCTCGCTGCAATTGATTACAGACTACTCTTCGTCGCGGCCGGAGGCCTCTTTGCAACTGCTTCTGTGATATATTTCGTACTCATTCTTTACCGCAGAAACAAGACAACTTCACAACCACTGCCAACCCAACGCAAGGGGTTGCTTTCAGAATTCAGGCAATTATTGTCACTTGTTCGAAACAGGAACGTCCTGCTCTACATGATTATTGTGAGCATCGAGGCACCATACTTTTCCATAGAATATCAAACACTTTACCTCGTAAACGTTCTCGGGGTCGACACCCGCGTTCTGGGAATTGCTTTTGCGGGGTCCAGCATAATTTCGATCTTCTCACCGATACTAGGAGGCCACCTTGCTCGCAAGATCGGGATGAAGAGAGGGATGCTCGTCGGTCAGCTTGTTCTAGGAACTTCAGTGCTATCCTACGTCTTGGCCTCGAGACCAGAACATGTATTCGTCATTGAGGTGCTCGCTGGATTCGTGCCTCTATACTGGCCATCAAGAGATATGTACGTACTAGGCTTTATTCCCGATAAGATGAAAGGTCAGGTACTCTCAGTGCAGAACCTTTTCTTTAGTATTGTGCTGACGCCTGCCCCCTACTTGGGTTCGATTCTTTGGTTGGGGGTTTCCCCTCAATCTGTCTTCATCCTTGACATACTACTGACAGCCCTTTCCTCTGGCTTGACTCTTTCGTTGGCGACTCTGGGACGAGAACACGAAACTCAACATGTGGAAGCTTCAGAAGTTGCCTCAGGATAATGGCAGGAAATGGATAACTTCTTTGGCAAGCGGGATGTACTTCCGCCTCGAGGAGATGGAGTGCCTTTAGAATCAGGATGTTTAAGCCGGAGGATAGTTCTCGCATCCTGGAATTAGCGAATCGGTACGCAGCCTTTGACGGAGAAACCAGTGAAGCAGATCTATTCATAACAAATTACTTCCCTCAGGGATTCTGGGTGGCCGAGGTCCAAAATGAGGTGATAGGGTTCGCTTATGGTTATTTCAACGAATTCCCCGAAGATATCCTACAGCGCTGGGGAGCCTCTAAGGTGGGATATGTTGCATCTGTCGCTGTTGACGCAAAATATCGGCGACAGGGAATCGGAGAAGTTCTAGTGAGACGTGTTTTGAAAGAGTTTGCTGAAGCTGGAGTGGACCTTGTACTCGTCGATTGCCCATCAGAATCGGTTGGCGGACGTGAAATGTTCGAGAAACTGGGATTCGGCATCAGAAGCGTTTCATTACGACTCAGACTTAACCAAAAAAGCAAGAAACCGTCTCACCAGGTAGCTAGCTGAAATTACTCGTAGCCTGCTGCCAACTCTGGACCATCACTTCTCATCTTCTATCGTTCGCCCTAAAGTCACATTTTATAAGCGCAAAACAAGAAAATCGGGATTATCGTCTTGCATGTGGTGTTGGTTAACCCTACCAATCCTGATCTCTCTTACTATTACAAAGGCCAGCCACTAGGGCTTGCGTACCTCGCCGCTGTCATCGAGAAGCAAGGATATCCAGTCGATATCGTCGACGCGAATCTCTATGACTTGAACACGGACAACACTGTAACAAAAATTCTAGAACTAATTGACGCTGATGAGGGCATCGTGGGCTTCACGACGTACCTATATGGTTTCGATTGGGTAGCTCGAACTGCAGGAGCCGTCAAGGAAGCGCGCCCGGATCTCCGCACCCTGATCGGGGGTCATCATGCCACAGCGATGCCGAGGGAAATTCTGTCAGAATGCCCGCAGTTCGACTTCCTCATCCGAGGCGAAGGAGAGTTTCCCATGATCGAACTCTTAGACGCGGTTTCCCATGACCTTGACTTCGATCAAATACTCGGATTGGGGTACAAGACTACTGATGGATATGAGGTGAATTCAATGAGGGATCTCATTGATGACCTAGACTCCCTCCCTTTTCCCGCCCGACACAAGCTTCCTCCTGTTACGGAATACGCGGAGCGTGCAGGAATCAGAACAGTCTTAGGCCAGATGATAACCAGCCGAGGATGCCCGTTTCAATGCACCTTCTGCGACATTCAGACCTTCTACAAGCTCTCCAAGGGTAAACTATGGAGAACCAGAAGCCCAAGGCTTGTTGTTGACGAGGTCGAACAATTGATAAGGTTGGGAGCGGAGCGAATAGTGTTCAACGATGACACGTTCACTATCAATCGTGAGCATCCACAGGGTATAGCTGAAGAGCTCATACGAAGATCGATTGGAATCCCGTGGGAGTGTGAGACAAGAGCAGAACTGATTATCCGGTTTAAGGATCTTCTGCCGCTCTTCAAGAAAAGCGGGTGCCGAGCAATACTCATTGGCGCTGAGAGTGGGTCAGAGGAACAATTGCGACGATACCAGAAGGGAACTACTGTTGAACAGAACTCTCTGGCGATTAGGTTGATTAGAGAGGCGGGCATCGACGTCGTGTGCGGTTTTATCCTTTTTGATCCCTTTGTGTCCCTTGGAGAACTCGAAGAAAACTCTCGTTTTCTTATAGAAAACGACATGTGGTATGCTGAGGTTTTCAATCACCTAGTCCCTCTGCCCAACACGCCAGTATACTACCAACTGCTCGAGAAAGGAATCATTACTCCTGATGTCTATGGCAAAGATCTGGTCAACATCAACCCGCAGAAATACTTCCAGAACGACCAACTAAAGACATTCTACACGAGGATTCAAGATTGGCGTGCCGAAGTATGGCCCCTGGCGGGTCTGACAAATAGGCTCGCTGCCCTCATAAGCCGTGTGACCGCATACAACAAGACGCACGATACTCTCCAGAAGTCAATGATGGAACGAATTGCTCGAATCCGCAGTGAGCATTGGTCAGCACGGGAACTAGGAAGAAACGTGCTCTCCATGTTTAACGATATAGTATCCAAATCACTAGCTGATTTCAATGCGGACTTGCAGCCCATTATTGGTCAATACACGCTTTCGCTACGAGATCGTAGGGTGAATCTGCATCATGCTTATGAAGAACTGAAGTCAATCTGCCAAGCCAATCGAGTGCCCATATTTGATACGCGACAGACTTCTTCGAATGCACTCAGAGATTTGGCAATCGCAGAATGAAAACGTCGTACCCACGTTCACGTTTTCTCTCGGAAGAATTGTGCATAACGAAGGTCAATTTCTTGGGGAATAGTTTTTCGCTCCAAGCGTCTACTCGAAACGCTTGCGGTTTGGACCGCTGTTCAACGAATCAGGCGCCTCCGCCCCTACCCGGAGCTCTACTCAAGGTCCGAACTCTCACCTGCAGCTGTGCTCGTTGTCGAACCCAACTTTCCATCGGGTTAGACTCCTTTCGGGAGGTTGAACCTTGCTCTAGACGACAGGGTGCTTCTTGTTCAAAACAAGGTCATTTGCGATGATCAAGCCCATACCATCTGATGGCGTATAATGACATAAGCCGGCAGAAGTGAAACTCGCAATCATAGGGTTGTCGAAGGAATCACTTGGCTCGGTATGATTGGCGCTTACTCAATCATCATTGCTGCATGGTGGGGCCAGTGGGGTTTGAACCCACGACATCCAAACAGTGCTCCGTTGTATTTCTCGAGGCAGTGGTTCTTCCACGAGTTGCGGCAGCAAGTGAATTCATCCCTGCTATAAGGCGCACAGAGTCCCGCATCGGGCAACTCCTTGAGGATACAATTAACTAATGATGAGTGGGATGTCAGAGCGATGTTTTGCCAAAGATGTGGAAAGCAAATTGCCGATACCGCCACCTTCTGTCCAAATTGTGGTGGGCCAGTCAGCGGGGTGGCTCCCCCCCGCTATGCTACCGCCTCGAAACCCGTACAGCCCGTCAGCGGAGCCTGGTATTTAGTACCCTTCTTCTTTGGAATCATCGGCGGAATAATCGCCTGGGCCGTGAATAAGGATAAGGATCCAAAGAGAGCTAGGAACCTGCTAATCTTCGGAATCGTATGGACCGTCCTTTGGGTCGTTGTCACCGCATTAATCGCGTTCTTCGTGTTCTTCTTCACTGCACCCACTCCAGCCACCTATCCATAATCAGATGCCGGTCTTTCTCTTCGATTACCTTCCGCCCAAGAGTTGACTTGCATCGAATGTCAATACCTACGCAAATTACGTCCTCGAATCAATTGGGTCAGTCCGAAAATGTTTTGCGGATAGGAAACGATTGTTGCATTGTGGTGGGGCCGGTGGGATTTGAACCCACGACATCCGCCGAGTCTATCGTCTACGGGTATCCTCACGCGCTCCCGGATCTCCTCATCCCGCCCACAAAGGGCGTCGGCATACCCGAAACTACATCCTGGAGCCCGTCGTCATTCCTCACTAGGACCCGCCTCGGGTCTGGCTAGACTACGGCCCCTCGAAGTCCCCTATCAGTTCCACCGAATTGGTTGCAATGAAATTGTTCCTATAAGGCTTGGTCAAGAGGTCTTGCTAATTCCTCTGAATGGACCTGTCGACGAAGCGATTATCTTCGAAAGATTTCGGAACCGTCCGAGATGTTTTGAATTCTTAGGTCGTATGACCTCAAAGAACCTATTGACTTCACCTTGTTTGCTTAGAAAGAATCTGACCTTCGTGTCATCTCTCTTTATCAGTGTCGGACTAAAGCCTAGTTTCACTAGGCACAGTCTTACGTATTCGACAAGAGAGCTAGACGCGCTCTTGAACTGGATCTGCAGGTACGCACCGTACTTGCGATAAATGCACCCATCAGTGTCGAATAATCCTCTGATGAAACGCGCTTCATCGAGAGCTACGTTTGGTGTTAGATTCGATAATTTCTTGCGCCCATAAGGCATTTCCCACTCATGCAGAGTCATTGCGACTTCTTTAGTGCGAACGTAAACAATCATGCTGTTTTGATTCTTCACGTATAATATCTTGAGAGATATGCCGAAACGCTTCGCGAACATAGGGCGCACATATTCGACTAGGTATTCTCTGTCTTCGTACTTGTGTCCCGCTATTGAGATGTGAACTGAACTGTGATTCCAAGACATGCACCCGTCCCCTAGGAGGATTCCAAGTATCTCAGATTCCTGACGGGTCAACAAGGATCATTGCGCGCGGCATCTGCTGTCAGTTAATATGGAGAGGTGGGCAAAACTGGATGGTTATTCGAAGCCTTCTATGTTAGCCTCTCGAGTGGCTTCATCAGCCAGCCGAAACGAGAAACTATGTGGCTATTCTTCTTTCTGGCCGATGAACGTCTTTGTCTCTGGAACATACCATCGTGTGGTTTCTCGGAAACGGTGCCAGAAATCATGGAACGAGGACAAATCTCGCGATTCGACTAGGATCATGCCGTTGTATGTTGTGCCCCACATGTGGGCATACTCTGAGACGATCGCTACGTCCTTGGGAATCTTCTTTTTGAACTCTTCCCAGTTTGTTGCAGCTTTTTTCTTATCGGCCTCGGTCAGGGGT
>WNGD01005167.1_pt1 | contig 12709 bp, 13 predicted proteins | sample 5400671 | NCBI WGS metagenome assembly WNGD01 (sample SAMN13153369, study PRJNA577476) | soil metagenome | isolation source: 40 cm soil or saprolite under grassland replicate 2 | place: USA:California | collected 2016-06-15
GAATCCGTGGCTACGAGGGCGCTCGCCGTACCGACACCGCCGGAAATCTTCTTGCAGGTGGTGCAGTGACAGAAGCTCACGCGGTCGAACTCGGCTGGCAGGTCTACCTGAACACCGCCGCACAGACAGCTCGCGCGAAGCATCTTCATGCGGCGACTTTAGCGCTGACGCGTCGACGCGGAATGGACGGTGCGGCGGCGGGAGCGCTGTCCTGCCCGACGGTCGGACACATCAGTAAACCCCAATGCAACATCTAAGGCACTGTGTGACGCTTGCTCCCTGTTGATGGGCGTCTTAGGATCCGCTCCTTAGGCCGTGCGACCCCTTAGGAGGTAAACGATGACCTCGCTGTACGAGCGACTCGGCGGACTCGATGCGGTTACCGCGGTGGTGGATTCCTTCGAGGCGCGTTGTGCACGCGATGACAGGATCAACGGGAAGTTTGAGCGGACCGACATACCGCGACTCAAGAAGATGCTCGTCGACCAGGTGTGCGAGGCGACAGGCGGTCCCTGCACCTACACCGGTCGCGATATGCGTCGGACGCACGACGGCATGCAGGTAACGGCCGGCGAGTTCGACGCGCTCGTCGAGGATCTCGTGGGGACGCTCGACGAATTCGACGTTCCCAAGGCGGACCAGGACGAGCTGCTCGCACTGCTGGGGCCGATGCGAGGCGAGATCGTGGAGGTCGAATCGCCGGAGACGGGGACGCCGCTCCCCGAGAGCTACGAAGCAGCGCCGGCTCTGAGCTGAACACCGTTCGACGTCGTGATCGTCGGCGGCGGAGCGGTGCTGTCGCGCCCTAGGCGATCGGATCAGACCGCAAGCGCGGAGCGAGCCACGGGCAGCTCGACGAAGAACGTCGAGCCGTGGCCCTCGCGCGAGTCGACCCAGATGCGCCCGTTCATGCGGCGCACGAGCTCTCTGCAGATGTAGAGGCCGAGTCCGGTTCCGCCGACACCGCGGGTCTGGTTCGGGTCGACTCGGTAGAACTTGCCGAAGATCCGACGCTGCTCTCCCTGCGCGATACCGACCCCCGTGTCCTGCACGGCAACGCGTAGGTGCCCGTCGTCGCTCTCGACGCGAATCTCGATTTTTCCGCCGCTCGGCGAGTACTTGACGGCGTTCTCGACGAGGTTGATCAGCACCTGGCGGAGCCGGTCGCTATCGCCGGCGAAGGGTGCCACGGCCGTCGTCGCCACGACCTCGATCGCGAGCTTGCCGTTTCCTAGATCCGAAGTGCCGACCTCGTCCGCCACCTCGCGGGCGAGTGGGACGATGTCGACCTGCTCTACTGCGAGCTTAATCCCGCCCGTGTCGAGGCGGCCGGCGAGCAGGATGTCCGAAGCGACGCGGGTGAGCCGCTCTGATTCCTGGACGATCACCTTGAGCAGGCGCTGCTGGCTCGCGTCGTCGAGATCCTGGCGTCGCTCCCGCAGCGTCTGAGCCGATCCGTAGATCGCAGCGAGCGGTGTACGCAGCTCGTGCGACACGGTCGCCACGAACTCGCCCTTGAGCTCGTCGAGCGCCCGCTCCTCGGTCAGGCTGCGGAACGCGTAGACGGTGCCATCCGCGAACTCGACGCCCGAGATCGAGAGCCACAGCTCACGCTCGTCCAGCTCGACTGGCACGGTTGCGGCCTGCTGGCTGCCCGGGCCCGGCGTCTTTGCGACCGGCACCAGCGGCGCGATCGCGTCCCAGTTCGGTAGCACCTCGCCGGCCGACCGGCCGAGCGCCGCTTGGCGGGGGATCCCGAGGATCGCCTCTGCGGCCAGGTTCCAGTGTTGAATCACCTCCGCGCCGTCGACGAGGAAGACTCCATCGTCCACGTGCTCGAGCACGCGCGCGTGTCGCTCCAGGGCGACCCGCTGCTCCTCCACCTGCCGGTCGAGCTGCCGCATGTGGAGCGCGCGGGCGAGCGAGGCGACGAAGTAGTCACGGTCGATCGGCTTGGCGACATAGTCATAGGCGCCTCCGCGGAGCGCCTGGATCGCGAGGTCGTGCTCGCCGTGGCCGGTGATCAGGAGGGTCGGCGTTCGCGGCCGCAGCTGCTTGATCGCGGCGAGCAGGGCCAGCCCGTCCATCCCCGGCATCTTGATGTCGGTCACGATCGCGTCGTGGTCGACGATCCGGATCCGTTCCAACGCCGCGTCGGCGGTCTCGGCCGTGTCGATCTCGATGCCTTCCATCCTCAGCTCGATCGCGGCCGGAAGCGCCTCGAGGAGCGCCGGGTCGTCGTCGACGATGAGGATCCGCTGCGGGTTCACGCGAGGGCGTCTCCTTGAGCATCTTCAGATCCCGCCGGCAGTTCGAGCACGAAGCAGGCCCCCTTGCGGGACGCGCTCTCGACGAAGATGTTGCCGCCGTGGTCGCGGACGATCCCGTAGGTGATCGAGAGGCCGAGGCCTGTTCCCGCGCCGACCTCCTTGGTTGTGAAGAACGGATCGAAGATGCGCTGCTCCAGTCCCTCCGGGATCCCCGGACCCGTATCCCGGAAGGTGACTCTGATCAGCTCCCCGTCGCGCACTGAGTTGACCTCGACGCACTTCCGTTTCGATTCTTCGAGCGCGTCACGGGCGTTCGTGAGCAGGTTGATGAAGACCTGCTCGATCTGAATCGAGTTCCCGGAGACGATTGCCGGAACGGCGCGAAGATCGAGCCTCACCTCGATCTGATGCAGGCGCAGCTGTTCGTACATGAACGAAAGCGAGCGTTCGATCACCTCGTTGACGTCGACCGGCTCGACGCTCACGGTTGCGTCGCGACCGAAGGTGCGAAGGTGGGAGATGATCTCGCTGGCCTTTCGAACCTGTTCCTGCGCGCTCTGCAGGTCGCGGACGATCCGCTCCTGGTCGACTTGGCCGAGCTCGACCTGGTCGATCACATTCCCCAGATAGAGGCCGATGTTGTTCAGCGGGTTGTTGAGCTCGTGCGCGACTCCGGTAGTGAGCTCGCCGAGCGTCGCGAGCTTTCCGGCTTGTACCAGCTGCTCCTGCTTCTCGCGGAGTTCATGCTCGCGGTGCTCCATCTCCTGCGTCGTCTCGCGGAGGTCGCCCATGATGTGGATCATCGCCTTGCGGCTGTCGCCCAGCCGCAGGTTGGACGTGTGCGAGTCCTGGAGAATGTGCAGCAGCGCGCGGCGCGAGTTGTCGAGCCGCTCCGTCTGCCGAGCGAGCCGGCTTCGGTCTTCCTCGTAGTCCCCGAGGATATGGAGCATCGCCTTGCGCTGGTCGCCGAGCTTGCGGTTCGACTCGTTGAGGTCGCCCATGATGTGGAGGAGCGCACGCCGGCGCTCTTCGGCTTGAAGAACGCGTAGTTCGAGCTGTCTGACTTGCTCCTCGAGCGCGGCGGCGTAGTGCTCGGCCTGCAGATCAGGCTCCGCAGCCATCGGCTACACCGAGCGATCTGCCCGCAGCTTGTCGAGCTCGCGCTGCTGGCGTTCGAGCTCCTTCTCGAGCGCGATCATCTTCAGCTCGCGCCCGACGACGACCTCCTCGAACTTCTCGAGGTCGAGGATCTTTTCCTGGAGTTCCGTCTTCGACTGCTCGAGGTCGCGCACGACCTGCTCGTAGGCCCGCATATCACGGAGGATGCCGATCGCCCCGATAACCTTGCCCTCGGAGTCTCGGAGGGCCGAGGCGTTCAGCGTCGTCGGGATCACCTCGCCCGAGGCGCTGCGCGGGTTCAGGACCGCGTTTCGGGTCACGCCGCGCTCGACCACCTCGCGCAGGGCCGCGGTGAACTCGCGCGTCTCCTCGGGGCTGATGAAGCGCGAGAGCGACTGCTCGACGACCTCGTCCTGGCGGAAGCCGAGCAGCTGCGAGACGGCGTCGTTCGCCTGGATGATCTTGCCTTCGAGATCGGAGACGAACACCGGGTCGGGGGCGTTGGCGATAATGATGTCCGCGACGAGCGCCCCGGCCGCCGGGGTTCCGTCCGCGGTCGCTGCGGCGCCGTTTTCGTCGGTGTCGCGCGTAGCGGGCTTCACGGATTTCCTGGGCATTGGTCCTCCTTGCGTCCTACCTGGGCGGTCGCGTCTTATTCATTCTGGCTTGCTTCAGCCCTCCCGGCAAATCAGATTTCGTCTTAGTGGCAGCGGCAGACGCGCTCGCCCAGGTGGCGGCGCTCGTACCGGAGGCCGCAGTGCGCGCAGGTGGGCGGAAGGACCTCGGCGCGCACGAGCAGCGCTCGCATCAGGGCGGCTCCGAACGCCAGGTAGGGAACGGCGAGGTACGGAACCGTGAGCGCCTGCATGCTCACGGTATCGGCCGAACCTGCGTTGAGATTTAGCGTTCGCGGCGGGCAGCTAGAATGGCTCGGGTGAGCTGGCTTTCCATCGCGCTGCTCGCGTGCGCGGTGCTCGTTCTGATCGGCGCCGAGTGGCCACGACTCGCGCGGCATGCGGGAATCGAGGGGCGCAGGCAGCGTGATCGGGCGCGCCGCAAGTCGCAGTTCAAGCTCTTGCGCACAGAGAGCGACGAGTTCGCTGCGAGCGTCGAGCGTGATCTCTCGGAACTCCCCACGATCGAGGAACACGACCGCAGCTAGCGGACGACGATTGTCACCTGGTAGCGGCGCGTGTTCGGTAACACGCCGGCCACGTCTTCCATGTTCTTCGCCTCTTGGAAATCCGAGGCGACGACAACGAGCGAGTGCGCTCCGCGCCGCAAACCTGCGATCCCCACGGTCGCGCGGTGGGTGCGCAGCGAGTAACGGATCGTCCGTCGACGAGCGTCGACCGTCGCCGCGAGCGTGGAAGGGTCGACGCCCGAGCCCGCGTCGGTGATCGCGAGCCGGAGTGGCTGTCCCTGGACGGGACGAGAGACCAGGCGGATGTTCGGCGGGGCGCGGTCGCCGATCCAGAGGCGGAACGTGAATGCTCCCGGCCTGGCGCCGGCAGGCGTGTCGAAGACGATGTCGTAGCTCCCGGCGATCGGACGAACCGCCCCGGCGACTGGGATCACGCGTCCGAGCGCGCCGCGATACGGGTTTAGATCGAGCGGGAGGCCCGGGTAGCCGACGAGCCGGTTCTCGTCGCCGGCCCGGACGACCCGGGGTGGAGCCCGCACGCCGCGCCCGTGCGCGATGACGACGACGCCGAAATTGGCCGCAGGACGGCGCAGTACGAGCCGGAAGACCTGCTCGGGACCGGGGAGAAATGCGGGCGCGGCGCCTGCAGCCTCCGGGTAGCGATACGAAGAGACAAGGGCCGGTTTCCCGCGTGTGCTGCCCCGGTAGAGCCCGGGCCCGTGGAGGAGCACACGGGCCTCACGCGCGAGCGCGGGCGCGGTGACGCGGAACCAGTACGGAATCCGCCGCCGCTCGACTCCCCGCGTGAGCACGACGAAACCGGGCAGGTCGCGCTGGCGGGCTGTCCGCCCCGCTGTCACCGTGATCTCGAGCGTGCCCGGCACGGTCAGGGTGGTCGGTCCCGTGATCGTCACCCCGGCCTCGCGCACCTGCTGGTTGAGCGAAACCGTCCAGTCCCCGGCACCGCCGCCCGCGTCGCTCACCGCGACCGATCGGGTCACTGCCGCCCCGCGGCGCAAAAGCCCGAACGAGAGGGCCTGGGGGACGGTGAAGACGAGCGGGTCGTTCGCCCGGGGCAGGTCGATCATGCCGCCGCCCTCCCGGGTCGAGGCGACTTCGCCCGCCTGGCCGCGCACCGGATCCCCGGTCAGCGCGAGCGCGGATTTCACCTGAGCCACGGTCCAGCCGGGGTGGCGCTGCCGGAGCAGAGCGACTCCGCCGGCCACGTGAGGCGCCGCCATGCTCGTGCCGCTGAAACGGTCCCAGAGGCCGAACGAGGCCGGCACCGAGGAGAGGATGTTCCCTCCTGGTGCGCTCACCTCTGGCTTCATCTGCAGCGAGACCGGGGTCGGACCGCTCGAGGAGAAGTTCTCGATCGTGCGCGTCTTCGAGGCCGCACCGACGGTGATCGCCTGCGCGGCCGAGCCGGGCGAGCCGACCGATCCGAAGCCGAAGTCGTCGAATTCGTTCCCGGCCGCCACGACCGGGACGACACCGGCGGCGGCGGCACCGTTGAGCGCGGCGACGACGAGGTCCCGCGACGGCTCGATCTCCGCTTCTCCGAGCGACAGGTTGACGACGTCCATCCCGTCACGCACCGCTGCCTCGACTCCGGCCGCGATTTCCGGCGAGTTCCCGTTCAGCCCAAATTGGGTCGTCGGGACCGTCAGCACCTTGTAGTTGCCGATGTAGGCCTTCGGCGCGACACCCGAGACCTGGACACCGAAGCTCTTCACGGTGGTGTTGTGATCGCCCGCCGCAATGCCGGCCACGTGCGTGCCATGCTCGGAGAAGACCGGATCGAACGGAGTCCTTCCGTACCGCCAGCGGAGGCCCGGCGGCGCGAAGGCGCGCGCGGCGATCACCTTCGCGCTCGTGAAGCGCCGGTCGCCCTTCGGGAAGCCTGGTGGCATCGTCAGCCCGGCCGGGGCAAAGAAGCGATGCCCGACGTCCACGCCGTCGTCGACGATCCCGATCTTGACTCCGTTGCCGGCCGTCTCGAGGTTGGGTCCCCAGAGGAGCGGCGCGCCGATCACGGCCGGGCTCGAGTCCAGCAGCGGGTGGTAGCGCACCGACGGGTAGACCCGGGCGACGCCGGGAACCGACGCAAGCCGGCCCGCCTCGGGAGCCGGGACGACGACGGCGATCGCATCCACGACCACGCTGTAGCGGCGGTAGACCGAGGCGCCGGGCACGACGCGCTCGATCCGAGCGGCCAGGCTGCGCTGCGCGGATGCGAGCGTTCGCAGGTACGAGACGCTTGCCGGAGCGTGAACGTCGAGGCGCCGCCCATGACGGGTTGCCGCATACAGCGCGCGGCCGTGCACGCCGGCGAGCGGAGCGGGGGCGAGGCCGACAACAACCTCCACGACTCCCGCTCGCGGGCGCGGTGCCTCCTGCGCCGCGGCCGAGGACAGGATCGTGGCCGCTGCAGACGCCGCCGCAAGGAGAAGGAGACCCCGTTTCAGGCCTCGAATCGTACGCGTCCGGCGAGGCGTGCTCGCTACACTTCTCCGTCCCGCGGATGTGGCGGAATTGGTAGACGCGCACGGTTCAGGGCCGTGTGGGGGCAACCCCGTGGAGGTTCAAGTCCTCTCATCCGCATGAGCGTCTGGCGTCAGACGTGCGCGGACTTGCGTGACGCGAGACGCTGCTCGAAGCACTTGCGCAGGTACTCGCCGGAGAGGTGTGGGAGAAGACGAGGGCGGCGCACCTCACCCCTTGCCACCTCGACGCGGCCCTTGACGTGGACCTCGGTCCCGTTCGTGGCGTGCAGCCGCTCGTAGCACGTGCGCTCGTCGAGCTCAGTGACCCGCGGGCGGCGGCGCCTGAACCGGCGAAAGAACCGAGCGAGCAATCGCACGCGCAGGTCCTACCACCATTCGGCTGCGGGGACTAGAGCGTCTCGAGCACCTGCGCTGCGTGCTCGTCCGGCTTCACGCGCCGCAGCGCCTTTGCGACGTTCCCGTCCGCGTCGATCACGAACGTCGAGCGCTCGATCCCCATCGACTTCTTCCCGTACATGTTCCGCTCTTTCCAGACGCCGTATTCCTCGGCCACCCGGTGCTCGGGGTCGGCAAGCAGCGTGAACGGCAGCTTGTACTTCTGCTTGAACTTAACGTGCGAGGCCTCGTCGTCGGGGCTGACGCCGAGCACGACCGCACCCTTCTCGCGGAAGTCGTCGTAGGCGTCTCGAATCCCGCACGCCTGGGCCGTGCAGCCCGGCGTGTCGTCCTTGGGATAGAAGTAGAGGACGACAGGCTTCCCGCGCAGCTCCGAGAGCTTCACGGGCTCTCCGGTGTCGCTCGAAAGCTCGAAATCCGGCGCGGGCTGACCTTCCTCGACCACGGCGCCGATGCTACCGCTACCCTCGCTTGGATGAGGCGGTTCGGCGACCTGAACCCGACCCTGCGCGGCTTTCTCGTGATCGCGGCGATCGCGGGGATCGTCTTCGTTCTCAACCTCGAGCAGACGCTCGTCTCGCTCGGGCTGATTCTCCGGATCATCTTCTTCATCGCGATCGCGGTCGTGCTGTACATGTTCTGGCGCGACCGGCTCCGCCACGAGATCGCGACCTGGTCGCGGCGCCCGCAGCTCGTCTTCTACGGTGCCGCAGCGCTCGTCCTGGTCGACTTCGGCGCCTATTTCTGGCCTGGTCGGAGGACGGTCGGCCTCGACGCCTTCGCCTTCGTCGTGGTGCTGATGCTCTGCGGGTTCGCGATGTTCCGAACCTGGCGCGACGAGCGTAGTACCTATGCGTAGCCGAATTACTCGTTGACTGTCGACCGGTCGTTTCAGACGGATGCCGGGCAGAGCCCGACATCCTGAGGCGGCACCGCGAGCGGCGCCTTAGGCCTGAACGCGGGCCGAGGCGCCGTCGAGGGCGTCGAGCGCGGCCCGGATCGGGACGCTCGTGCCGACGAAGATGGGCGTGTCGCGCTCGGTGTAGCGGCTCGCTTCGGTCTCACGGAGTGTCAGCATCAGGTGCATGAAGTCGGCGGGCTCCTCGCACTCGAACGCCGTCATGAACTCTTGGTCGTCGATGCCGAAGGAGTAGGTCGTGTGGTTGACGATCGTCTCGAACTCGTGCCCGATCCGCATGTGCTCGTCCATCGCGCGCTGACGCTCGTCAGGCGGCAGTGAGTACCAGGAGCGCAGCTTCACGAACGGGTAGACGACGAGGTAGGGCGATTCCTTGGGAACGATCTTGCGCGGCTTCCGCGCCTTCGTGTACTCGGACGCTTTCATCGTGGCGAGGTAGGAGTACGGCGTCTCGAGGTAGCCCGCGAGCGGCGTCCCGTTCAGGGCGGCGCCGAGCTCGCCGAGATCCGCGTAGCGCTCGGTGATCTTCCAGAGAAAGAAGTCGCAGTCCCCGCGGACACCCGTCGTCGAGTAGGCGCGAAGCGTGTCCATCCGGCCGGCCCAGTCCTCGACGACCTCGGCGAAGGCGTCCTTGCCGGCCACGCGTTCCTCCACCGGCAGCCGCCGCCAGGCGGGGTCGGCGCGGAAGAACGTGTAGGCAACGTATTGACCGTCCACAGCCCGGAGATCGTACCGGCCATGGCTACGCTAGCCAGGTGGCAGGAAAGCTCGAAGAGAAGCTGAAGCGGCTCCCGGCGAAGCCGGGTGTCTACCTGTTCCGCGACGAGCGCGACCAGGTGCTCTACATCGGCAAGGCGAAGTCCCTGCGGCCGCGCGTGCGCTCGTACTTCCAGGCCAGCACCGAGCCGCGCGCGACGATCGCGCAGCTGCCCGAGCGCGTGGCCGACATCGAGGTGATCGTCACCGACACCGAGGTCGAGGCCCTCCACCTGGAGCAAAACCTCGTCAAACGGCACCGGCCGCCGTTCAACGTTCGCCTGCGAGACGACAAGTCGTTCCCGTACATCGCGGTCACGGTCGGCGACGACTACCCACGCGTGATGTTCACGCGCGAGCGGCACCGGCGCGGCGTCGTCTACTTCGGGCCGTATGCGAACGCGAAAAAGGTGCGCGAGACGCTGGACGTGCTGAACCGGGTCTTTCCGTACCGGCCCTGCGAGGGGCCGAAGCCGGGGCGGCACTCCGGGATCCCCTGCCTCGACTACCACATCGAGCGCTGCCTGGCCCCGTGCGTGGGCTACGTCTCGAAGGAGGATTACCGGCGGATCATCGACGGCGTGATCGAGTTCCTCTCCGGCGAGACGCGGCCGATCCAGCGCGAGCTCGAGCGGAAGATGGAGGAGGCGGCGGAGGCGGAGCGCTTCGAGGAGGCCGCGCGGTACAGGAACCGGCTCTTCGCGGTGCGGCACCTGGCCGAGCGGCAGGCGGCGGACAAGCGCGCCGTGGGGACGATCGACGTGATCGGGATCGCCGTCGACGGGGACCGCGCGGCGGTGCAGATCTTTCCGCTCCGTGACGGCAAGCTGATCGACCGCTACGGATTCCACCTGGAGAACGTGGCCGGGCAGGACATCGCCACGCTGCTCGAGGCGTTCGTGCTCGAGTACTACGGCTCGGCACCGAGCGTGCCTCCGCAAATCGTCGTCCCGCGCCAGGTCGGGGAGACCGATGCGCTGGAGCAGTTCCTCTCCGAGCGGCGCGGCTCGCGGGTCGAGGTGCGCGCGGCGGAGCGGGGCGAGAAGCGGCGCCTGCAGGAGCTTGCGACCGAGAACGCGCGCCTCGCGCTCGACGCGGAGACGGTGCAGACCGAGCAGAAGCGCCTGCGGCGAGTCGAGGCGCTCGAGGAGCTCCGCGAGGCGCTCAACCTCGAGAGCCTGCCGATCCGCATCGAATGCTTCGACGTGTCGAACATCCAGGCGGAGTCGCCGGTCGGGTCGATGGTCGTGTTCGAGGACGCGATGCCGAAGAAGGCGCACTACCGCAAGTTCGGCGTGCGCGGCCTCGACGGGCAGGACGACTTCGCGGCGATGGCCGAGCTCGTGTCCCGCCGTTTCGCGCGGCTCCAGAACGGTGCCTCTGCGGACGATTACGACGAGTCGTTTGCGGCCACACCGAACCTCGTGGTCATCGACGGCGGCAAGGGCCAGCTCTCGGCCGCGCTCGCGGCGATGCATGCGTATGACCTGCCGCGAGTGGCGGTGATCTCGCTCGCCAAGCGAATCGAGGAGGTCTTCCTCCCCGGTCAGCCCGACCCGGTGCGGCTCGATCCGCGCTCGCCCGGGCTGCAGTTGCTGCAGCGTGTGCGCGACGAGGCGCACCGCTTCGCGCTCGACTTCCACCGCCAGCGCCGTTCGGCGAAGGCGCGTGAGTCGATCTTCGACACGCTCCAGGGCGTCGGGCCGGCGCGGCGGCGGGCGCTCCTGCTCCACTTCGGCTCGGCCGAGCGTGTGCTGGAGGCCTCGCAAGAAGAGCTCGAGGGCGTGCCCGGCGTGCCCGCCAAGACGGCGCGGGCGATCTACGCGCAGCTACACAAGGCGGGCCGCGCCTGAGCCTTGTGTTGCATGCCACGAGTCGTTCTGCGTTCATTCGTGGCGTCGCGGAGCTAGAGGTCGAGACGGGACGCTTGTAGCGTGCAACACAAGCGTTCGGGAACGTCAGGGGTGGCAGTGGGGCCGGGGGCGGCGTGGCGCGTCCTGCGCACGCGCGAATTCGGCTTCTACTTTCTCGGCAACGCCCTTTCCGCGAGCGGAGGATGGTTCCAGAACCTCGCCGGTGCTCTGCTCATCTACCGGCTCACACACTCGGCGTTCCTGCTCGGGGTGCTGAACTTCTCGAACTTCATCCCGATCCTCGTGCTAGCGCCGTGGGCAGGGAGCATCGCGGACCGGGTCGACCGCAGGCGGCTCCTGCTCCTGACGCAGACGATCGCCGTGGGCCTCGCCGGCGGCCTGGCGCTCCTGCGCTGGGGAGGAGCTGCGACACCGGCCGTCGTGATCGGCTTCGCGCTCGCGCTCGGCGTCGTCAGCGCGTTCTCGGCTCCTGCTCAACAGGCCTTGATCGTCTCCCTCGTACCAAGGGAGGAGGTTTCGACGGCGGTCGCGCTCAACTCGATGACGTTCAACCTCGCACGCGTGCTCGGTCCGGCCCTGGCGGCTGTCACGGTGACCTATCTCGGGATCGCAGCGGCGTTTGCGCTGAACTCGCTTTCGTATCTGGTCCTCGTCTGCGTGCTCCTGCTCGTGCGGCCGCGGCCGCAACGCCGCGCCACGGCGGAGGAATCACGCTTGCGCGAGAGCTTTCACCTGCTCCGGCGCGAGCCTCGCCTGGTGGCGTTCCTGCTGATCGTGACCGCGGTCGGGTTTGCTTCCGATCCGGTGAACACGCTCGCCCCGGCCTTTGCGCACGCCTTTGGCCACCGCGACACGGTCTCGGGCGCGATCATCGGCGTCTTCGGCGCTGGGGCGGTGACGGCGGCGTTCCTCGTAGCCGGCCGGGTCGTGGCGTCCCGGCGGCGGATGGCGATCACGCTCGGCCTGCTCGGCAGCGGGATCGTCGCCTTCTCGCTCTCACCTTGGCTCCCGCTCGGCCTCGTGCTCCTTTTCGTCGCCGGCTTCGGCTACCTCGCCTCGAACACCGCGGCCACGACCCAGCTCCAACTCGGCGTCGACGAGACCCAGCGCGGACGGATCATGGCGCTCTGGAGCATGGGTTTCCTCGGCCTGCGCCCGGTGGCGAGCCTCCTGGACGGGGCGATCGCCTCCGTCGCCGGAGTTCGTGCCGCAGGCGTCGTGCTCGCCGTCCCGGCTCTCGCCGGGGCGGCAATCATCTGGCTCGTGATTCAGCGACGCGATCGCGCCAGCGCAGCGTCCGGAACGTGACGAGGAGCGCCCCGAAGCCGACCACGAGGTTCGCGACGATTAGCGTGATCCGCATGCCGACGCTGAAGCTGAGCAGCGTGGCGTGCCCTGCCTTCCCGCGGAAGAGATAGAGCAGAAACGCTTGTTCGGTCCCGATCCCGGACGGGCTCAGCGGAATCAGGCCCGCGAGACTCGACGTCACCTGGACGAGCACGGCGTTGTAGAGCGTGGCCGGGAGACCGAAGGCGTTCAGGAACCAGAAGACGGCGACGAGCCGCAGCAGCCAGTCGATCGTCTGCCAGGACGCCACTCGCCTCAGGTATACGCCTTTGTCCCGGAGGATCGCGAAGCCCTGCGCGATCCGTGCGCGCAGGCCGATCAACGATTCAGCGAACCAGAGCACGAGCATCAGCACGACGAGCAAGGCGAGGCCGAAG
>WNGD01013376.1_pt1 | contig 12706 bp, 10 predicted proteins | sample 5400671 | NCBI WGS metagenome assembly WNGD01 (sample SAMN13153369, study PRJNA577476) | soil metagenome | isolation source: 40 cm soil or saprolite under grassland replicate 2 | place: USA:California | collected 2016-06-15
ACGGGGCACTGCTGCTGACTCCGGCCGCGGGTTTTGCCTGCGGGTTCCGTTCCTTGCCGGCCGCGAAATCCGCGCCGGCCGCGGTGTTGTTGATGAGCCAGAGCAGATTATTCGCGGAGTCCGCGTTGGCAAGCCCCTCGTCCTGGGTGATGATGCCGTCCCGAATCATTTTGAAGAGCGATTGCTCGAAGGTCTGCGAGCCGGGGGTCAGCGCCTTCTCCATCGCCTCCTTCATCTCGCCGATCTCGCCTTTTTCGATCAATTCGGCAATGTAGCGGCTGTTCAGCATGACCTCCACCGCCGCTGAACGCAGGCCCCTGACGTTCTTGACGAGGCGCTGCGATATGACGCACTTGAGCGTCGCCGAGAGGTCCTGCAGCAGCGCGGTCCGGCTTTCCAGCGGGTAGAAACTGATGATGCGGTTCATCGCGTGATAGCTGTTGTTGGCGTGCAGCGTGGCGAGGCACAGGTGACCGGACTGCGCGTACTGGATCGCCGAGGTCATGTTCTCCTTGTCGCGGATTTCGCCGATGAGGATGCAATCGGGAGCCTGGCGCAAGGCATTCTTCAACCCCACTCTCATATCCAAAGTGTCGGTCCCGACCTCGCGCTGATTCACGATCGACTTCTTGTTCTGGAAAATGAACTCCACCGGCTCTTCGAGCGTAAAAATATGTCCGGTTCGCTGTTCGTTGCGATAGTCGAGCATGGCTGCAAGGGTCGTCGACTTTCCCGATCCGGTCGCGCCCACCATCAGGATGAGGCCCCGCTTCTCCAGGATGATGTCCTTGAGCACCGCCGGCAGGCCGAGCGAGTCGAGCGGCGGGATGATGTTGGGAATGTAGCGCACCACCACTGCGGGCGAGCCCTTTTGCCGGAAGGCGCTGATGCGGAAGCTGCCTACACCCTGCAGGGTAAATGCAGTGTTCAATTCGAGCGTGTCCTCGTACTCCTTCCTCTGCTTCTGGTCGATCACTTCGTAGAGCAGACCGCGGACGGTGTTCCCATCCATCATCTGCTGATTGATGGGCATGGCGACGCCGTTGATCTTGATGTTGATGGGAGCGCCGACCGACAGGAAGATGTCGGAGGCCTTCTTGTCGGCCATCAGCTGGAAGAGTCGCTTCATCGCGGACATCGGCATCCCCCTAGAGACGCGGCCGGTCGCTACTCGCCGCGCAACAGTTCGTTGATGCTGGTCTTTGCGCGGGTCTTGGCGTCGACCTGCTTGACGATCACCGCACAGTATAGGCCGTATTTGCCGTCCGCGGACGGCAGGGTGCCGGGCACGACCACCGACCCGGCCGGAACCCGTCCGTAGAGAATTTCGCCGCTGGCCCGGTCGAGAATTCGGGTGCTCGCCCCGATGAACACGCCCATCGAGATGACCGCGTTTTCCTCGACGATGACGCCTTCGACGACCTCCGAGCGCGCGCCCACGAAGCAGTTGTCCTCGACGATGGTGGGGTTCGCCTGCAGGGGCTCGAGGACCCCGCCGATGCCCACGCCCCCCGAAAGATGCACGTTCTTGCCGATCTGGACGCACGAGCCCACCGTGGCCCAGGTATCGATCATCGTGCCCTCGTCCACGTAGGCGCCAACATTGACGTAGGAAGGCATGAGCACGACGTTTTTTGCGATGTAGGCCCCGTGGCGCGCCACGGCGGGAGGCACGACTCGGAATCCCCCTCGCTTGAAACGCGCGCGGTCGTAGCCTTCGAACTTGGTTGGGACCTTGTCGTAGAACCGGAGAGATCCGGCGCGAATCGGCCGGTTGTCCTCCAGCCGGAATGACAGCAGCACAGCCTTCTTGATCCATTGGTGCGTGTGCCAGGCTCCGTCGAGCTTTTCCGCGACCCGCAGCCTGCCTTGGTCGAGCTCGTCGAGCACCCGCGCGACGGACCTGCGGGTTTTCGCCGGCGCTGAGCCCGGCGAAAGGCGCGCGCGATCCTCCCAGGCCTCTTCGACGGCGCTCTGGAGCTTCTGGTTCGCGGACGAGCTCATAGTTTCCTAGTGAATTCTACGATACGGCGAGCCGCCTCGAGACACTCGTCGATTTCCGCCACCAGCGCCATGCGCACGTAATTCGTTCCCGGATTGAGCCCGTTCGACTCCCGCGCGAGGAAACTCCCGGGGAGCACCGTGACATTCTGCTCTGCGTAAAGGCGCCGGGCAAAATCAGTATCGGCGACTGGGGTATGGGCCCACAGATAAAAACCGGCGTCGGGAACCTCCACCTCCAGCGCCGTCTGCACGAGCGGCGCGACACGGGCAAATTTCTCCGCGTATTTCCTGCGGTTTTCGCGCACATGGGCCTCGTCGCGCCAAGCGGCGATGCTGGCGTCTTGCACCGCCGGGCTCATCGCCCCGCCGTGGTAGGTGCGAAAGAGCAGGAAGGCCCTGAGGATAGCGGTGTCGCCGGCGACAAAGCCCGAGCGCATGCCCGGAACGTTGGAACGCTTGGACAGGCTGGAGAACATCACCAACCGCTCGAATCCACGGCCCAGCCGCGCGGCGGCCTGAAGGGCTCACAGCGGCGGCGCGGCTTCGTCGAAATAGATCTCCGAATAGCACTCGTCCGATGCAATGATGAAACCATAGCGATCGGCGAGCACGAAGATCTCCTTCCACTCGGGCAGGCCCAGCACTTTTCCGGTGGGATTGCTCGGCGAGCAGACGTAGAGCAACTGCGTTCGGCGCCAGACATCTTCCGGAATCGAAGCGTAGTCAGCGGCGAATCCACGTTCGGCGGTGGTGTTCACGTAGCGCGGCCGTGCCCCGGCGAGCAGCGCCGCGCCCTCGTAAATCTGATAGAAGGGATTGGGGCAGACCACCACGGCATCGTGGCGTTCCGGGTCGACGACGGTTTGCGCAAAGGCAAACAAGGCCTCGCGCGAGCCGTTGACGGGCAGCACCTCGGTCTCCCAGTCGATCGAACGCAGGCCGTAGCGTAGCACCAGCCAATCGGCGATCGCCTGGCGCAAGGAATCGCCGCCGGCCGTCGGAGGGTACGAGGCGAGCTTCGCGAGGCTCGCCGACAATGCGCGCTTGATCAGCTCCGGCGTCGGGTGCCGCGGCTCGCCGATGCCCAAACTGATGTGCGCAAGCGCCGCGTCCGGCTTCACACCCACGAACAGACCGCGCAATTTCTCGAACGGGTAGGGCTGCAGAGACTGCAGTCGGGGATTCACGGTGCCTGCTCTTTAGCGCGTGCTGTGCTGCTCGTCGATCGGCGCGAGCTCCAGGCCGGCGGCGGGTTTCCAGGCTTTCTTGCGATGCTCAGCCACCACGCTTGTGAAAACTCCCCCGCGCACGTAAAACCTGGCAGTGAGGCGGAGGAAGCGCGGCGCGAGCAGGGCGACCAGGTCGTCGCAGATGCGGTTTGTAACCGCTTCGTGGAAAGCGCCTTCGTTGCGATAGGACCAGATGTAGAGCTTGAGGCTCTTCAGCTCGACGCACTTGCGGTCCGGCACGTAGTCGAGAAAAAGCGTCGCGAAGTCCGGCTGCCCGGTTCGCGGGCACAGGCAGGTGAACTCCGGGATCTGCATCCGGATTAAATAGTCGCGGCGCGGGCTTGGATTGGGAAAACTCTCAAGCAATTTACTCGGCTTGGACGGCATTCAGGGTCCGGGTGCGAAGTTGGAGATGGTATTATAGGGGCTCCGTTTTATCGACGATGAATCCGGCTAACGGCCGGTTTTCTTTTACCTGGATTCGTAGCGCCTTCTGCTAGCGTGCGGCTCACACAAATCAAGCTCGCTGGGTTCAAGTCCTTCGTCGATCCGTCCACGGTGAGCATTCCGGGGCAACTGGTCGGCGTGGTCGGTCCGAACGGATGCGGGAAGTCGAACATCATCGACGCCGTCCGCTGGGTTCTCGGGGAGTCGCGCGCCTCGGCTCTGCGCGGCGACTCGATGCAGGACGTGATCTTCAACGGCTCGTCGCTGCGAAAGCCCGTGGCGCGGGCAAGCGTCGAGTTGTTCTTCGACAACAGCCTCGGCAGGGCGTCTGGCCAATGGTCCCAGTATGCCGAGATCTCGGTGAAGCGCGTGCTGCAGCGGAACGGCGAATCCTCCTATTTCATCAACAACACCCACGTACGCCGCCGCGACGTGCAGGACATTTTCCTCGGCACGGGCCTGGGCCCGCGTGCCTACGCCATCATCGAGCAGGGGATGATCTCGCGCATCATCGAAGCGAGACCCGAGGAATTGCGCGTGTTTCTGGAGGAAGCGGCGGGAGTGTCCAAGTACAAGGAGCGGCGGCGCGAAACCGAACATCGCCTCGCCGACACCCGCGACAACCTCGCGCGCCTGGGCGACATCCGCCTCGAGCTCGCATCGCAGATCGAGCGGCTCGGGCAGCAAGCCGAGACCGCCCGGCGCTACAGCGAGCTCTCGGCCGAGCGTGCCCAGAAACAAAACCTGCTGTGGCTGGTGAGGCGCAACGAGGCGTTGGCCGAGGCGCAGCGCCACACGCGGGAAGTCGAGCGCGCCGCGGTCGAGCTCGAGGCCGAAACCGCGCGGCTGCGCGAAAGCGAGCGCGACCTCGAGCGGGCGCGGACGGAGCACTACTCCGCGGGCGACGCCTTGAGCGCGGCGCAAGGCGAGCTCTACGGTGCCAACGCCGACGTTTCGCGCATCGAGACCGAAATGCGCTTCGTCGCGGATACGCGCCAGCGACTCGAAGCGCAGCTTGCGCAAATGCGCGCGCAACGCGACGCCGGCCGACGCAACGAGATCGAACAGCGCGAAGCGCTCCGCGACTGGGAAACCCGGCTGGCGGAGGCGCGCGAGGCGCTGGAGACGGCGAAGCGCAATCTCGCCGAGGAGCAGGTCAAGCTGCCTCAGGCGGAGCAGGGCGTGCGCCTGCTCCAGAGTCGGATCGCGGGCGAGCGCGAGCGCATCGCCCAGGCCGAGCAGGCCTTCCAGGTCAAGCAGGCGCACCTCGCTCATGCGAACAAGACGCTGCAGGCGCTGGAGCACCGCGGGGAGAAGTTGCTGGCCGAGCAGGGCGAGCTGATCGCGCCCGATGCCGAATCGCTGGCGCGGCTCGCCGGAGAGCTGGGACAGAGCCGCGGCGAGCTCTCGCGCCAGGAGGCGCTGCTCGGGCAGCTCGAGGCGGCGCGCGCCGCCGTGGACGAGCGACGCCGGACTGGGGGCGACGGCCTGCAGACCCTCGAACGCGAGATCGCCGCGCTGGAGGGAAAGCTCGCCACACTCGAGAAAATCCAGGGTCAGGTCGAGGAAAACAGCAAGGTTCAGGACTGGATCGCGCACCACCAGCTCGCATCGAAGCCGCGGCTGTGGCAGAAGATCCGCGTCGAGCAAGGGTGGGAAACGGCGGTCGAGTCGGTGCTGCGCGAACGCTTGCACGCGATGGAGATGTCGGACCCTGAGCTGCTGCAGCGCCTGCTCGATGACCCGCCGCCGGCGAGGGTGAGCGCCTTCAGCCCTGGCGCCGACGCGGACCTGCGGCGCGAAAAAGGGCTGACGCCTCTCGCTGAATACGTCGAGTCGGGGGAGCGCGCGGTTGGCGCGGTGGTTTCGGCGTGGCTCGCCCCGTACTACGCCGTCGAAGGCGTTCCGCGGCTCCTTACGCGAATGGCGCTGCCGCCGCACGTCGTTCTGGTCAATCGTGAGGGCCATCAATTCAGCCGCTTTGCCGTGAGCTTCCACGCCCCCGACCCCGCCGACACCGGCATTCTCGCTCGGCAGCGGGAAATCGAGGGCCTGAAGCGCGAGGCGGGCGATCGCGAAGAACAAATCGAGAAGAAGCGCCAGGAGCTGGCCGAGCTCGAGCGCTCGCTCGCCGAACACGATGAAGGGCTCGTCAAGCTGCGGGCCGCCGGCGCCGCGCTCAAGCAGCGCCATCACGAGCGCGAGCTCGAGCACCTCAGGTTGACTCAGAGCCAGGAGCGGTACGAGGAACGCAGCAGCCAGATTGATGGGGAGCTCGCCGAGATCGCGACGCAGCAGGCGCAGGAGCGGTCGGCGCAGTCGGGCGCAGAGGCAAGCCTCGAGCGCCATCAGGCGGAGATCGACGAGCTCTACCGCCGGCTTGATGCGAGCGAAAAGGAGCAGCAGGATGCGGAACGCGCGCTCGAGGAGCAGCGGCAGCGCGTCCAGCAGACCGAGCGCGAAGCCCAGGAAGCGGGCTTCATGGAAAAGGAAGGTATTAGCAAGATCAATGATATAAATAGCTCTTTTAATACTTTACTTGAGCACGTCGCGCAAGCCGATCAGAACCTGGAAAAGCTCCAGGCCGAGCTTGCGAGCGTCGACGACCGAACCCTGCGTGACCAGCTTCAGAAGGGCCTGGAGGCCCGGCTCGCGCGCGAACAAGACCTTGCCGCGGCGCGCAACCGGCAGGAGCAGATCGCCGAGAGCTTGCGCGCATCCGAGGAGGCGAGGCTGGGCAGCGAGCACAAGCTGCAGCCGCTGCGCGACCGCATCGCGGAGCTGAGGCTGAAGGAGCAGGCGGCGCAGATCAACAGCGAGCAGTTCGCGCAGCAGCTCCGCGAAGCGGGCGCAGACGAGGCCGCCCTGGCGTCGGCGATGAAGGAAGGTCAGAAAGCGGCGGCGCTGCAGGGGGAGATCACCCGGCTCTCCAACGCGCTCGCCGAATTCGGCGCGATCAACATGGCGGCTCTCGAGGAGCTCCGCGCGAGCCAAGAGCGCAAGCAGTTCCTCGACGCCCAGGCCGCCGACCTCGGCGCGGCGCTCGAGACTTTGGAGAACGCCATACGCCGGATCGACCGGGAAACGCGCGACATGCTGAGGGCGACTTTCGACACGGTGAACCGCCATTTCGGTGAGATGTTCCCGGCGCTCTTCGGCGGCGGCGAGGCCCAGCTCATCATGACGGGTGAGGAGATTCTCGATTGCGGCGTTCAGGTGATGGGGCGTCCTCCGGGGAAAAAGAACACCACCATCCATCTGCTCTCGGGCGGGGAGAAGGCGCTCGCCGCGATTGCTCTGGTGTTTTCTTTTTTCCAACTCAATCCCGCGCCGTTCTGCCTGCTGGACGAAGTCGATGCGCCGCTCGATGACGCCAACACCGAACGCTTCTGCGATCTGGTCGAAAAAATGTCGCGACAAACCCAGTTCCTGTTCATCAGCCACAATAAGATCACCATGGAGATGGCGCACCAGCTGATCGGCGTCACCATGCAGGAGCGAGGCGTGTCGCGGGTCGTGGCGGTCGACATCGAGGAAGCATTGAAGCTGCGGGAAGAACCCGCCGCCGCCTGACCATGAGCGAACTGCAGGTCGGCCTCCTGGTCGTAGGCGCCGTGGCATCGTGAGGACGTGCTGATGCGCTCGGGCGGTGGTACCGGCCTAGGGACCCCGCTCGCACCAGGGTCGCAGCAGTTCCGACCCGCGCTCGTGTCTTTCGAGCCGGAGCAGGAGGGCGTCGCCGATCCAGGGCGTGGGCTGTCCGAGTCTCTGGACTTCATCGTTCCGATTGAAACCCCGCAGGAAGTTTTCGGAGCAGCCTTGATCAGGGCGACTGCCACCGCGCTCGAGCGCTGCTCGAAGTCGATTTCTTGGGAGGGCTTTGACGAGACAGCGGCCTCTTGGGAACCGCTCGATCCCGATCGCAGCTACTCGCGGCTGCGATCGGGCATGCAGCTGGTCGACCGCCGGGGAGCCGCGGACGCGGAAGAACTGGCCGCGTTCGGAGCCGCAATGCAGAAAGCCGCCGCGTCCGTCGGGGCTCTTGCGACCTTGCCTGACCCGGCGCCCGCCTTGGCCAAGGCAAGGGAACTCGATCGCTTTTGCGGAGAAATCGACATCCGGGTTGCCGTCCATATCATCAGCGACGCGGCCCCCCTTACGGGGACTCAGCTCGCCGAACTTGCGAAAGCGGCGGGGTTCCGGCTCGACGAACCGGACGGCAAGTTCAGGCTTCCGGACGAGGCCGGGCGGATCATTTGCGCGCTTGCGAATTTCGAGCCCACGCCTCTGAGCGTCGACGGTTTGAACGCCCTTTCGACGCGCGGAGTCACGCTCGAGCTCGATGTCCCGCGCGCCCCCTACGGAGCGTTCAACCGTTTCCGGCACTCCGCGCAGATGCTTGCTCGCGAGCTGAAGGCGCGCATCGTCGACGACAACCGCGAGCCCGTGGGGCCCGCCGCCTTCGACGCGATCGGGGCGCAGCTTCAGGCGGTGCACGCGAGCATGGAGGCGCGCGGCATCGCGCCCGGCGGGGCGCTCGCGCTGCGGCTTTTTTCCTGATGGCGGTCGCGCAGAAGGCGCGCCAGCGTGCGGAGGCGCTTCGCCGCGACATCGAGACACACAACCACCACTATTACGTGCTCGACGCGCCGACCATCCCGGATTCCGAGTACGACGAGCTGTTCCAGGAGCTGCTTGAACTGGAGGCGGCCTATCCGGAGCTTGTTACGCCGGATTCACCGACCCAACGGGTCGGCGGCATGCCGCTACAGGAATTCCCCCAAGTGGTCCATGCCGTGCCGATGCTTTCCCTCAACAATGCGTTCAGCGACGAGGACGTGATCGGATTCGATCGTCGCGCTCGGGAGGGACTGGGCAAGGACGAGATCGAGTACGCGTCGGAGCCGAAGTTCGACGGGTTGGCGATCAGTCTGCTCTACGAGCGCGGACGTTTCGTCCGGGGAGCGACCCGGGGCGACGGATACACCGGGGAGGACGTGACGGCCAATCTGAGGACGGTGCGGTCGATCCCGCTGAGGCTGCGAGGGGCTCGCGCCCCCGGGGCGGTCGAGGTGCGCGGCGAGGTCATCATGTACAAGGCCGATTTCGAGCGCATCAATGCCCGCCAGCGCGAGCGTGGTGAGAAGGAGTTCGTCAATCCGCGCAACACCGCTGCCGGCGCGCTGCGGCAGCTCGACCCCAGGATCACGGCTGAGCGTCCGCTGCGGTTCTTCGCCTATGGCGTGGGCGACGCGGTGAAGCTGCCGTTCAAGCGTCACAGCGAGATCCTGGACTGGCTTGCGGGGGAAGGCCTGCCCGTTGCGGCGGAGCGCGCGACGGTAAGGGGCCTGAGCGGGCTGCTCGCTTTCTACGAGGAAATGGGCAAGAAGCGCGAGCGCCTGCCCTACGCGATCGACGGGGTGGTCTACAAGGTCAACGATCTCGGCGACCAGCGTTCGCTCGGTTTCGTCGCGCGCGCGCCGCGCTTCGCCCTGGCACACAAATACGCACCGGAGGAGGCGGTCACCGAGGTTCTTGACATCGAAGTGCAGGTCGGCCGCACCGGAACGCTGACGCCCGTGGCGCGGCTTGCGCCGGTCAGCGTGGGCGGCGCCACGGTCACCAACGCCACGCTCCACAACGAGGACGAGGTGCGCCGCAAGGACGTCTGGCGCCGGGATATGGTGACGGTGCGTCGGGCCGGAGACGTGATCCCGGAGGTCGTGAACGTCTCAAAGGCCGGGCCGCGGGAGGAGGCCGACCGGTTCGAGATGCCCGTGCGCTGCCCGATCTGCGGTTCGGAGGTGGTGCGCCTCGAGGGCGAAGCCGCGGCGCGCTGCACCGGGGGTCTTTTCTGCGCGGCCCAGCGCAAGGGGGCGCTCCTGCATTTCGCCTCGCGCAGGGCGATGGATGTCGAGGGCCTGGGAGAGAAGCTCGTCGATCAGCTGGTCGACTCGACCAAAGTGCGCACGGCGGCAGACCTGTATACGCTGGACGCGGCCACGCTCGCGGCGCTCGATAGAATGGGCGAGAAGTCGGCGCGCAACGTCGTCGCGGCCATCGCCGGCTCGAAGAACCCGACTCTGGCGCGCTTCGTCTATGCGCTGGGAATTCCGGGAGTCGGCGAGGAAGTCGCCAGGATACTCGCCGGGCACTTCGGCACGCTCAACGGCTTGCTCGGGGCCGACTGGACTGAGCTGGCGGAAAGGAAGAAGGCGGCGCAGAAGGAGAATGCGGCGCGGAAGCGCAAGGGGGAGGCTCCGCTGCCTCCGCTGCTCGAAGGCGTCGGCCCGGAGCTGATGGAAAGCTTGGCGAAGTTTCTCTCGCAGCAGCACAATCGTGAAGTAATACGGCAGCTGACTTCGGGCCCCGGCGCCGTGGTGGTGCAGACGGAGAAGCGCCGAGCGACTGCGGGGCGGCTGGACGGGAAAGTGTTCGTGCTCACCGGGACGCTGCCGGGACTGACGCGTGAGGAAGCCAAGGAGATGATCGAGCGCAGCGGCGGGAAAGTCGCGGCGTCGGTGTCGAGCCAAACGGACTACGTGGTCGCGGGCGCCGAAGCGGGAAGCAAGCTGGAAAAGGCCCATAAGCTCGGCGTTGCGGTCGTCGACGAAGAGGGATTGCGCAGGATATTGGGAGGGTCGGACGCATGAAAAAAGTGACCAAAGCGGTTTTCCCGGTGGCCGGAATGGGCAGTCGTTTCCTCCCGGCGACCAAGGCGAGTCCCAAGGAGATGATGCCGATCGTCGACAAGCCGCTCATCCAGTACGCGGTGGAGGAAGCCGTGGCGGCCGGGATTCGGGACATGGTTTTCATCACCGGTCGGAACAAGCGCGCGATCGAGGATCACTTCGACAAAGCCTACGAGGTCGAGGCGGAGCTCACCGCGCGCGGGAAGAGCGAGCTGCTCGAGCTGATCCAGAATATCATTCCCAAGTCGGTGAACTGCGTCTACATCAGGCAGCCCGAGCCTCTCGGCCTGGGGCACGCGGTTTTATGCGCTCAGCCCGCGGTCAACGACGAGGTGTTTGCCGTTATCCTGGCCGATGACCTGATCGACGGCACTCCTCCGGCCCTGCGGCAGATGACCGAGATATTCGAGCGCCACCAGTCGCCGATGGTTGCCGTGCAGCAGATCCCGCGAGAACAGAGCCTTCAATACGGTATCGTCAAGACCGAGCCCGTGACCATGGGTCTCGATCGCGTCATGCGAATCGTCGAGAAACCCAGACCGGACGCCGCTCCGTCGAATCTCGCCGTGGTCGGGCGGTACATTCTGACCCCGCGCATTTTTCATCACCTGCGACAGGCCCAACCCGGAGCCGGAAGCGAAATTCAGCTCACCGACGCGATCGCATCGCTGCTCGCGGAGGATCGCGTCCTCGCGTACAGCTTCAAAGGGACCCGCTACGATTGCGGATCGAAGCTCGGCTACCTGCAGGCGACGGTGGCGTACGGACGCAAGCATCCCGAGGTCGGAGCCGCGTTCGATCAATTCCTGAAGGCACTGTGAAGGGACCCGGAGCCGGGGCGCTATACTTCTGGCGTCATGACGCCCGATGAGGCCTGGAAGATCCTGGAAGGCGCCGACCGGTTGTGCGACGAAGCCACGGTGCATGCCGCGATCGCTCGCCTCGCGGAGGAGATCACGGCGCGACTGAAAGACCGCCATCCTCTCGTGCTCGCCGTGATGGGCGGCTCGATATTCTTTGCCGGTCATCTCTTGCCTCGGCTGCGTTTCCCGCTCGAGTTCAACACTATCCACGCATCGCGCTACGGCAACGCGATCTCGGGCGGCAAGATCGTATGGACGGTGGCGCCGCGGGAGGACGTGAGGGACCGCAGCGTGCTCGTGCTCGATGACATCCTCGACGGAGGCGAAACGCTCGCGGCGATCCGTGATCGCGTGAAATCGCTCGGTGCGGCGGCGTTCTACAGCGCCGTGCTCACCGACAAGAACATCGGCCGCGACAAGCCCATCGTCCCCGATTTCGTCGGCTTGAAACTGCCCAACCGCTATGTGTTCGGCTGCGGAATGGACGTATCCGGGGCTTGGCGCAACCTACCGGAAATCTACGCGGTAAAAGAATCCTGAGCGCGCATGCTCGCGATCATCGGCGGCACCGGGCTGACACGGCTCTCCAATCTCGATGTCTCGCGTCGCCAAGTGGTGCGGACCCCCTATGGGGAGGCGTCCGGACCGCTCACTTTCGGCGCGATCCGCGGGGTACCGGTGGTGTTCCTCCCGCGCCACGGCTACGGGCACACGATTCCGCCCCACCAAGTGAACTACCGCGCCAACGTATGGGCACTCAAGGAACAGGGTGTCGGTGATATCGTATCGGTCGTCTCGGTCGGCGGCATCCGCGCAGACCTCGGTCCGGGAAAGATCGTCGTCCCGCACCAGATCATCGACTACACCTGCGGTCGGATGAACACGTTTTTCGAGAACGAGGCTCCGGTGAAGCACATCGACTTCACCGAGCCGTACACCGACGAGTTGCGAAAGAAGCTTCTCGCGGCGGCGAGAGCCTGCGGCGAGGCTGCCGCCGACGGCGCGGTCTATGCCGCAACCCAGGGGCCGAGACTGGAGACGGCAGCGGAAATCGACCGCCTGGAGCGGGAGGGTGCCGACATCGTCGGTATGACCGGGATGCCGGAGGCGTCCCTGGCGCGCGAGATCGAGCTGGGCTACGCGGCGATCGCGGTGGTCGTGAATCACGCTGCCGGCCGAGGCGCGAGCGCCCGGGGCGTACGGTTGCAGGAGATCGATGAAGTACTGAAGGACGCCGTGGGCCGGGTGCGAGGGATCATCGAAGCGTTGGTGGCGGAATGATCCGCGAAGTCCTGAAAATGGGTGATCTGCGACTACTCGAGAAATCGCAGCCCGTGGAGGCGTTCGGCACGCCGCAGCTGCGCGAGCTGATCGCCGACATGCGCGACACCATGGCGCACCTGAACGGCGCCGGGCTCGCCGCCCCGCAGATCGGTGTCCCGTTGCGGGTGGTCATTTTCGGAGTCACGCG
>WNGD01005171.1_pt1 | contig 12705 bp, 6 predicted proteins | sample 5400671 | NCBI WGS metagenome assembly WNGD01 (sample SAMN13153369, study PRJNA577476) | soil metagenome | isolation source: 40 cm soil or saprolite under grassland replicate 2 | place: USA:California | collected 2016-06-15
GCTCACCCCGCTGGTCGTCGCCGACGCCGTTGAGCTGACCCTGATCCGCACGGCGGCCCTCTCGGCGCTCGCCACCGACCTGCTCGCCCCGGCCGGCGCGTCCCGGCTGGCCGTGGTGGGCACCGGTCCGCAGGCGCGCGAGCACGTGCGGGCGATATGTGCCGTCCGGCCGATCGCCGAGGTGACCATCGTCGGGCGGACGCGGGCCGCGGCCGAGGCGCTGGCCACCTCGCTGCGGGCCGAGCTCGGCGTGCCTGTCCGGGCAGGCGCCGACGTCGGCGCCGACGTCGTGTGCCTGTGCACCACGTCGGCGACACCTGTGCTTTCCGCGGCAGACCTCGCGCCCGGCGGCCATGTCAACGCGATCGGCGCGCACCTGCCCGGGCATCGCGAGGTCGCCGCGGACGCCGTCGCGTCCTGCTACGTGGTCGTCGACGACGCGGACGCCGCGCGACGGGAAGCCGGCGACCTGATCCTGGCTGTCGCGGAGGGCGTCGTGGACGACGCGGTCTTCGCGACCGATCTCGCCGCTGTCGTTCGTGGCGTCGCGGCCCGGCCGTCGGGGCGGCCCACCCTGTTCAAGTCAGTCGGCTTCGGTCTCGCCGACCTTTTCGTGGCTCGCCTGCTGGCCTGACGTCATTGGTGCCCGAGCACCGCATGCGGCCGGTACGGCTTCTGCAACTGGTCGACCTCAGTGTCGCTCAGTGTCACGTCGACCGCTGCGATCGCGTCCTCGAGGTGCTCGACCTTCGTAGCGCCGACGATCGGAGCCGTGACGCCGGGTCTGCCGAGCAACCACGCGAGCGCCACCTGCGCCGAAGGTAGCTGCCGCTGCGCCGCGACGGCGTTGAGCTCGTCAACCACATCGAAGTCCGCGTCGTTGTAGAGCGAGTCCCCGTACGGGTCGTTGCCGGCACGGACCGTGCGCCGCTCGCCGCCGCGTCCGTAGCTGCCGGTCAACCGGCCGCGAGCGAGCGGGCTCCACGGGACGCAGCCCACGCCCTGGTCGAGGCAGAGCGGGATCATCTCGCGCTCCTCCTCGCGGTAGAGCAGGTTGTAGTGGTTCTGCATCGAGACGAACGGCGTCCAGCCGTTGGCTTCTGCGATGTACTGCGCCTTGGCGAACTGCCAGGCGTACATGCTCGACGCCCCGATGTAGCGAGCCTTACCGGAACGCACGACGTCGTGCAGCGCGGCCATCGTCTCGTCGATCGGCGTTTCGTAGTCCCAGCGGTGAATCTGGTAGAGGTCGACATAATCGGTGCCCAGTCGGGTCAGCGACCCGTCGATGCCGGCCATGATGTGCTTGCGCGACAGGCCGCCGTCGTTCGGACCCGGCCCCATCGGGAAGTACACCTTGGTGGCAAGCACGTAGTCGTCGCGGCGCGCGAACAACTTGCCGAGCAGGCGCCCGGTGATCTGCTCGCTCGCTCCGGTCGAGTACATGTCGGCCGTATCGAAGTACGTCACACCCTGCTCGACGGCGCGACGCACGATCGGCTCCGCGGCAACCTCGTCGAGATGCCACTTGCGCTCGCCGCCGTCCCCGTAACTCATCATGCCCAGGCAGATGCGCGACACCTTCAAGCCGGACCTGCCGAGCCGTACATACTCCACGATGCAGCCTCCATTCGCCTACCGTGCCGACCAGCCTGCAGCAGTAGGGCGCCGATTTGAATGCGGAATCGAAGGTCTTGGACGGGTTCTGCCTCGAAGCCCGAAGGCGGGGCCGCCCTCGTTGGTGCTTGCGCGGCCGAGGCCGGCCGTCCCGCTACAGTCGACCGTCGTCGGGTCCGACAAGGGGCGGTAGCTCAGCTGGTTAGAGCAGGGGACTCATAATCCCTGGGTCGTGGGTTCGAGTCCCACCCGCCCCACCTGGCTCTGTGTATTGCGTCGGTTGATGCCTCCCTTTCGGCCTTCGGGTGATGGGTGACGGTGTTTCGGCTGATGGGTTACAGCTACTTCGGTTGATTGGTGACACTCCCGGGTCATGAGGGAGTTGTCTCTGGCTGAGCAGCGGACCAGGATTTCGTCTGCCGATCAGGTCGTCAGGCTGGCGAACATGCCGGGCTCGTAGGAACCTCCCTGCTGGTGCACGATCACGGCGAGCCGGTTGGCCGCGTTGATCATCGCGACCAGGGAAACCAGTGCGGCGATCTGGTCGTCGTCGTAGTGCTTTCGGACCCGGGCCCACGTCTCGTCCGACACGCCGAGGTGGGCGTCGGCGAGTCGGGTGCCCTCTTCGGCGAGCGCAAGGGCGGCCTGCTCGGCCTCGGTGAACACGGTGGACTCGCGCCAGGCGGCGACCAGGTTGAGCCGGAGCGGGGTTTCACCGGCGGCTGCAGCCTCCTTGGTGTGGATGTCGACGCACCAACCGCAGCCGTTGATCTGGCTCGTGCGCAGCGACACGAGCTCCTGCGTGGACTTCGGCACTGGCGACTGCTGGATCACCATGCTGGCGTTGGCGAACCGCTTGGCGAACTTGGCGCCGATCTCGTTGGTCATCAGATCGATACGGGGTTCCATGACTTCGTCCTCACTCGTGGAGTTGGGTGCTAGTGCACTGACGAACACGAGATGCCGGCGACCCGATCCTTGTGACAGCGCGGGTTACGTGACGTCCGCCATGCTGGCCTCGGTGTCACAAAACGGCGGGGCCCGGTGTCTGGTGGGTGGGACAGTCGAGAGCGGAAAAGGAGTCACCGATGGCCGGCACGTCGCAGCCCGCGCCCGAGGATCCTGGCGGGCGCAGGAGCCAGGACGGCCGCGCTGACCCCGCCACGGAGGCGTTCCTCGCTCATCGCAACCTGCTGTTCACCGTCGCCTACGAGATGCTCGGCTCGGCCGCTGACACGGAGGACGTCCTGCAGGAGACCTGGCTGCGGTGGGCGGGCGTCGACCTCGACACCGTAGCGAATCAGCGTGCCTATCTGGTCCGGATCACCACCCGCCAGGCGCTCGTCCGGCTGCGGTCGCTCGGCCGCCGCAGGGAGTCCTACGTCGGAACTTGGCTGCCCGAACCCCTGCTGACCGCGCCCGACGTGGCCGAGGACGTCGAGTTGGCCGAGAGCGTCTCGATGGCGATGCTGCTGGTGTTGGAGACGCTCACGCCGACCGAGCGGGCGGTGTTCGTGCTGCGCGAGGTGTTCGATCTGGCCTACGACGAGATCGCCGAAGCCGTCGACAAGAGCCCGGCCGCGGTCCGCCAGATCGCGCACCGCGCGCGGGCACACGTCGCGGCGCGCCGACCCCGGGGGGTCGTTTCCGCGGCCGAGACCCGAGACGCGCTCGAGGCGTTCCAGCGGGCGGCCGATACGGGCGATCTGCAACGGCTGCTCGACCTCCTCGCGCCGGATGTCGTCTTCCTGGGTGACGGTGGCGGAATCGCACAGGCCGTGCTGGCGCCCGTCGTGGGGGCCGACCGGGTGGCCCGCGTGCTACACGCCGGGCTGGGCAGGATCGACGCCGCGTCGCTGCAGCCGGCCCAGGTCAACGGCTACCCGGCGCTGATTCTCCGGTTCGACGGCGAGATCGACACCGTATTGGCGGTGCGCATCGACGACGGCCTCATCACCGGGCTCTACGCAGTCCGCAATCCTGAGAAGCTGTCGCACATGGAGCGGGTGACCGCCCTGCACCGCTGAGTCCGGGGGCGCGACGTCGGCGATTACCCGCCCGCCACTGTGAGCAGGGCGAAGAATCCGCCGACGACGGGTCGGGCCTGGAAGCCGACCTGGCGATCTGTCACGGTGTCGTACCAGTCGGTCATCGCGGCACGGTTGCCGCTCGTCGCTGCGAACTCGAACACGCTCTCGATCAGCAGGTCACGGATGTCGCCGTGCTCGCTCAGCCAGGCAGCCGTCCACATCTCCCAGTCGTTCTTGGTGTAGGTGTGGCGCACGTCCAGCGGGACGCCGTACGTGTTCGCGCGCGACAGGTACCACGCGGCCTCCACGGCGGCGACCGAATCCGGGACGAGGTGCTGCCCGAGCACGCGGTCGGCATAGCCGTTGTACTTCTGGCTCCATGTGCCGTCCTGGTCATACGCGAGCTTGAGGTGGTCACCGGAGCTGTCGACGGCCATCTGCGACCACCGGCCGATGTAGTCACGAGCGATGGCCAGGTAGCGCGCCGCGTCGGCTGTCTGACCGGCGGCGCCGGCGATCTGGCTCATCGCGCCGATCCCCACGATGCCCTTGAGGGCGAGGTTCACGCTGTGCGCGATGAACCCGGTGAAGTCGTCGGTCTGGTTCTGGAAACCCGGGTCGAGCGCGTTGTCGACGAGGTAGTCGGCCCACTGCTTGAGGATCCGGTAGTGCACGATCGCGAACTGCGTTCGTTCCGCCGCGCTTCGTCGCGCGATGAAGGCGGCCGACATGATGAGCATGTTCGCCGACTCCTCGACCGGCATGTCCTCTTCGTTGCCGTCGTTGTGTCCGCTGGCGTTGGGGTAACTGCTACCCAGATCGTGCTCGGCGAACGTCTTCGGCCAGCCACCGTTCTCCGGGTAGTCCAGCAGCGGAGCGAGCAGCAACCCGAGATACGCCGGATCGGCGTAGAGGAACACCGGCATGCCCGGGTAGGTGACGTCCACTGTGGACACATTGCCGCTGCTGGAGATCTCCTTGAGGAACGCCCACGGCTTGCCCTGCCGGCTGACCAGTTCGGCGCCGCCGTAGGCCTGCCGCAGGGCGAGCGCGCACAGCGCGCTGTACTGCGGACCAGCCGCATCCTCGGCATCCGCTGCGATCTTGCGGTCGAGAGCGTCAGCGCGCTTGCCGGCGGCGCCGAAGTCGGCGTGGAACGCGCCGACCATGTTCTGCCACGCCGGGTAGTAGCTCTGCCACAACTGCGGCAGAGGCTCGCCGAGGTAGCTGAGAGCGGGCTCGCGGACGTGGCCGATGCTGAGCACGACCGGGTCGGTCGCCCGGTTGACCGAACCGAGATCGAGGTTGAATGCGAAGACCGGCCAGCGATCATTGATGGCGCGGGGCTTGGCTTGGTCGACCGTTCCGTCGAGCGAACCCTTCGACACGGCCTGGGCACGCACCACCGCGTCCTGACCGATCTGCCAGGTCAGACCCGGCCGGGTGGGGGTGCTCCACAGGACCGTCCCCCATGCGGCGGTCTCGTTGATCTCGTGCAGAGGTTGCGGGGCGGCGGGTGTGCTGGTCAGGCTGATCAGCGAGACTCCGGCCGAGGTGTGCGCGACCTCGTCCCAGGTGATCTGGGTGCCCGAGTCGCCACTGCACCACTCGCCGGAGACGTCGAAGTAGAGGCTCGTGTGATGCGGACGGCCGTCGATGCTTCGCGCTGTTGCCGCGACGTAGCTCAGTGGCTGGCTCTGGCGGCGCAGATCGCCCGGCTCCACGGGCGAGAAGAAGCTGACCTCGAGCTCGATGCCGGCCTGCTGCAGCGTGAACGTCGAGCGAGTGGACGTGATGCTCGACCGGGTCTGGCGCATCGTCGGGAAAGGGCTTGTGTTCGGCAGCGCCGGATTGCCGAGAAACACGTATGCCGTGCCGTCGATGCGCGCGATCCCCGTCATCGCCGTGATCCGCCCCGTCCAGAAAGTGGGCCAGGTACCGGGCAGGCTGTCAGCCGGCAGCCAGGTGCTCAGGTACGGCGAGCGGACGGCGAGTGGAACTGCAGGAGGGCGCAGCGGCGTGAAGTCAGGCAGGTCGCTGGTCACCACGTCCGCGCTTGCCGGAGTGGGGCTGTCGGCCGCGGCCCGACCGGTACCGGCGACGGTCGCGGCGGCCCCGGCCGCCATCGCCGACCACCGCAGGAAGCTCCGTCGGGACGTGCCCGGATCTGATACAGGACGTGCCGGGGTGTCGTGCTCGCGCATCGCGGGACCTTTCGCTGTGGGGATCGTGGCGTTACCGGTAGCTGATGACGAGCTTGCTGTGCACCGACTGGCTCGGCGCCGCGACAGTGAGCGTCGAGGTCGCCGCGTCCCACGACCATGAGCCGGCCGCGACTCGCCGCCCGTTGATCGTCACGACCGCCGGCGCCGTCGCATTGGTGAACGCGACGGTCCACTGCCGCTGCGACACCTGTCCGGCGAAGGACCCGTCCGCGGGGTCGATCTCGACAGTGCGGTCCGGCCCGATCTCGCTGTACCGGATTCGGGTTGTCGCGCTCTGCCCGGTGTTCGTCGTGCCGTTGTCCTCATACAGACTGGACGATCCTGACGCCGCGCCGGCGGCGGTCACGGTGACCTTGGTCAGCGGGTTCTGGACGTCGTTGGTGGCGTCGCCCGTACGGGTCGTCACGATCGCGCCGGACCTGATGAAGACTGGCATCGAGTTCAGGTCCGTCGTGACGTTCTGCGTCGTCCCACCGGCGTATGTCTTGCCGCTGAAGTAGTCCGTCCATCTGGTTCCCGGCGGGAACCACACCTGAGTCGTCGCCGTCGTGCCCGGCGTCGTCACCGGCGCGACCAGGACGTCCGGGCCGTAGAGGTACTCGGCGCCGTCCAGCGCGTACGCGTCCTGCGATTCCGGATACTGCAGGTACAGCGGCCGCACCACCGGAACGCCGGTGCGGTTGGCCTCTGCGGCCAGCGAGTACGTGTACGGCACGAGGTTCTCGCGCAGGTTGAGGAACTTCTCCGCCGACGTCTTCGCTGCCGGTCCGTACTGCCACGGCAGCCGATCGCTGTGGTTGCCGTGCATGCGGTCGATCGGCTGGAACGTGCCGAACTGCACCCAGCGGGCGTAGAGGTCGTCCGCCTCCTTCGTGCTGCCCGGCTCGGCGCCGGTGGTCTGCGTGCCGTCGTTGTTGAACCCGCCGATGTCGTGGCTCACCGCAGACAGGCCGGTGGACGACGACTCGCCCGGCGTGTAGCCGACCTCGAACTTCAGCGTCGACCAGTTGGACGTGGTGTCGCCGGTGAAGTGGACGGTCGTGCGCTTGTCGGCCCAGGGGCCGGTCGGCAGGCCTTGCTGGCCGCTGTACCCGCCGGCCTGCAGCGACCCGTACGCCCGGGAGAACGCGAAGCCGCGGCCCACCGTCTTGTTCGAGTCGGTCGCGTACTGCTGGTTGATCCACGCGTCCGGGGTCACGCCCGGCAGCGACGAGTACGACCCGTCGCAGCACCAGTCCAGCCACCAGAAGTCCGCGCCCTGCTGCTCCATCGTCTGGTGCAGGTCGAAGTACGCCTTGAGCTGGTCGGGGTTGCCCCAGTCGAAGACGTAGTTGTCACCGTTCTGCGTCAACCCGCCCTTCGCGGTGGCCTGCGCCTGTGGGAACTGCGGGTCTGACGGCACGATGCTCGAGTGAATGTTGAGGGTGTTGTGCAGACCCTGCGACGCCGACCAGTCGAAGAACGCCTTCGGGTCCGGGAACTTGGCCGGGTCCATCTCCCACCCGTCCCACGTGCTCGGTGACTTGAAGTCGGTGTCGGTCACGAGCACGTCCAGCGGGACGCCGTCGGCGCGGAACCTCGGCAGGATCGTGTCCTCGTAGTCGGCTGCCGTGCGGTCGTAGTACTCGGAATACCAAACGCCGTATGCCCATCGGGGGAGTAGCTCGGACGGCCCGGTGAGCGTCGCCAGGTCGCTCAGTCCCTGCTGGTAGTCGTGGCCGTAGCCGAAGACGTAGCCGTCCTGGTACGGCGCACCGTCGTGCTCGGGCCGAGGCGTGACGGTCTTGGTCGCGTCGTCGAAGATCGCCGAGGTGGTGTCATCGAGCAGCGTCCAACCGTCCTCGTAGAGCAGGCCGGGTGTCGTGACGGCGGAGCCGTTGACCCCGTCCAGGCCACGGCGATAGCCGCCGAGCGGCGCATGCGGAGCGAGCAGCACCGAGTGGGCGGCAGTCACCGCGACGGTGTCGATGTTCAGCTCGCAGCTTGCGGCGTCCGGGCAACCAATCGTCACGTCGTTCGCGCCCGCCGCAAGCGTGACCGGGACGGCGACTGTTCGCCACGCGTCCCAGCTGCTCGTCGTCGGCAGCATTGCTGAGGTCGCGGCGGCGGAGCCCACCTGCACCGAGACCGGTCTTGGCGCAGGCTGCGCGTTGGCGTAGCGCAGCTGAAGCGCGTAGCTGCCTGCGCGCGACACGTCGACGACGTGCACGGTGTCGCTGGCGCCGGTGTGCAGTCCGGCCACGAAGCCGGACCCCGAGTAGTCGTTATGGTCGGCCGCCACCGACGCGGAGCCGCCGCGGCTGCCCGACTCGGCCTCGCAGACCGTGCCGAACGCGCAGTCCTCGACCTTCGGCTGCGGGGGAGCCGGGTAGGGCGAGCCCGGCGTGACCAGCGCCAGGCTGTCGATGTTGACGTTGCCGTTGTCCGCCGGCGTCCGGGCCACCGTGATCGTGTGCGTGCCGGCCGGCAGATCGAGAGTCGTGGAGACGATCGCCCAGGTGTTCCAGTTGCCGGTCGTCGGCATCGTGATCGTGTGCCCGGTGCCGCCGTCGGCCGAGACGGTCAGCGTCCGCGTCGTGTTCTGCCCGTCGCCGCCGAGGGAGTTCGCGTACCGCGCCTGGAACTCGTACGTCGCCGCGGTCGCGACGTTCACCTGGAAGGACAATGAGTTGCCGGTGTTCTGGAAGCCGGCGGCGAAGCCCCTTCCGGTATAGCCGTTGTGGTCGGTCGCCACGGACACGCCGTTGAGGTTCAGGTCCTCCGCCTCGCAGAGCACACCGATCGCGCAGGCGGGAACGGTCTTGGCCGCCCACGGATAGGACGTGACATCCTGCCGGCCGGCACGCAGCCGCACCTGCAGGTTGTCCGCGCCGAACGGCCCGGAGCCGACCTTGTACCGGAGCGTCATCGCATCCGTCTCGATGCTCAGCCAGCCGGCGACGGTCTCGGCCGTGAACGCGGTGCGCGCGAACCCGTTCCGCCCGATTGCGTTGAAGGTCGGCGCGTCGACGAAGTGCGCGTCGCCGGCGTACTCGGTGCGGATCACAGTGGACGACAGCACCTCGAAGCGCGCGTCACCGGAAATCACTGCCGCGCCGGCGAGCGGCTCGGCCGAGGAGTGCTGAGCCGCGGCCAGGGCGATGATCATCGCGGGAACAAGCGTCAGCGCAGCGACAATCCCGCGGCGTCGATGGGTCATTCGTCAGCCTCCTCGTTGCAGCGGAGCGCGGCCGTGCGGCGACGGCGTAGCTCAAGTGCGGGTCAGGTACAGCTGGTTCACGTCGTCGGACGAGAGCACTCGGTTCCACACGTGCACCTGGTCGATCGCGCCCGGCCAGAAATCGCTGTTGCGTCCGCCGGAGAAGGCGCGTCCGATCGCCGTGGGCCCAGCCGCGGGATCACCCTGCGCCTGGTGCAGAACGGTCTGTTGCGCCGAGCCGTCGACGTAGAGCGTGTAGGTACCCGCATTTGCGTCGTGCACGCCGACGAGGTGGTACCAGCGTCCGGTCACCGGCACCTCGTCGGAAAGCGCGCGGCCTTCACTGGTCGAGAACGCCAGCCTGTTGTCGGCCACCGAGTACTGCAGGTAGAACCCGCTGCTGGGATTGCCGTCCTGGCTCACCGCAGTGGCCCAGGTGGCTGTGGAATCGAGCTTCACCCAGGCGGCGACGGTGAAGTTTCCGACGGTGTCCAGGACCGGACCGTCGGTCGTGCCGTACTGGCTCTGGCCGTCGAACTGCACGGCGGTACCGGACGTTCCCGTGGTCCACCCCGGGGAACCGGTGAGCGACAGATCGTGGCCTTGGCCGGACGTGTCGTGCGCGACCGTCCCGGCCCCCTCGTCCATCGTCCACGTCGCGAGCGGATCGGCCTGTCCGCTCGGGAAGGGGACCATGACCGGCTGCCGGGCGTGCGTGCTTTCCGGGTGGTGTTCGAGCGTGTAGGCGGCCGTCGCGACGACGTCGGCGATGGTTCCGCCGCCCTCGCCTGCCGGCGGCGTCAGCGTGAATTGCCATTGCACGGCCTTGTTCGGTTGCACGGCGGTGGCCGGTTGCCCGGTCTGCGTTGCCGACCAACCGTCGGGCACGGCCAGTGATACGTGCAGGTTCGCCAGCGGGCTCGCGCTCGCGTTGCGGACGGTGACCGTCACGGGCGTCGTCCCGTCGATCAGGACGTTGCCCGTAGCCGCCTGCGGTCCCACCGTCACGTCCGCGGACTGGCTGGACGCGCTCCACGACTGCAGCTCGGTGACGCCCACGAACGCGCCGGCCGGATTCGTGAACGTCAACCGGATCTTGGAGGTGACCAACTCGGGAAACGTGATCCGGTTGAGCCCGTTGCCGACCGGCTGCGCTGCGTCGCGCGTCTGGCCGGGGACGTCGGCCCACTCGGTGCCCGTCCAGTACTGCAGGTCGTAGGCGGCGGCCGGGCGGACGCCGCCTCCGTCGTCGTAGCCGTACCAGCGGATGTCGCTCACGGGCGTCGGCACACCGAAGTCGACGCCGTACCAGTCCGAGACGTTCGGCGAGCTGTAGTTCGTCCAACGGGTGTTCTCGGGCACCTCGTCGAACCACACCTTGCCGTCGAGCGGGTTCCACGCGTTGTCGTTGGGCCAGGTGTAGGACGTGATCGGCTTCGGGTACCCCGTGCGCAGCGGGTTCGCGGCGTCGTCGACCAGCCTTGGGGACGCAGTCGCCGATTGGGCGAACGGCACATGCACTTGCACCGGCGCGACGACAGCCTTGCTCGCGACCTGCGTGCCGTCGACGAAGATGCGCAGCCCGGTCCCGATGCCGTAGTGGGTGCCCGTTCGGTCATAGGCGACCGAGATGTTGTGTCCGTGGTACGGGACGTTCTCCAACGCGAAGTGGTCCCAGCTCGCCGGCACCAGCGGCTTGACCGTCAGCGTGTCACCGATCTGTGGACGCAGGCCGATCAGGCCGTTGATGACCAGGTCGGTGTAGGTCGAATGGTTGTAGTCCTCGCTGTGGTTGTTGCCGTCGTAGATCCAGCGCGCCTCGTCGGGGTCGTGCGCCTCGGCGACGTAGGGCGCGCCGTTGCGGTACTGCGTGAGCGCGTACGTGTGCAGCTGGTTGTAGTAGTCCTGCGCGGTGACATAGGACTGGGCGGGGTAGTCGTCGAGCAGATTGGCCATGCCGGCAAGGGTCTGCGAGGTCGAGAACGGCCAGCTCGGGCCGTCCCACCGGCAGCAGTTCGCCGCCTCGTGCATGAACCAGCTGCTGCGTCGCTCGGCCGTCGTCGGGCCGTAGGCCGAGGCGAAACCCTGCGGGTCGGTGAGCTGTGCCCATGCTGCGGAGTCGGCGGGCTCGGCAGCGTCGAACTGCCAGGGTATGAAGCCGATCTCCTCGCGCGTGTCGAGCTTCGCCTCGGTCGGGTTCTGGTCGCGCGCGACGTGGTAGTAGAACTCGCGCTGCGGATCCCACAGGTGCTCCTGCATGCTCGCCTTGAGCGCGGCGGCCTTGGCGGCATAGTCGCGGGCGGCCTTGCCGTCGCCGGCCAACGCGGCGATCTTGCTGATCGCCACCGCGTCGCCGTACTGGTAGGAGTTCATCGTCGGCCGGTAGCCGGCGCCGCCGTGGTACGGGTCACTGGACTGGTACGACGACGCCGAGAGCTCCATCGCGTCCCACACCGGCACCGACCAGTACAGCCCGAGGTCGGGGTTGAACTGCTTGTCCCAGCCGTGCCACTGCTTCTCCAGCGCCGGTAGCAGCGCTTCGACGATGCTGGCGTCGCCGGTGACTTTCGCTCGGTCATAGGCAGCGCTGGCCGCCCAGAAGCTGTACTCGTGCGCCCAGTCGGTGGTGTCGGCGTTCAGGCCGTCGACCGCCGGCTTGGCCCCGGCGCCCGGACCGGTCAGCCAGAACCTCAGATAGTCGTTGCCGTAGGTCTGATCGCGTACCCAGCGTCCCTCGCTGATCTGGTGGCCAGCCGCGGCGTCGATGGCCTGGTACGGCGCCGCGTAGCCGCAGCAGTCCAGGAACTCGGTCGAGATCCAGCCGTTGCGCGGATCGGTGTAGCGCAGGTGTTCCTTCCACGTCCGCCAGCGGTAGTAGTAGACGTCCTCGATCTGCGTGTCCGGCACGTCGAGGAACGGGATGTTGGCCTTGTACCAGTCCGCGTCGTTGAAGCCCGCGAGTTTGCGGTCCTCATCGATGAGGTGTGTGCCCGGGCCGACCGGCGGATACGCCGCCGGTGGCGAGTGCACCGCCGCCCGCGAAACAGACGGCGCAAGCATGACACCGGCCACCATCACCAGCACGATCAGCGCTCTGCCTCGAACCATCACCGCAAACTCCCTGCCAGGACTGGGAATTGTCAGCCGCCGTTGGCGAACAGATCGGATACCTCGCTGTCGGTCAGTGCCCGGTCATACAGGTGCACCGAGTCGACGGCGCCGTCGAGGAAATCGACCGGTCCGCCGCCGAACTTGCCGCGCCCGATCACGGTGTGTCCGGTGCCTGCGTCGGCGATGCACGCGCTCTGTGTCGCCACGAGCGCGCCGTCGATGTACAGCTTCAAGGTCTTGGCAACCGCGTCGCGGACACCGACCATGTGGTACCACTGGCCGGCCACCGGAGCCGTGGGCGCGAGTGCTCGCACGCCTACGAAGCTGAACGCCAATCGGCGATCAGCGCCCGAGTACTGCAGGTAGAACGCGCTGTTGGTATCGCCGTCCTCGCTGACGGCGGTCTGGAAGCCGCCACCCGGTGCGTTCAGTTTCACCCATGCCGCGACGCTGTAATTGCCCGTGGTGTCGAGCAGCGCCGAACCGGTATCTGCGAACTGACCGCTTCCGTTGGTGGCCAGCG
>WNGD01007787.1_pt1 | contig 12704 bp, 11 predicted proteins | sample 5400671 | NCBI WGS metagenome assembly WNGD01 (sample SAMN13153369, study PRJNA577476) | soil metagenome | isolation source: 40 cm soil or saprolite under grassland replicate 2 | place: USA:California | collected 2016-06-15
GTTCGACACGGAAGTTGAGGCCTTCCAGAGTGCGGGAGCCCAGCAGGGTAAGGTCGCCCGGTTCGCCGAACACGACTTCGTCGCCCGCCCGCTTTCCCGCGACGTATACCGACACCGTGCCGGTCCAGCGCTCGAGCACCGTCCCATTCGCCTGGCGGAACCGCCACTGATTGTTGCGCTCGACGCCTATCGATTCGAGCAGCTCGGTCGGTACCCAACTCAACTCCGCCCCCGTGTCGACGAGGACAGACCGGAGCGTGCGTTTTTGGCCCGGCCTGGCCGGGTTCTCAACCTCGATGTCAACGCGAAACGTCCCCATGTCGTTTGGCATAGTAGCTCCTGAAAGCAGGCCGAGTAGTACCCCATCGTTGCGGGTCGTGTCCGTATCCTTCACGCTGAAGAGCACCTCGTGCAGCCGGTCACCAAGGCCGCGGATCTCCACAGCGGTACCCGACGGCGTTCCTAAAACGAGTGCTCAACCGTTGATTCGCTTCCGCCCTCGCCAACTGCTCGACAACCGTAGGTACCCAAATCGTTCCGAGCTCACCGATGTCGCACAGATACTCCACCTGACTCTGATTGGGCGAGTGAAAGAAGCGCCCATCCGACGTGTATTTCCACATCTCACCGAACGCGTACTGTCCGACCGTGTGCCAGTAGTGCCAATCGCAGGCATTGCCGGTCATCGTGCACGCCCCGATGGGCCCGTTCATGTGGCTCGTATCGTAGCCGTACTTGTGCTGCCAATGGTGCCACCCTTCATGCACGTAGTCGCCGCTGCGTGTCGACGGCACACCGGTTGTCGCGGTGGAGTCGAACAGTAAACAGCCCATCTGGGTCCGGTCCTCGGCCAGAAACCGGCCGGTCTCGGCCTGCGCCAACCAGCTGCGACTCGTGCTCGGCATGTAATAGATCGTTCCGTGGCCTTCCGTGCCCCAGGCCTCGCCGGCGCGCCGGTAATCGATCGTGCCGTGCCACTGTAGGCTCAAATTGTCAGGCAGCCCGTATGTCAGCACGAACGATGCATTGAACGCCTTGGGATATTCGAGCCGCCAGTTGCACGCATCGTTGAAGCCCCAACTTCCCCAATTGTCATTCCACATCCGGTACGCCTTGTATTGCCAAAGCACGAAATCCCACCAGCAATTCTGGAGCGCCCACACGGCGCGATCAGATGCGGAGGGTCCGCGAATGCATTGGGCCAGCGTGCTGCGGACGCCCCCCGCCAGCACGAGAGCGGTCGCAACGGCGGCGGTGATGCGAGAAGTTCTGAGTCCCACGGGGCCCTCCCTGCAAGGGGCGTTGTTACTGCGGTGGCTTACGCGTCTCCCGGCGCTGCCGCGCGGGGGGCGGGGGCGGCGCGGGCGGTGCCGCGATCTTCGTCGTATCAGGGTATGCCACCTTTCGCACCGGAACCGGTGCGGGGGCGACTTCCTGCGGGTGCAGATCGTAGAACCGTGTGAGTGCTGCGTTAAACGCATCTCGCCCCATGGACCGGCTCCGTCGCGCGCGGTCGAGATAGAGCCGATCCTCCGGGCGCACCACGCCGCCCAGACGCTCGCGCACCCGAGCCGAGTCACCATGGTTGTACAGGTACGCGTCGATCGCCGCCTGACGAACCGGACTGGACGGATGCTCCCGGATGACGCGCAGCGTCAACACGTCGGTGGTGTCGATCCTGAAATAGGCGATGGCCTCGACAGCTTTCGATGCCAGCATCTCGACGAGATCTCGCTCGATCAGCTCGCCGTGCCCCGTGGCCTTGAGGGGTGGCAGGGGTTGCCATACCGTGGTGTCCAGCGATCGGAGCGCCGCACGATTGCGGAGCTCGCCGAGGATTCCGACGATCACGAGGCTCAACCCGAGGTCCCTGATCCCGACCGCCTCGAGACGCTCGATGAGCAGGCGGACGACTTGCGTGTCGCCGCTCGCTCGGTCGATTTCCGTGCGCACGCGCTCGCGATCCGCCGAATCAGCGCGGACCGCACGGTCGATGAACGCGTCGACCGTTTCCGGCCGGAGCGGGACTTGCTGGGGCTCCTCAATCGGGGCGGGCGCAACCGGTGCGCGCGCAGGTGCTCGCGTACTCGGAGCGCAGCCCACGACCATCAGGATCGCGAGCGCGAGGATACCAATGGCTGTGATGTTCATGGCGGCATCCTCCTATTCGATTACCACGGACACGCGCCCAATCGTCGCCTGCGGCCGCTGCCCCAATCGCTTGCGCACGTCGTGCCCCTCAACCAGCGGCTTCGGCACGAGCGTGACGCGCAGCGTGTCCGCCGGCCAGCGCTTCAGCTGCAGCAACCGCAGGTACGGATGCACGAGATCGAACTCGCGCCGCAATGCCTTGTGGTCCGGGCGTCCCGATCCAAAGAAGTCGAGACTGCCGATGTAATGGGGGCTGGTGTAGACCGTGTCAGCCCCGGCCGGGAGATTCACGTACACGTCGTAAGCCACCGCTGGGTTCTGCTGCAGGCGAATGTCATCGAAAACCAGCTTGATGTTCGCTCCTGCCTGCGAATCGCGCGGCAGCGCCGACAGGCGCTCACGTGTCTCAGCCGCCAGTGGTAGCCGAATTTCCCGCGGCGAGGCGCCGACCGGCACGGGTTCCGGACGCTGGGCAGCGATGAACGGGTTCGGCAGGGGTGGCCGGTGCCGAGTCGGCGAGTGCGATGATGCGCGGATCGATCAACCACGGACGCCACGGCAGGCAGAAACAGCGAACCCGAACGGGGCAAATCGTCGGCGCGGCGTAGCGGTAGTTGAGCTGGCTCGCCGTGTCGAGAATCTGGGACACGTTCATAGTGACCGTCGCCCCATTCTCATCGTAGAAGCTGAACGTGTTGTTGAGCCAGGCCGGATCGGTCGTTGGGTTCACACGGCCGCCGCCCAGCGCGATCCAATCCTCCCACAACCGATCGATGTTCGCGTGGTGCAGCCAGAAGATCGGATCCATGCCGGCCGTCTCGAAGTAGCTCATCCACCCACAGCCATCACCCGTGGCGACGTGCACCTGGCCATGGGGGGTGCCTGACAACGACGACTGGAACGCGGCGAATCCCACGTTGACCATCGCGTTGCTGGCGTCCACATAGGTTGCGGTGATGTCGTTGCCCGCGTTGATGGCGCTGTCGCGCTGGTCCGTCCACAGCGGGTTGGTGGTGTTGTTGGGCGAGCGGAATGTGAGGGGAAGATTGCGCGGGCCCGTCGGAGAATAGCCCCAATACGGCAACGCGAACGTTGGGTCTCCCGACGCGGACCGCACGATGCGCTCGAAGTAGTACAGATAGATCCGGTGCCATGCCAAGAACAAGTAATCGTGCCGACAGGCGTCCGCGATCATCCCGGGAGGTGCGACAAAATTCGCCGGCCCTCCCTGACAATAATTGACGATGCCATTGGCGGGGTCAGGCTTGAAGGCGCCGTGAATGTTGGACTGCGCCTGCCAGCTCGTGGGATCGGTGGCGGGCCGGCCACGTATCACTTGAATCGCCCGCTTGTACGCCATGATCTCGGGACTGTAGGCATTCAGGCAGTAGACGTTGCGGCGAATGAACGCGTACTGTTGCGGCGGTCGTCGCAGAAACGCGATCCGCGGCGTCGGCAACAAGCCCAACGACACCGACGCCAGTGTCCGCGCGAAATCGCGGCGATCGATTGTGATCATGTGAGCCTCCCGCGCTGCCGGCTTGGGATGCCGGATGGTCGAACTGCCAAGAGCGAGCAGTGACAGAGCGAGAGGCAAGCATTGCATCTTCAGTGATGTTACCCCGGCCCCCGGAACCCGTGCTCGCTGTCGTGATGGCTCAAGTGTTGTCGCCGAGGGTGATCTGATCGTTAGGCAGGTGTTACACGGCGAGGCCGACTGGGGGTTTGCAACATTTTGAGCAACTGTCGCCGTGCAACTGCATGTCCTTAAAGAGAGCGGCATTCCGAAGCGGACCAAGATTCAGGCACTGCAGAAGGCGGTGCCGGAGCTGAAGCCCGAGCTCGAGGCACTCGAGCACAAGCTGGTCGATCTGCTGCCGATCGTGCGCGAGAACGTCTACCACCCCGACTTCCTCGGCAGCTTCAGTCTCAAATACGTGCTGCACCCACTGGTCCCCGAGCTGACCTACGACGATCTCGTGATCGTCGACGGGCTCGTCGCGAGCGTGGAAATCGCTCGGCTCCTCTTTGTGGCGGGCAAGATTCCGCAGGAGGAGCACGACCGGGTACGGCAGGATCTGCTCAACTACTGCGAGCGGGATACGTGGGCGATGGTGAAGGTGCTGGAGCGGCTGCGGGAATTGGCTGCGTAAGAATGAGTACCCCCTCTCCGGAACGGCCTGCCCTGACCGCCGCGAAGGGGAGAAGGGGCCGGGGGGTGAGGACACGAAAGCCGGAGAGCTCTCGCTCCCCGGCTTTCGATACTCCGGCAACCTCACAAGTCAGAACACGATAATCGTGACGTTGTGTCGCCGCAAGCGGCTGTGCTGGTGCGCGATGATCCAGACACGCATACGATCACTTGATTCCCACTTGACGGGCCGATAGCAACATGCGGGCATCCTAGCTCTCGACACTCCTCGAGGAGCGCAAATGCTTGCGATACGTCTGCATCACCCTGCTTGGGCATTGCCGGCCATGGCGGCCTCCATTGTTTGACATCACCGGCAGGGCGCGTACATCTCACGCCGGAGCATCGCGGTGACCAGACGTGGCGCGCGCTCTCAAGGGGTCGTGCAGACGATGCCAGCTCGTGTGGCCGAAGAACTGACCGCGACAGCGGCCAGGGCCCGGAAACGTTTTCAGACGGTGCCCTGGTATACGGCCGCGGTACTGATCGCCTCCACCTGCGTGGTGGTGGGTCTGCTCTGGGACGTTTCCTGGCACCGCACCGTGGGGCGCGACACGTTCTGGACATTGCCCCACCTGCTGGAGCAATTCGCCGCGCTGCTGGCCGGGCTCGGCTGCGGCTGGCTCGTACTCCAGACGACGTTCGCGGGAACCCCCGAGCAACGAGGGACATCCGTCCGGATATGGGGATTCCGCGCGCCGCTGGGAGCGTGGGTCTGCATCTGGAGCACGTTCGTCATGCTCGTCTCAGCGCCGTTCGACGACTGGTGGCACCGTGCCTACGGTCTCGACGTCAAGATCCTCAGCCCTCCGCACGTCGTGCTCGGCCTCGGGATGATGTCGCTGCAGTTGGGCGCGCTCTTGCTGGTACTCCCGGAGCAGAATCGGACGCGCGCTGAGTCGGCGCGGCTCTTCGGCATCCTCTCCGCGTACGCGGCCGGGCTCCTCGTGGCGGTGCTGGCAACGCTGGTGATGGAGCACGCCGCTTTCCCCAATCACATGCACAGTGCGCGCTTCTACATGGCCACAGCCGCGGTCTTCCCCCTCATGTTGGTCGCCAGCGCGAGGGCTTCTCCATTGCGGTGGGGCGCCACCCTGACCGCGGCGTTCTACATGAGCATCGTGCTCGCGATGTTGTGGATTCTCGAGCTCTTTCCCGCGCAGTCCAAACTGGCACCCGTCTTCAATCCCGCGACACACATGGTGCCGCCACCGTTTCCGCTGCTGCTCGTCGTCCCGGCCGTCTTGATCGACGTACTGCAGCGACGTGTGGGGAACCGCCACGACTGGCTCCTCGCCGCCGTCACCGGGCTCGCGTTCGTCGCGGTGATGCTCGCGGTCCATTGGTTCTGGGCGGAATTCATGCTGTCGCCGGCGGCGCGGAACGGCGTGTTCGGTGCCGATCGGTGGGACTACAGCGTCCGGCTGGGCCCCTGGCAATACCAGTATTGGAACCTGGATGGGGGTGCGAGCGGCACGTTCAAGTGGGGTCGCGCCGGCAATGTGGTTGGCGCGTTCAGCCCGGCACTCTTCGCGCGTGGACTGGGCATTGCGGTGCTGATCGCGATGGTCTCCTCGCGGCTCGGCCTGTGGCTGGGCACGTGGATGTCCGAGCTGAAGCGATGACCCATCGCCGCAATTTCGTCGCCTCGTGCGGCGCACTGGTGCTTGCCCTGAGCGGTTGCCAATCGCTGCTCTCCCGCACGCGGTTGGCGCATCTCGCGCTCGCTGACCCGGACCCTGACGATTACGAGCCCGTGCTCGGCGCCCTCATTGCGACCATTCTTCCCTTTGATCATCTGCGCTTTCCGCGGGTCTCGGCGGCGGAGGTGCAGGAGCGCCTGCTCGCGCTCTTTCCGCTCGGCGAGGAGCAGTATGTCGTGCTGCAAAAGGGGTTGATGGTGTTCGATCGCCTCGACCTCTTCCCCGTGCTCCAGACGCCCATGGTCGCCGAAGCACGCGCGCTGCAGGATGCGAGCGATGCGGCGATCGCCGCGTGTGCAGCCCAGGATCGCCGTCTCTACCTCGCGTGGCGGCGCGCGTTTCCTTCCGACGCGACCTCTTTTACCGCACTGCAACCGCCGGCGCGGACAGCGTATTTCCGGCTCTGGGGGCAAAGCGGGTTCAATAGCAAAGCCCTGTTCTATACCTCCGCCAAACGTCTGGTCATGATCACCGCGTACTCGATGCGCGACTTCTGGCGCGCGATCGGCTACGCCGGACCGCTGCTCAAGCCATCATGACGCGGATCACGTGTGACATCCTGATCATCGGGTCGGGCGCAGCCGGCGGAGTTCTGGCGGCGACGCTCAGCGAGCTGACCAACAAGCGGATCGTCCTGGTCGAGAAGGGCGGATACTTCGCCAAGGACTTCTTCAACCAGAGCGAATTGGACATGCGCGTGCTGTACGCCGAGGAAGGCCAGCGCGCGACCGTGGATGGCGCTATTCCCGTCCGGGGCGGCGAGTGTGTAGGCGGCGGGACGACCGTCAACGTCGCGCTCTCGTTCGACCCGATCCAGGCTGTGTGGCAAGGCTGGCAGCGGGACTTCGGGCTGACGGGCTTCTCATTCGACAGTGCGAGCGACTATGGCGTGAGCGGCTTGAGCCTCCGGTCCGCCACCGCGGACGTACGGCGCCGAGTCAATGTGCACACCCCCGCTGACGCCGAGATCAACGACAACAATCTCATTCTGGCCAAGGGATGCCGAGCGCTTGGCATTGCCGTCAAGCGCTTCGAACTCAACATGCGCGACTGCCTCGGCTGCGGCTATTGCAGCGAAGGATGCGCGTACGACCGGAAACAGGGCACGATGATCACCTTCATCGCCGATGCCCTGAGCCGCGGCGTGCAGCTCATTCACCACTGCAGCATTGAACAGATCGTGTTCGAGCGACGCGGCGGCATAACGCGCGCGACGGGGGCGCGGGGCAGCGTCCGCGCCTCTCGACTGGGTTCGCAGCCGAACACGGTGCCGCCGGGTCCCTTGCAGATCGGGGCCGGGATGGTGGTGCTCTCCGGCGGCTCGATCGAGTCACCGGCGCTCCTGGAGCGCTCGAGTCATCCCGATCCTCAGCATATCCTCGGCACAGGATTGGTGTTGCATCCGAGCCTCCCGGTCCTCGGGCTGATGGATCGCGAGATCGTCAACTACCGCGGCATCAGCGGCGCGATTTTCAGCGACCATTTCTACGAGAGTCGGGGCTTCTATTTCGAGTGCCTCTTCGGTCATCCCGTGTACGGCTCCTTTGTCTTCCCCGGTGTCGGAGCGGAGCACTTCGAGCTGATGTTGGGCTTTTCTCGCACGGCGGCATTCGGCGTGATGCTGGTCGACAGCGTGGATCTCGCGAATCGCGTCCACTGGGATCGGATGCAGCGCAAGGCGGTGATCCGGTATCGCCTCACGGATGCGGACAAGTCGCGGTTGCGGTTCGCCGCGCAGACTGCCGTCGAAGTGATGTTCGCTGCCGGGGCGCGCGAGGTCCTGCTCCCCTCGGAGGAGCCGGTGGGCACGCTGCGCGCGCCGCGGTTTCAGCGCACCGAGCAGGCGGCGCTCTGCGCCGAGCTGCGGTTTCGTCCGCACGCGACCACGATCACGTCCGCGCACTGCCAGGCAACGGTGAAGATGAGCGAGGATCCGCGCCTCGGGATGGTCAATTCGCGGGGGGAATCGCACGCCGTGCAGAACCTGCTCGTGTGCGATTCATCCGCATTCCCCACGTCGTGCGGCGCGAATCCGATGATCTCGATCATGTCGCTGGCACGCTATCAGGGACGACGTGTTGCCGCGGAGCTGGCCCGGTATGATCTCTAGCCCGCGCCACGCGATAGGCACGGCGATGCTCATCGCGCTGGGGAGCGCTCCGCTATCCGGCCAGGTGCGGGTGCTCGTGACGAGCATCGGCTACGAATCACCGACCCTCGTCGCGCCGGTGGTCTTGCTGTCCTTCGTCCCGGCATCGGGAAAAGGGGTGTCGACGTTGGGGGTCGCCGGATACACGCTGACTGCTTCGCGCATCGCCTACCGCGGCCCGACGGTCGCAACGGTCGTCGCGCTCGAGGTTACGCCCGTCAACGCCAACAGCAGCAACTATGTCTACCGCGATGGCGAGCGCGACAGCGCGCTCGCGTTCCGCGACGCCAACGTCGCATTGCATGTCGGCCTGCGCTTCTCTCAAGAAGGCAAGTGGTCCCAGTGGGGCGTTGAGTTCGGAGCGATCGGCCTGAACGAATGGGTGTCGCGCGTTGCTGACCCGAGCGTTGTCTCGCGCTGGCGAGATCCCTACGTCGGACTCCAGGTCGCCGCGAATTACAGCCGTGTCATCTCGGAGGACGTACTGGCGGCGCGCTGGGACGGCGTGAAAGCCGCGGCCGATTTCGTCGGCTTCGCTGGTGGGCGGCCCTGGTGGAAGTCGCGCGTTTGGCTGGGCGGAGGGAAGCGGGTCGGGAGAATCTCGATCATGGGGCGGGCGTGGCTGTTGTTCGGCCAGAACCTCGACATGGTCAATCAGCACCTGGTCGGCGGTTCGTGGGACCTCGACCGGAGTCCATCCCTGTACGGCTACCACTACGCTGAATTCCGCGTGAATCGCGGCGCGGTGTTGAGTGCGGGCGCGGATCTGCGGCTCGCGGGACCTTGGGAATTGGGAGTGCGCGCCGGTTACTTGACCAGCCCCGCACACTCGACATACGGCGAGGCCATCAGGCTGAGCACCGCGTGGAGCGGAATCGCGTTCCACATCGGCGTCGGACTGCCGAGAGCCGATGCACCCCTCGTGTTTGCCGGCATGAGCGCGGCGATCCTGTAGCGATGCGTGTGCCCCGGCTGCGCCGCACGCTGCTGACCCTCGGAGGGTTGGTGCTCCTGTGGATGCTCTTCAGCATCCCCATGGATGGGCCCGCGGCAGTCGTCAATCCGCACAAGCAGCAGTTCGGATGGGACGAGGATTCGCTGTGGTTCCAACTCGAGCGACGGTTCCGCGAGCTCCGCCCGCGCGGTTGCGACCCTGGCGCCACCGCCGATATCGCGGCTGCGTTGGCAGCGAGCCAGCGACTGGTTCGCACGGTGGACTCCCGCGCCTGGAATCCCGACGCCGCTGTCTTCGCTTCTCTCGAAGCCAATATCTTCGCGCTCGGCCCGATGATCGGGGCCTGCCCTCAGCGCCTGGGCGACTACATCCGTCTCGTCACGCAAACGCGCAGTGCGGTAAAGCGTCAGTCGCAACGGTGGGACGTGAATCAAGCGGCAACGAGAGACCGGATGTACCGGCTGCTGTTCGGCGGACGAGCGGCGCTCGAGGAGGTCATGCTGCAGGACTCCCTGGGGTCGCGTCCCGCGCTAGCGTTGGCCGAGGATGAGCCGTCGCAAACGCCCTTCACGCGAATTCTCGGCGTCACGATCCATAGCGGCGATCTGTTGGTTTCGAGAGGCGGCGGCCAGATCTCCGCGCTGATTGCGGTGGGCAACGACTACGCAGGCAATTTCTCCCATGTCGCCATGGTCTACGTCGACGAAAAAACCAGCCTCGCATCCGTGATCGAGTCGCGGCCCAAATCGGGCGTCGCCGTGCATCCGTTGGAGGACTACCTGGCGGATGTCAAACTGCGTGTCATGGTGTTGCGGCTCCGCGCCGACCTCCCGGCGCTGAGGGCGGATCCCTTGCTGCCGCACAAGGCCGCCATGATCGCGCTCGCCGCAGCGCGCACCCGCCGGATTCCCTATAACCTCGAGATGGATCTGCATGACACCACGCACATGTACTGCTCGCAGGTGCCGTCAGCCGCCTATGACAAACTGGGAATCCGTCTGTGGATGGGCATGTCGACGATCTCGGCTCCCGGAATCATCTCCTGGCTCTCCGCCATGGGCGTGCGGCACTTTGAATCGGAGGAGCCGTCCGACCTCGAATACGATCCCCAGGTTCGCGTGGTCGCGGAATGGCGTGACCCCGAGACGCTATTCATGGATCACGTGGACAACGTCGTCACGGAGGCGATGCTGCGCGACGCGCAGCAAAATCAGGAGCTGACGTACCCATGGTACATGCTGCCACTGGGACGCCTGGTCAAGTTGTACAGCGTGACGGTGTACGCGCTTGGTTTCAGCGGTCCCATACCTCAGGACATGAGCGCCGACGCAGCGCTCCACGTGCTGAGCTTCAACGCGATTCACACGACGATCAAGCGCCGAGTGTTGGCGCGGGCGGTGGAGTTCCGCCACGAGCACGGCTACATCGCCCCCGAGTGGGACCTCCTTCATTTTGCCACGCGGTCGACAGGGCATGACCTCACCATCGGCGGCTATCTCGCCGCCCTGCGGGAGCAATTGTGAAACGGGCCGCGCTCCTCGCAATGTGGCTCGTCCTCTGCGCGCACGTCGGCAGCCCCGACACGTATTTCGAAGGCACGGCCGGTCCGTATCCGGTGCGCGTCGTGATCCGCAACCCCAGCGTCGTGCCCGGACTCGCCCAAATCTCCGTCCGGCTGCTCGCCCCTTACGCCGTGCGACGAGTGCTCGTGCTGCCCGTGTTTTGGGATCCGCGGACGGCGGCGCCACCACCGCCCGATCTTGCGCAGCGGGTCGCTGGTGACTCGATGCTATACAGCTCGGCGCTCTGGCTGATGAGCCGCGGTTCTTATGGCGTGGAAGTCACCGTGGAAGGGGAAGCAGGGACGGGGCGGGCGCTCGTGCCGGTCATGGCGGTTGCCACGAGCCGGCTCGCGCTGCAGAAGCCACTGGGCGGCGCGCTGCTGGCGTTCGGTGCGTTCTTGTTCGCCGGCGCGGTCACGATCATCGGCGCCGCCATTCGGGAGAGCAGGCTCGGGCCGGGTGTCGCGCCCGATTCGCAGCGCGTGCGACGCGCACGCATTGCGATGGGGGTCAGCGCGGTGGTGCTCGCCCTGGCAATCACCGCCGGACGGGCGTGGTGGAACGCGGTGGACGCCGCGTACCGCACTGGACTCTATGAGGCACCGCACGCCAGCGCGATCCTGCGAGCCGACGGTGGCGATCAGATCCTCCGCATGACGCTCGACGCGACGTCCGGCAGTTATCCCAGGCGGCAGTGGACACCGCTGGTTTCCGATCACGGCCACCTGATGCACCTTTTTCTCGTGCGCGATTCTCTGCTCGACGTGTTCGCGCATTTGCATCCGGTCGCGGTCGACTCGACGAGGTTCGAAACCCGGCTGCCGCCGCTGCCACGCGGACGGTATCGCCTGTTTGGCGACATCGTGGACGAGACCGGTTTTGCGCAGACGGTGGTCTCGACGATCGAGGTCACGGCACCGGGGGGCCCGTGGCGACCGTCGGACGCTGATGACGCCTGGACGGTGGCCACCGCCAGCCGGGGGGCGGCGAACATCGTCGCGCTGGAAGATGGCTCGACCATGGCCTGGGAGACGCCCGGAACGCCGATCGTCGTGGATCGCGATGCTTCACTGCATTTCGTAGTCACGGATCCGATGGGGCGTCCCGCGGCGCTGGAGCCATACATGGAAATGGCCGGTCACGCCATGGTGATGCGAGATGACGGCGCGGTATTTGTTCACCTGCATCCCGAGGGGAACATTTCTCTCGCAGCACTCCAGACATTCGCGCTCCGCCAGAGAGGTGATACGGTGCGAGGGTCACTGAGTGCGAGGTTGGCGGCTACGCAGGCCGGAGCGACACCGGTACATGTACAGATGGTGGGCGCAACGAATGTGGCCTCGGTGTCATTTCCTTACGCATTTCCCAAAGCCGGTCATTATCTGATCTGGGTTCAAGTCAAGCGGCACGGGCGAATACTGACGGGCGTCTTCCACGCCGACGTGCAATAGGCTACCCCAGCCGCTACGTCGTCTTGACGAGATCGTAGGCGAGCGCCCGCGCCACGCGGCGCGCGTCGCTCTCGTCGATTACATGGGCGCGCTACCAAGCCGCCGGCTCCTCTTTGTGGCCGGCAAGATTCCGCAGGAGGAGCACGACCGAGTGCGGCAGGACCTGCTCAACTGGTGCGAGCGGGATACGTGGGCGATGGTGAAGGTGTTGGAGCGGCTGCGGCAATTGGCTGCGTAAGAATGAGTAATGACGCAACTCAGGCGGAGAATCGCACCCAATGGCCTCGGAGCGCCTCCTTGAGCGCCGGCGTCGTCCAATCCACATCGTGCTGCACCATGAACACGCGCCAAGGCGGCGTGTTGTCGATGTTCATGCCGATGTATGCCAACACCGCTGCGCCGCGGTGTGCGGTGTCCTGGCTGCCTTGCGTGACGTCCACGACATATGCAACGAGCGGCGCGTCACGGTCTTCGCTCCACCGGGCAAGGTCCGTGAGCCGGACGTCGCCCGCCAACACCCATCCGCCTTCTCCATCACGCGC
>WNGD01005172.1_pt1 | contig 12703 bp, 15 predicted proteins | sample 5400671 | NCBI WGS metagenome assembly WNGD01 (sample SAMN13153369, study PRJNA577476) | soil metagenome | isolation source: 40 cm soil or saprolite under grassland replicate 2 | place: USA:California | collected 2016-06-15
CGTTGTCGCACTCGTTCTTGCCTTGCGGGGCCATCTTGGAGCATGCCGGGGCGCGCCGCGAGGGCTCATCGCCAAGTTGTGGACAACTTGTCGGGAAGGTTGTCAGCTTCCCGACGCACTCCGGCGCCGTAGGGCCGTGACCTGCTGGTCAAGCTCGGAAACGGTGGCGCCCAGCGCCTCCTCGACGAGCTGGCTGAACAGGGTGACGATCCAGTCCTCGCCCCGGTCGGAGAAGTCCACGCGCCGGGTCGCGACCTGGCGGCCGGCAAGCTCCACCACGGCCTCGCCAAGCGGCAGGCTGGTGGGGAAGCGCTCCTCCGCCTCGGCCGCCGACCAGCCGGTGATGGCACGCGCGCCCGGGTTCCAGCCCAGCAGGCGGCCCTCGTGGTCATGCACGGCAAGGCCGTCCCGCATGGTCTCGATCACGTATTTCGCGAGTGCGGGCAGCCGTCGGCGGCGGAGAGCGGGGTGCATCGTCGTGCCTGGTTCTCGGCTGCCACGCCCGCCTCCTTGAGGCGCGTCAGTACAGTTGCGGCGCCGACACGCGCTATCACCCCGGAGGACGGAGATGCGGGACACCTGGGATCCGGCGCAGTACGAACGCTTCGCCGCTGAGCGCAACGCGCCCTTCTTCGAGCTGCTCGCCCTGGTCGAGCCGGCCCCCGGCGGCCGGGCGGCGGACCTCGGTTGCGGCACCGGGGCGCTCACCGCCGAGCTGCACCGGCACCTCGGGGCCAGCGAGACGGTCGGGATCGACAACTCCGCCGCCATGCTGGCGCGCACGGAGGCAGCGGCGGGCGGCGGTCTCCACTTCGAGTCCGGCGACATCGCAGCCTTTGGCGCCAGAGCCCGGGCCGAATCCGGGGCTGGGGGCGGCTGGGACGTGCTCTTCTCCAACGCCGCCCTGCAATGGGTCAGCGACCACGAGGCGTTGCTCACCGGCTTCGCCGCCGCGCTCGCCCCCGGGGGGCAGCTCGCCGTCCAGATTCCGGCCAACGACGACCACCTCGCCCACGTGGTCGCCTGGGAACTGGCCGGCGAGGCGCCGTTCCGGGAGGTGCTCGGCGGTGGCGGGCGCCCGGTGAACGTGCGGGAACCCGACTGGTACGCGCTCGCGCTCGACCGGCTCGGCTTCGTGGAGCAGCACGTCCGGCTGCAGGTCTTCCTGCACCACCTGCCCGGCCCCGCCGACGTGGTCGAGTGGGTGAAGGGCACCCTGCTCACCTGGTACCAGCGCCACCTGCCCGCCGAGCTGTACGAGCGGTTCCTGGCCGCCTACCGCGAACGCCTGCTGGAGCGCCTTGGCGACCTCCACCCCTACCCCTATCCGTATAAGCGGATCCTGTTCTGGGGCAGGCTCCCCGGGCGGTAGCGGCATGGACCTCAGGGCAGGGCGCGGCGCTGGCCGTTGTCCTTGTCCTTGGGGGCCTTGGTCTGGATCTCGACGCCGCCCATCATGACGAACCCGCGGACGATCAGGACCGGGGCCCCGGCTGGCAGGTCGGTCTCGTCGACCCGGTCCTCCATGCCGCCCATGAGGGCGAAGCCGTGCCATTCCACGCGGATGCCGGGCGGCACGGTGATCTCGACCCCGCCCATGATACAGGCGACCGTCACCGTGGTCGTCTGACTGGAGAAGGTGGCGGCGCGGAAGTCCAGCTCGCAGCCGCCCATGATGGCGACGGCGTTGATCGCGGGCGGCGCCTTCCAGCGGCCGTGCCGGCGGGTGCCGCTCATGACCGCGACGGCCCAGTGGGTGGCGGGCGCGCCGGGCGCGGTCCCGCCGATCAGGGGCGAGGGCGTCGCCGTGGCCGGGGCCGCCACCACAGTCGCCTGCGGCAGGTCGGTGAGGAGGCGGTTGAGGTCCGCGTGGGTCCGCGCGGTCAGGGCGGCGCGCATCCGCTGGTCGAACTCGTCGTCGTTGAGCCGCCCCTCGACAAACGCCGTGCGCAGCTGGTCGACCGTCTGGTTGCGTTCGGCGTCCGACGCCCGCGGGGACAGCTCGGGTTCGCTGCCTTCTGGCATGTCTCCATCCTCCCTGGTCGGGTCAGTGGCGCTGGCAGGTGGGGCAGAAGGTCGTTCCCCGCCCGCCGAGGGTGATCTTGCGGAGGGGCGTGCCGCAGCGCGGGCAGGGGCGGCCGGCCTGGCCGTAGGCGGTCAGGAAGGTGGCGTTGCGGCCGCTCTCGCCGTTGAGCATCCGGTAGTCGCGGAAGGTGGTGCCCTCCCGTTCGATCGCCTGGGCGAGGACCTCGCGGATGGCGGCGTGCAGGAGCAGGGCACGCGCCCGCCCGACCCTCCGGGAGGCCGGGTGGATCCGCGCCAGCCACAGCGCCTCGTCGGCGTAGATGTTGCCGACCCCGGCGACCGGCCGCTGGCTGAGCAGATACGGCTTGACCGGTGCGCGGGTGGCGGCCAAGTCGCGGGCGAAGCGCGCCGGGTCGAACGCGTCCGACAGCGGCTCGGGGCCGAGACGGGCCAGAGCCGGCAGGACCGTCCCGTAGGCGCCCGCCTCGACCACCGCCAGGCCGCCGAACCGGCGCACGTCCTGAAAGGTCAGCTCCCGGCCGTCGTCCAGGGACAGCCGGGCGCGCGTGTAGGGGGCGGCCTCGCCGTCCAGGCCAGCCCGGCGGATCCCCAGCACGCCGGTCATGCCGAGGTGCATGACCAGTTCCAGGCCGCCGTCGAGCGGGCAGACGAGGAACTTGCCGCGACGGCCCACCGCCTCCACCGTATGGCCCGCGAGCCGCTCGACCTGATGGAAGCGGCGCTGCCGGTCGGCCCAGACAGCGACCACGCGACGGCCGCGCAGCTCCGGTTCGAGCTGCCGCCGGACGGACTCAACCTCGGGAAGCTCAGGCATACCCGCACAGCGTAGCCGCTGGACCTACCCGGGGGCGTGCTCGCCAGGCGGCCAGCAGCCGATCCCCTCCAGGAACTCCGCCAGTCCAGGGGTCAGGTCGAGGCCGGGCAGCGCCTCCAGCTCGACCAGGCGGACCGCGGCGGCGTCGCTGGCGGCGGCCGGCGCCGGGCTGTCGCCGTCCAGCTCGGCCCACAGGTCGGCGATCACGTAGTGGTAGCCCTCGCCGATCCGCTCGACCACACCGGCGATCGTGCCGATGCGGGCCGCCAGGCCGGTCTCCTCGCGCAACTCCCGGGCGGCCGCCTCGGCGAGCGTCTCGCCGGCCTCGACGCGCCCGCCCGGCAGCGACCACAGGCCCTCCGAGGGCGGGTGGCCGCGCCGCACCAGCAACAGCCGCCCGCTGGGATCGCGGGCGACCAGGCCGACCGCGACGGTCGGGACCGGGGGCCGGCCGGCGGGCGGGTCACGCTCATCGCTCACCCGCACATGGTGGCAGGTTCTCGGACAGCGACTAGAGCGACGGCTCTCCGGTGCCGACGCGGATCGGCGGGGCCGCCTCGACCTCGTAGTCGGGCGGGGTGGTCTCGTCGCTGCCGCTCGGCGCCCGCATGGCGTTGAACAGCGGCGTGAGCACCATGGCCACCAGCAGGTTCAGCACGAAGGCGGCGAGCGCCGCGTAGGCGGTGAACTTGATGCCGAAGAGGTTGAAGGGCACCGTCGACTGCTTGAAGTGCTGGGTCGCCGCCATCCAGGTGCCGCTGGCCATGCCGACCGCCCAGCCGCACAGCAGCGCCCAGCGGTGGAACCAGCGGGTGTACAGGCCGAGCACGATCGCCGGGAAGGTCTGCAGGACCCAGACCCCGCCGAGGAGCTGGAACTGGATGGCGAAGTCCTGCTTGACGAGCAGGATGAACGCCAGCGCGCCGAGCTTGACCACCAGCGAGACCAGCCGCGCCACGCCCGCCTCCTCGGCAGGGGTGGCGTCGGGTCGGAAGAACTCCCGGTAGACGTTGCGGGTGAACAGGTTGGCCGCCGCGATCGACATGATCGCGGCCGGCACCAGCGCCCCGATCGCCACCGCCGCGAAGGCGAACCCCCGGAACCACGACGGGAAGGTGAGGTTGAACAGCAGCGGCACCGCCTGGTTGGCGTTGCTGGTCTTGACCCCGGCGGCGATCGCCATGTAGCCGAGCAGGGCGATCAGCCCGAGCAGGAAGCTGTAGGCGGGCAGGATCGCGGCGTTGCGCCGCACCACGTTGCGGTCGCGCGCGCTCAGCACCCCGGTGATCGAATGCGGATACATGAACAGGGCCAGCGCTGAGCCGAGCGCCAGCGTCGAGTACGACACATACTGCTTGGGTGTCAGGATCAGCGAGGCCGGCTTGGCCCGGTGCGGCAGCGTCGCCTGGGCAGCGCCGAAGATGTGGCTCCAGCCGCCGAGCTTGTGGGGGATGTAGAAGATGGCCACCAGGACGGTGATGTAGATCAGCGCGTCCTTGACGAAGGCGATCAGCGCCGGGGCGCGCAGCCCGCTCTGGTAGGTGTAGACCGCCAGGATCGCGAAGGCGAGGAACAGCGGCAGGTCGCGGGCCACGCCGCTGCCGCTGATGCCCATCGCCTGCAGCACCACCTGGATGCCCACCAGCTGCAGCGCGATGTAGGGCATGGTCGCCAGGATCCCGGTGAGCGCCACCGCCAGCGCCAGGCCCGGGCTGCCGTAGCGGCCGCGCACGAAGTCCGAGGGAGTGACGTACTGATGGCGGTGGGCGACCGACCACAGCCTCGGCATGATCAGGAACACCAGCGGATAGACGATGATCGTGTAGGGCAGCGCGAACATGCCCGGCGCGCCGGTGCCGAACACCAGCGCCGGCACGGCCACGAAGGTGTAGGCGGTGTACAGGTCGCCGCCGAGCAGGAACCAGGTGATCACGGTGCCGAAGCTGCGGCCGCCAAGCCCCCACTCGTTGAGGTGGCGCAGGTCCGCGCGGCGCCAGCGGGCCGCGACGAACCCGAGCACGGTGACCAGCAGGAAGAAGAAGATGAAGACCGAGAGGGCGACCCCGTTGATGTTCACCGGCCAGCCCTCCTCCTCGTGGTCGCCAGGTAGACGACGACGGTGACCGCCACCCCCACCAGCACCATGAGGAACTGGTACCAGTAGAAGAACGGGAAGCCGCCGAGGCGCGGGGTGGCCTTGGCGTAGAACGGCGGCCACAGGGTGCCGACGAACGGCACCAGCAGCAGCAGGTACCACCACGACGACCCGGCACGGCGGGCCCGCGGCGGCGGGGGAGGCGGGGACGGGGGCTGGTTGACCGCCGTGGCCATGATGACCTCCAGGTTGTCTCGTCCACGCCAGACGAGTGGTGACGCGGAAGCGAATACCACCGCCAGCCGCGGTGGAAACCTAGATGGAGGCTCTGGGGGAGAGGGCGCTCAGCTTCCGGTTCCGGTCCTGGTCCTGGAGCGGAGGCGGCTGCGCAGGTGCTTTCCGCCAACGGGGGTCTGCGCCGACTCCGAGCTGATCACGCGTCCCTCCAGCCCGGAAGTCAACAGCAGAATGGCGAGCAAGCTGACCGGGAAGAGCGCGACGATGGCGAGCATCAGCAAAGACACAGTTGTCGAGGACCTCCTCGCCGCGGGAAGCAATACGGCAATCTTTGCACGGAGTATCGGCGTCGAATGGCCGAGCCAACCACGCCGTTACCGGATTGTGTCCAAGGCGGAGCCGCGGCGCGGCCGAGCAGCGCGGGTTCTTCGTCGTTCGGGCACCTCTTCCGGTCGTCCGCTCCGCTGGCCGCCCGATGGCCGCTCCGGAGGCCGCTCCGGAGGCGTTCGGGCGCCGGCCGGTGCCACGCCGGTACCCTCGGCCCATGCCCTCCTCCGGATTCGACCTCCACACCCACTCCACCCGCTCCGACGGGACCCTGACCCCCGACGAGGTGGTGGCGCTGGCCGCCGAGCGCGGCCTGGCCGGCATCGCCCTCACCGATCACGACACCACCGACGGGGTCGAGCAGGCCCGCGCGGCCGCCGCCCGCGGACCCGCCGTGGCCGTGCTCACCGGGGTGGAGCTGTCCGCTGAGCTGGAGGGGCAGCCGGTCCACGTGCTCGGCCTGGCCTTCGACCCAACCGAGCCGAACTTCGCGCGACGGCGCGAATGGATCCGATCGGGGCGGGTCGGACGGGCGCGCCAAATGGTCGAGCGCCTGCGGGAGCTCGGCGCGCCGGTCAGCATCGAGCGGGTCCTGGAGCTCGCCGACGGCGGGTCGGTCGGGCGGCCGCACGTGGCCCGCGCCATGGTGGAGGCTGGGGTGGTCGCCAGCGTCCCGGACGCGTTCGCGCCCGAGTGGATCGGCACCGGCGGCCGCGCCTACGTTCCCAAGGACGCGGTCACGCCGGTCGAGGCGGTGCGGCTCATCCGCGGCGCGGGCGGGGTGGCGGTGCTCGCCCACCCCTCGATCCACGCCGGTGCCAGACCAGTGCCAGAGCCCACCATCCGCGCCATGGCTGAGGCTGGCATGGCCGGCCTGGAGGTCGACCACCCCGACCAGCCGCCCACCGATCGCGCCCGCTGGCGCGCCCTGGCCGCCGAGCTCGGCCTGGAGACGACCGGCGCCTCCGACGACCACGGTGCCCTCACCGGCTACCGCCTGGGTGTCGAGCGCACCCCGGAGGCTGTGGTGGAGCGCCTGCTGGCGCGAGCCGAGCCGACCGACATTCCGGCCGAATGACACAGGGGTGGCGTAGCCTCAGAGGATGAGCCCTCGGAGGACGGTCACGGCGGGGCAGCAGCTCCTGCCCGGGTTCGACGCCGGCCGCGCGGCGGTGTTGAGCCCGTCGGCGCTGGAGCGCTACCGGCTCTGCCCACGCCTGTACCGGTTTCTCTATGTCGACGGGCAGCGCTCGCGCTCGCGCATGACCGCGCCGCAGTCGTTCGGGACCACCGTGCACGCGGCCCTGCGCGAGTTCTTCCGGCTGCCGGTCGCGCGCCGCAGCCTCGACGGGCTGCTGGAGCTCTTCAAGCGGTCGTGGGTGCGGGAGGGCTATCGTAACGCCGCGGAGCAGGACCGCGAGCGGGCCCGCGGCGTCGAGGCGCTGCGCGCCTGGTACGAGCGTGCTGACACCACCGTCGTCCCTCAGGCCACCGAGCTGAGCCTGCAGGCGGCCTGGCGCGGGGTGGTGTTCAAGGGGCGCCTCGACCGGGTCGACGCCGACCGCGGCCCCGTCGGCGTGGGCGCCCGGAACGGGGGCGGCAACGGGGGCGGCCTGGTGGTGGTCGACTACAAGACCGGGCGCCGGCCGGTGACCCAGGCGGCAGCCGACGCGGACGAGGCGCTCACCATCTACGCGGCGCTGGTCGAGCGGCGGCTGGAGCGCCCGGTCACCGGGCTGGTGCTGGATTTTGTGGTCGCCGGCGAGCAGATCCGCACCGAGCGCCCGCCCGAGGTGCTGCGCGAGCGCCTCGGCGAGATCCTCGACGTGGCCGCCACGCTGCGGAAAGACGAGCGGTTCACGCCCCGGACGGGGCCCTGGTGCGCCTCCTGCGAGATGCTCGGGCTGTGCCCGGAGGGGCAGCGGGAAATCGGCCGCCGAGCTGCCGAGTTGGACTGATCAGCCCGGTCCGTTGTATCAGAGAGGGGCGCGCGTGGCTCTTTGAACCAGGCGAAAGCGCTACAAACGGGGAGAACCAGTGCAGGAACCGACGGCGAGGACGGCACACCCGACAGCGCATCTGCTGCTGCCGTGCCGCAGCGACTCGGTGCCGACCGTGCGGGCGCTGCTCTCGCGCGACCTGGACCGCTGGGGCATCGCCGAGGACGCCGCCGACAGCATCCTGCTCGCCACCAGCGAGGCGGTCACCAACGCCGTCGTCCACGGGTCCTGGGGCGAGCGGGAATCGGTGATGGTGATCCGCTGGGCGCTTTCGGACGGCGTCCTGTTCACCTTCCAGGTCCAGGACCGGGGCCCTGGGCTCGACAACTCCCGGGCGGCGATCTCGCGGCGCGCCCATCCTTCCCAGAACCGCGGCCGCGGGCTCTACATCATGCACGCCCTGATGGACCGGGTGGTGGTGGACGCGGGCCTGAACGGGACCCGCATCCTGCTGGAGAAGCTGCTGGACGCCCCCACGGCAGGCTAGCGAGCCGCCAGCCCGCCGTGGGAACGGCGGTTACTCATTCTCGGCGCGGGGGGTCTCCACCACCGGCCACATGCGCAGCTCGTCGGCGAGGGCGCGGATTTCGGAGTCCGGGTAGCGCCGGTGCCCGCCGAGGGTGCGGAGGAAGGGGAGCTTGCCTTCCTGGGCCCAACGTGACACGGTCTTCGGCGAGACATGGAGGAGGCCAGCGACCTCGGAGGTCCGTAGGTAGGTCGGTCGGCTGGTGCGGCTCATGCGCGACACCCCTTCGGTGGTCGTCCGGGTTGGACACGGCTGTTGTCCCACCGGGGACACTACCTGTCTTCGACAAAACTACTGAATCCGTTGTTCTACCTAGAGATCCCCGAATCAGTCGTAGCGCTCGTTGCGAGCGATCAAGCGATTTCCGCAGCTCAGAGGGATGATAACGGGGTTCGCGACGGGCTTGCGGGCAAGTGGGGGACATTGCCGAGATCTCGGTATGTGGGGACCCGTCACGTTCGGTGAGATCGGTCGGGAAGCGGGCAGCTCGCGGCTGATCGCCGAAAAACTTCCGCCTCGCCCGTATCCATCCGGCTCCGATCACGCCTGTCCTAGTGAAGGTGGCGTCGCGGCTTCCTGGGGGGACCTCGCAGCCTGAACCGCTGAGCGGTCGGTCGGCAGCGAGCGGGTCGCGGCGCCGCCCTTTCTTTTTGCCTTCTCAAGGCCTTCCACGCTCCATGTTCCGTTGCATCGATATTTGCACGCCTGTTGCACGGAATTTGCGCTGCACGGGCTGGTTGCGCCCAGCGGCGGGTCTTCGCCTTCTCGGTGTCCTCGCATTGCCTCTCCCATTGCGCAGCCGTCGTTTCATGCGGATTTGGAAACTTAGTCGCGGTGCTGTATGGTTCGCTGCAATCAACACCTCTTCCCGTCACGCGATCCCCCCATCGCGTTACGCACGACCCCGACGTGTCGCCGGCGATCCGGACGATCAGCCGGCAGGCGGAAAGAAGGAGGCGGCGATAGCCAGCTTCATGTTGCGCACCTCTGCTTGAGCAGAGTTCCACGTACCCGCACGACCCCGTCGCGTGCCGGAAAGATCCCAGTCCTGCCAGCACGACCCCCACGTGTCGCCGGCGGTCACCTGATGACCAGCCGGCAGAAGGCAGAAGGAGACCGGCAATGGCTCACCCCCAGCCAGCCCTGCTTGACGACTCGCATGTCAAGCGGCGCACCATGCTCAAAGCCGGCGGCGTGCTCGCCGGTGCGGCGGCAACCTTCGGCATGCTCGAAGCCCTGGCCGACAAGCCGCTTCGCCTGAAGGCGGGAGCGGCGACCACTCCGCTCCCCGACATCCAGTTCGCCATCGGCGACTTCATCCCGCCGGCGTTCACCCGGAACGACGGCGCCGGCGACGTCGAGGTGCGCCTCGGCCCGGTGTTCCAGAACATGACCACCGCCCGGCTGACGCGCACGCCCACCCTGGCCGACCAGACCGCCTTGGCCAACGCGCTGAACACCATCGAGCAGGTGTTCACGTTCTCGCCGTCGGGCGTGTTCACCTGGATCGCCTACGGCGCCCCCTACTTCAACCGGCTTCGCTTCGGGACCCGCGGTGGTGCCACGGCCACCCGGCTCATCCCGCGCCTGGCGTCCAACCCGACGCGTTCGGTGCTGGAGGAGATGGTGGCCGCGCCGACCGACTTCGGGCAGCCCGGCATCACCAAGCGGGCGTTCAACGTGCCGGTGCGGATCGAGCGCAACGACCTGGTCATCATCCTGAAGAGCGACAGCACCGCCAACATCCAGAGCGTGCTCGGCTGGCTGTCGGGCAGCAACCGCCTCGGCGGGCAGTCGATCCCGTCGCCGCGCCTGCCGATCCAGTTCACCTCGACCCGGGTCATCTTCCAGCAGCCCGGCCTGACGCGGAAGGTCGCCGACCAGAACAACCTCTCCTACGCGGACCGGATCAACCCCAACTCGCCGATGTGGATGGGCTTCTGGGACCAGCAGACCAACGCCGCCGCGGACGCCGCGACCGTCACCTTCGCGGGCAGCAGCGTCGCCCACCTCACCACCGCCCATGCCGGCGACTACTTCGACAACGGCTCCATCCTCCCGCTGTCCCACGTGATCCTTGACCTGGCGCAGTTCTACGCCAAGGCAGGCGATGCCGCCCAGGTCGGCGAGGACGCTGAGGACTACTCGGAGCGGGTGCAGTACGCCTTCCGCTCCAACCCGATCCCCAACCCGGGCAACGCCGCCGACGGCTTCACCAACGGCGGCGGCCCGTCCCTGATCCCCAACACGTTCCAGGGCGCCGACGACGCCCTCAAGGACGCCCAGGGGCAGAACGACGAGACGCCGACGCCCCGCCTCGGCCACGAGCAGTGCCTGCAGCGGTCCTCGCGGGCGGCCGACGGCACCCCGCTCCACATCCGCGTGGACGGCTCCGGCTTCTCCTCGATGGACGTGCCCGACGGCTCCAACCAGCCGACGCTCGAGTTCGCCGCATTCGTCCCGACCAGCGACTTCTTCAACACCATGCGGCGCAACGTCGCGGCGCTCGACCTGCAGGAGCAGTTCAACGTCGACCCGACCGACAACGGCTTCGAGCGGTTCAGCACCGCCACTCGCCGGCAGATGTTCCTGACGCCCCCGCGCCGGCACCGCGCCTTCCCACTGCTTGAGCTCACCAGCGGCGGCACCGGTGGCGGCGGTGGCGGCGGTGGCACCGGTGGCACCGGTGGCGGCGGCACCGGTGGAGGAGGACGCCGCCGGCGGTAGTTGACGACGGCGGCGGCATGAATCGGTGTGGGGGGAGGGACGGGCTCCCCCCGCACCGATATTCATGTCCGATCTGATTGCCTGAGCTGGTTGGCTGGCTCGACAGGAAAACGAAAACAGCAGCGCTCTACGTCAGTTGGCTCTTGACAGCGGAAGGCGCGAGAAGTTCGAATCCCCTGGCGAAAATCGCCGGGGGATTCTTTCGTGTCGGGGGGGAGGCTGACCTTGACCGAGCCTCGCGAACAGGAAATGCGGTCACCGACAGCACGGCCGGCCAGGCGCCATCCAGCGCCGCGTCAGGTCGTCCTCCTCTCCAGGGACACCAGCCTGGTGGCGTTATTCGCCGCCGCCCTCTCGCCGCGGGACGAGTTGACCGTGGTGGAATCGGTCGGGGAATTGGCCGCGACCCTCCAGGACCAACCCGATGCCGACGCGGTCATGCTCGACCTGCCCACCCAGCTCCGCCGCGAGGTCAGTGAGCAGGTCCGCGAGCGCTACCGCGGCCGTCTGCTGGTCGCGGCCGATCAGGAGGCCGAGACGCGGGACTGGTCGGCCGACCACGCCCGCCGCTTCCTGATCCGCCCCTTCCCCGTGACCGAGCTGTCGAGGGCGCTGCGGATGCCGATCGCCCCGGTCGCCGCCCCTCCGCCCGCCCAGGTCCCCGAGGAGGTCCCAGAGGAGCTGATCCCAATGGAAGCAGATGCCGGAGCGGGAGCCGAGCCACCACCACGGCGGCTCAGCAGCGCCGAGCCGGTCTGGACCATCCCGTCCCTGGCCCAGGCGGCCTCGGCCCCGGCCGCCGCTGAGGCGGCCCCGGAGCTGCGGGTGAGCGGCGCGCGGCAGCTTTCGCTGCTGCTGGCGGCGCTGCTCGTGCTGCTGGCCGGCGTCGCGATCGGCGGCGTCGCGATCGGGCGCTCCACCGCCAAGGCGGCGCCGGTCGAGAGCATCGCCACGACCCCGTCTGGATCCGGGCCGCCGACCAGCCCCGCGAATCCCGCGCCGGGCCAGGCGACCCAGACGAAGACGCCACCCGCCTGCGACGCCGCGCTCACCGACGCGGACGCGGCCATCTCGTACCTGATCGCGCACATCACCGACGAACGGCTCAGCAAGGCGCTGGGCCAGTTCCAGACCGACCGCCGGGCCTGCCGCCAAGTCAAATAGGACCACCGACCCTACTCAATGGGGGGGAACCACATGTCACTGATCTCACTGATCCGCCGTCCCGCCGTCCTGGCCGCCGCCTTGCTGAGCGCACTGACCATCGCCGGCCCCGCCGCCGGCCAGGCGCTCGCGTCGACGCCCAGGGACCTGCGGGTGAGCAGCGCGACCTGCGGCGGCGTGAGCGTCGTCGTCCAGGGGATGCCCGCCAGCCAGCAGCTGTTCCTGCTGGTCCGCAACGTCGCCGACGGCAAGACCCTGGACGGGCCGGCGCCGGTTCACTCGGACTCGGACGGCTCGGTGCAGTCGTCCCTGCGGGTCGACCTGAGCGCCGTCCGCACGGTGGACGTGAGCATCTGGACCAAGCAGGGCGCGACTCTGACGATGGCCGCCAAGGACACCGCCGTGACCAGCTGCGGGCACCTGCCGATGACGGGTGACTCCAGCAGCAGGGACGCGCTGCTCGCGGTCGCGCTCGTGGCCATCGGCGCGCTGGTGGTCTGGAGCACCCGCAGCCGCAGGACCAGGGCCACCCGATAGGCCTGGCACGCCAAAGGGCCCGGGCAGATCCGCCCGGGCCCTTTCGTTGCCTCCCCCCGAGGCTTGCGAGCGCCTTACGCGAGCGCCTCCTTGAGGACGTCGCCGATCTCGGCGGCGAGGTGGAAGCGCAGCTGCTCGCGCACCGACTCCGGCACGTCCTCGAGGTCGCCGGCGTTGCGCTCGGGCAGGATGACCTCCTTGAGGCCGGCGCGGTGGGCGGCCAGCACCTT